>JAEEGI010002291.1_pt1 | contig 47243 bp, 35 predicted proteins | sample 8958751 | NCBI WGS metagenome assembly JAEEGI01 (sample SAMN16246545, study PRJNA631951) | gut metagenome | biome: gut microbiome; feature: rumen; material: KS-attached | host: Bos | place: Iran: Karaj | collected 2018-10
GCGTGCGTCAACAAACACCACCTTTCCCGGCTGGGTTTTCCGTCGGTTGAGGAACCACAGACACACGGGGATGCCGGTACTGTAGAACAGCTGGCTGGGCAAGGCCACGATACCTTCCACCAAATCGGCCTGTAGGATGTTCTTGCGGATTTCGCCCTCGCCGCCGGTCTGGCTGCTCAACGAGCCGTTGGCCAACACCAAACCGATGCGTCCCGTTGGCGACAGATGACTGATCATGTGCTCCATCCAAGCGAAGTTGGCATTGCCGGCAGGCGGGATACCATATTTCCATCGCACATCCTCCTGCAGTTTGTCGGCACCCCAGTCGCTCATGTTGAAAGGCGGGTTGGCCATCACAAAGTCGGCCTTCAAGGTTGGGTGCTGATCGTCGAAGAAGGTGTCCGCATTCCGGTCGCCCAAGTTGGCTTCGATTCCGCGAATGGCTAAGTTCATCATCGCCATCTTGCGAGTTTCGGCGACAAATTCCTGACCGAAGATGGAGAGATTTTTGATGTCACCCTGGTGATGTTTCACGAATTCAGCACTTTGCACAAACATCCCACCGCTACCCATAGCTGGATCGTAACAACGACCTTTGAAAGGCTGCAAAACAGCTACGATAGTGCGCACAATGCAACTCGGAGTATAGAATTCACCTGCATTTTTCCCTTCAAGCGAAGCAAATTTGGCAAGGCAGTATTCGTAGGTGCGACCTAACAAATCCTTGTTTTCCTCACGCTTGCCCAATTCGAGCGTATTGGTGAAAAGGTCCACCACATCTCCAAGACGGCGTTTGTCCAAATCTGGACGTGCGAAGTTCTTGGGGAGAATGCCTTTGAGACGGTCGTTCTCCTTCTCGATCTCCATCATCGCGTTATCGATGGCCTTGCCAATTTCCGGTGTGTGGGCGGCTTCGGCAATCACACTCCAGCGAGCATCCGCGGGAACGTAAAAGATATTCTCCGAGATGTATTCGTCCTTGTCTTCTTCAAAACCGTCGCCTTCGTCAACTAACTGCTGGTGCTTCACGTCAAAGCAGTCGGAGATATACTTCAGGAAAATGAGGCCGAGCACCACATTCTTATATTCTGCTGCAACTATGTTGCCTCGAAGGATATTTGCCGCCTTCCATATTTTGTCTTCAAAGCCAATATCAGCCGTGTTGTTTTTCTTCGCCATTTTGCAAAACTGTTTTTTTACAATTACCGCCGCAAAAATAGCATTTTCCCTTAAATGTTCTGCCAAATAATGACAGATTGTAATAGATATTTGTTGAATTAAGGAATTCTGCTGTTTTATATTACTACCCCGCCTGACGGCACCCCTTCTAAAACAGAAGGGGAGTTCCCCCGCACCGGCATGGCGGTGCCGTGGCCGGAAAACACCATCGCCACGGGAGGGGCGCCTCGGCCACTATAAAGGGTAGGGGAGATGTCCAATCACTATTCACTGCTCCCTGTTCACTGTTCACCGATCGCTGATTACTGATCACTAATCACTAATCACTGCTCCCTGCTCACTAATCACTAAAAAATGTACTTTTGCGGGCAAATTGGACAAATGGCAAAGACGGACAAAAGCATTCGGATTGACGTGCACGGCATGTACGTGGAGGACGCGGTGGAGCTGCTGCAGAGGCGCGTGGCGGGGGCGCCGCCCGGCACGGAGAAAATCGTCGTGGTGCACGGCTACAACCGCGGCACCGCCCTGAAAGAGGCCATACGCCGACTGCGAGGCCCCCGCATCGTGGAAGTCGCCCCCTCCTTCACCAACGAGGGCGAAACCGTCATCTGGCTGCGCCGATGAACCAACCAAGCCAACACAGCCAACAGCTAAAAGCCAACAGCTAACAGCTAAAAGCCAACAGCTAACAGCTAAAAGCCAACAGCCATCTTGTTCGTGTCGAAAAAAAGTGTACTTTTGCGCCCTCGAAATTTGCGGGTGTGGCGTAATTGGTAGCCGCGCCAGACTTAGGATCTGGTGGTGAAAGCCGTGGGGGTTCGAGTCCCCCCATCCGCACTGTAATTCAGAATTATGAATTATGAATTATGAATTATGAATTATGAATGATGAATGATGAGTAATTCGTTGTTTTCGAGGGAGTTTGTTGTTTTTATTTCATAAGATGGATTTAGACCTGATACGTCATCACGCGGAAGCCCTGAAAGGTGTTGTTGATATCCAAATCAATGACAGTCAGGGTGTTGTGACGTTCGGTAGGGTGGGGCGCGTGATTTGGAAACGGACGGTGCCGGCTGTGCTGGTGATCGCCGCCGCCATTGCCTATGGGTGCGTCCTCCTGACCGTTGAGGCGGTTATCCTGGCCGTATTGGTGACCGCGGCGGTCTGCGCGTATCTCGCCGGACTCTTCCGCAAAATTTCCGTGAACATCCCGGAAAAATCGCTGGGGTTTTCTCTATTTAACATAATGTTTTCGGAGATCCCGTTTTCGGAGTACCGCGGCCCGCTGGTCTATATGCTTACGCTGAACGGTAGGGAACCCTCGCCGAAGGAGTTCTGCGCGAAATTTTGGCACGACGGCCGACGCAAGGAGGTCACCATCGCCAACCTCACCGACGGCAACGGACCCTCCGCCAAGGAACAGCTCACCCATATCCTGGAACTCTGGCGCCACCTCGAAGATCTCATGGACACGGACGATTTCGACACGGAGTTCCAGATGTCCGGTCGCAACGCCATCTTCGCCTGATCGCACTGACATTTTGCCTGTTTTAAAAAATTCGGAAATCCGAGCGTATATCTGATTCGCCGCCGAATTTTCAATTCTCAGCGCGATATCGTCCAAGTCATAGTCTATGTCTAAGTCATTAGTCTAAGTTTATGTCATTCGTCTAAGTCTTAACCGGTTTCAATTTCCCGCAAGCGAACAGCCAAAAGCGAACAGCTGAATGTCTTATAATTTATATTATGTTAAATAGGATTAAGCCGGAGGGGTTGATGGCCCGAATCGCCGTCTCCTATTCTCCCCTTCGGAAATATTTCCTATTTTTGCCGCGAGAAAAAAAAACGTCGGAAATGATCCTGGACAATATCACCCATATCGCGCTGGACATGGGCGGCGTGGTGCTCCACATCGACCATGAACAGGCCGTCGCACGCTTTGAGGAAATCGGTGTCCGCGAGGCCCGCGAGTTCCTGAACCCGTATCACCAGCAAGGACTCTTCGGTCAGCTCGAAGGCGGCCTGCTCTCCGCCGAAGCCTTCGTCGCCGAGTTGAGCCGCCTCATCGGGAAACCGCTCACCCACGAGCAATGTCTCTATGCCTGGCTCGGCTACCTGAAGGAAATCCCGCCTCGTAACTTGTCGAAAATCAAATATTTACGGGAGAACGGATACCGCGTCTGCCTGCTCTCGAATACCAACCCTTTTTTCTTCGAATGGGCTGAAAGCGAGGCGTTTGACAGTCACGGACACCCTATCGGCGACTATTTCGACAGTCTCTACCTCAGTTTCCAGTGCAAAATGCTGAAGCCCTCGGCCGAAATCTACCGTCATGTGCTCCGCAGCGAGGGCATCCGTCCCGAACAGCTGCTTTTCATCGACGACAGCGAGCGCAATGTCGAAGCCGCCGCCCTGCTCGGCATCCGCACCCTGCACGTGGAGACCAACGCCGACTGGACAACGATGCTTCCTTAATATAATATGGAAGAAAGTCCGATTATTTTTTATCTTTGCCGAATGAATCTGACGGCTTTGCCGCTAACGATTGATCAAAAAAAATTGAAATATGGCCTATCATTTTAAAAATCTGGTTTTTGAAGGCGGTGGCGTGAAAGGCATCGCTTATGTCGGAGCGCTGGAAGTGCTTGACAGAGAGGGAATTCTCAGTAATATCGAACGGGTGGCGGGAACCTCCGCCGGCGCCATGATCGCCGTTTTAGTCGGCTTGAAATATTCCGCCAAGGAGGTTGAGAATATCCTCAAGAAGCTGAATTTCAAAAACTTCATGGACAGTTCCTGGGGTATCGTGCGCGACACCAAACGCCTTCTGACGGACTATGGCTGGTACAAGGGTGACTTTTTTCGGGATGTTATTGCAGGTTTCTTGAAAGAGAAAACTGGTAACGGCGAGGCCACCTTCCGGGATATTGCCGATGCCGGCAAATACCGTGAAATCCATTTGGTTGGCGCGGATCTGACCACCGGTCTCTCCAAAACCTTCAACGTCTTCTCCACCCCGGACTTCAAAGTGGCCGACGCCGCCCGCATCTCGATGTCCATCCCGTTGTTTTTCGCCGCCAAACGCGGAGGCGAGGACGGCAAGCATATTCTCGTGGACGGCGGGCTGTTGGACAACTATTCTGTCAAGACCTTCGACCGGAGAGCGTATCTCTTCGACATAAACAACGCCAGACGCACCGAATATTACGAGCAGATCAACAAGAAAATGGGTGCCACGAGAGGTATGGACCGGAACGAATATGTTTACAACAAGGAGACTCTCGGATTCCGTTTGGATACTAAGGAGGATATTTCGATGTATCTTGGTCAAAGTTCCGCTAAGTGCAAGGAAATCAACAGTTTCTTCACCTATACCAAGGCTTTGGTGACCACGCTCATCGATTTCCAGAACAACGTGCATCTGCATAGCGACGACTGGCAGCGCACCGTGTATATCGACACGCTCGGGGTCGGTGCGGTGGATTTCGACATCTCTAACTCCAAGAAAGCCAGCTTGGTAGAGTCAGGGAGATTTTACACCGAGGCATATCTGGAATGGTACAACAACGATGAGGAGAAGGCGAACAAATAAGTCCGGCGACATCCTCTTTCTAGTTTTTTTCAGCAATAAACCTAACCCAATATGATAAAGAGAACCTTATTGCTCCTCGCCGCCGTCATGGTGGCCATTTTCGCCGCCGATGCCCAGCGCTGGCTGATATACGAGACCTTCTCCGACGGCAGCGGCGACACGACACGCACCCTCGTGGCGACCTCCCCGAACCAGAACATGGCGCTCATCAGTTCCTTAGATCCAGAGGAGGCGAACCCCATCCCCGGAATCGCCAAGCACTTCACCTACATCGACTACAACCGCGACACGGTCTTCTACCAACTTCATTATTCGAAGAACGAGCGGTACTTCACGGGCTACAGCCTGAACAACGGAAATGAATACACGCTGGAGAAAACTGAGAAAATCAACGGCTACAACTGCAAGAAATACACGACCAGCCTCTTTTCCAACAAAATGGAGATTTGGGTCACGGAGGATTTGAAGAACCATCGCGGCACGCCTTCCGCCTCTTTCGGCAACCTCCCGGGCGTGATTGTGCAGATCACCCGCAACGGCAACACCACCACCCGTCTGGTCTCCGCCGAGAAATACAAGGATATTGAACTTATCATTCCACCCAAAGACGACCTCGGACAATACACCGACCGCCGCACCCTCGGCAACCTCGAAAAGGAGAAGCTCGTCATCACCATCCCCGTATTCCAGGATGCGCAGATCTGTTTTAACCCCAAATTGGAGAAGTCCAGGGTTATTCCGTTTGATACCGCCCTCCCCTACTCTAACGGCACTGTTATTCTCAAAAGATTAAATATCAAGCAGTTACCACCTCATTACCAGATTTTCGCGGAGCTCACGGAGCAGTCCAACGGTGATGCCTACGACCGCACCGGCTCCATCTTCGTGATTCCCGCCTCGCAGAAGGTTAACTTCCTCAACGCGCTGATTGACAGCGTGGGCGTGCTGCCTGTCTTCACCGGCAAGAACGGAGCGCAATACCAGGGCATCAAGTTGGAGAAGGACTACACCCCGTTGGTGGAACTGGTCCGATTCTTCACCCCGTTCGGCGTCCACCATTTTAACCAATACCGCTCGCTTCCCGACAAGGAATGGGAGGATGCGGCCTATTACAAGCAGGATGTCAGCGACTTGCGGCAGTACCTGCAGGGCGATGTCTATATCGGGGCATTCATCGGCAACTACGACGGCGGTGGCCACAAGATCACCCTCGACCTCAAGGCCTACCCCGAAAGCTACGAATGGACAGGCAACGCCGACGAGAGTTACTGGACCTTGCCGCTCTTCAACACCTGCAACGTGATGGAGATGTCGGGACAGAACTATGGCACGCTGTTCGGGACGGACAGTCTGACGGTGACGTTCACCGTGCCGGAAGGGCTCACCTCGCTCCGTTTGCGCTACATCAGCACGGGGCACGGCGGCTGGGACAACGGCGACGAGTTCGTGCCGAAGGAGAACGTCATCCTCATCGACGGGCAGCCGCGTTTCCGTCACACCCCGTGGCGCAGCGACTGCGGCACCTTCCGGGTCTATAACCCCGCGTCGGGCAATTTCTGGAACGGACTCTCCTCCTCCGACTACTCCCGTTCGGGTTGGTGTCCCGGCACGGCCACGCAGCCGGTCTATTTTGACCTCACGGGACTCACCCCCGGCGAGCATACCCTCACCGTCGCCATCCCGCAAGGCCAACGCGAAGGCAGCTACTTCAGCGCTTGGAACGTCTCCGGCGTGCTGATTGGGAAGAGGGAGAAGTGATTAGAAGTTAGTAGTTAGTAGTTAGAAGTTAGTAGTGAATTAGGGAATAGTCTAAGTCTAAGTCATAGTTTAAGTCATAGTTTAAGTCATAGTTTAAGTCATAGTTTAAGTCATAGTCTAAGTCTAAGTCATAGTTTAAGTCATAGTCTAAGTCTAAGTCATAGTTTAAGTCATAGTTTAAGTCATAGTCTAAGTCTAAGCCATAGTTTAAGTCATGGTCTAAGGTTTCCTGTCTCTCGCCAGTGAAAAACTAAAAGCCAACAGCTAACAGCCAACAGCCAAAAAAGGGGAACCACACCGGCTCCCCTTAATTCTTAATTTTTAATTTTTAATTCTTAATTCTCCATCCTCCATTTCCAAAATTTTCCGGAACAGCGGGTTGTAGGGTTCCGCTTCGACGAGGACCTGGTTGTGCGTGACCGGGTGGTCGAACCAGAGCCGGCGGGCGTGGAGGCAGATGGAGGCGTCGGGTTCGGGCCGTTTGGCGCCGTATTTCAGGTCGCCCTTGATGGGATGGCCGATATGCGACAGTTGCACGCGGATCTGGTGGTGGCGGCCGGTGTGCAGCTCGACCTCCAGGAGCGAATACCGCTCCGAATGGGCCAGCAGCCGGTAGTCCAGCTCGGCGTACTGCCAGCCTTCCGTCTCCTGGTCGTTGATGTACGTTTTGTTGCGTTCGGAATTCTTGAAGACCCAGTTCACGAGCTTTTGTTGCGGGATTTCAGGAACGCCCTCTACGATGGCCCAGTAGAACTTGTGGATCTCGTGCGCCTTCAGCAGTTTGTTCATGCGGTCGAGGGCTTTCGAGGTGCGGGCGAACGCCAACGCGCCGCTCACGGGCCGGTCGATGCGGTGGATGAGTCCGCAGAAGACGTTGCCCTCCTTCTGTTTCTGCACGCGGATGTAGTCGCGCACCTTCTCCACCAGCGGCAGTTCGCCTGTGTCGTCGCCCTGCGCCAGCTCGCCGGCCAGCTTGTTCACGATGACCAGATGGTTGTCTTCGTAAAGGATGCGTTTGGTGAATTCCTCGCGGGTTTCAGTATTGTTCTGACTCATTCGGGAAGGTGTTTTCTTTCACATCGGAGATATAGTGCTCGATGGCGCCCACGATTTCCTCGCTCAGGTTGAGATAGCGGCGCAGGAATCGCGGGGTGAACTGCTGCGTGATGCCCATCATGTCGTGGAAAACGAGCACCTGGCCGGACGTGTGGCGGCCAGCGCCGATGCCGATGGTCGGGATTTCCAGACTCTCCGTCACCTCTTTGGCGAGGGAAGCGGGAATCTTCTCCAGCACCAGCCCGAAGCAGCCGTGCTCTTGCAGCAGCAGGGCGTTCTTGCGCAGCTGCTCGGCCTCCTCCTCGGAGGTGGCGCGCACAGCGTAAGTGCCGAATTTATTGATGGATTGCGGGGTTAAGCCGAGGTGACCCATCACGGGGATGCCCGCGCTGAGGATGCGGTCGATGGACTCGATGACCTCTGCCCCACCCTCTAACTTGATGGCGTCGGCGCCGGATTCCTTCATGATGCGGATGGCCGAGTTGAGCGCCTCCTTGGAGTTGCCCTGGTAGGTGCCGAACGGCATATCGACCACCACAAGGGCGCGTTTCACGGCACGCACCACCGACGAGGCGTGGTAGATCATCTCGTTGAGCGTGATCGGCAGCGTGGTCTTGTAGCCGGCCATCACATTGGCGGCGGAATCGCCCACCAAAATCACGTCTATCTTGGCCATATCCAGCAACTTGGCGATGGAATAGTCGTAGGCGGTCAGCATCGCGATACGCTCGCCCTGCTGGCGCATCTTCATCAAAGTGTTCGTCGTCACTTTCGTGACATCCGTGGATAAATACTGTGACATTTTTCTCGAAAATTATGGCGGCAAAGATAGTATTTTTTGCTAAACATACTTCACGACGCTCTTCATCGTCTCCATCTCCTCCATGTTGATGAGGATGTTCTCGCTGAGGAAGTCGTTGACAGGCTTCATCACGCGGAAGACGTGCGCGATGCGCTTCGCGTAGTCGTCGCGGCAGAGATCCGCGGGCTTCAACATGCACGACATGGCGTAGTCTTTGCAAGTCAGGTATTCGGGGTGCGGGGAGTCTTTCGGCAGACCGTTGGGGATGCGTTTGTAGTGCTCCTGCCCGATGGTCGGCACCAACTTCTTGAGCTCGGGCTCCTCCACAAGTCTCACGAAATCAGTCATTTGGTCGGATACGGCTTGGCGCAGATGCTGCATCTCCTTCGTGGGAAGCCACCATACGCCGCTCGCCAGCATCACCTGCTCAGGCTCGATCTGGATGTAGTAGCCTCCCCAATATGCCTTCTTGCCGTACTGGTTCATGTACGCGCCGAAGTGCCCTTTGTAAGGGGTCTTGTCGGGCGAGAAACGGATGTCGCGGTAAATCCGGTAGGTGCAGTCCTTCGGGGTGAGCCCGGCAATCGATTCGTCGAACTCCCCTACTGCGGCTATCACATTTTCCACCAGCACGTTGAACTGCGCCCACGCCGCGTCGTACAGCTCCCGATGAGCCTTGAACCACTCGCGGTTGTTGTTGGGAATCAGCTCGCGAAGGAAGGAGAAGAGGATTTCGTTGGGATGTTGTTTCATATTTATAGCGCTTATTATCAAAATGTTATCACAAAATAGTGATGGTTCCTTTGAGAATGTATGGTCTCCCGATGATATCCTCGCAAAATATCAAGTATCTATACACAACGTTAAAGTATATTTTGCTATTGATCCTGCCGTCCCACCGGAAATTCTTGTCGGTGGCACGGTAAACCACTGTGCCCCAACGGTTGAAGATTTCAATCTTAAAATCACTGATCAGGGGTTTGTATTTGTCGGGGAGACAGAAATAGTCGTTGAGACCGTCGTCGCGGGTGGGCGTGATGGCGTTGGGGAGGAAGATGATCAGGGAGTCTCCTTCGCCGATAGTCAGAGAATCCGGATCATAGATTGGATCTGGGTCAACATCGCTGTCGAGTGTAAGAGTAAGGAAAACCGTGCTGTCACATCCGTTCAGGTTATTGAAATATTGGGTATAAATGCCATCTTCCGTGTAGGTCACACCATTCCAAACAAAAGGCCCAATGGCTGTCTGCTCCATATATACCGTGTCGTGCGGCTCCACGGTGAGGAACAGTGTGATTTCGCTCTCACAGCCAGCAGCGGCAAGCGTTTGCGTGCGGACGATCTCTCCCGCTTCCTCCGTTTCCTGCGCACTTAAGGTAAAACCATGATTATAATACGTCGAACCTTGACAGACGGTATCGTAAAATGTCTGCGGGTTGTTGTCGATGACCGTCACATTCGCGGAAGCGGTGTTCGTGCAGCCGTATGCGTTGCTCACGGTGACGGTATAGGTCGTGTTATGCAACGGGACATCGTGAAAATGGGGTTCGGTGCTTCCCGTGTTCCACAGGTAGGACAGCGTTGTGTCGTAAACATTCTGTGGCGGCGGAAAACTGCATACGGCACGCACCAGAAGGGGTTGACCTTGTTTATTAATGGGGTGAGAAGTCCCCGTGACATTTGCAAATGTTAAATTATTGACAGGATCATTGACAAAAGACAAACTCCCCGCATGTTGGGCGGACATTTCAGTGCTGCTCCAGTAGCTGATGCCATAAAAATCGAAGAGAAGTGTGTTCTCCGTAATCAAAGGAGTTCCTCCCGAGGCGATCAATGCGGGTTGAAGAATTGGAAGCTGTGCGTAGATTATGGCAAGTTGACCTGCGGCAGGCAGATACCAGCCATGTTCGAAATCCACAGCACCTGCGGCATAATGGTTTCCAGGTCCATAGAAATTCCGTATCTGTTGCGTGTTCGTGTATCCGGACGTGTCTGCCAGCGGGGCTTGTGGGAAAGTGGAACTGTAGTTGGGAAGTGCGGGGATGTCAACTTCAGTGGGGGACCAGGGAAGTCGGTTCTCTTCATCGTGGAGGGCCACCGCCCAACCGCTACCGTCCGCATGCACGAAGAATACGATTCCTTGAGAGCCGTCCTCCGCCGTGTAAAGGTCGCCCACATGGTAAGCCTGTCCAAAGCCCAGCAACACGGCAAACTGCAACAATATGTAGAGAATCTGTTTTTTCATATCCAACAAAACGATTCAAAAATTTCGGATAGTCCGGACAGGCAACAACATGGATTTATTGATTGCTGTTATCGCAGTGACACTATACAAAGCCCATGCTTCGTATGGCGATTTTTCTGAAGAAGACCAATAACTCCATTCTGAATCCATCGGGAAAACCGTTCCGCCAACGGCTTGCAAGGAGTTGTTCACTATCCCGATGGTTGAATAAATACGATAGAGTTGTGCAGCGGTAGGCAAATACCAGCCGTGTTCAAAATCCACGTGGTGAGCCGCTGGATACTGAGCAGCAGTCCCTGAAGCCCTGATGGAAGCCGTATTATGATATCCGTCCAAGTCTCCCATCGTTGAAAATGCGTTTGCATAATTTACCAAATCAGGAATATCCAGACTCAATAACAATCCCCAAATGTAGGTGGTGGGTTCATCTTGCAGACTGACCGCCCAGCCATGCTGTCCTGAGTCATCCACGTAAAAAACCACACCCATGGCCACCTTGCCGCACGGCCAGTCTGCGAGATGCACACAAGTGCTGTCCGTACATAAGATGTCGCCAATTACTACGTGGTTCAATTCTGAAGTCAACGTGACAGAGGCTTGGGATCCCAATGCATGCAACTCGGTCTCTTGTCCCACGCATATCACCGTAGGATCAGACACAGCGGTTATTTCCGGTGTTTCGGCCACTCTCAACTGTACCACATGAACACTGTCGCATCCGCAGGTCGTAGTATCATTCAGCGTGTAAACAAAGACACCCACACTGTATTGAATCCCAAGTTGCAAGCCGTTCTCTTGGTAATCGTTGCCGGTACAAACGGTATCGTTGGCAAAAAAATGATAGGAGGGGTTCACTGTTACCCACAGCTGGGCGGAACCACTTCCACAACCATTGGCGCCCGTCAAGGTGATAAGGGAATTTGGAGGCGCATCCGATGTGAAATAAAGTGAAGCAGTGCTCGTGCCCTGACCGTTATATACGGAAACACCTTCAGGCACAAGCCAATGATAAACCAACACTTCGGCATCAGGCAAATAATAGGTTGCCGCGGACTGGGAGCATACCACCGATGGACCGCTAATGGTGTTCGGCATAGCAAAGGAAGGAGCTACCGTCAGGTGCAACACGGCCACCGAATCGCATCCCCCAGTTAATACAATATTGCTGTCAAGAATTTCGCCAAGCGGCAAATTCGTATAGCTGAACCCCAAAGCATTATAATCATTGCCTTCACAAGCCATGTCATAATAATGGAAATAACGTTGTATGACAAAGAGATACAGGGTGTTTGTAATGTCCTCCGTACATGTGGCCACATTGAAGTAGGTATTTAAAGCCGTATGTAGCCCTGGTGTTAAATTTGAAGGCAGCGTAAAGCCGTTGGCCGAATAGCTCTCTCCTTCGCAGATGGTATCGTAAAACGTTTGGGGTTGAGAAGGGATGTTGTCGGTTGTCAGCGTTCCGACGAGCGTAAGCTGGCAACCCAAAACAGTGGTTATCAGGCAATTGACAACGGTTGTGCCCTGCACGGAATATATCGCGGTATCGGAAGTGGCACCGTTGTTCCATTGATAGCTTTCAAAGCCTTGTGGTGCCGCGAGTGTCACATCATCGCCGTCACAGCCAACGAGTTCCAGACGATTGTTGATGCAGGATGCCGTAAAATAGGCATAACCAAAATGAGCAGATGCGCTACAGTCGTAGGTAGTGAACGACACTTTCACCGTTTGCCCGACATACGGAGTGAGATCAAACCCAGTATTCGTCCACGGTCTCCATCTGATATTTCCAGAAGATTGAAAACCAGGTATTTCGCCCGATGCAACAACATCATACTCCATACAAGGATCAAGAAGTTCATCATTGGCATCCATGACCCGCATCACAAAACGCGGCTGTGATGGAGGATCATGCATGGGATCTTGAAGTACAACAGCGAATTTAAGCAGTAAAATGGCGTTTTCTTCATCCACCGTGAACGTATAGACGATGGATTCGGCTTCCGCACCCACAAGTTCGTTCCCCAACTTCACCACAGCGGTCTCTCCTTCGGGAAGCAGCGGCAACAAATTGTCGGTACGCGGATCCGTACCCTGTTCTGTGATAACCGTATGCCGACCGGGAATTACACCCATAAGAGAGTCTGGATTGTATGCATCCCCGTAATAGCACACCACATTCGGCCCCGTCAAATCGGTGAAATCCGGACACTGTGCTTGAACGGTGAGAGCGAGAATCCCCCACAGCAGGGTGATCAGGATTTCTTTGGAACGTTTCATTCTTTATATCTATCGGTGTTTTGGCCTAAAAAAACTTTTTATTTGATGTGCAAAAATACACTTTTTAATTTATTTAAGTTTCGCATGTTTGATTTCCAATCATAAGTATCTCAGAAATATGCCGTAGCCAGCCAAAAGCTAAAAGCCAAAAGCCGGGAACCTCCCCCGCCAGCGCAAAACTACTAACTACTAACTTCTAACTACTAACTTTTAACTGCTGTACGGTGCGACATCATACCCCACAAACTCCCCTTTCTGGTACTTGAAGTAGCCGCAGACGGCCACCATCGCGGCGTTGTCGGTGGTGAGGTCCAGGGGCGGCAGGAAGATATTGCGGTGGTAACGGCGCGCCAAGTCGGTCATGGCGTCGCGAAGACCGCTGTTCGCCGAGACGCCGCCGGCCAGCACCAAGTCTTTGCAGTCGCACTCCTTGAAGGCTTTCTTCACCTTGTCGGTCAGCGACTTGACGATGGCGTACTGCATCGAAGCCGCCAAATCGTGGATGTTCTCCTCGATGAAGTTCGGGTTTTCCTTGAGGTTGTCGCGCACGAAATAGAGGAACGAGGTCTTGAGCCCACTGAAACTGTAGTCGAGACCGGGCAGGTGCGAGATGGCGAATTGGAACCGCTTCGGGTCGCCCTCTTTGGCGTATTTGTCGATGACCGGGCCGCCGGGGTACGGCAGACCGAGGATCTTGGCCGCCTTGTCGAAGGCTTCGCCCGCCGCATCGTCGATGGTGCCGCCGAGCCGCTCCATGTCGAAGTAGTCGTTGACCTGCAGCAACAGCGTGTGCCCGCCCGACACCGTGAGGCAAAGGAACGGGAACTGCGGCTTCGGTTTGGTCTCGCCGGGCTTGTCGAGGAAGTGGGCCAGCACGTGCGCCTGCAGGTGGTTGACCTGCACGAGCGGGATGCCTAACGTGAAAGCCATCGACTTGGCGAAGGAGTTGCCCACGAGCAGCGAGCCCAGCAGTCCGGGACCGTTGGTGAAGGCGATGGCAGAAAGCTGCTCCTTGCCGATGCCGGCGCGCTTCAACGCCGTGTCGATCACGGGGATGATATTCTGCTGGTGCGCGCGCGAAGCCAGCTCCGGCACCACTCCGCCGTATTCAGCGTGTATTTTCTGACTGGCGATCACGTTCGACAGGATGACGTTGTCTTGGATCACCGCCGCGGAGGTGTCGTCGCAGGAGGATTCTATTCCGAGGATGTACATTTTCAATTAAGAATTATGAATTAAGAATTATGAATTATGAATTTTTCCAGCACCGTCATTGCCGCTTCCGGCAGCATCGGTTCGGAGACCCGTTTCTTGCCTTCATAGACGCAGACGAGGCCGTGGGAGGCGCCCACGAGACCGTAGTCGGCATCGGCCATCTCGCCGGGACCGTTGACGATGCAGCCCATGACCCCGATCTTGAGACCGGGATAGCCTGCGAAACGCTGTTTCACCGCCGCGAACACCGACTGGATGTCGTATTGCGTGCGCCCGCAGGAGGGACACGCCACGAACTCCGTGTTGAGGATCTTAATACGGCAGGCTTGCATGATAAGGGATTCGTAATCCGTGATTTGGGTTGCGGAGAAGTGCGGATTCACCAGCTTGAGGTTGCGCAGACCGTGCGTGAAATGGGCATAGCCCGTGACAGCTGCGGCGCGGCAGTACCAGCGTTCCTCATCGACGGAATCGTCTTCAAAAATCAAGGTCCCGTCTTGGATATTCAAGTTCTCAACTTTCAGATTCTCAATAGCTTGCAGAAGCTTGTGGGCAAACGGTGATTCGTTCTCGGGCGGCTCGGTGAGGGAGACGCGCACGGTGTCGCCGACGCCCATCAGCAGCAGCGCCCCGATGCCCGCCGCCGACTTCACCCTACCCTCTTTGTCGTTGCCGGCCTCGGTGACTCCGAGGTGCAACGGATAGGACGCATTGCGCTGTAACATGCTGTCGTGAAGGAGTTTTGTGGCCGTCATCATGGTCAGCACGTTGCTGGATTTCATTGAGAAGACCAACTTGTGGAAGTCATATTTGTTGCAGATGTCGAGCCATTCGAGGGCCGACTGCACCATGGCTTCGGGGGTGTTGCCGTAGCGGCTGACGATGCGGTCGCACAGCGAGCCGTGGTTGATTCCGATGCGCAACGCCGTGCCGTGCTCTTTGCAGATTTCGAACAACGGTTTGGCTCTCAGCGCCATCCGTTCGACTTGCGCGGCATATTCGCTCTCGGAGAGGTCGAGCTGCGAGAAATTCCGCTTGTCGGTGAAATTGCCGGGATTCACGCGGACTTTGTCCATGAATGTAGCCACGGCTTCCGCCACTTTCGGGTTGAAATGCACGTCCGCGACGAGTGGAATATGTCCGTAACCATCTGATTTCAAACGTTTTTGTATTTCCTTCAAGGGATCCACCTCCTTGAGCGAGGGTACGGTGAGCCGGACCATCTGCGCGCCGGAGTCAATCATCCGCTCGCACTGTGCCACGGATGCCTGCACGTCGGCGGTGTCGGTGTTGGTCATCGACTGCACCACCACGGGAGCATCACCGCCTATGGGGAGGTTACCGATTTGGAATTGTCGTTTGCTGTTCATATTTCGTTGATTCGTTCGTTCATTTTGCCCGCCCCCAAACTGCGCTCCTTTGTCGCTTGTATGGGGTTATTTGCACTTCGTGCGTCTTGTCTTACCCCCCTGCCCTGCGGGCATCCCCCCTAAAGGGGGGAATGGTGCTTCGACCGAGACATTTTCGTTTAACTACTAACTGCTAACTACTAACTGCTAACTATGTTGAAAGCCTTGAGCGCGGAGCGGCACCTGCACGTTGTCGCCGGTAATGAGCTGGTAACCGGCGGATTCCTCTTTGATGTAGCCGATAATGGAGACGTTCTCCACCTTCTTGATCTTCTCAAAGTCGGCCTGTTTGATGGTGAACATCAGCTCGTAGTCGTCGCCGCCGTTGAGGGCCGCAACGGTGTGCACGATGTCCAAGTCCTTGAGGGTCACGAAGGTAAGTTCGGTCATCGGGAGTTTCTCCTCGAAGAGGACGCAGCCTTTGTGCGAGGCTTTGCAGATCTGCATGACGGCGGTGGCGAGTCCTTCGCTCACATTGGCCATGGCCGTGGGCAGGATCTCCTCGCGGCGCAGACCCTCGATGATATCGATGCGCGGTTCGGGTTTCAGCTGGCGGCGGAGGAGGTAGTCCTTGCCGGTGAAGTCGGGCTGCGCGCCGGGGTTCTTCTCGAAGACCTTCTTTTCGCGTTCGAGGAGCAGCAGACCGGTGTAGGCCGCCGCGAAATCCCCTGACACACAGACGAGTTCGTTCTCGGACGCGCCCTTGCGGGTACACAGCCGGGCGGGTTCGCACTCCCCTATCGCGGTCATGGAGACCACCAGTTCCCGGGGCGAAGTGGTCAGGTCGAGGCCGGCGAGGTCGGCGTGCACCGTTTCGCAGCAGGCTCCCACGCCGCTGAGGATCTCGTTGACCATCCGCAGGTCGAAACGGTCGGAAACGGCGATGTTGACCATCAGCTGTGACGGCGAGGCGTTCATGGCCAGCACGTCGGAGAAGACGACGGTGGCGAGTTTGTAGCCGAGGTGCCGCAACGGGAAGTAAGTCAGGTCGAAATGGACATTCTCGACAAACACCTTCGCGGATGTAACCGTCTGGTTCCCATCCGTTTCCACCACGGAAGCGTCGTCGCCGGGACCCACCACGGTGGAGGCGTTCTCTGTCGGGAAAAATTTCGCGAGGTCCGCAATCAGTTCGTGTTTGCCGGGCATCTTTACCGGCTCGGAGGTATTGTTCTCTGCCATTGTCAAAATTTTTCGCAAAAATACAAATTTTAAAAGCACTACATCTTTTCCGGCACCTCAATCCCCAGCAGTCCCATGCCGCTGCGCAGCACGAGTGACACCCAACGGGAGAGCTTGAGGCGCAACAGCCGTTTCGCCGCATCCTCCTCCTTGAAAATCGGGGTGTCCTGGTAAAAGTGGTTGAACTGCTTGGCCAGGTCGTAGCAGTAGTTGGCGATGAGCGCTGGACTGAAGTTGTCGCCCGCCGACAGCACTGTCTTCGGGTATTGGTACAGCAGGTTGATCAGCGTCTTTTCTTCCTCATTCAGAGAAAGTTGCGGCAGCTTCGCGGCCAGGTCGATGCCGTTTTCCGCGCCCTTGCGCAGCATCGAGCGGATGCGGGCGTGCGTGTATTGGATGAACGGTGCCGTGTTGCCGTTGAAGTCGATGGATTCCGCCGGGTTGAAGAGCATGTTCTTGGCCGGATCCACCTTGAGGATGAAGTACTTGAGGGCGCCCTGACCGATCATCTCGTACAGCTTGTCGGCCTCCTCGGGGGTGAACTGGAACTTGCCCAACGCCTCGGTGCTGCTCTTGGCCTCGGCGTACATGTCGTCCATGAGGTCGTCGGCATCGACCACCGTGCCCTCGCGGGATTTCATCTTGCCCGACGGCAGCTCCACCATCCCGTATGAGAGGTGGTAGATAAAGTCACCGAATGGCTTCTCCAACTTCTTGGACAACACCAACTTAAGGACATCAAAGTGGTAGTTCTGCTCGTTGCCGACCACGTAGATCATCTTCTGCGGGTGGAACTCCTCGTAACGCAGCTGTGCGGTGCCGAGGTCCTGCGTCATATAGACGGAAGTGCCGTCTTTGCGCAACAACACCTTCTCGTCCAAGCCCTCGCCTGTGAGATCCACGCGCACGGAGCCATCCTCGTGTTTGTAGAATGCACCCTTGTCCAGACCTTCCTGCACCAAACTCTTGCCAAGCAGGTAAGTCTGTGATTCATAATACGTTTTGTCGAAATGGATGCCCAACCGTTCGTAGGTTTGGTCGAAGCCGGCATAGACCCAGCCGTTCATCTTCGCCCACAACTCGCGGACTTCTTGGTCACCAGCCTCCCACTTGCGCAACATCTCACGGGCTTCCAAAATCAGGGGCGCTTTGTCTTTTGCTTCGTCTTCCGTAAGACCCTGCTCCACAAGCTCTTTCTGCTCTTGTTTATAGTGTTGATCGAAGACGACGTAATATTTTCCGACGAGATGGTCGCCCTTCATGCCGGAGCTTTCCGGGGTCTCGTCGTCGCCGTACTTCAGCCACGCGAGCATCGACTTGCAGATGTGGATGCCGCGGTCGTTGACCAAGTTGACCTGCACCACCGGGTGGCCGCACGCTTTGAGGATCTGCGACACGGAATGGCCGAGCAGGTTGTTTCGGATATGGCCGAGGTGCAGCGGCTTGTTGGTGTTCGGCGAGGAGTACTCGATGAGCACGGGGGCTTCCTCTTGGGTCGGATTCAACCCATAACCTTCATTGTCGGATTCTTGTTCCAACAAATCCATCCAGAACGACTCTTTGATCTGCAGGTTCAGATACCCTTTCACCACGTTGAAATCCTGGATACAGTCCAGGCTCTCCAGCAGTTGCTGTCCGATTTCGGCACCGAGTGCGTCGGGCGACTTGCGGGCGACTTTCACCCACGGGAAGACGACCACGGTGAGGTCGCCGGTGAAACCCTTGCGGGTGGGTTGCACGAGGGCGGGATCGGCCTCTATGTCGATATTATAAAGGTGTTTCAAGGCGTTTTGCAACGCGGTGGCGATTTGGGATTCTAGTTTCATGTTAAATGGTTAAAAGGTTAGAAGGTTAGAAGGTTAGAAGGTTAATATAACGATAGGGGCGAATAATTATTCGCCCCTACATTCTTAATTCTTAATTCTTAATTCTGAATTACTCGAAGGAAATCAGTTCCACGTCGAAAATCAGGGTGGCGCCGCCGGGGATCATGCCGCCTGCACCGTTCTCGCCGTATCCGAGGTTGTAGGGGATGAAGAGACGGTATTTGGAACCGGGGGTCATCAGCTGCAGACCTTCCGTCCAGCCGGGGATCACCTGGTTGAGGCCGAAGGTGATGGGCTCGCCGCGCTCCACGGAGGAGTCGAAGACGGTGCCGTCGATGAGTTTGCCAGTGTAATGGACCGTCACCTTGCTGGTGGCTGTCGGGTGTTCACCCTTGCCTTCTTGCAGCACCAGGTACTGCAGGCCGGAAGCGGTTTCCTTCACACCGGGGTTCTTCTTGTTCTCTTCGAGGAATTTCGCGCCTTTGGCGATTTCGCCGGGAACGGCTTCTCTCTGCTTGGCCTGCTCTGCCTGCTGTTTGGCTTGCAAATCAGCTTGGAGCTGCATGAAGATTTCCTGCATCTGCTCGTCCGTGAACTTGTTGGTTCCAGCGTAGGCATCTCTGACACCCTGCACGAATTGTTCGTAATCCAGTTCGATGCCGTCGCGGCTCATACCGCCACCGACATTAAAACCGATAGCATAGCTAACTTTCTGTTGTTTTGTCATTTCAGTTTGTGATTTTGCGGAAAAACCCATGCCAACGAGCACCAAAGTCATTCCAATTGTGATAATTTTTTTCATTTCTATACTTTTTTTATAATTTCAAACGATGCAATGGATGGTTTTCGCCTCATGAGGTTTAGCCTTCCCAAAAGCGGCCGCAAAGATACATTTTTTTCGGTTACACGGAAAATGCCGTGAGCCGTCTTTTTCACCGCGTCTTCGCCACCACCACGGAGTGCCCCAAACCTAACAGGTCGTGAATCTCCTCGACTTCCAGACCGGCTTCGCGGACAAGGCGTATGAGGTCGTCGGAGTGGTACATCTTGCTGTTGCCGTTGGCGATGGCCGTGAAGTAGAGGCTGGTTTGGGCGAGGCAGAGGGCCGCGGTGTCGAAACGTTGGCGGTCCCAGAAGGTTTCCATGATGTAGAGGCGCGTGCCGGAGGTCATCGCGGTGGCGGCACGGCGCAGGATGCTCAGAATCTGCGGCTCGCTGAAACAGTCGAGGAACTGGCTCATCCAGATGGCGTCGAAAGCGGGTTCTGAAGGCAGTTGGCAGCTGTCGTCCAGCATGTTGGCGGCAAATCCGTGGATACGGTCGGCGCCGGGCTGTCCTGCCGTCTGTTCCTTCATCATCCCGATCTGCTGCGGCAAATCGACGATGGTGACCTCCACGTCGGGATTGTGTTTCACGCATTGGAGCGCCCAGCGGCCGGTGTTGCCGCCCACGTCCATGAGCGTGCGCGTGGGGCGCGAGAACACCAACTCCAGCGCCTGCTCGAACGAGCCGTCACTGTAGAAGTGGTCGAACGCGAACCAGCTCTTCTGCGCTTGCTCGGGCAGCGTGGAAAGCCCTTCATAGACCGTCGGCCAGTCGCCCAAGCACTTGAGCCCGGCGGGTTTCCCCTCGCGAAGCGCCTCCTCCAGATAGAACATCCCCTTGTAGTTGACGTCGTGGTTGAAGTCGAGGTTCACGCGGGTGGATTCGTCGTGCTGCAGGAACCAGCCGGTCTTGGCAAGCGCGTAACGGTCGGTCTCGGGATCGACGGTCACGGTGTTCATCGTCAGCGACGACTCCAGAAGGCATTTGGCGGCGTAAAGGGAGATGCCGGCCTTCTCGGCCACCTCTTCGGGGGTCATCGGGGTCTCCAACATCTCGAAGATGCCCCATTTCACCATCAGTCTGGCCGTCTGGAACGTCATCGGCCCGAAAGCGTAAATCTGCGCGAGCCGCTGCGCTTCGTAGGCGCTGAGACTGTCGTGGGTGTAGTTTTTCTTTAGGTTGTTGTCTAAATACATTGCAATTTTATAAAAAATCGGGCGGCAAAAATACGAAAAAAAGTAGAGAATCCGACTCTCATCATTTCTTATTATCCATCCGAACCATTATCCCCATTTTTGGGTATGCTTCCGTCGGTGCTGTTTTTACACTTTTGCGACATTAAAATGTAGGTTATGCGAAAAAAGATACTATTTGCTTTGGTGATAGTGCTAATATTTGGTTTTCAAACAGTTATGGCTCAACAGGCCGACACCGCCAGCGTCAAAGAATCGGAGTCGGCGAAAGGAAAATCGCTCGGCACGCTCACCGTGGGCGGCTACGGCGAGGCGGTTTACAAATACAACTTCTTCAGCGACAATGTTTTCCGCTATTCCCATGCGGCCAACTATGCCGATTCCAAGGGCCACGGACGTGTGGATCTTCCGCACGCGGTAATCCTGTTGGCCTATGACTTCGGTCACGGCTGGAGTTTCAACACGGAGATCGAGTTCGAGCACGGCGGCACCGAGTCGGCCGTGGAGGTGGAGGCCGAGGAGACCGGCGAGTTCGAGAAGGAGATCGAGCGCGGCGGCGAGGTTGCCCTGGAGCAGTTCTGGTTGCAGAAAGCCTTCTGGGGCGGCAAGATGAACATCCGCGCCGGCCACATCGTGGTGCCCGTCGGCGGCACCAACAACGCCCACCTGCCCAACGAGTTCTTCGGGGTCTATCGTCCCGAGGGCGAGAATACCATCATCCCTTGCACGTGGCACGAGACCGGTATCGAGCTGTGGGGCCGTATCAAAGGCTGGCGTTACGACGTGATGCTCATCCCGTCGCTCAACTCCAGTATGTTCAGCGTTTCCGGCTGGGCGCACGACGGCTCCGCATCGCCTTACGAGTTCCGCGTCGCCAACAAGTTAGCCGTGGCCGCCCGCGTCGATAACTACAGTGTCAAAGGGTTGCACATCGGGGTCAGCGGCTTCGCGGGCAACACCTTTCGCAACGACATCATCACCGACGAGGGTTCCACGCGCTACGCGGACGTGCGCGGAACGGCTGTCATCGGCGGGTTGGATTTCAGCTACAAAGTCGATGGCCTCGTGCTGCGCGGCAGCGGTCTTTACGGTTATCTCTCTGATTGCGAGCTGATTTCCGTCTATAACTCCACCCTACCCCACAGTTCGCAGGCCCCCTACCCGCAGACGCTCGTGGGACAGTCGGCGTGGAGTGCCGGCGGCGAAATCGGCTACGACGTCTTCCACCATCACAAAAATCCTAAGATGGATCGTCACAAACTCTACGTTTTCGCCCGTTACGAATACTACGACTCCTACGTTCCCGGCCACAACATGACCGACTACGCCTGGACCGAGCGCCAGTGCGTGAGCGGCGGCCTCAACTACAGTCCCATCAAGGAGATCATCATCAAGGCTGAAGGCGGCGTGCGGCTGCTGAAAGCGCAGTACAACCCCGAGCCCTGGTGCGCCCTCGGCATCACCTGGGCGGGAATGTTCAGCAAGGAGTTCCATAAGAAGGGGGAATGATGAATTATGAATGATGAATTATGAATGATGAATTAAGAATTAAGAATGATGAATAACTACTGGACGGATTTGTAATATAGAACATCACTTCCAAGAGGGCTGCAGGCCCGACACGTGTTAACCCAGGGTGAACGCAGTGAGCCCTGGGACATAAGGAAGAACGCAGTGAACCCTGGGACATAAGAAACAAACTAAAACCATATCAATATGAAAAAAACAATCACCGCCACGATAGTGGCAATCGCATTCCTGAGTGTAGGATGCAATCACGGCAGCGGCGAGCTGGTGGACGAAAAGCAGGCCGCCGTCATCGAACAGTATGTGGACCACACCGTCGCGCCCACATACTCGAATCTGGCCAACTACGCAGACCAGCTGGTCAACGAGCTGAAGACCTTCCAAAGCAGCCGTTCGCAGAGCGACTTGAACAAGGTGTGCGAGACGTTCCTGAACGCCCGCGCCTGGTGGGAGAAGAGCGAGGCCTTCCTCTTCGGAGCCGCCAACGACTTCGGCATCGACCCGCACATCGACTCATGGCCGTTGGACGTGGATGCCTTCAACAACCTGATGAGCAGTCCGAACATGCTGGCCGTTTTGGCCGGTGAGGACGGCGATGTGGTAGCCGGCGAGCAGCTCGGCAACGCCCTGCTCGGATTCCACGGCATCGAGTACATCCTCTTCCACAACGGACAAGTGCGCAATGCCAGCGAAATCACCGAGACGCAGATGGTCTATGCCGTGGCCGTGGCCGGCGACCTGCGCAACCGCTGCTTCCAACTCGAGGTGAGCTGGATCGGTGACGCCGCCCCGAAGTCACACCGCGACAAAGTGGAAGAGCTGGAGCTCAACACCACCGTCAACGGAGGCAGCTACAGCTACGGTGACAACCTCAAGAAGGCCGGCAACCCCGGCAGCACATACGCCAGCTCCGTGAGCGGCCTCATGGCCATCGTCGATGGCTGCAAGACCATCGCCGACGAGGTGGGCACCTCCAAAATCGGCAAACCCTACAACGGCGAAGACGCCAACTACATCGAGTCGCCCTACAGCCAGAAATCCATCGAGGACTTCTACGACAACATCCTCAGCATCCAGAACGCCTATTACGGCGGCATCGAAGGCCAGCGCAACGACAAACTCTCCCTGCACGCTTACGTCAAGAAGATGGACAAGGCGCTCGACGACGAAGTGGAGGAAGCCATCAACAATGCTTTGGCCAAAATCGACGCCATGCCGCGTCCGTTCGTGAACAACTACACCAACCCCAAGAACGGCGAGGCCATCGAAGCCTGCCAGAATCTCGACGACGTGCTGTCGAAAGTGAACGAGGCGTTGAGAACGTACGAAGATTAGTTAGTAGTTAGTAGTTAGCAGTTAGTAGTTATGGAAAAAAGAAACATTTTGATAATCGTTTTGGCAGTCTTCATGTTCGTGGGCTGCCACAGACCCGAAAACACCGAGATGTCGTGGATCGAGGAGGAAACCTACGCTGGCGGCAAGTTGGGCACGACCTTCAACAGTTCGTCGTCCGCCTACGAGGACCCCGCCCCGGCGGTCACCGACATCGCCGCGTTCAAGTACGGCGAGTACCTCTTCGAACGCGATTTCAACATCAACACGCCGCCGTTCAACGGTTTGGGACCGCTCTACATCCGCAGTTCCTGCATCGCCTGTCACCCGGGTTACGGTCACGGCAAGCGCATGGACCGCTATGCCGCCAGCGACTGGGGCAACGGCTACCTGCTGGTGGTCACCGACCAGAACGACAACTACGTGAGTTCGCTCACCGGCATGCCGCAGACCAAGGCCGTGCCGCCGTTCAAGGCGCCCATCGACGAGAGCCAGATCCAGATCAACTGGCTGGACTACACCGACGAGTGGGGCAACCGCTTCCCCGACGGCGAGACCTACAGCCTGATTTATCCGGAGGTTTACATTCCCGCTTCGGCCTACTATGTGCCGCTGGAATCCAACGGGGTGCAGATCCCTTACGGCAGCGAGATCGTGCGTCTGGAATCGACCATCGGCATTTACGGTACCGGCCTGTTGGACGCCATCCCCGACGACTCGCTGAAGGCGCAGTATTTGCGTGAGTCGATGGCCGGCGCGAATCTGAACCCCGCGATGTGGGCCGGCACCGACTGGGCTCCGACGGGACTTTACGGCAAGACCACCCATCCGAAGCGCTTCACCTATGCCTGCTCCCGCGGTCCGCTGCAGGACGGTCCCGGCGCCAACGCCATCTGGAACATCACCAACGTGACCCGTGGCGACCGCCGCTACCACTACATGACCGAGACTTACGCCCGTGTGGCCTCGCAAGACCCGCAGGTGCAAGCCGAATTTTACGCCTATTTCCCGGAATACAACAAGACTGGAAATCCCGAGACCGACATCTACAATTATTTGATGAGCAAAGAATTACCTGCTGAGATGAGCAGCGACGACTACGTCAACCTGATGGTTTGGCACCGGGGTTTGGCCGTGCCCGCCGCCCGTAACCTCAAAGACGAGGAGGTGCAGCGGGGCCGCAAGATCTTCCGCGAGATCGGCTGCGCCACCTGTCACCGTCCCAGCTGGACCACCGGCTCCGACCGTTTCACCGATCCCAACGGTTTCTTCACCACCGGCGACCAGCGTCTGCCGCGTTATCCCAACCAGAAGATATGGCCTTACACCGACATGGTGCAACACCGTCTCTGCATGAAGAACGACATCCGCACGGGCTGGTGCCGCACCACCCCGCTGTGGGGCCGCGGCCTCTCCACCGTGTGCACCGGCTCCAGCGACCGTCTGCATGACTGTCGCGCCCGCAACGTCATCGAGGCCATCATGTGGCACGGAAGCGCCCAAAGCGACGCCCGCTGGACCGTCGAGAAATTCCGTAACCTGAGCAAAGAAGACCGCGACGCCGTCGTGAAGTTCATCAATGCTATTTAATGGTTATTGGTTTTTGAAGCCAACCGTTAATGTCACCGTAGAGACGCGCCATGGCACGTCTCTACATTTTTCCTATTTTTGCACCCCGGTTAGTACACATATTATTCGAACATATTCCAAGAGGGCTGCAGGCCCGACACGTGTCAACCCAGGGCGAACGCAGTGAGCCCTGGGAACCTAAGGGCGAACGCAGTGAGCCCTGGAATCACCCCAATAACAGCAATATGAAGAACATAAGACATATACTCTCCACCCTCCTCATCGCCCTGATCGTGGCGATGGCGGCGGGCACCGTCGTGGAAATGCTCCACGGCAACGATTACGCGCTGAGCCACGTCTATGGCAGCTGGTGGTTCGTCGCGCTCTGGGCACTGCTGGCCATCGGCATGGTGGTCATGATGGTCGCGCGCAAAAGCTGGCGCCGGCCGGTCATCTGCGCCCTGCACAGTTCCGTGCTGCTCATCCTGCTCGGCGCACTGCTGACGATGCTCACCGGTCAGCACGGCGAGATAACGCTGCAACCGAACGTCGCCAACAAACAGTTCACCATCGAAAAGCATGGTGAGAGCAGCGCCGTAACCCTGCCGTTCACGCTCACCCTCGACCGCTTCGAGGTGGAGACCTATCCGGGCACCCGCACGCCGATGGACTTCGTGAGCTATCTCCAGATTTCCGACAACGGCACGGTCTCGGACGCGAAAATCTCCATGAACAACATTCTGAAACATCGCCATTACCGCTTCTACCAGAGCGACTACGACGAGGAGGGCAACTCGGTGCTGGCCGTGGCGCACGATCCCTGGGGCGTCGGCGTGACCTACGCGGGCTACATCCTGCTGTTCGTCGCGCTGATCGGACTGTTTTTTGAACGCAAGGGCGAGTTTCGCCAACTGCTGCAGAAGACCGCGGGCAAAGCGGCTGTTGTCCTCGCCATGTTGACGCTGGCTGCCGTCCTTCCGGCCAATGCCGCTGGAAAGCCGAGCGTGCTGCCGAAAGAGAGTGCCGACAAGATGGGACAGATGTACGTGATGTACAAAGGTCGCGTCTGTCCGTTGCAGACCCTCGCCAAGGACTTCACCACCAAGCTGTACGGCAGCGCCCGCTACAAAGGTTACACGCCCGAGCAGGTCTTCAGCGGATGGCTGTTCTACTTCGACGAATGGAAGGAGGAGCCGATGTTCAAGATCAAGGGCGACGAAGTGCGCGAAACTCTCGGCATCAGCGGGAAATACGCCCGTCTGGCCGATTTTGGCGACAGCTACGGCAATTACAAACTCGAAGAGATCCTCAACTCGTTGCCGATGGGCGACCCGCGGCGGAAAAGTTTCCGCGCCGCAGATGAGAAATACCAGCTCATTGAAATGCTCCGCAACGGCAAGTTGCTCAAGATGTTCCCGCATGCCGACAGTCTGCAGGACATCACCTGGTACACGCAAAACGACGAGCTGCCGCAGGACATCCCCGACGACGAATATCTCTTCATCCGCAAACAGATGAGCCTATGTCAGGAATTTGCCGTGACGGGCGACTTCAACGCGCTGGACGAAGTTTTTGGAAAGACCAAGATTTATCAGGAGAAGCACTCCCTCGGGAAGGTGCAGGCGAGCGTGCAGTACCGTGCCGAACGGCTCTACAACCGCCTTTCGCCCGGCCGTTGGCTGGCGATGGTAACCATCACTTTGGGACTGGTTTGTTTCGCGATAGCCTTGATCTGCATCGGGAAAGGCCGGAAACTCCACAAGCCCGTTTATATTGCGTCAACTATCTGGGTATCAATTCTTTGTGTTTTCTTGGCTTTGATATTCATCCTGCGATGGATTGCCGGCGGGCACGTGCCGATGGCCGGCAGTTTCGACTCGATGAACCTGTTGGCCTTGAGCATCTGCATCATCACCCTGTTTATGATGCGGAAATACGAGATGGCGTTGCCGGCGGGTCTGCTGATGACGGGATTCGTGTTGTTGGTGCAGATGATGGGCGGTTCCAATCCTCCCATCACCCATCTGATGCCGGTGCTCTCGTCGCCGCTGCTCAGCCTGCACGTCACCGTTATCATGATTGCCTACGCGCTGCTTTTCTTCGTCATGTTGAACGGCATCAGCGCGGTGATTGTACGGATCGCGCAACCCGAGAACAAAGCGTATCTGGAGCGTTTGCAGGACATCAGCAAGATCATGCTCTACCCTGCCGTGGCATTGTTGGCGGCGGGCATCTTCATTGGCGCGGTGTGGGCCAACATCTCGTGGGGCAACTACTGGTCGTGGGATCCCAAGGAGGTGTGGGCGCTCATCACGTTGCTGATTTACGTCGCCCCGCTGCATCATTCGCTTTGGAAATCGTTCCAGAAGCCGATGTTCTTCCACATCTACTGCATCCTGGCGTTCCTGAGCGTGCTCATCACCTATTTCGGGGTGAACATGCTGTTAGGCGGCATGCACAGCTATGCGTAGTCGGGAGGATGTTAAAGAAAAAACGCGGTCAAGCTGTTTGACCGCGTTTTTTGTTTGTCTTTAATGCCGCGACAACGATTTCGGTTATAAGCCCGTTAGGGCGAAGCTTGGGCGGAAAGCGTGCCCGGTCGCTGACCTTTTTTATCAATACCAAAGGTATGCAGAACTTTATTATCCAACGTTTATTTATTCAAGTTTCGCATGTTAAAAAAAGGAGAAAAACAAGTGCGTGAAGAATGTTCCCGGCCACAGCGGGCAGCTGCGGCCGAAGCAGAAATCCCCTTCTATTTTAGAAGGGGTGCCGGCAGGCGGGGTAGTAATATTAAAATATCAGAATTCCTTGTGAAAAAAACCATCATCAACGATATTCGAATCAAAGACCACTATGTTCACAACCTCCCGGGAAACAGGGAGTTGTTAGCTTATGCGCGTGAAAATCGCAGAGCCGGCACATGGCCGAGATTGCGTTTTGGAAACAGATTCACAAAAAGATGTTTCACGGTCTCGATTTCGACAGACAGAAAGTCATCGGAAACCACATTGTGGATAATTATGAGCATGAGGATTATGAAAAAAGGAATAAGGATGCCTATATTACTACCCCGCCCTTCGGGCACTCCTTCTAAAATAGAAGGGGAATTCGCCCGCCCGGCACAGTGTGCCGTGGCCGGAAATAGCGCGCGAACGAGAGTGTTGGCATCGCCAACAATAAGGCTTTGGAAGCAAAAAGCGTTTTTTTAAGATAATTATGATTGGAAATCAAACAAGCGAAACTTAAATTATTTATTTTTAACATACACAGTGTGTGCGGCTTTATGCCAATAAACACTGTCGCCATCGTTCACATTATTATAAAAATCCTCTGTTACAATTATGTTGGTTGTACCGCATTTGCATTCCACACGAAGCAATTTTTGTTCCTTCACCCATTGTCCATAACTGTAGTATTGACTATTATATTGTTCATAATGTTCAGGTCGATAGTAATGGCCTAACACTTTTACCCATCGGTTGGCACAGCCGCAAGAGGTTAGCAATAATGCAGATAACAATATTAGGGCATATTTTTTCATATTTGGTAAATAAAGAATTTCGCGGCAAAACTACAAAAAAAGCCATCACAATTTGCAACGACCTTCAAATTGCAAGTTGTAACTCCTCCAACACCTGAAATATCATGTTTTTGCGCCGGTTAACAAGTAAGTAAGAGTGCTCCTATTATGAATGCCATATTACTACCCCGCCCTTCGGGCACCCCTTCTAAAATAGAAGGGGAGTTTTCGCGACCGCACCTTTCATGCTGAAAACGGGATTGATTTCAAATCGAAAATTCAACAAATATCTCTAACATCCTGTGTGTCAAAATGTTCTAAGTGATTGTTGAATTTTATTGCAACAGTAGTAATTCTACATTCTTAATTCTTAATTCTTAATTCTTAATTCATAATTCTTAATTCTTAATTCCCCTCAGCACCACCGCCGAGTTTGTGCCGCCGAAGCCGAAGCTGTTGCTCAGCACGGTGTTCAGTGGCATCTCCACGGTTTTCGTGGCGATGTTCAATGGGGCGGAAGCCTCGTCGGGATTCTCGAAGTTGACGTTCGGGGCCACGAAGCCGTGCTGCATCATGAGGGTGCAATAGACGAGCTCGCTGGCGCCGGCCATCCAGCATTCGTGGCCGGTCATGCCTTTGGTGGAGCTGATGAGGGCGCGCTGCCCGTGAAATATCCGGTCCAACGCGAGGGCCTCGAAGGTGTCGCCCTGGGGCGTGCCCGTGGCGTGGGCGTTCACGTAGTCAATGTCCGCCGGGGTGACGCCCGCCATTTCCATGGCACGCATCATCGCGATGTAGCTGCCGTCGTCGGAGGGTTGCGAGATGCCGCCGCCGTTGGAGGAGAACCCGTAACCGGCGACTTCCGCGAGGATGGTCGCGCCACGCTGCACCGCGTGGTCGTAGTCCTCCAGCACCAACGCCGCCGCACCGCCGCTGGGCACGAGGCCGTCACGGTCGCGGTCGAAAGGCCGCGCCGCACGCAACGGTTCCCCCACCCTTTTGGAGAAAGCCCCTAATGCGTCGAAAGAGGCCATGGCGAACTGGTTGACCTCCTGGGCGCCGCCGCACAGCACCGTGTCCTGCAGCCCCTGCTTGATGAGCAGGTAGCCGAGTCCCACCGAGTGGCTGCCGCTGGCGCACGCCGCGCTCACCGTGAAGTTGACGCCGCGCAAGTGGAAGATGCTGCTCAGGTTCATGTTCACGGTGGAATTCATCGACTGGAAAATGAGTCCTGAGCCCAGCAGCTCCGTGTCGGGTCGCTGCACCAGCATACGGTCGGTCTCGATCACCGGCTTCGACGACGAGTCGTTGCCGAAGATGACGCCCACCTCGTTGTGGAGCAGGTATTCCTCGTCCATGCCGGCCTGTTCGAAGGCTTCCCTGGAAGCCATGAAAGCGTAGGCCGCCTCCTGCGACAATCCTGCACGCAAACGCCTGTGCAGCAACGATTTCAACTCAGGTTCGGGCACGATGCCCGTAAGGTCCGACTGATAGCCGTAGGCCAATCTGTCGGGGTCGTTGCCGATGCCCACGCGCCCCGTGCGCAACGATTCGGTCACCTCGTCCTTCGTCGTGCCGATGCACGACCAAATTCCCATTCCCGTGATTACCACACGTTTCTCTTTCAATTCTCCTTGCATAATGCACCTTTCAAAATAAGGTGCAAAAATACATTTTTTATCCCATTCGAATTTTTTTTATTTTTGCAGCCGAATTTTTAAACGTGATATTCGATAGTAAATCTATTTATCCATTAATCAACTAATCAATTCATCAAAAAAAAAAACAATGAAAAAATTAGCGATTTTAGTCTGTGTGTGCATGGCTTTGGTTGTCACCGGTTGCCATAGAGAACAGCACACCTACAATGCCTCCGTGACGGAGTATCATTTTGCAAATCACGACAATGAGGTGTCCGTCAAGGCTGTCCTGAACAGTTTGTCGAATTTCTGGGATGGTGATTACACCTGGAAGGGCGAACTCGACTGGGCTGACGTGAAAGCTGACGCTCGTTTCGTGCTGGAGTCCAATCTGGCTATTTCTGTCAATTTCGACAGCAAACTGGCTCAATACTTCGAGGAAGGTGACTATTTCATCTACACCCTGAAGAGAGTGGACGACAATACGGTTCTCCACCAGATCAAGTACACGAAAGACGGTGACGAAGACATCCTTGACATCGTGAAATAATCGATTTCAAACGAAAAAGAACGGGACAAAAGATTGCTTTTGCCCCGTTTTTTTTTTGCTTTATAAGACAGACAAACGGATGACTAACTGTAGAGTCCGCCGTTCACTTGGATTACCTGTCCGGTGATGTAGGATGCCTCCGGTGATGCGAGGAAGGCGACGGCGGCGGCCACCTCGTCGGGGGTGCCGAAACGTTGCGCCGGGATCATCTTGCTGAGGGTGGCCTCGTCCAAGTTCGCGGTCATGTCGGTGGCGATGAATCCGGGAGCCACGGCGTTGACTGTCACTTTGCGCTTGGCGACTTCCTGTGCCAACGCCTTGGTCGCGCCGATGATGGCGGCTTTGGCGGCGCTGTAGTTGGTCTGTCCGGGCACGCCCTTCAGGCCGGAGAGCGACGCCATGTTGACGATACGGCCGTCGCGCTGCCGGATCATTGTCTTCACCACCCGGCGCGTAATATAGAAGAAACCGTTCAGCGGCGTGTCGATGACACTGTGCCAGTCGTTGTCGCCCATCATGATCATCAGGTTGTCGCGGCGCGTGCCGGCATTGTTGACCAAAACGGCGATGTAGTCGTCGGGATGGGCGTTCTCCCACCCTTCCAGCGCGGCGTTGACCGCCTGAGCGTCGGCGATGTCGAACTTCAGCAGTTCGCACACACCGCCTTGATTCTCAATCATTTGCTTCGTTTCCTCGGCAGCGGCGTCGTTGCTCACATAGTTGACGATGACGGGCATCCCGTCTCGGGAGAGGCGCAAGGCCACGGCACGTCCGATGCCGCGGGAACCTCCGGTTATGAGTGCGTATTTCATATTGTTTTGGGGTTTGTTCGTTATCTTATTATCATAGGGTTCGTATATTCCCAGGGCTCACTATTCCCAAGGCTCACTATTCCCAAGGCTCACTATTCCCAGGGCTCACTACGTTCGCCCTGGGTTGACACGTGTCGGGCCTCCAGCCCTCTTGGAAATATCTGTTGTCTATTCTTCATTCTTAATTCTTAATTCTTCATTCTTAATTCTTCATTCTACAAGCCTAACGGGGTCTTCTTCAAGAACGCTTGGATATTCCGGAGGTCTTCGTAGAATGGGGTGTCCTCGATGAAGACGGGGCAGATTTCGCGGACTTGGCGATAGACTTGGCGGGAGACGGGGGCGAGTTTGTCCGCGATCTTCAGGATGTCGATGGCTTGCGCGAGGGCGATGTACTGGATGGAGAGCACCTGCCAGGCGTTGTCGATGACCGTGCGGGTGAGCAGCGCGGTATTGGTGCCCATGCTCACAATGTCCTGATTGTCATTGTTGTTCGGGATGCTGTGCACGTAGTTGGGCATGGCGAGGGTCTGGCACTCGGCGGTGGTGGAGGTGGCCGTGAACTGGCACGCCTGCATCCCGTAGTTCAGTCCCAGCGTGCCCATGTTGAGGAACGGGGGCAGAATGCCGTTGATGCGGTCGTGGAAGAGGTAGTTGATCTGCCGTTCGGCGGTCATCACGAGGCGCACCATCGCGATTTTCACCTTGTCCTGCTCCAGCGAGACGTAGTCGCCGTGGAAGTTGCCGCCGTGATAGACGTTGCGGGTCTCGGGGTCCACAATCGGGTTGTCGCAGGCGGAGTTGATTTCCTCTTCGAGCACGCGGCGGCAGTTGGCCAGCGTGTCGTAAATCGGGCCCAGAATCTGCGGCGTGCAGCGTAACGAATAGTAAGCCTGCACTTTATGTTCGAAGGTCTCCTCCGTATGATGGCCGTCGTAGAGCAGGTGCTCACGTTGCAGGAGGCACTGGCTGTCGCGGGCGAGCATACGCATGCGGGCCGCGATGACCTGCTGGCCTTCGTGGCGGCGCATCTCGTTGAGCGGTTCCGCCATCCAATCGTCGTAGGAGCCCGCGATCTCGTTCATCATCACGGCGGCGAGTGTGGCCCAGTCCAACAGCTGTTCGGCTTGGAACTGGTTGACCATGGCGATGCCGGTCATCACGCCGGTGCCGTTGGTGATGGAGAGGCCCTCGCGGATGTGGATCTTGAACGGTTCGAGGCCGTTCTCTTTCAGCACTTCCGCCGCGGGCCGCCACTCCCCGTGGTAGTGGACACTCCCCTCGCCGATCATCGTCAGGGCGAGATGCGCCAGCTGCACGAGGTCGCCGCTGGCCCCCACGCTGCCGTGGCGGGGGATCATCGGGAGGATGTCGCGGTTGATCATCTCCACCAGGAGCTTCACCAGGTCGGGGTGCACGCCGGAACGCGCCTGCAGGAAGGTGCCGAGACGGGCCACCATGGCGGCCTTCACGCACTCGTCGGGAAGCGGTTCGCCCGCGCCGGTGGAGTGACTGCGGATGATGTTGTATTGCAAGGCGGTGAGATGGTCGTCATCGACGCGCCACTGCGCCATCGGCCCGAAGCCGGTGTTGATGCCGTAGATGATCTTGTCCGCGCTGAATTCCTTCAGGAAATCGTAGCATTCCGCCACCTTGTCCATCGGAAGGTCGGAAAGAGCTATTTTTTTGTCGCCGTAAACGATGTTTTCAACGTCTTTGAGCGTAAAAATGGTGTTCATTTATATTCCAGAATTTATGAGCGGCAAAAATACTATTTTTCTCGGTTAGTCGGTGCGTCGGTGCGTGTTTGCCATTCTATACCGCTGTCCCGACCTCCCCCTCAATAACCACTAACCCATAACCATTACTTTCCGCGGCTTGAAACCGTTGACACGCAGAATGTAAACGCCTGCGGAAGGCATACGGTAGTGCCCGTCGGCGGTGCGGCTGTTCACGATGAGGCGGCCGGTGAGGTCATAAATTTCCAACGAATGACCCTCTGCGCCGGAAATGTAGAGCTGTAGCCCGTTTGACGCCACCGTGTATCCCATGGCGTCCGCGTATGAGGGCACGGAAACGGAATCTTCCGCGACTTCTATAGAGAAACCATTTAAGAATAGCGTTGCGGCAAGAGTGGCACAATTATGGTGACGCACCGCAATACGCACGGTCTGCCCCTGGAAATTATCCAACGGCAACAAAAAGTCCACATCTTCCATCGCTAAATAGGTATAGGTACCGAGTACGGTGGTGAAATCTGTTGTTTCGCTGCCCGAAGTGGACAACAAAATCGAGCAGTCTTGAGAGCCGGCCATATTGAGGCATTTGGTGGATATTTTGGCCTTTAAGCGCTGGTTCACTTGAATGGCCGGACTGACCAACCAGTTGTCCAAATTGGCGGCGCTTGGTCCTGTGCCTAATGATGCGATAGTGGCTGGAAATTTCGCCCAGTTAGAGCCATCCCCATCGGCGTCTATCAGTTTCCAGCAGGTGAAGTTCTCGTCAAACTCCGCTGTCCACGGGAAATCCATGATGGTGTCGCAATCCTCGTAACTGACTTGGGAGAACAAGGCGATAAAGGTGGTGTCGCAGGTGACATTGACGGTGCGGGGATTGTCGGTGACACCGTCTTCCCATGCCACGAAAATGTGGTTGGTGCTCGGAATGGCCGTGATGGTATGCGTTCCTTCCACCACCACGCCGCCTCCTTCCACGCAGCCGAAAACGTCCGTTTCGGAAAAGGCATTGAGCAGCCAAGTCGAGGTATTGACGGGCAGTCCGCCGAAAGCGTTCACCTTGCCGTGCCCCCAAATGTTGTTGGGCGTTGACACGCAATTTCCAGTGTAGCGGTCGTTGCGGGCTGTGCTGAGCAGGATGGCCCGTGCTGAGTCGATGCCCAGCGAGGGGTTGTGCTGCATCCAGAGAGCGATGACGCCCACCACCACCGGCGCAGACATCGAAGTGCCAGAATTGGCGTAGTATTTCTCCGTGACTCCGTTCCACATGATGGTGTCGTAAATGATACCTGCGCCGTTTAAAGAGTCATAACGGTTGCAGGCCGCTGCGATTTCGCTGCCAGGCGCGGTGATGTCGGGCTTCACGCGTCCGTCAATAGTGGGCCCCATGGAAGAGAAGATGGATATGTCACCAATGTTCTGGTCTGTAATCCCTGATTGAAAAAGGCCGGTGTAGGTGGTGTAGCTGAGTTTGGTCGCGTAGGATCCAACGGAAACCACTTTGTCGGTGTTGGCACCGAAACCGCTCACCGTGTAATGGGAATCTCCGGACACCGTCCCATCCACCAGCTCCGTGGCTTGGAACGTGCGGTTGTCGCACCACGCGTGAACGGTGGCCACGGTGTCGCAACGCACGATGAGGATCAGCTGGTGCTCTTCGGGAGTGGTGCCGACCTTGAAGTATGCACGATAGCGATTGTTGAGGGAGTCTATCTGCGACAGTTTAAACTGACAAGTCAATGTATCGTTGTTGTTGGTCAGGAGATTCGTCATGATGGCAGTGTCAGCGCCCGTGGCGAAAAAGCCGGTGAAATCGACCTGCTCGCTTGTGTTGGAGTTTACCAACGCGAGAGCCACGCTGAAATTCCGGTCGCCCCAAATGTCCACCTCTCCGTCATTGATTTGAAATGCTTCTCGCAACAGTCTGGTGGTGAGGATGGTGTCCGTGGGAGAAAACGACTTCTCGAGGTGAACCAGCTTTTGACCGTCGTTGCCAGCAGATGTCACCAACACCAAACTGTCGGGATGCTGCGCCATCAACGACTTGACGAATAGACCCTCGTCATCAGTGCCGTCGTGAGGTCCCATCTGCGAACCGAAGCTCATATTGATCACGCAGGGTTTGCCCACGGATTGCGCGTAAGAATGAACATAATTGATGGCATCGATAATGTTGGAATAACTAAATTTAATGGGTACGAAGACAAGGTCGGCACCCGGAGCGATGCCTTTGTATGTCGTGCCATCACCGTAGGGGGCGCCGCAACCGGCCGCAATGCTCGCCACGTGGGAACCGTGCGACTTTTTCCTGTCGTCCGTCTGGGCGGCCATCATCTGCGACTCGGTGGTGTATTCCGAACCGTAGCCGTAGCCGGTGGGAGCAGTGCCGGTGGAGTCTTTCTGATTCCACACCCTTTTCACGCGCAGTGTGGTGCCGGTGGCATCGTAGAATGCCGGATGGCAGTATTGAAAGCCGTCATCGAGGATGCCCACCACCACGCCGCTGCCGTCATAGCCTTGCGGCAGGTTCATTCCCGCGTGGATCATGTCGATGCCCAAATTCGGGCGGACGTTGTCCAGCATCAGGTGCTGTTCTCCTCCTATGTTAATGGAGGAACAGACACCCGATTCCACCAACTCGGCGAAACGGTTGACAGGGATCATCGCGGTGGCCAGATTACCCGACACGACGCCCACGGTCACATCGTAGGCGGACAGATCCTGGGCGGTTTTGCCCGGGGCAAGGGCAATGATAGCCGAGACTTTCCCCTGCACAAGGTCATATTCGCGTTGCAGTTTGGCGTACGCGGATGCCTTGGCGGAACGGTCGGCCGTGGCCTCCGCCTGTTTTAGTTTGTAGAGGAACTGCGCGCTCGTCGCCGACAACCCCTTGGCGGAAAACCCTTTCGCCTCCACCTTCGGCTTAGCCGTATAATCCAATTTAACCTGCGAGAAACCAACAGATACAATCCCGAGCAAAACTAAGAGTACAACTGTTCTTTTCATAATTAGTATTTTCAACAAAATATATTGAGAATCATTCCACTGGGCAAACTATAATTTTCATAGGTTACCTCCCCATACCCGCTATTCATCATTCATAATTCTTAATTCATAATTCTTAATTCTTAATTCTTAATTAAAAATCACGGTGCCATATTATAATACTCCTCCAACATATCGTCTTCCATCTGCGCGAGCGTGGCATTGATGTAATGTTTCAACAAGTACTTGTCGCCGTGTGAGTTGCAGATGCGGCGAAGGGCTTCGTTGACTTCGCGGACCGTGCCCACGCATTCGAAGGGCTTGATCTTGGAGAGGCCGGAAAGCTCGTCGAAGGTCTGCTCCAGGGTCGGGTCGTCGAGGAGGTCGTGACCGAAAATCTCCTGCAGTTTTTCCTCCGGGATGAACGGCGAGAGGATGATGTAGGCGAAGAGGCATTTCGGGCAATGACCGCACCATTTGTTCTCTTTGCTGCCGACGTTGCAGCTCTTGAAGACTGGGAAATATTGCGGGTACTGGGCGAAACGCTCGGCGATCTGCAGCTCGTTTAGCGGACGTAAGTGACTGTAATAGTGGTTGCTGTCGCCCATCCAGTCGTGGACGTAGTCGCGGAAGTCGGTTTCGAACTCCAACGACTTGGAATACTGGTGGTTGATGTTGGTGCCGGGGACGGTCGGCTCGTTCGCGCTCGACTCGTTCGAGAGGGCCACGTCGCGGATGCCCGTGACCGCGCTGAGCAGCACCGTGTAGAAGGCCAGCATCGCGGAGAAGGGCGTGTGGCCGTTGAGGAATCCTTGTGCGTTGAGTTCCAGCAGTTTCGGATCGATTTGGCGGTGCAGGACGAGGATCTGTTCCTCGCGGTCGAAGCCGGCCACGCGGGCGCAGTCGAGGGTCGCGCCGCGCGGGTTGATGATAAACGGCACCACCTTGCGGGTCGTCCGCAATTCCTCCAGCGTCACCACGGAATCCTTGCCGCCGCCGATGGGAACAATCACGGAATCAGTGTTTTCCGCCTTCGGGTAGGACAACTCCCCTACCGGCTTCGCGTCGTCGGGGAAGGCGAAGTTCATGAACTGCAGATGGTCGGTTTCGATGCTGTTCTTGTACATGAACTCGCCGAGGCCGTACCAGTAGAGCTTGCGCCACCACCACTGCTGGTCCTCGTTCAACGAGAACGGTTTCACCAGGATGGTCGGGCTGCAGGTGCACTTCCAATAGCTGATCAGTTCGATCATGCCGATGTGGAAGACGATGCCCTCCAACTGTTTGAGGTCGAAGCTGTTCCAGTCGGGCGTATGCTCCCCGGCGGAAAGCACCATCTTCGGGGAGAACTTGATCTCCTCCCCTATCGAAAAATGGAAAACGAGGCTCAAATCCCCGTTTTCGATGCTGTATTGATACCCCTCGTATGTAAAAACGGGGTGTTTTTCGCGTAATTCGTCAAATTTTGCGTTCATAAATACTTTTACTTTGTTTTTCGCACCGGTTCGCAGGTGAGCCCGATGCCCAACTTCTTGAAAATCTTGTGGTCCACCTCGCTGAGCATGACGGTGGTGTGCGCCTGGCAGCCGTCGAGCTGCGGCAGGCACTCCAGCGCCTTGCGGCAGTTTTCGTCGTTGAGGCTGAGCATGGAAAGGGCCACCAGCACTTCGTCGGTGTGCAGGCGCGGGTTGTGGCCGTGCAGGAAGCTCACCTTGGTCTTCTGAATCGGCTCAATCATGGCCTGCGGGATCAGCTTGACCTCGTGGTCGATGCCTGCCAGGTGCTTGGTGGCGTTGAGCAGCAGTGCCGCGCTCGGTCCCAACAGGGTGCTGGTCTGGGCGGTGATGATGGTGCCGTCGGCGAGCTCGATGGCGGACGCCGGCACGCCGCTCTCCTCCTTGCGCTTCCGCGCCGCCGTGATGGTCCTGCGGTCGTCCACCGTCACCTGCGCGCGCTTGAGCAGCAGCGAGATCTTGTTGACCTCCTGCTCGGTGGACTTGCCGTCCAGCACATTGCAGAGGGCGGTGAAATAACGGCGGATGATCTCGTCTTTGGAGGCATCGCAGCAGGCTGCGTCGTCGGAAATGCAGTAGCCGGCCATGTTCACGCCCATGTCGGTGGGCGATTTGTAGGGGTTCTCGCCATAGATGCCCTCGAAGATGGCGTTCAGCACCGGGAAGATTTCCACGTCGCGGTTGTAGTTGACGGCCATCTTGCCGTACGCCTCCAGATGGAACGGGTCGATCATGTTGACGTCGTCGAGGTCGGCGGTGGCGGCCTCGTAGGCGATGTTGACGGGGTGTTTCAGCGAGAGGTTCCAGATCGGGAAGGTCTCGAACTTGGCGTATCCGGCCTTGAGTCCGCGCTCGTTCTCCTGGTAGAGCTGGCTCAGGCAGACGGCCATCTTGCCGCTGCCGGGCCCCGGGGCGGTCACCACCACGAGCGGACGGGTGGTCTCCACGTATTCGTTCCGGCCGAAGCCGTCGGGCGAGTCGATGAGCTCGACATTGGTCGGGTAGCCTTCGATCAGGTAGTGGTAATAGACCTTGATGCCCATGCGTTCCAGTCGCTGCCGGTACGCCATCGCGCTGGCCTGGCCGTTGTAGTGCGTGATCACCACGCCGCTGACCAAGAAGCCGCGGGCGATGAAAATGTCGCGCAGCCGCAGTACGTCCTCGTCGTAGGTGATGCCGAGGTCGCCGCGGATTTTGTTCTTCTCGATATCCACGGCGCTGATGACGATGATGATCTCCGCATCGTCCTGCAACTGCGTGAGCATCCGCAACTTGCTGTCGGGCTGGAACCCGGGCAGCACACGACTGGCATGGAAGTCGTCGTACAGCTTCCCGCCGAACTCCAGATAAAGTTTGTGGCCGAATTTCGCAATGCGCTCTTTGATGTGCTCTGACTGAATCTTCAGATACTTCCCGTTATCAAAACCTGATCTCATAACTATATGATTAGCAATAATGAATACGGGATGCAAAAATACACTTTTTTCGTTCGCTTCCGCCGCTGACCGATTTTTTTTGCCGATTTCCGAAAAAAGCGCGCGGCACACGGTCGCGCCCCATTCTTGATACCGGGTTGACTCACGCGCAAACTGTTGCCGGAAGCAGCATCGCGCAGTGGTTTATGATTTCGTTGGCGTACTCGAAGCCGGCGTCGCAGACCTTTTTCCCCCTTACCCCGTCATAGCCCATGGACAAGTGTGTGACATCATAGCCGTTGTTCACAAACCGAAGCAGTTTTCCGTCACGCTTCTTGGCAGCCTCTCTGTATTTCTCGATAGACGGCCGCCCCTTGCCTTTGCGTATTTGCAGCACAGCGTCAAGAGCGATCAGGCAGCCTTTCCACAGTGTGTCGCCGGCCATCTTGACATACTTGCTGTCCAAATAGGATCTCGTTTCGGGGTCGTATTTTGCCTTCTTGATGACCTCTTCCGCATTGGCCACATATCTCCGAGCCTCTTTGATGGGATCTGTTATTTCCATAATCTTTTCGTTTTATTTTCAGGTGGCAAAGATACAATAAAAAACATTGCTTGTCAAGACTTTTGAAAAAATATTTCCATACTGAAAATCAGAGTGTTGTGTTTTCAAGCGTCAAAATTTTAACAATTGATTGTTAAAATTATTTTCCGATTTTGCAGGAATCTCGGGTCAAACCATAAATCCTCATCTCCTTGCTCATGAATTTTTGCATAAAAAGTAAAGGTGCCCGACTTCGCCAGCGCAGCCAAAAGCCAAAAGCTAAAAGCCAACAGCCGAAAAAAAATGTACTTTTGCCGTCATGAAAAACACCGGGCAGGATATCCGCTCTTTCGCAAGCCAAATGCATGACCAGCAGCTCCGTGACGAGCCGCGGGGCGGGTACACTATCGTGCTCGACCCGGTGCAACAGACCGCGAACGGCGCCGCCGCTCCCCCACCCGCCCAGTCCGACCAGGACGTGCCGCCGAGGATCTACGAAATGATACGGATGTACGAGTACGGCAACAATTCCTTCGAGCTGAAATGCCGGAACTTCTACCGGCAGGGCAAGTTCATGGAGGACTATGAGGACGACGCGCCGTGGGAGGGGGTGTTCAGCCGCTACTTCCCGACCTACCACGACCTGAATATCAGGCAGCTGCGGGGCTATTTCACGTGGCGTACGCAGGTGCGCAAAGGCATCTACCGCCCCATATCCACGTCGCTCGCCTACATCTATCTTTATGAGCTGCTGAACGGCATCGGGACGTCCTCCGTGGAGGAGAGCCTCTGGAAGATGCAGGAGTTCGAGACGGAGTACCTCGACTCGGAGATCGGTGACGAGCGCATGCGACGCAACCTCCGGCGTTGGATGCTGGAACTGGCTGTCATACACCAACTTCCGAAAAACACGGTGAATCAGTACGCCGATCCGTTCACCCTTGAGCAGGACCGGCGGCTGGAAATCCTTCGCGACACGTCAAACCGTACCGACGAGGAGGTCTTCCGGGTCCTCTGTTGGTTTGCGGACCGCAACCTCGAAGCCTCGCCCGTGTATGTCGCGAACGCGGACTCCGCCACGCACCTTTTCGCCGAAGTGTGGCGGCGCGCTTCGGAACAGTTCCGGCACAACGGCAATGACTTCTTCACCGCCTGTTTCGGGCCGCTGAAGGCGTACCATTGGTATCCGCTGGGCAACGCCGTCTATCTGGAACGGCGCACCCTTCCGGAATCCGCCTACGAACTGACCGGCTGCCGGCGGTATATCTTTCACGACGGATGTTGGAAGGAGGAGAAGCACGACGAGCTGTATTTCGACCGGAAACGGGTCAAGGCCCTGATTCACGTCACCGACCTGATGCTCCGCCGGTATCTGAAAACGGGCCGTTATCTCCGGGAGAACGCTGAGGAGGCGTGGGCTATCCCGTACGTGGAGGCGGTCATCGAGGCCGACAGGCAGGCGAAGATCGAGGCGGCACGGCCGAAAGTCCATATCCATCTCGAAAACCTCGCGCAGATCCGCAAGGACGCGGTCGCCACTCGCGACAGCCTGCTCACCGAAGAGGAACTGGCCGAGTCCAACGTTGAGCCGACAACGGCGGAGATTCCTGTCGCGGAGGCGGTTGGCGTGAGCAACGATGACAATAACAATGACATAGACAATGACTATAACTATAACAATGACATAGACAATGACTATAACTATAACAAAGACAATGACAATGCTACTGTGAAATTAGAGCCGCTACACCGTCAGATCCTGCTCAGTTTGCTGGGCGGCGGCACGGCGGACGGTCTTCTGCGGACGCATCGGTTGATGCCCGCGGTGGTCGCCGACTCCATCAACGAGGCTTTCTTCGACGAAATCGGGGACAGCATCCTCGACTGCGACGGCGACCGGCTAAGTCTCGTGGAGGATTACGTGGAGGATGTGAGATTATTACTCACACATTAACACTTCCAAGAGGGCTGCAGGCCCGACACGTGTCAACCCAGGGCGAACGAAGTGAGCCCTGGGAACGACAGGGTGAACGAAGCGAGCCCTGGGGCACAGCAGGGCGAACGAAGTGAGCCCTGGGAATATAAACCAAAAACTATGAACGAAGAAAACCGAAAAGCACCGAAACGCATCTCGCAGGCGGTGCTCAACTCACTGAAAGGCGGCGTGGTGCCGCGAATCGGACTGCCCTACATCGCTGTCGGGCGCAAGAGCGAGGTCGAGGCGTTGCTCCACGATGTCGATATCATCGCGGAGGGAGGCGCGTCGTTCCGTTTCATCGTCGGAAGATACGGTTCCGGCAAGAGCTTCCTGTTGCAGACCATCCGCAACTACGTGATGGACAGGGGGTTCATCGTCGCGGACGCGGACCTCTCGCCCGAGCGGCGGCTGCACGGCACCAACGGTCAGGGGCTGGCCACCTACCGCGAGCTCATCGGCAACCTCTCCACCAAGACGAAACCCGAGGGCGGCGCTTTGACGCTTGTGCTCGACCGCTGGATCAGCAACGTGCAGTCCGAAGCCGCGCAGGAGACCGGTCTCGCCCCCGGCGACCCCGGCCTCACCCGGGCTGTCGATACGAAAATCACCGCCGTCACGGCCTCCGTCAGCGAGCTCGTCCACGGCTTCGAGTTCGCCAAGCTGCTCTCCGCCTACTACCACGCCTACGTGGACGGCGACGACGAGACCAAGGCGAAGGTGACGCGCTGGTTCCGGGGCGAATACACCCTCAAGCGGGAGGCGAAGGAGGAGCTGGGCGTGAACATCATCATCGGCGACAACGACTGGTACGACTATCTGAAGCTCTTCGCCACCTTCTTCCGGTTAGCCGGCTATGCGGGCATGATGATCATGGTCGACGAGTTGGTGAACATCTACAAGATCCCGAACAGCATCACGCGGCAGTACAACTACGAGAAGATGCTGACCATGTACAACGACACGTTGCAGGGCAAGGCGCACCATCTGGGCATCCTGATGTGCGCGACCCCGCAGGCTTTGGAGGACAAGCGGCGGGGGATATACAGCTACGAGGCGTTGCGTTCGCGGCTCGCCGAGGGCAAGTTCTCGCGTCCGGGCGCCCGCGACCTGCTCGCGCCCGTCATCCGTTTGGAACCGCTCACCGCCGAGGAGATGCTGGTGCTCTGCGAGAAGCTGTCGCAGATGCATGCCGACCTCTACGGCTATCCGCGCAGGCTCGTCACCGACGACCTTGTGTCGTTCATCAAGGTCGAGTACGGCCGCATCGGTGCCGACCAGAACATCACGCCCCGCGAGGTCATCCGCGACTTCATCGAGCTGCTCGACCTGCTCTACCAGAACCCCTCGATGACATTGGCGCAACTGCTCGAAAGTGACGAATTCTCGTATGCGAAAAGCGAGGCCGTGAGCGACAACCCCACCGACAACTTCGTCGAATTCTCCCTCTAACCCCTAAACTCTAAACCACCCTATCATGGACGTCTTCTCCCGATACTCCCCCTTCATCCAGGACTACATCTACCGTTCCGGATGGCAGGCGCTGCGGGGCGTGCAGAACGCCGCCGGAGAGGCCATCTTCGGCACCGACGACAACGTCCTGATCTCCGCCTCCACCGCTTCCGGCAAGACCGAGGCCGCCTTCTTCCCCATCCTGACGCTGCTCGACGAAGAACCGTCGCGGACCGTCGGGGTGCTTTACATCGCGCCGCTGAAGGCCCTCATCAACGACCAGTTCGGACGGCTGGACGAGCTGTGCGAGGAGGCCGGCATCCGCGTCACGCGGTGGCACGGCGACGCATCGCAGACCCGGAAACGGAAGCTGTTACGGGAACCGTCGGGCATCCTCCAGATCACCCCCGAGTCGCTGGAATCGCTGCTCATCAACAAGCACATGGAGATCCCTTCCCTGTTCGGCGACCTGCGCTTCATCGTCATCGACGAGATCCACTCGCTGCTGCGCGGCGACCGCGGACTGCAGACCTTCTGCCTGATCGAACGGCTCTGTCGGCTGGCGGGCTGCCGGCCGCGACGGGTCGGACTGTCGGCCACCCTCGGCGACCCCGAGGCGGCGGGAGAGTTCCTCGCGGCGGGCAGCGGTCGCGGCACCGTCATCCCCAAGTTCGACGGCGGACGGGAGGTGTGGCGACTGTCGATGGAACACTTTTTCAACAACGGGGCGCAAGCTGGTGAAGGCGAGAACGCCCCGATTGAGGCACCGGAACTGGAACCACCAAGCGATACCGCACCCAAAGATGCCGACCCTGCTATGGGATACATTTTCGAGCACACGAGAGGTCGCAAATGTCTGATATTCACCAATTCCCGTGAGGAGTGCGAGAGCGTTTGCCAGCATCTGCGGCAATACTGCGAAGTCAAACACGAGCCCGAACGCTTCCTCATCCATCACGGCAACCTTTCGGCTTCCTACCGCGAAAGTGCGGAGCAGGAGATGAAGGACGACAATTCCCTGATGTCGATTTGCGCCACGGCCACGCTGGAGTTAGGCATCGATGTCGGGCGGCTGGAGCGGGCGTTCCATATCGACGCGCCCTTCACCGTGTCGGGATTCCTGCAGCGCATGGGCCGCACCGGACGGCGCGGCGACCCGTCGGAGATGTGGTTCGTGATGCGCGAGGACCACGCCGAGGCGCGCGCCATGATGCCCGAGACCATCCCATGGTACCTGATCCAGGGCATCGCGCTGGTGCAGCTCTACATCGAGGAACGCTTTGTGGAACCGCCGCGCACCGGTCGCATGCCCTACAGCCTGCTCTACCATCAGACCATGAGCACGCTGGCCTCCTGCGGCGAGATGTCCCCCGCGGAACTCGCCTCGCGCGTGCTCCCGCTGGCGTGCTTCCGCCGCATCTCGCAAGACGACTACCGCATGCTGCTCCGGCACCTGCTCGAAATCGGCCACATCCAGCGCACCGAAAACGGCGGACTGATCCTCGGCCTCGCCGGAGAACGCATCGCCAACAACTACAAATTCTACGCCGTCTTCCAGGAAAACGTCGAATACACCGTCAGGACCGGGTCCGAGCAGCTGGGCACCATCGTGAAACCGCCGCCGCCGGGCGAGAAAATCGCCATCGCGGGAAGAGTATGGGTGGTCGAAGAGGTCGATCACCAGCGCCGGGAGGTCTATTGCGCGCTCGTGAAGGGCAACATCCCCGCCTATTTCGGCGACTGCGCCGGCGACATCCACACGCGCATCCTCGAACGCATGCACGGGGTGCTGACCGAAGAGGCAGATTACCCCTACCTGATGCGCCATGCCAAGTGCCGGCTCCGCGACGCCCGCGACACCTTCCGGAAGTCCGGCATCGCGGACCGTCCGCTCGTGAACCTCGGCGGCCGGATGTGGGCGCTGTTCCCGTGGTTAGGCAGCTACGCCTTCCTCGCCCTGGAACGGTTCCTCAAGATCCGCTGCGGCAAACGATTGGGACTGAAAGGGTTAAGTCCGTCGCGACCGTACTACATCCAGTTCACGATGAATGTGAATGAAGAGGATTTCTACCGCATCGTGGCCGAGGAGGCCGCCAAGGACTTCGACCCGCTTGAGCTGGTCTATCCCAACGAAGTGCCGGTGTTCGAGAAATATGACGAATACGTGCCGGAAGCGTTGATCCGCAAAGGGTTCGCCCACGGCGTGTTGGATGTGGAAGGGATGAAACGGCGGGTGCTCGGTTGGTGATGACAGACGTTCCGAATCTCACGTCTTTTTATTTGGGCGTTCCGTCGCAGGTAAAACACATTAATTCCGCAAAATTCGCTCAATTCGCCGAAAAAAATGTATTTTCGCCACATCATTAAAAAATCCACCGTTATGAACCCCGGCAAGAACAAATGCGAGTATTTGAAGGAGATTCGGAAACGAATCGCCACGGAGAACGGCATCCCGTTGGAGCAGCGCGAATGCACGTTTAAGGGCGAATGTTCCGGCACGTGCCCTTTCTGCGAGGCGGAGTTGCGCTATCTCGAGAAGGAGCTCCGCAAACGCAGGACGCTCGGCAAGGCGGTGACCGTCGCGGGCATCGCGCTGTCGTCGGTGATGCTGTTCCCCGCCTGCGGACCGAAGAACATGCTCCAAGGCGAGCCCGAACTCCCGCCCGAGCCGGATACCACGCTGACTGTCGCCGACACGGTGCCGACAGACACGGTAGCGGAGAAAGTTCCCCCACCCCCGACTTCGTTCATCTTCCCCGATGACGTAATCGTGGGGGAATTAGTCGAATATAGCGATTTAGGATTTCCGCCCGAGTACGGCACTCCGCAACAATGGTTCAATAACCAGCTGCAGGATTCGGCATTACGGGCCAAAATCAGAGATTATGTTCAAAAAGAAGTCTCGTTGGAATATACCACCAATGACAACGGATTCGTGAAAGATGTATGGATTCACGGTTTGCCTACGGATTCTGTCGGCAAGGAAATCAAGGAGGAACTGAAAGCCATCCTGTTCAACATGCCCCAGTGGGACACCGCCAAAACAGTATCGACACTCCACCGATTCAAATTGTAACCTTCAGATTCAGAATTATAAGTTGTCTTGGTTGTCGTCAATTGGAAGACGACGGGGACAAAAATGCCCTGCTGGAACGCGACCACAAAAGGAAAACAAATTCCAAAATCCAGAAGTTCGTTACAATTTCCGAAATTTTTGTATCTTTGCGGCCTGAATAATTTGGATATGAGAATCATTACTAAAACGACTATCAACGAATACATCGAACGAAATCCCCAATCTCGGATTGCATTGCAGGATTGGGTAAAGAAAACAGAAAGGGCGGAATGGCATAACTTTGCTGATATACGAAAAACCTTCAATTCGGTGGATTATGTGGGGAACAAACACTACGTCTTCAACATCAAAGGCAATGATTACCGGTTGGTAGTGGTTGTTCTGTTCACACCGCAACATGTCTATATCCGTTTTATTGGTACTCATACCGAATATGATAAAATTAAAGACATCAAAAACCTCTGATTATGGTACAAATAAAAACAGAAGCGCAATATAATGCCGCACTCGCCCGCATTGAGGAGCTTCTTCCTCTGACTTGGGGCGATGATGTTCCTGAAGATTCTCCCGAGAACCTGGAACTGGCGCTCCTCACCGATTTGGTTGCTGACTACGAAGATGTTCACTATCCTGTCGGCACCCCCACTCTCATCGACACCATCCGGCTGCGCATGTACGAGATGGGGCTCAACCAGCAGAAAGTGGCCGCCCTGCTCGGCATTAGCGCGCCCCGCATGAGCGAGATCATGAACGGCAAGACCGAACCCTCCCTCTCCCTCGCCCGCACGATGTGCCAAAAACTCAACATCGAACCGGAAATCGCCCTCGGGTTGTAGATACGCAATAATTGACCATTCCCCAACAGCTTCAATAACCCATAACCTATAACCAATAACCATTACCATGGCGAACAACGAAGTCAAGAAACTGGCCGGGCAGACGGCCATATACGGCGGCACCACCGTGCTCAGCAGGCTGCTCAACTACCTGCTCGTGCCGCTCCACACCTATCTTTTCAGCAACGCCGC
>JAEEGI010002293.1_pt1 | contig 47232 bp, 39 predicted proteins | sample 8958751 | NCBI WGS metagenome assembly JAEEGI01 (sample SAMN16246545, study PRJNA631951) | gut metagenome | biome: gut microbiome; feature: rumen; material: KS-attached | host: Bos | place: Iran: Karaj | collected 2018-10
AATCGGGCAGAATAAAAGAATGCGAGTTACCTTTAGAGATAACAGGAAAAAGATAGCCGGAATCAACTCATCTCTTCAGGACACACTTGGCGGAATCCGCGTCGTTAAGTCTTTTACCGGCGAGGATATAGAAAGAGAGAAGTTTGATAACAGCAATCTTGCATTTCTTGATTCCAAGCAGGCAAACTACAGGCAGATGGGTATCTTCAATTCGGGTAATAACTTTTTTGAGGGACTGATGTTCATTACAGTTCTCGTGGCTGGTGGCTTCTTTATTGCCAAGGGCCAGATGACAGGTGAGGACCTTGCTATCTATGCGCTGTATATCAATATTTTCATAAATCCTGTTAACGTTCTGGTTGAGTTCACAGAGCAGCTTCAGAAAGGCCTTGCAGGCTTTGAGAGATTCAGGGAAGTTGTAGAAACTGAGCCTGCAATCGTAGATAAAGAGGGCGCTGGAGAGCTTAAGGATGTTAAGGGCGTGATCGACTACGAGAATGTTTCCTTCTCTTATGAGAATAACGAGGCAGTTCTTTCTAATATCAATCTTCATGTGGATGCAGGTAAATCCGTTGCGATTGTTGGCCCTTCAGGCGGCGGTAAGACAACGCTTTGTTCACTTCTTCCAAGGTTCTATGATGTAACAGGCGGAAGCGTTAAGATTGATGGAACTGACATCAGGGACGTTACTCAGAAATCACTTAGATCTTTCATCGGTATTGTTCAGCAGGATGTATATCTTTTTAATGGTACGGTAAAAGAGAATATCGCCTACGGTAAGCTTGATGCAACAATGGATGAAATCGTTGAGGCAGCTAGAAATGCCGATCTTCTCGAGTTCATTGAAAGCCTTCCTAATGGCTTTGATACACAGGTTGGTGAGAGAGGAGCAAGACTATCCGGCGGTCAGAAGCAGAGAATTGCCATTGCCAGAGTATTCCTTAAGAACCCTCCAATACGCATCCTTGATGAAGCAACCAGTGCTCTTGATAACGAGAGTGAGCGCTACATCCAGGAGAGTCTTGATAAACTTGCCTACGGCAGAACAACTATCACCATAGCTCACAGACTTTCAACAATCCTAGGTGCCGACGAGATCATCGTCCTCGACGAAGACGGCATCAAGGAGCGAGGCAACCACAAACAGCTCATCAGCCTTGGCGGCCTCTACGAGAAATACTACCGCATGCAGCTCGGAGGCATCTGAGGCGCCACACGCTAACCTTTGAACACGCCCCCGCCCACAGGACAGGGGTGGCTATCGGTGCTGTGGGTGGCGCCGTGGTGCTCAGTCGCTGATGAGTTTGAGGGCTGAGATGTCGGGTGAGATGGCCATTGAGTAGTTGGTGTAGTAGACTACGAAGCCAGGTTTGGCGCCGCCGGGCTTTTTGACTTCTTTGCGCATGACGTAGTCGATTTCGACCTTTTCCTGGTTCTTGCCCTTGGAGTAGAAGGCTGCGAGTGCTGCAGCTTCTTCGAAGGCTCTATCTGGAACTTCTTTTCCTCCTGTGATAAGAACAACGTGGGAGCCAGGAATCTTCTTGGCGTGGAACCACCAGTCACCGCCGTTGGCTGTCTTGAAGGTGAGCTCATCGTTTTGGATGTTGTTCTTGCCTACGTAGATGTCGAAGCCATCACTTGAAAGGTAGTGGAAGGGCTTACTTGTAATTTTCTCCTTGCGGCCATTTTTGCCTGTAGGATGTGATTTGATATATCCACTGTCTGCAAGTTCCTGCTTGATCTGAGCAAGATCTGCTTCCTTCTGGGCAATCTCAAGGGCTGTCTGAATGGATTCAAGCTGGTCGATTGCTTCCTTGGTCTCTTTCATCTGTTCCTCGAGGGCTTCTGCAGTTCTCTTAAGCTTCGTGTATTTATCAAAATATTTTTTGGCATTCTGTGATGGTGTGAGAGTAGGATCAAGGGTGATAGTCACGTCTTTTCCTGTGTTATAGTCATTGACGGTTATCTTCTCGGCACCTGGCTCTGCGCTGTAGCCATATACAGTAAGAAGTTCGCCGTAAACTCTGTATTTATCTTTCTTTTCACTGTCTGACATCTGCTTGAGCTGAAGTTCGTACTTGCGGACATTTCTCTCAAGAGAAGTCTGAACAATCTTACGAAGGTCTACAGACTTCTGGCGGATTCTTGTAACTACGTTTTTCTCTGCGTAGTAGTTCTGAAGAAGCTCAGAAATGCTCTCATACTCCTTGAAGGAGTGATGCTCAGAATCTGAATCAGTTGAAACTTCAGAATTTGCTGACATTCCGTACAATGTAAGTGGAATAGAAGCATATTCCTTAGGTGCATCATCCTCGTATATAACTACAGGAGTAAATTCTCCGTTTCTCACAAGATCCATTACATCGCTAAATGCTCTGTATACTGCAATTGATTCAGAGGTATCAAGTGCGATAGCGGACTTATCAGCATCAACGCCGCTTCTATAACAGATTTCCTGGGCAATTATTGGAGAAAGTCCTGTATAGCTGGAGTAAATAGCCTTGAAAAGAGGCATTCCCTTACTGAGAACACAGCTGGAAAATTCATCAGCTGTTGTGGTAAGAGGATTAGCCTTATCCTGAGATGGGATAAAGTATTCGCGTCCAGGTAAAACCTCTCTTACTGAGCTGACAGAAGCAGGGATATGCTTGATACTGTCGATTATCATATTGTTCTCATCTGTGAAGATGATGTTGCTGTATTTACCCATGATCTCAATGAGAAGGACCTTATGACGAAGATCGCCCATTTCATCAAGGTGTTCAACCTCAAAGCGGATGATTCGCTCAAGACCACCTGGCTGAGTAATAGACATAATGCGGCCGTTCTGAATGTGCTTACGAAGGAGCATGCAGAAGTTAGGCGCTGTCATAGGAGACTGCTTGGTCTCATCAGAAAGATAAGTAAGCGGAAGAGAAGCATCAGCAGAAAGAACTATCTTTTCCTGCTTGATACCATATTTATCCGCGTTCTCAAAAGAGAGCTTAACTGTAATGAAGAGCTCATCGCTCTCTGTCTGTGCTATTTTATAAATGCGACCACCTGTTAATCTATCGCTAAAATCCTTGGTAAGGTTCGCAATTGTAATTCCATCAAATGCCATTTCTTTTCTCCAAAAAAGATAATAAAAAATCCAAGACTCACTGTAGATTAAGTAGTGAGCCTCGGATAGAATTTTACACTATATTACTCAGTAAGGAAAGCGTACATTCTGTCTCTGTAGTCGGGAGCTGTGTCAAATGCAGCATGGCCATAGCCTATATACATGTAGAGCTTAAAGTCAGGCCTGTAATCAAGGTTTTCAGCAATTTCCATTGTGGCATCTGAATCAAGAACAGCATCTTCATATACACCAATTGCCAGTGTAGGGCACTGAATCCTGGATACGTCTTTAGAAATATCAAAGTTCAAAATGGATTTGGCAAGTATAGTAAATTTCTCAAGTTCCCTGGCTGTAACGGAGTTTGCTACATCTGTAAAGTATTCCTTATATTCGTCGTAGACATCAGGAGGATAGATTTCCTTGGCAAAGCTCTGATAAAGAGTATGTGCATCCTTTTTCTCAGCAAGTTCAATCCATTTCTCTAGAACTGCAGATTGCTCCTTTTTGATGTGTGAAGAAGTAGAGCCAAGAACCAGCTTTTTAACAAGTTCTGGATGCTCTATAGCTATTACCATGGCAATCATGCCACCCTGTGAAGCTCCGAATAGACATATATCTTTTAACCCGAGAGACTCAATGGCTGTTACTGTGTCCCTTGCCATCTCGTGAATGGAATAGTTCTCTGGAATTTCATCGCGCCTGTCGAATACATAAACGGTAAAAGAATCTTTGATCCTTGCTGAATATTCGGCCTCAACTGTGTTAGCTGCCCCCATTACGCTTTGGATGCTAAGACCTGGAATCAGAACTAAAGGCTTGTCGCCTGTTCCGAACTTGAAATAGTTCATTGTAAAGCCGTCTGTAGTTACTTTGCTAATTTCTGCCATCTATGATTTCCCCTCCAAATCAACTGATTAGTATTTTCATCTTATCCACATATCTATACGAATAATATACGTACTATGTCACTTGGATACGCATATAAAAAGATATTTAAAATAGGTGTGCTGCTTTTCTTTGTTGTACAGATTGATCAGACTTACGATGAATAGATCTGAGACAGCGGTGAGTCCGTGCCTCTTCATATATGATACCATTTTTTCGTAAATTTTATCTATATCAGACTGACCATGTTCGTGATAGCAGGCAACCACATTGTTGCTGGGGAGCTGCACAGAAGTCTCATTGTCAGCAGGAAGAAAAGACAAACTGACTACATTGTTGTAGACGTAGCGCTTTTTGCGCATATTCTCATAGCTCATGGTCACACCAGTTGGAAAGGTTGAAAGAGTGCCATCTCCAGCGGTTTTTGCCAGATGGATGGAAATATCTTCCGCGATATCAGCCACATGAAAGGCAGTATCACTGTCTTTTATTGGTGTTGAAGAGACGCTTATATCAGGAATAAAGTCTTCAAATACCTTGTTGAAGCCGTGTTCATCACAGGTATTAAGAATCCACATGCCTAGGTGTAGAGCGCTTATTTTCTTGTTTATTAAAAAGAGCTCTCTCTGCATATCAAGTATCTTGGAGTTGCCAAGCCTGGTAATGGCATCCTTGGAGCCGGAATCTATCATGTAGCGTATTTCCTGAATTGAACAGCCAGCCTGTCTCATGGTTGTTATAAAGAAAAAAGAACTGATCTGAGCCGGAGAATAATAGTGATATCCATTGTCAGGATCAACCTTGGGAGCAATGATTCCCTGCTCGTAATAGTGACGAAGCGTATCTCTTGTTGTACCGCACAACTTCGCAAATTGACTGACAGTTAACGTATACTCGTTTTCATCGTCTTGAAAACTACTTCCCATTGTCTTTAAGAACCTCATATTTTCTGTAATTTTTCTCTTGACCTGGGGGCTACCCCCAAGATTATTGTAACAAAAGATTGATAATATAAAAACTTTTATTTCAAAAAGGAGAATGAAAAATGAAGGATGTTAGAGGTGTGATCGTAAAAATAATTGCAGAGTATCTTGATAAGGATGAGTCAGAAATTGATGTAAATTCTACATTTACTGATATTGGTCTTGATTCACTGGATATCATGGAGCTGGTTATGCAGATGCAGGAAGAGCTTGATTGTAAGATTGAGCTTTCACAGGATATCACAACAATTGAGCAGCTTACTAAGCTCATCGAGCAGCAGGAAGTAACAGTTTGATACAAACTGTTCTGAACGGAGGAGAAATGAATACAAATCCAGTTTGTGAGATGCTCGGTATAGAGTATCCGGTGATTCAGGGGGGCATGGCCTGGATAGCAGATGCGCAGCTGGCCGCAGCGGTTTCTAATGCAGGGGGACTTGGACTAATTGCTGCCATGAATTCAAATGGTGAGCAGCTAAGGGCTCAGATAGTCAAGGCAAAAGAGCTGACCAATAAGCCTTTTGGTGTGAATCTGATGCTCATGAGTCCATTTATTGATGAGGCAGTTGAAGTTGTATGTCAGGAAGGCATCAAGGTAGTTACTACCGGAGCCGGAAATCCTGCCAAGTACATGGATAAGCTTTTATCAGCGGGAGTTAAGGTTATATGCGTTGTAGCAAGCGTTGCCCTTGCTGTAATGGTAGAGAGAATGGGCGCCAGTGCTATTGTTGCTGAAGGCTGTGAATCGGGAGGCCATGTGGGAGAGACAACTACTATGGCGCTTGTTCCGCAGGTTGTAGATGCAGTGAATATTCCAGTTATTGCTGCTGGCGGAATTGCCGATGGCAGAGGAATGGCGGCTGCTTTTATGCTGGGAGCCAAGGCTGTACAGATGGGAACAAGATTTCTTACGGCCAAGGAGTGTGGTGTACATCCTAATTACAAGGAAAAGGTTCTAAAGGCTAAGGATAGAGACACGATTGTTACAGGTAAGAGTCTGGGACACCCTGTCAGAGCGCTTAAGAATCACATGACAAGAGAATTCCTGGAAAAAGAAAATGACAAAAACACTACACCTGCTGAGCTTGAACAGATGGGGGCAGGAGCCCTTAGAAGAGCAGCTATAGATGGAGATGTCAGGACAGGCTCTTGCATGTGCGGACAGATAGCTGGACTTGTTAAAACGGAAGATACCTGTCAGGAGATAATCACTGGAATCTGCAATGATGCATATGAGCTGATGGGATTAGAACCAGTTAAAGCGAAACTAGCGTAACTGAAGTTTTTTCTGAGGAGATAGGTTATGGGAAAAATTGCTTTTTTATTTTCTGGTCAGGGAAGTCAGTATCCTGGAATGGCCAAGGACTTATATGAGAATATCCAGGAAGTTCACGACTTTTTTGGTGTGGCTGAGTCAATAAGACCTGGAACAATAATTCAGATGCTAAGGGGAACAGAGGAAGACCTTAAAAAGACTGAGAATACTCAGCCTTGTCTTTTCCTTGCTGATATAGCAGGCTCTCTTGCACTAGAAAGTGCTGGAATTCATCCAGATGTGGTTGCAGGCTTTTCTCTTGGGGAAGTTGTTGGAATGGCTGTATCCGGTGGCCTTTCTAATGTAAGTGCCTTTAAGCTTGTATGTAAAAGAGCGCAGTTTATGCAGAAAGCTTCAGAAGAAGTAAAGGGAAGCATGGTGGCAGTCATTGGAATGGACAGAGATGAGCTGGTAGAGATGTGCGAGAAATCTAAGGTTTATCCAGTAAACTTTAACTGTCCAGGACAGATTGTCGTATCAGGCGAAGAAAAGAACATGGATAAGTTCAAGAAAAAGCTTGAGAAAAACAAAGTCAGATTTGTTGATCTTAGCGTCAGCGGATCCTTCCATACGCCCTATATGCAGGAAGCTTCTGAGCTTTTAAGAGATGAGATAAAGAGCAATAGCGTCTATAAGTTCAAGGCAACTGATAAGCCTCTTTATGCCAATAAGACAGCAAGGCCATACCCGAATAAACCAGATGATATGATAGATCTTTTGTCTGATCAGGTATCAAACAGCGTAAAGTGGGAAGATACACTCCTTAATATGTCCAGAAGCGGCGTTGATACCTTTATAGAATGTGGCCCTGGAAGAACGCTTTCAGGTTTTGTAAAAAGAACTATTCCAGGAGCGAAAATATATAACATCTGTGATATGGCTTCACTTGAAAAGATAAAATCAGAGCTTTCACAGAAAGATGAAATGTTAGAGGAAAAAGATAAGGAGCAGACCTATGCTTAATGGAAAAACTGCTGTTGTTACAGGCGGAAGTAGAGGTATAGGCAGGGCTATTTCTTTTAAGCTTGCCAGGAGCGGAGCTAATATCGCAGTTGTAGCTACCAGAGAGACTAAGGAAGCAAAAGAAACCATAGAAAAGCTAAAGGAACTCGGCGTAGATGCAAGACTCTATATCTGTGACATCAAGAATACTGATGAAGTGGCTTCTGCTTGTGAAGAGATACTAGCTGACTTTGGACAGGTTGATGTTCTCGTTAACAACGCCGGTATTACAAGAGATAACATTTTGCCGTCGCTATCTACCATGGATATCGATGATGTTATAGATGTAAACCTCAAGGGCACCATGTATGTGACCAAGGCTTTTATCAGGCAGTTTGTCAGGAAAAGGTCTGGAAGCATCATAAATATCAGTTCTGTGGTTGGCCTTATGGGAAATAAGGGACAGACTAATTATTCCGCATCTAAGGCTGGAATCATCGGTTTTACCAAATCTGTAGCAAGAGAATATGGTAAAAAGAATATTAGATGTAATGCTGTAGCACCGGGCTATATAGCGACTGACATGACAGGGGCACTTTCTGATGAACAGAGAGATATGATAAGGACTCAGATACCTCTTGGAACACTTGGAGATCCGGAAAATGTGGCAGATCTCGTTTTGTTCCTGGCATCTGATGCATCTTCCTATATCACTGGGGAAGTTATTAAAGTAGATGGCGGAATGTATGTGTGAGTCAGATTATATGAGTGTTACACAACAGTAATACGAGGAGAGATGAATGAAAAGAGTAGTAGTTACAGGCTTGGGGGTTATTACACCTGTAGGAAATGATGTAGAAACCTTCTGGGATAGCTTAACAAGCGGCAAGTGCGGAATTGGCAAGATTGAGCGCTTTGATGCATCAAGGCTCAAAGTCAGCTTAGATGCTGAGGTCAAAGACTTTGAACCAAAGAAATATTATGAAACAGTTCAGGAAATAAGAAAGTCAGATCTTTTCATGCAATATGCCATGGGAGCAGCAAGGCAGGCTGTGGATCAGAGCGGTATCCTTAATGCTGACCTTGATAAGGAGCGCTTTGGAGTTTATGTAGGAACTGGAATAGGCGGAATCAATACGACTATCAGAGAGACTAATAAACTAACAGAAAAAGGTCCGGATTTTGTATCACCATTTTTTGTACCTATGATGATCAGTAATATGGCTGCAGGCGCCATATCAATTAAATTCGAAGCAAAAGGCCCGACACTTCCTGTTGTGACGGCCTGTGCCACATCAACCCATACAATTGGAGAAGCTTACAGAGCAATTAAGCACGGCTATGCGGATGTGATAATAGCTGGAGGTGCTGAAGCATCTATTAATGAACTTTCCATGGCAGGCTTTGTAAACTGTCAGGCTTTGAATCTCTCTGAGGATCCTGACGAGGGAAGTTTACCTTTTGATAAGAGGAGAGGCGGTTTCGTTATGGGTGAGGGAGCTGGAATGTTGATCCTGGAAGAATACGAGCACGCCAAAAAGCGCGGAGCCAAGATTCTGGCAGAGGTTACGGGCTACGGTAATACTTCTGATGCTTATCACATTACAGCCCCTGACCCAGAGGGAAGCGGCGCAATAAGGGCTATTAAGAGTGCGGCTACTGAAGCAGGCATAGGTGAAGATGACAATCTATACATCAATGCTCATGGTACCGGAACTCATCTAAACGATGCCATGGAGACTAAGGCAATCAAGGCTGTATTTGGGGAGAGGGCTTACGATATTCATATTAGTTCTACTAAATCTATGACAGGACATATGATGGGGGCGACTGGTGCTGTAGAAGCAATCGCATCTGTCCTTGCTCTTCAAAACGGAATCGTTCCACCGACAATAAATTATAAGGAAAAAGACGAAGAGTGTGACCTTGACTATACACCAAACAAGGCACTGGCTACTGACCTTAAGTATGCAATGAGCACGTCACTTGGTTTTGGTGGTCACAACGCCTGCATTGCATTTAAGAAATATGAGGAAAAGAAATGACAAATACTCTTAAAGACTACGTTGATGTATTCAGAGATTTAGGTCTGACGGAATTATCTGTTGAGGATGAAGGCATAAAGCTTGTACTTAAGAAAAATATAGTTGCTGTGGCAGAGCCTGCAAGCATAAATGTATCTGTGCCTAAGGCTGATACTCCAAAAGAAAATAAAGCCATAGGAACTGAGGTAAAAGCTCCGCTCCTTGGTGTGTTTTATTCAGAAGTAAATGGTAAGACTCTTAAGGTCGGAGACATGGTCAAAAAAGGTGATGTCCTTTGTAGTATTGAAGCCATGAAGATGATGAATGAAGTGAAGGCTCCAGTAGATGGAAAAGTTACAAACATAAATGCAAAAGAAGGCGATCTTGTGGAATTTGGTCAGGTTCTTTTTGCGATTGCTTAAAGACCTGTAATTCTGATGATAGGACGAAGTGGAGAAATAATCGATGAACAAAGAAGAAATTAAGCAGATTCTTCCTCATAGAGAACCTATGCTGCTGGTAGATGAAGTAGTTCTAAATGATGATGGAACAGCCACAGGCTATTATCATGTCAGGGGAGATGAGTTCTTTTTACAGGGGCATTTTCCGGATAATCCGATTGTTCCCGGAGTGATCCAGTGCGAGATGATGGCGCAATCCGCTTGTGTTCTTTTTGCTGACAAGATGAATGAGCCAGGTATTATACCTGTATACACTGGACTTGATAAAGTCAGATTCAGGGGAATGATCAAACCTTCAGATACAATCCGTATCGATGTAGAGCTTAAGCGTAGCAGCCATCCGCTATATCTTTTGCATGGAGAAGTATCTGTAGATGGCAGGAAATGCATGGGCGGCGATTTTTCTTTTGCCCTGACTAAGGCAGAGTAGGTAGTGCAGTATAAGTCTTTTGTTTGTTATACAGACGGAGGTGGTAATGTGTTTGAAAAAATACTGATCGCTAATAGAGGAGAAGTAGCTGTACGAATCATCAGAGCCTGCAAGGAAATGGGCATAGTGACTGTTGCGGTATACTCAGAAGCTGACAGAGATGCTCTTCATGTTGATATGGCTGATGAGAGCTACTGCATAGGTGGGCCTCTTCTCAAGGACAGCTATCTTAATATGGATGCCATTATTACAGTTGCTTTGCGAACCAGAGCTGCAGCTATTCATCCGGGCTATGGCATGCTATCAGAGAATCCTGAATTTGCCAGAAGATGTGAGGAAAATCATATTACTCTCATTAGTCCCGGCTCGGAAGTTATGGAGAAAATGGGACAAAAAGAGTTAGCAAGAAAGCTGGCTACTTCGGCAGGAGTTCCTGTTACACCTGGAAGTGACATTTTGGAAAATGTAGAAGCAGCGTTTATGGCAGCTTCTGAAATTGGCTATCCGGTTATATTAAAAGCCAGAGCAGGTGGCGGCGGAAAAGGAATTCGCATTGTAAGATCAGAGGATGAGCTTGAAACGGCCTTTGACCAGGTCCAAAAAGAAGCCAGAAGTTCTTTTAACGACGATGCCATTTTCATGGAAAAATACCTTGAAAATGTTAAGCATGTTGAGGTTCAGATACTGGGAGATGTCAAAGGTAGGATCATAGTTCTTGGAGACAGGGACTGCTCAGTACAGCGCAAGAACCAAAAGCTCATAGAAGAATGCCCAGCTCCTGTGTTATCAGATGAACTCCGCCTTCAGATGTATGAGGCTTCTGTAAGACTCGCAAAAGAAGTGGGCTATGTGACAGTTGGAACGATCGAGTACCTTGTTAAAGGCAATTCTTTTTACTTCATGGAAATGAACACAAGGCTGCAGGTTGAACATTCCGTTACAGAGATGGTTTCCGGAGTGGACATAGTTGAGTGGCAGATAAGGACAGCTGCCGGAGTAGAGATCGATTTTGAACAGAAGGACATAGCTATCAGTAAGCATGCTATAGAGTGCAGGATCTGCGCTGAGAATTCCCAGAGTTTTGCACCATCAACTGGGAAGGTTGAAATGCTCCATGTTCCTGGAGGCGTCGATGTGAGGTTTGATTCAGCTCTTTATACCAATTATGTCGTAACACCTTTCTACGATTCAATGCTGGGCAAACTCATAGTATGCGCAAACTCAAGGGATGGCGCTATCAGGAAGATGAAGAGCGCCCTTTCAGAATTTGTGCTTGTTGGAGTTGATAACAACAGGGAAATGCACATGAAATTTATGAATAATAACAGATTTATCGTAGGTAACTATGATACGACGATCTGTCAGAAGGTTTTATAAAATGGACATAAAAAAGCTTTTTCTTAAGGCGGACAATGAACTTGAGAGTAGCGAAAAGAGAATAAGAAGTAGGAAGATCACCTGCAAAAAGTGCCAGAATACATCGTCTGTCAAAAAGATAAGGAAAAATTACTTTGTCTGTCCTGAGTGCGGATACTACTTTCCGGTAAGGGCAAGGCGCAGGATCCTGATGCTGACTGATAACAGAAGCTTTATAGAGCATGACAGGGATATGGTATCAAGGAATATTCTTGATTTTCCAGAGTATGAAGAAAAACTTGCTGCTGCCAAAGATAAGAGCCGTGAAAATGAAGGAGTTATCACCGGAGTAGCTCAGATTGGAGGACATAAGACCTGTATCTTTGCTATGGATGGCAATTTCATGATGGGCTCTATGGGCGCAGTTGTAGGGGAGAAGATAACAAGGGTCTTTGAGTATGCTACGACGCAGTCTCTTCCTGTTATTGGCGTTACTGTTTCCGGCGGAGCCAGAATGCAGGAGGGAATGATCTCTCTTATGCAAATGTCCAAGGTTTCAGCCGCTGTAAAAAGACATAGTGATAAAGGCGGGCTATATATAGTTCTTTTAACTAATCCAACAACTGGAGGAGTTGATGCAAGCTTTGCCATGCTGGGAGATATTACCCTGGCTGAGCCTGGAGCGAGAGTTGGCTTTGCAGGGCCAAGAGTAGTTGAGAAGACCTTGAAAACCGCGCTTCCTGATGGCTTTCAGAAGGCTGAGAGAGTTATGGAATGCGGCTTTATTGATGCTATTGTTCCAAGGCATGAGCAAAAAGACTATCTGGAAAGACTGCTACGACTTCATGAAGCATCAAGAGAAGTAAGTATGTGAATTAAGAGATTTGTTGAGCGGGCGTAAATTATGATGACTGATATAGAGATTGTAAGAGCTGCCAGATCTGAAAAAAGGAAAACTGCCAGAGATTATATTGATGGATGTTTTACTGATTTAACGGAGTTTAGCGGCGATAGATTGTATGGAGATGATAGAGCAATCATCGGTGGCATCGGGCTACTTCAGGATATACCTGTTACTATCATTGGAATTGAAAAAGGCAAGAACACCGAGGATCGCATACTTCATAATTTTGGAAGTGCACATCCTGAAGGCTATAGAAAGGCCTTAAGGCTCATGAAGCAGGCTGAGAAGTTTCATAGGCCAGTTATATGCTTTGTAGATACTGCCGGTGCATTTCCTGATGTGGAATCGGAAGAACGAGGCCAGGGAAGGGCTATTGCGGAGAATCTGTATGAGATGTCAACCTTAAAGACACCTGTTCTTTCTATAATAATAGGCGAAGGCGGAAGTGGAGGCGCGCTTGCTCTTAGCCATGCTGACAGAGTATGGATGCTGGAAGATGCCTATTATAGCGTCGTTTCTCCTGAGAGCTGCTCGAACATTCTGTGGAAGACTCTTGATAAAGCAGATGTGGCAGCAAGGGCTCTGGGACTGACTGCAGATAAATTATATTCTCTTGGAATTATTGACAGAATCTGTAAGGATAAAGCTTTACAGGAATTTGCAGCTGATATATATGGGCAGATAAAAGAACTTATGAGTGTTCCAACAGACAGACTTCTGGATGAGAGATACAAGAAGTTCAGAAGCATAGGATATATCTGATCTAAAATAAAAATATAAAATGGTGGGTATGGATATGCCTGGATTATATACAAATTTCTATAAAGAAAAGCTGGATGATAAAGGTAATATAGAAGGCGTTGATTTTTTATATGATGAAAGCTTTAATTTTGCTTACGATGTAGTTGATAAATACGCAGAAACAGAGCCGGATAAGCTTGCTCTTGTTCATAAGAGTACTGATGGAGTGGTTACAAGGTTTTCTTTTGCTGACCTTAAGAGACTTTCTGATAAAACAGCAAATATGCTGTCTAAGCTAGGAATCACAAAAGGCGACAGTGTAATGCTTCTGCTTAAAAGAAGATATGAATTCTGGATCAGCATTATTGCGCTTCACAAGCTAGGTGCTGTGGCTATACCTACATCACATATGGTCTCGGTAAAAGATATTGCTGAGAGAATCAGGATGGCAGGTGCAAAAGCAGTAATCTGCGTCAATTCAGATGATATCTGTGATAAGGTTAAGGCTGCGGTTAAACAGGCTGGCACTATATCTTTTGATGGAAAAGGTGATAACAGACAGATTGTTCAGATAGTAGTGGGCGATAAATATGAGGATGCCTTATCTTTTGATGAGCGGATGGATAAAGCCAGCGAAAAACTATGCAGAGTAGATACTAACGTTCACGATGACATGCTGTATTACTTTACTTCAGGAACTAATGGTGCTCCCAAAGCGGTGATACACGACTTTTCATATCCTCTCGCCCATATATATACTGCTAAAAACTGGCATGGTGTATTAGACAATGGACTGCATTTAACGGTTGCTGATTCTGGCTGGGCTAAATCAGCCTGGGGTAAGCTCTATGGACAATGGCTAATGGGAAGCGCTGTTATGGTCTATGACTACGAGCAGTTCTACGCCTGGGACATTTTGGAACTCCTGGAAGAAGAGAAGATCAATACCTTCTGTGCTCCGCCTACTATATATAAATATCTGGTTCTGGAGGATTTATCTAAATATGACTTATCTTATTTAAGTCAGGTTACAACTGCCGGGGAACCCATGCCACTAGAGGTCTCAAGGAAGTTTACGGAGAAAACAGGCCTTATTATAAGAGAAGGCTTTGGACAGACAGAGACAGCTCTTCAGATTTGCACTCCTGTAGGAAAAGAGCAGGTTACGGGCTCTATTGGACAGGCTTCTCCGTTATATGACATCAGAATAGTAGATGAAGATGGCGCAGAAGTTCCAGATGGCGAAGAAGGGGAGATTGCTATTATACCTAGGAGCGGAGCAATACTTCCAATGGGAGTTTTCAAGGGGTATCTCGGAGATAAAGAGCAGTATTTGGAAATTTGGAGCGGCGGAATTTACCACACCAAGGACAGAGCCATGAAGGATGAAAATGGCAATTTCTTTTTTCTTGGAAGAAACGATGATGTCATAAAATCCAGTGGCTATCGTATTGGTCCATCAGAAGTAGAGGATGTGATAATGAAGCATCCGGCGGTGTTTGAATGCGCTGTCACAGGCTATCCATCCAAAAACAGAGGAACACTTGTAAAAGCAAGTATCATATTAAATGAGGGATATTCACCTGATCAGCTTCTGCAAAATGAGATTCGGGATTTTGTAAGAGAGAGGGTGGCCTTATATAAATATCCAAGAAAAATATGCTTTGTAACTGAACTTCCAAGAACATCTAACGGTAAGATCAGCAGAGCACTCATAAGGAAGGCTGACATGAAGTCTTAATACATTAAAAGATACCTTAGGGTATCTTTTTAGATTTCATAAATTTAGGTATTGTAAACGCTTACATAAATGTGTTATAACATAGTTAGTTAAATTTCTTTTTTAAGCGATTTGTAAGCGCTTACAGTTTAGGAGGATCTGGGTAATGGAATTATTAAACTATGATGTATTGGCCAAGTCAGGCTATGAAGGCTATGTTTGCAAGGAAGCACCTGTAAGAGTTCTTCAGTTTGGTGAAGGAAACTTCATGCGTGCATTCGTTGATTATTTCTTTGATATCAGCAATGAGAAGGCTGGTTTTAATGGTAAGGTTGCTCTTGTACAGCCTATTTCAATGGGACTTACAGAGCTTATTAACAAGCAGGAAGGTCTCTACACACTTTATCTTCGTGGAAGTGAGAACGGAGAGAAGGTTGATGCTAAGAGAGTAATCTCTGCAGTAGATTGCTGCCTTAACCCATATGACAAGGCAGATTATGACAAGATGATGGAAATCGCAGTGTCAGATGATCTCGATATTATCGCTTCTAACACAACAGAAGCTGGTATTGCTTATGATCCTAGCTGCAATTTTGAGGATGTTCCTGCAAACAGCTTCCCTGGTAAGCTTACACAGGTTCTTTTCGCTAGATACAAGGCTGGTAAGAAGGGCGTTGTTGTTCTTTCATGCGAGCTTATTGATAACAATGGTAAAGAGCTTCTCAAGTGCGTCAACCAGTACATTGACCAGTGGAAGCTTGAGGATGGATTTAAGACATGGGTTAACGAGGAGAACATTTTCTGCTCAACTCTTGTAGACAGAATCGTTCCAGGTAGAATTCGTGATGCCAAGGAAGTAGAGCAGCTTGAGGCAGCTAACGGATACCATGATGAGCTTATCGATGTAGGTGAGATCTTCGGTGTTTGGATCATCGAGGGACCAGAAGGTCTTGAGGACAGACTTCCATTCAAGAAGGCTGGCGTAAATGTACACGTTGTTCCTGATGTTATGCCTTACAAGCATCGTAAGGTTCGTATTCTTAACGGCGCACACACAGGTTTCGTTCTTGGCGCATACCTTGCAGGCTTTGATATCGTTCGTGACTGCATGCACAATGACAATGTAGCTGGCTTCATGAACAAGATGCTCAACGAAGAGGTTATCCCTACACTTGTTGATCACCTTGATGAGAATGACCTCAACGAATTCGCTGCTGCAGTTAAGGATCGTTTCAACAATCCTTTCGTTAACCACGAGCTTATGTCTATTTCACTTAACTCAACAAGTAAGTGGAAGGCTAGAAATATGCCTTCATTCCTTCAGTACATTGACAAGAATGGTAAGCTTCCAGTTTGCCTTACAATGTCACTTGCTGCTTATATCGCATTCTATTCAAACGATGTACAGGAGCTTACAGATGCAGGACTTGTATGTAAGAGACCTGCAGGTAACACATACACTGTAAGTGATGATAGATGGGCGCTTGAGTTCTTCTATGATCACAAGGATGATTCAGAAGAGGAGCTTGTTAAGGCTGTTCTTGGTAACGAGAAGATGTGGGATCAGGATCTTAATAAGATTGATGGTCTTACAGATGCAGTTGTTGCTGATCTTAAAAAGATTCATTCAGAAGGTGCAGAAGCAGCTTATGCAAGTTGCCTTTGATCTTTAAAAAACAGGTAAAAATATTAGAAGACGGAAGTCCTCCCAGAGTGCACAATTGTGCGCCTTGGGAGGATTTTTTAATGACAAAATTAATATTGTTTACAATGACTTTTTTGATTCCGGTCAAGAACGATATATCAAAAATAAAATTTTTGTAAAAAAATTGTAGCAAAATTAATCAACATGGTTTATTATTGTAACAACACAACACTTTAAACTGTTAAACTTTAGTTTAATAAAAGGTGGTTGGAGAACTTGATATTTCTAGCACTGAAGAAATTAATCTGGTATTGATTTATTTTATTCAGCGTAGTATAATTGTATACAGGTTTGAAAGAAAGTAGAAACAATGACGTTTTTACGAATTCATTGAGTGGGGAACATATTCTAGTGATAAAAAGGCTATTTGTATCTTCACGATGCAAATAGCTATTTTTATATATTTTCTTATTAATAATATGGAGGAAAATTATGAAGAAGTACAACAGAGTAATCGCTTTACTTGCTGCTACATCTATGACAGCTACACTTATGGCTGGATGCGGCAAGACAGAAGCTCCTGCACAGACAACAGATACACCTGCGCAGGCAACAGAAACAACAACAGAAGCTGCTGCTACAGAAGCTACTGAAGCTCCAGCTGAGGAAGTTGAGGAAGATCTTCCATCACTCGTAGGAGTTGAGCCAGACACACGTGCTGCTGCTGAGGCTTATTCAGAGCTTTGGGATATGGACAGCTATCAGGAAGAGTCATCCAAGCAGTATGAAAGAGCTCTTGGTGAGTACTACGAGACATACCAGAACGCACTTGGTGCATCAAGCCTTTCAGAGCGTTATGCACTTCAGGCTCTTGCAGAAGCTAAGCTCCTTGAGTCAGGTGTATTCCTTCCAATGACAACACGTGGTGGTAACTACGCTATTTCTCGTATGGCTCCTGGTTCTGTTACAAGAACTCTTTGGGGTAACGACGATGAGAGATGGCACAACGCTATCGTAACTACAGAGCTTATTGCTTCTGAGGATATTCAGGCACTTAGAGATCTCAGAGAAGAGCTTAAGGGAACTGGTACATACCAGGAGAAAGCTAAAGAGTACCTTGAAGGAAAAGGATACACAATCAAGGATTCTTACAACTATCCAAGCTCAAGCGATCCTGTAACATGGGACGTTCTTGCTACATCAAGACAGGCTGATTCAAGAATTCTTATTCAGCTTTACGATGGACTTACAGAGTATGACGTTGAGGATGTTCAGCAGCCTGCACTTGCAGAGAGCTGGGAAGTATCTGATGATGGACTTACATACACATTCAAGATTCGTGAAGGTGTTAAGTGGGTTGATTCACAGGGCAGAGAAGTTGCTGATCTTACAGCTGACGATTTCGTAGCTGGTATGCAGCACATGATGGACGCTATGGGCGGTCTTGAGTACCTTGTACAGGGCGTTATCAAGGGCGCTGATGCTTATATCAACGGTGAGACAGCTGATTTCTCAACAGTTGGTGTTAAGGCAGTTGATGACTACACACTTGAGTACACACTTGAGCAGGACACACCTTACTTCATGTCAATGCTCAGCTATGGTGTATTCGCTCCTCTTTCAAGATCATACTATGAAGGACAGGGCGGACAGTTTGGTCAGGGAACAGGTTCAGGTAACTACGGAACTGATCAGGACCACATTGCATACTGCGGACCATTCATCATCACAAGCTTCACAGAGAAGAACTCAATCGTATTCAAGGCTAATCCTTCATACTGGAACAAGGATAACCAGAATATCAAGACTCTTACATATGTATATGAAGATGGTACAGATGTAACAAAGACATACAACGATACACTTGCTGGTACAGTTGATGGATGTGGCCTTAACACATCAACTATCGAGTCTGCAAAGGCTGATGGTAACTTCGATAAGTACAACTACACAACAGACACAGATGCTACATCATTCATGGGATTCCTTAACATCAACCGTAAGGGATTTGCAAACTTCAATGATGCATCTGTAGCTATTTCTGATAAGACTGTATACGAAGCTCAGAGAACAACAATCGCTATGCAGAATCAGGACTTCAGACTTGCAGTTGTTCAGTCACTTGACAGAGCAGCATACAATGCTCAGACACAGGGTGAGGATCTTAAGCTCAACTCACTTAGAAACTCATATGTTCCTGGAACATTCGTAACACTTCCAGAGGACGCTACTGTAGATATTAACGGAACAGCTACAACATTCCCAGCTGGCACATACTATGGTGAAATCGTACAGGCTCAGGTAGACGCTGATGGCGTTAAGCTTAAGGTTTGGGATGCTGACAAGCTTTCATCTGATGGTTTCGATGGATGGTACAATCCAACAGCAGCAAAAGAGAGTCTTGCAAAGGCTGCTGAGCAGCTTGCTAAGCAGGGTGTAGAAGTTACAGCTGAGAATCCTATTCAGATCGATCTTCCATACTTCGCTGGAAGTGAGACATACACAAACAGAGCAAACGCATTCAAGCAGTCTCTTGAGACAGCTCTTGACAAGCAGGTTGTTATCAACCTTGTAGCTTGCGAGTCATCTGATGACTGGTACTATGCAGCTTACTATCCAGATTATGGATATGAGTTCAACTGCGATCTTTGCGATGTTTCTGGATGGGGCCCTGACTATGGTGATCCTCAGACATACCTCGATACAATGCTTCCAGACTATGCTGGATACATGGTTAAGAGTTTAGGTATCTTCTAATTTAAGGCTTTACATTAGTAAAGATTTATGGTAGATTATATATCTACGTGATAATGAGAGATATCTTAGATTTCTACTTCAAGGAGAGAGTGGGAACTACTTCCCACTTTCTCCATATTTATGTAAATTTGATAGCTTGCATTATATCGTAAAAAAATATTCCAAATAAGGAAAAAGTTATGGGTAAGTATGTATTAAGAAGACTATTTCATGGATTAATTTCTGCGTTCGTTGTTGTAGCAATTGTAATGATCATGATTTACACATTGCTGGATAAGCAGCTTATTTTTGCTGCAGATAATGTTTACAAAAACTACGGAAACAACGAGAAAGTTGCCTACCAGTACCGTAAATGGGAAGAGTATGGCTATCTCGATTATTTGACATATACAGATTATCTTTCTCTTTTAGTAGAAAAAGGTGAGATTGACGAAGAGACTAAGACAAGCGTAGCATCTATCGGTAAGAAGCCTGAGAATGATAAGAAAGAGACAGCAGAGTACGTTGAGAAATTCAATGAATATTGTGCTGCTAATAACTATACAGTAGTAAGACTTAATGCGATCATGGTTTCACCCAAGAAGTATGCTAACGGTGGAGCTCAGCAGCTTTTCGCTTACAAGGCACTTCCAATAACACATAGATTAGTTTCTTATGTTACAGGTCTTATCAAGGTTGATAACATTCACTATGTAGAGAAGAATACTGGTGATGTTCTCGAGAACCCAGGTATCACATTTACACTTCATGATCCTGTATACGGCGGAGATAAGTTTGCACCTGCCATAATTGGTAATGGTACTAAGCATAAGTACTTATTATATGTTGATGGTAAGTTCCCATTTATCCATCAGAACCTTGTAACACTTAATCTTGGTCAGTCTTATGCAGTTAACCAGGGTGTTGATGTATTTGAGACTATGACTAAGCCTCAGGGATCTTATGTAATGACATCAACAACATTCCCTACAGGTCTTACAGAGGAATCAGCTGATGATCTTCATTCAGCAGTTTATGTATCTGGATCAATGCTTGCTAATAAGGTTAATTCAGACAGATTTACAGATGACTATACTAGTGTAACAACTGTTAAGGCTGGTAAGTCCAAGATGGGTTACTCATTCTCAATTGGTATCATTTCAGTACTTCTTATGTATCTGATCGGTATTCCTCTTGGAATTTTGATGTCAAGACATAAAGATAAGTTTGTAGATAAGCTTGGTACAGCATACATCATGTTTATCACAGCGGTTCCTTCACTGGCTTATATCTTCCTGTTCAAAGCCATTGGTGGTAAGCTTGGCTTCCCTACAACATTTGATATTGAATCTACCAGCAAGATGATCTATGTGCTTCCTATTGTTTCACTTGCACTTAGACCAATTGCTGATACTATGAAGTGGCTCCGTAGATACATGATCGATCAGATGAATTCAGACTATGTTAAGTTTGCAAGATCTGGTGGTCTTACAGAGAGCGAGATATTTAGAAAGCATATCCTTAAGAATGCTTCAATCCCGATTGTACATGGTATTCCAGCAGGTGTTCTTGGAGCATTGGTTGGTGCTATCATAACAGAGCGTGTATACGTAGTTCCTGGTGCTGGTAACCTTCTTACAATTGCTATTAACCAGTACGACAACGGTGTTATCGTTGGTGTAGTTCTTTTCTACGCAGTACTTTCTGTTGTAAGTATTATTGCCGGAGACGTTCTTATTTCACTTGTTGATCCTAGAATCAACTACTCAGGCAAGGCAAGATAAGGTTTTGAATAGATATCATTTATAATTGATTGGAGAGTGTATTTAAAATGGAAAACAAGGATTCTCTTTTTACAGTAGAGGGAATGACAGACGAGGAATTATTTGCTCGTGTTGATCATAACAGTCTCGATTCTGAGAAAATTACTGCTCCCAGATATTCATACTGGCGTTCAGTATTTCGCGTATTCTTTAAGAAGAAGATTAATTTAGTATTCCTTGGCATACTTGCTTTTGTAATACTGTTTGCTTATATTTATCCAACAGTAGTAGAGTATGACAAGTTTGGAAACCTTATGGATTCCACAGCCAAGCATCTTAAGCCTATGGCTGCCATGAAGAAGTTTGGTTACAACATCCACTGGATTCTGGGTGCTGGAGCAGCTGGTCAGTCAACATTTGACGCTATCTGGAATGGTTCCAGGATTTCAATTTCACTTGCATTTATCTGTGCTGCTATCAACATGACCATCGGTGTTTTGGTAGGTGCGATTTGGGGATTCTCCAAGAAGATAGATATGTTCATGATGGAAGTTTACAACATTGTTGGTAACGTTCCTTCAATCCTTCTTATCTCTGTTCTTGTGCTTATCCTTTCACCTAGCTTCTGGTCAATGGTATTTGCACTTACAATTACAGGTTGGCTCTTTATTGCTTACTTCATCAGAACACAGGTTATCATCATCAGAGATAGAGAGTACAATTTGGCCAGCAGATGTCTTGGAACACCAATTACAAGAATTGCAACCAAGAACATCCTGCCATTTATGACATCAGTTATCGTAACATTACTTGCTGTTGAGATTCCATCATATATCTCATACGAGGTATTCCTTGCTTATATCGGTATGGGTATGTCAGATATGTCTCTTGGTAGACTTATTTATGAAGCTGAGAGTGCAATGGTTACTCCAGGTTGGCAGTTTGAGTTCTGGAGCCCTGTAGTAATTGCTTCAATCATTACAGTTGCACTTTATGTAACAGGACAGAATTTGGGTGATGCATCAGACCCTAGAACACATATGTAAGGAATGGCAGAAATGGAAGATAAGAAAGTATTATTATCAGTTAAAGATTTGGAAGTTAAATTCCGCGTTAGAGGTCGTATACTGACTGCTATTCGTGGTATTTCACTTGACATTTATGAAAATGAATCAATCGCCATCGTTGGTGAGTCTGGTTCAGGTAAGTCAGTTTTCACCAAGACTTTTGCAGGTATGCTTGAGACAAATGGCTTTATCAGCAATGGCGACATTATCTTCAACGATGAAGAGTTGTCTAATACTATTGTTACTCTCAATGCTGCTGGTAAGAGAGAGCTTGCTAAGATCATTGACAAGCTTAATACATATTCAAGTCTTGAGTTCGGAGCAGATACTTACAAGAAGATTCTTGATCTTGAGTCAGAGAAGAGAGCTAAAGAGACTCTTACTGATGAGCAGGATGAAGAGTTTACCAAGAAGATAAATGAACTTAAGTTCAAGAAGACAGAAGAGTTTAATCTTAAGCAGACCTTCGATACCAAGAAGGAAAAGGATAAGATTAAGGCTTCTGAGAACAAGATTAAGGCATTTGAGGAAGAAATTGCTAAGATTCAGAAGGAAAGAAATGATCTGATTCAGAAGCACAAAGAAGAAGTTTCTTCTGATGCTAAGTATCTCAATGAATATGAGAAGACACTTGCTGCTCTTAAGGCACAGTATAAGCTTGACATTTCCAAGCCCATTACTAAGGAGCAGATGGATAGAAACTCAGTACTCGGTAAGGAAATTTACCTTTCAGTAGGAAGATTCAAATATACAACAAGAAGAAAATATGTTAGCCGCATTCTTAATGACTTCAAGAAAGCTCTTAAGCTTGGTGAGGACATTTCAGATGAGGAGACAAAGATCAAGATCTTCGATAACGTTATGTACTGCAAGCTTGTAGATGAAGCAGAGACTAAGCTTTCTGGTAAGATTTTTATCAACCTTGCAAGAGTAACAGATCCAAGTGACTGGGGACAGACACGTGGTAAGAAGATTGCTACAGTATTCCAGGATCCTATGACATCTCTTAACCCAATTATCACAATTGGTAAGCAGATTTCATCAATCATCATGAAACATCAGAATGTTTCTGAGGTTGAGGCTAGAGCTAGAGCAATCGAAATCATGAAGAAGGTTGGTATTCCTAATGCTGAAAAGCGTTATGATGACTATCCATTCCAGTATTCAGGTGGTATGAGACAGCGTATCGTTATCGCTATTGCACTTTCATGTCAGCCTAAGATTCTTATCTGTGATGAGCCTACAACAGCCCTTGACGTTACAATTCAGGCTCAGATACTTCAGCTTCTTAAGGATCTTCAGAAGGAATATAACTACACAATCGTATTCATCACACATGACCTCGGTGTAGTTGCTAATATTGCAGATAGAGTTGCAGTTCTTTACGGCGGACAGATCGTTGAGCTTGGTACAGTAGAGGATGTATTCTATGATTCAAGACACCCATATACATGGGCTCTTCTTTCATCACTTCCTCAGCTTGCGCAGAGAGATACAGAGTTGTACTCAATTACAGGAACACCACCATCACTTTACAACAAGATTACAGGTGATGCGTTTGCTCCTCGTAACCCATATTGCCTTAAGATTGATACAATTGAGGAACCACCTATGTTCAAGGTGAGCGATACTCATTATGCTAAGACTTGGCTTCTCGATCCAAGGGCACCTAAGATTGAAAAGCCGGAAATTATCCGGAATATTCATGAGAAGTTTTTGAAGATTTACGATATTACGGAGGTTTCAGAAAATGCCTAATAATCAGTTCCCTGAGCATGGACCAATAGATCCAGAAACAGGCAAAGAAGTTCTCCTTTCTGTTAAGAATATTGATATTACATTTGGAAAGGGAGAGAACGCTTTCAAAGCCGTTAAGGATGCAAGCTTTGATATTTATAAGGGCGAGACATTCTCACTTGTTGGTGAGTCTGGTTCAGGTAAGACAACTATCGGTCGTGCTGTAATCAGAGTTAACCCTTGTTCTGCTGGTGAGATCCAGTATAAAGGCGTTAAGATTTCTGGTAATATTTCCAAGTCTCTTGATAGAGAAGTTATCAGAAACATTCAGATGGTATTCCAGGATCCTGCTGCATCTCTTAACGAGAGAGCAACAGTAGACTATATCATTTCAGAGGGTCTGTACAACTTCCATCTCTTTGAGAACGAAGCTGACAGAGTACAAAAGGTTGAGAAGATGATCGAAGAAGTAGGTCTTCTTCCTGAGCATCTTACACGTTACCCTCACGAGTTCTCTGGTGGTCAGAGACAGCGTATCGGTCTTGCGAGAGCTATGGTTATGGAACCAGAACTTGTAGTAGCTGATGAGCCTATTTCAGCTCTTGATGTATCAATCAGAGCTCAGGTTCTGAATCTTCTTAAGAAGTTCCAGAAGGAAAGAGGAGTATCATATCTCTTCATTGCACATGACCTTTCAATCGTAAGATTTATTTCAGATCGTATCGGTGTTATCTATAAGGGTAATATCGTTGAGATTGCTGATACAGAGGAATTGTTCCAGTTCCCTCTTCATCCATATACCAAGTCTCTTATTTCTGCGGTTCCTATCCCAGATCCAAGACTTGAGAAGAACAAGGTTCTCTTTACTTATGATCCAACTGTTCATGATTACTCAGAGGATAAGCCTGAGCTCGTAGATATTGGACATAACCACCTTGTATATGGTAACAAGAAGGAAATCGAAGAGTACAAGAAGCTTCGTGAAGAGAATAAGCCAATTCAGGCTGTTAAGATTGATCCTGAAGAAGCTAAGAAGCAGATGGCTAAGAATACTGAGTTCATGGGAGCTGAAGAGGCTGACAGCAGTGAGATTCTCAGCACTCCTATCCATGATACTGGTAGCCTGTGGCTTTCAATTCTGTCATTCTTCCTTCCAGTACTCGGAATTGTTGCAGCGTTTATCTTCAGAAAGATGAACTACATCAGAAATTATAAGAGATGTAAGAAGGGCGCAATCATCGGATTCATTGTTCTTGCTGTTCTGGTATTGTTGTTCTTGTTCTTCCTGTTACTGGCAACACTTTAATTTCTTAATTCAATATGAATTATTTAGGCCGATGTCAAAGGCGCATTTAATGGGGCTTTATTGACATTGGCCTTAATTTTGAGCTATATTATGTTATGTAGAATTGCTAAGAAAACGAGTGTTATAATGCAATTCTAATAATATGATTAGGAGATAAATTAATATGGTTTGCAGTATGACTGGCTTTGGTAGATGCGAAGTCACCGAGGGACAGCGTAAATACACTGTCGAGCTTAAATCTGTCAACAACAGATATTTGGATTTAGGCCTTAAGATGCCTAAAAAATTCAATGCGTTTGAAGCTGCTATTCGTTCTGAACTCAAGAACTACATGAAGCGTGGTAAGGTAGACGTTTTCATTAGTTACGAAGATTTTTCTGAATCAGATTCCAGGGTTAAATATAATAAGGCAATTGCGGAGGAGTATTTCAAGTATTTAAATGAAATGGCTTCTGATTTTGGCTTGGATAATGATATCAGGATTTCAGTTCTTTCTAAATTCCCTGAGGTATTTACTATGGAAGAGGAAGAGCTTGATGAAGAGGAAGTTTGGAGCGGTCTTCAGAAGGCAATTAACGGTGCTGGCAAGCAGTTCATGGAGTCCAGAGCAAAGGAAGGAGAATTTCTTTGCAAGGATTTAACAGAAAAGCTTGACGGAATGCTTGAAAATGTGGAATATATTACAGAGCGTTCTCCAGAGATCATCCAGGAATACAAGACCAAACTTCGCGAGAAGATCGCTGATCTTCTTGAGGATAAGCAGGTTGATGAGAATCGTCTTGCTATGGAAGTTACTATCTATGCAGACAAGGTTTGCGTAGATGAGGAGCTTACAAGGCTTCGTAGTCATATTAAGGCTACTAAGGAGACTCTTTTAAATGGCGATGATAAGGATGGAATTGGCCGCAAGCTTGATTTCCTTGCACAGGAGATGAACAGAGAGGCTAATACAATTCTTTCTAAGTCTACAGACCTCAAGATATCAGACAGAGGAATTGCACTTAAGACTGATATTGAGAAGGTTAGGGAGCAGATACAGAACATTGAGTAAACTAATCCATATAGGTTTTGGCAATATAGTAAACGCAGATAAGATTATCAGCATTGTCAGCCCTGATGCGGCCCCTGTTAAGAGAATGGTCCAAAAGGCAAAGGAAGATGGCACTAGTGTAGATGCTACACAGGGACGTAAGACCAAGGCTGTTATTGTTATGGAAAATGGTATGGTTGTTTTATCAGCTCTTTTGCCAGAAACCATTAGCGCCAGAACACAAATTGAGAATGAGAGTATTATAGATGAATCGTAAAGGTATTATTATTGTTGTTTCAGGGTTTTCAGGTGCAGGTAAGGGCACCATTATGAAGGCTCTTATTTCCAAGTATGATCAGTATGCACTTTCTATTTCAGCTACTACAAGAGATCCAAGACCAGGTGAAGAAAACGGAAGAGAGTATTTCTTTGTAAGCAATGAGGAATTTGAGAAGCTTATTGCTGAGAATGGCCTTATAGAGCATGCTGGATATGTTAACCATTACTATGGTACACCTAGAAAGTTTGTAGAAGATAAACTTAATGCAGGAATTGATGTTATACTAGAAATAGAGATTCAGGGTGCACTTCAGATTAAGGAGCAGTATCCAGATGCAGTTCTTTTGTTTGTAATGCCTCCATCAGCAGAGGTTCTCGAGCAGAGACTTCGCGGTAGAGGAACAGAATCAGACGAAGTTATCAGGCAGCGCCTTAAGAGAGCCAATGAAGAGGCTGTTGGAATTGAGAACTATGATTATATTGTAATTAATGATAAACTAGAGGATGCTGTCGAAAGAGTCCATGGTATAATCACAGCAGCTCATGGCACTCCAGACAGAAATAAAGAGTTTATCGCTGAGGTAAGAGAGCAGCTGGGAAGGCTCTGATAATAGGTTAGTTATACACTTGAGTTAATCCAAGTTGTTTTATACTATATTTCACATTGAATGTTTTATGCGTAAGACGCAGGAAAGGATTTTATATGATACACCCATCTTATGTTGATCTTATGAAGGTTGTTAACAAGGGAGTTGAAGAGGGCGAGGAGCCAGTAATCAGCTCAAGATATTCAGTAGTTATGGCTACTGCTAAGAGAGCTAGACAGATTATCGCTGGTGACGAGCCAATGGTTAAGGTTAAGGATAAGCAGAAGCCTCTTTCAATCGCTGTTGACGAGATGAATCAGGAAACTCTTCGTATTCTCACAGATGAAGAGAAGGAAGAGATGCAGGCTGAGGCTACAGAGAACGAATAATATATGAAGATTTTATTTGTGTCGCTTGGATGTGACAAGAATAGAGTTGATACTGAGGTTATGCTGGGAATGCTGGCTAGCCGAGGACACAACTTTACTGATGATGAACTAGAAGCAGAAGCAGCAGTTGTTAACACCTGCTGCTTTATCAATGATGCCAAGGAAGAGAGCATTAATACTATTTTAGAGTTAGCTGAGCGGAGGAAATCCGGTCAGCTTAAAGCGCTAATAGTAACAGGATGTCTGGGACAGCGTTATCAGGAAGAAATCCAGAAGGAGATTCCTGAGGTTGATGAGATCCTTGGTATTTCTTCAACTGACAAGATCATTGATGCCATCGATGAGACTGTTAAGAGGAATAAGCTCTTTACACACAAGAACTATTTCGATGACATCAATAGAAAGCCTATTGGAGGCCAGAAGAGAGTTATTACAACAGGTGGTCTTTTCAACTACCTTAAGATTGCAGAGGGCTGTGACAAACACTGTACCTACTGTATTATTCCTAAGGTCAGAGGTTCTTATAGAAGTGTTCCTATGGAGCAGCTCCTTACTGATGCGAGAAACCTGGCTGAGGCTGGAGTTACTGAGCTTCTGCTCGTTGCTCAGGAGACAACTTTATATGGAACTGACCTCTATGGAGAAAAGAAGCTTCCAGAGCTTTTACATAAGCTTTGTGAGATAGAAGGCTTTAAGTGGATCAGAATTCTCTATTGCTATCCAGAGGAGATTACTGAGGAGCTTATTCAGACAATCAAGTCTGAGCCTAAGATCTGCCATTATCTTGATATTCCGATTCAGTCAGGTTCTGACAGAATACTTAAGAAAATGGGTAGACGTACTAACAATGCTGAGATAAGGGCAATGGTTCAGCACCTTAGAGAAGAGATTCCGGACATCTGCATCAGAACTACTTTGATCAGTGGATTCCCTGGGGAGACAGCTGCTGACCACAACGAGACCTATAAGCTCGTAGAAGATCTCAGATTTGACAGACTTGGTGTATTTACTTATTCACAGGAAGAGGATACTCCTGCAGCTACAATGCCTGATCAGGTTACTGAGAGGGTCAAGAATACAAGACGTAACAAACTTATGCGTCTTCAGCAGGAAATAGCTTTTGAGAATGCCGAAGATATGATCGGCAAGACTGTGGAGGCTGTAATCGAGGGTAGAATTACAGATACTGACGACGAGGATGGACTTTCCTATGTTGCCAGAACCTATAAGGATGCTCCGGATATTGATGGGTATGTATTTGTCACTGGTGTTAAGCGCGAGCTTATGACTGGTGATTATATAAAAGTATTGATAACAGGATCTAATGAATATGATCTGATTGGGGAGGAAACAACATGAATTTACCTAACAAGCTGACCGTTTTGAGAGTAATTTTGATCCCTTTTTTTGTAGCATTTTTGCTGCTTAGTCCCGGAAACGACACTTTTAAGTGGATCGCACTTGCAATCTTTATTGTTGCCAGTCTGACTGATATGTTGGATGGAAAGATTGCCAGAAAATATAATCTTATTACGGATTTTGGTAAGTTTATGGATCCTTTGGCTGATAAGCTCCTTGTGTGCAGCGCTATGATATGCCTTATAGAGCTTGACCGTATTCCTTCATGGATTGTGGTTATTATCATTGCCAGAGAGTTTGTAATCAGTGGCTTCAGACTTATAGCTGCTGATAATGGAAGAGTTATTGCTGCCAGCTATTGGGGCAAGTTCAAGACAACCTTCCAGATGATCATGGTTATTCTGATGATTGCAGATCTGCCTATTGATGCAGTTCAGTTCCTGACTCAGATTATCATGTGGGTTGCACTAGCGTTAACAATAATTTCGCTCGTAGATTACCTTGTTAAGAACAAGGACGTAATGAGCGGTGAGATGTGAGCGATATAAGGAATGAGTAAACACAGTTTTATGCTAGCATAAAAAACTGTGTTTATGAAATGACTGAACGGACATGAGAAAAAAGACAGGCGATTGAAGAGAGCCTGTTGATTTTCGAATGGACGTAGCGTGTCGAGAACGAAGTGGAGACACGCGTATATCGCGATGTAATTAAAAAGATAGAAAGAAATATATGAGTAAAGATTTAGAAAAAGAAATTATTAAGGAAAACGAGGTTACTGAAGAGAAGGTTCGCTACGACGAATCAGGACTTGATGAGAGAATAATAAGAGCTGTTACAGAGATGGGATTTGAATACATGTCACCTATCCAGAAGGCAGCTATTCCTGTAATGATACAGGGTAAGGATATAATAGGACAGGCGCAGACAGGAACAGGTAAGACTGCAGCTTTTGGTATTCCGCTTCTTCAGCAGGTGGATCCAACTAATAAGCATCTGCAGGCAGTTGTTCTGTGTCCTACAAGAGAGCTTGCTATGCAGGCTGCAGATGATATTAGAGATTTTGCCAAGTTCATGTTTGGAATCAAGGTTCTTGCTGTATATGGCGGACAGGATATTTCCAGACAGATCAAGGCTCTTTCAAATGGTGTTCAGATTGTGGTTGGTACTCCTGGACGAGTAATGGATCACATGCGCAGACACACTATGAAGATGAAGGATGTTAAGGTCCTTGTTCTCGATGAAGCTGATGAGATGCTTGATATGGGCTTTAGAGAGGATATTGAGACTATTCTTCAGGGTATGCCAGAGGAGAGGCAGACAGCGCTTTTCTCAGCTACAATGCCTGAGGCCATCCTCAAGATTACCAAGACATACCAGAAGCCTGATGCTGAGTACATCAAGATGACTCCTAAGGAGATCACTGTAGCAGCTATTGAGCAGGCTTATTATAGAGTTCCACAGAAGATGAAGGAAGAAGTCCTCGTGAGGCTTATGGACTATTATAGCCCAGCAAGATCACTTATCTTCTGTAACACCAAGAGAATGGTAGACCAGCTGGCAGAGAGCCTTAAGGGTAAGGGATATCTTGCTGATGGTCTTCACGGAGACCTTTCTCAGAATCAGAGAGATACAGTAATGAATCTCTTTAGAAGTGGCAGGATCAATATCCTTATCGCAACTGATGTAGCTGCAAGAGGTATTGATGTAAGCGGCGTTGAGGCAGTATTTAACTTCGATATTCCAGAGGATATCGAGTACTATGTTCATAGAATCGGACGTACAGGAAGAGCCGGCAGAAGCGGTAAGAGCTTTACCCTTGTTGGTGGCAGGGAGATGTACAAGCTCAGAGAAATCGAGAAGGTATGTCACACCAAGATTGAGGAAAGACACGTTCCTAAGGCAAAAGAGATCACAAGGGTTAAGTCACAGAAGGTATTCGCCGAGGTTATCGATATTATCGAAAATGGCGATATCACTTCTGTTCTTGAGTTTGTTAACCAGAAGGTTGAAGAGGGCGAGTACACTGCTGAGCAGCTTGCAGCCGGCTTCATGAAGCTCAAGATGGGCGCAGACCTCGAGGACCTTGTACTCTTCGAAAAGAGCGACAGAAACCGCAGAGACTATAAGACTCGCGGTGAGAGAGGTCGCGGCGATAGAGATCGTAATGACAGAGGACGCGGTGATAGAAAGCGTGGCGATAGAAATCGCGACGATAGAAGAAATAAAAATAGACGTTCTTCTAATCGCAGAGATAATAAGGACGGCGAAGCTTTCCCTAAACCAAAGAGAAAGAATAAGCCACTTAATGACTTAGACGGCTTTACTAAGAGCACAGGTCTTGATGAGAGCCTGATCGCCAGCATCAAGGCAGATAGAGATAAGTCAAATAACAAGTCATCAGATTCATCCAAGGCTGGTTCTGATTCTAAGAAGTATGAGAGAAAGCCTAGGAAGAACAGTGACGGATTTGAAAATGTAGGACGTATCAATATTAAAGGGGAAGGTTCTACAAAGTCATGGTATATGGAGGATACTCCAAGGAAAAAGAAGGCTGATAAGCCTGATGCAGATACCATGAATGTTTCTAAGTCTGACAAGAAGGCTATAAAAGCCGAGAACAAGAAGAGAAGCCTTGATTACCTTGCTGATGTTAGCAGCCTTGTAATGGAGAGCTTTGGTAAGCGCAAGAAATAATTAGTTACATAGAAATTGGGGGATATTATGACTGATAAAAAAGGTTGTAGAGCAAACTTTAACAGATTTAGAGCCAAAACCTTTAATATGGTCAGTACCGGGGTTATTGATGAACCCTTAAACCGTTTCTACGATGTGCTTAGCATTGTAGCTTTAGCACTTAATCTTTTTGCAGCGTTTGCAATTACATTTGATTATATGGAGGAGCACTATAAAGGGCTCCTCCTTGCTATTGAAGCAATTACCACATTCTTTTTTGCAATTGATTATTTTCTAAGATTATTCACAGCCAATGAGCTGTATCCCAAGTTATCAGAATCCAAATCTATAGTTAAATATGTATTTTCTTTTACCGGAATAATTGATCTGTTATCTTTCCTGCCGTATTATCTTCCAATATTCTTCCCTGCAGGATCTGCAGTGTTCAGAATGTTCAGAGTGGCCAGGATACTAAGGTTATTTAGGATTAATTCTTATTATGATCAGCTTAATGTAATTACAGAAGTCTTATCCAGTAAAAAACAGCAGCTTATGGCGTCAGTATTTATCATTCTGATACTGATGATGGGCTCCAGTCTTTGTATGTACAGTGTTGAACATGATGCTCAGCCTGAAGTTTTTCAGAATGCCTTTTCTGGTGTCTGGTGGTCTGTATCGACTCTTTTAACTGTTGGATATGGTGATATTTACCCCATTACCATTACTGGTAAGCTTTTGGGCATTATAATAAGTTTTCTGGGTGTTGGTATGGTAGCTATTCCAACCGGTATCATAAGCGCTGGATTCGTTGAACAGTACCAGAAGCTCAAAACAGTTGGAGATTATGCTGAGGAAGAAAATATACATTTCATCAGGATCAAACTTTCTGACAGAGACAGCTGGACAGGCAAGAAGATAATTGATCTTCAGATTCCCAAAGACATCATGATCGTAGCTATTCAGAGAAATAAAGACACCATTATTCCCAGGGGACAGACTGTCCTTGAAAGTGGCGACATCATTGTAATGTGCGCTGAGAAGATCAAAGAGATTCAGCCTATCGATCTTAAGGAAATTACGATAAACGATGGCCATTCCTGGAATGGCGTAGCTATCAAGGATATTGATATATCCAGACAGAGCTATATCTTTATGATAAGGCGTAAAGGTAAGGCTATTATTCCCAGAGGCAATCTTGTGATCAAGTCAGGAGATGTGATTCTGCTATATGAGAAGCATAATAAGAGCCATATGGCGTGATCTATTGGAAAATCGTTAAATATATTAGTTGATATATAGATTATTGGAGTGTATTAGAAATGTTTGACATAGAAACCAAGAAAAAAGTACTTCAGGATACAGATTTATTTGTTCTTGATATGGATGGGACCTTCTATCTGGATAACGATATCCTGGATGGAGCATTGGACTTCCTTGAGGCTGTAAAAAACGCTGGCAAGGACTATTTATTTTTTACCAATAATTCATCTACTTCACCGGCCCTTTATATTGAGAAATTAGCAAGAATGAACTGCCATATCACTCGTGACCAGATCATGACTTCAGGCGATGTGATGATCAGATATTTGAACAGTCACTATCCGGGTAAAAGTGTGTATTTACTTGGAACGCAGCCTTTAATTGATGATTTCAGAGAAGGCGGTATTAACCTTTTTGAACCGGAAATTCCTGTAACAGAGGGCTTTGTTCCTGCTGATACTAATAATATTCCTGATATTGTAGTTATTGGTTTTGATAAGACCCTTACTTATGAGAAGCTCACAAATGCTTGCACATATATCAGAAATGGAGCTCTTTTCATGGCCACTCACCTTGATATCAATTGTCCTGTTAAGGGCGGTTTTATACCTGATTGCGGCATGATGTGTGCTGCTATAACTCTTTCTACCGGTAAAGAGCCTAAGTATGTTGGTAAGCCTTTCGCTGAGACAGTAGATATGGTTGTGGACAAGACTGGATTTTCCAAAGAGAAGATTACCTTTGTTGGAGACAGACTCTATACCGATGTTGCTACAGGTGTTAAAAATGGCGCCAAGGGAGTACTGGTTCTGACTGGAGAAGCTGGGGTAGATGATATTCCTAAGTCGGATGTTAAGCCGGATGCTGTATATGAAGGCATTGGTGAAATGGGCAGACTTCTTGCAGATTATTACATATGTTAATATGTGATACAAATCTTGAAAAACTTACACAATCATAGCTATTCCATAGACGAAAGATAGATAAATTCACTATAATTATTTCAGTCGTTAATCGATAAAATTAGCATTTGATCTTAATCGGAGGGTTGATATGAAAATCGCACTTATCAATGAGAACAGCCAGGCTGCCAAGAATGAGATGATCTACGGAGCACTCAAGAAGGTAGCTGACAAGCACGGCTTTGAAGTTTTTAACTATGGAATGTATTCTGCTGAGGACAAGGCACAGCTTACATATGTTCAGAATGGTATTCTTGCATGTGTACTCCTTAACTCAGGCGCTGTAGATTATGTTATTACAGGATGCGGAACAGGTGAGGGCGCTATGCTTGCTTGCAATAGCTTCCCGGGAGTTATCTGTGGACATGTAACAGATCCACTTGATGCTTACACATTTGCTCAGATCAATGATGGTAATGCAATCTCTATGAATTTTGCTCTTAAGTCAGGATGGGGCGCTGAGCTCAATCTTGAGTACACATTCGAGAAACTTTTCTCTGAGGAGTCAGGACAGGGCTATCCAAGAGAGAGAGCAGTTCCTGAGCAGCGTAACAAGAAGATTCTTGATGAAGTTAAGAAGGTAACCTACAACACAGACGTTGTTGATATTCTTAACAAGCTCGATAGAGAACTCGTTAAGGGAGCTCTTTCAGGAGAACACTTCCTTGAGTACTTTGATGCTAATGCCAAGGACGAGAGAATCAAGGCAGCTGTTCACGAGATTCTTGCATAAGATTTTGAAAATCTGATATATAGCAACCTTTTCTAATAAACGGAAAAGGTTGCTTTTTTTTAATCTAGAATTAAGAAAAAATTTATGATATAATACGCGATAGTGTTGAAATGGGGTACTAGGGTTTTGATACTGTTGTTTGAGGATATATAAGGAGTTAGAACGTTGCAAACAGCTATGGGTTATAGAGGAAAGGATAATTCTCTTAATACAATTAAAAGAAAAAACAAGCGTAATATCAGACATAAACGTGCTTATAGAATAGATTTCAGGAAACTTGCAGTAATAGGTATAGCTACAATAGTTGCCGTTGTATGTGGATATGCAGTATATAGCCATCTGCCTTTTGTTAAGGTTAATAAGGCTATTGCAGCTGGTAACAGATACTCAGAGAAAGCCGAATACGATGCAGCAATCAGTTCATATTCAGAGGCCATCGAGATTGATTCAGGTTCTGTAGCAGCTTATTCTAATATGGCAAGTGCATATCTTAGCATTGACGATTCAGAATCAGCCAAAAAGGTTTTGTATGACGGCTGGCAGAATACAGAGAGCCAGGCTCTTTTGTCCAATTACCTTACAGTTATCATGAATGATGCTGTTAATACTATCAATAAGGGACAGGGCAACATTGATACAATCCTTAGCATTGTTAATGTACTTGAGCAGGATGCGACTAACACAGATGCTGTAGAGCTTTTAAATGCGGCTTATGACAGATGCTTTAGTGTTTATGCAGATGATGTAAATGCACTGTTTAGAAATACAGATCCTGAAGGTTGCAACTATAGCAAGTATTCTGATATGCTCGTAAGACTTACTTCTGTATATGAAGCTAATCCATCTGAGGAACTTAAGGCACTTCTTCTTAAGTACGCAGTTCCTGCATCTGATTCTTTTACTATGAATTATGATGATGCTATAGCTTATGAGACAGTACTTGCTAATATTGAGAGCAGTGTTGGATCAAGTAATGAGATCTCATCTATGAGAGCCTGCATTTCTGATGCTCAGAATGTTCAGGGAATATTTGCCGGAATTTTTGCTCAGCTTGATGTTGGTAATGTTGATGAACTTAGAGATTTTGTGGTTTCTGAGGAATATGTTAATCTCAGGAATATCTTCCTTAACAACGAAGAAACTCCTCAGGAGAACACAACCTATGTAGCTATCAGTAGAGAAGCTATTATTCTTAACAGAAATGACGGACAGTTCAGTTATAGATTCCTTGATTTTGAAGAGAATCCTGAGACAGCTGGTGTTATCACGCTTTGGGCTAACTATTTTGAGGATGACGGTGTTCAGAGAAATTCAATCTCTTATGAGCCAGGTGCTATTGATGGTAATTTATATCCTCATACCAAATATACTGTAACTTATCTTAAGAGTTACACTAATTCAGGCAGCAATACCAAGGTTGCCAAGATGAATTACAGATTATCTACTGCAATAACTGATGAGAGTGGCAAGACAACTGAGACTATAGTAGGTGACTGGGGCGGAACTGATGAGTATGAGATGGATATTAAAACCATCGAGTCCAGAATCCGTGCATAATAGGAAATATATAGTATAATTAACTAGTACATCTGATAGTGTGTCAGGTGTACTAGTTTTTTATTTGGAGAAGAAATGGTAAATAAAGTATCAGAACCAAAGTGCATAATAATATCAGCTGGTAAGTTCACACCGCTTGATATCAAGATAAATGAGGACGACTTCGTTATTGCCTGTGATGCAGGATTTATGTATGCTCAGCAGCTTGGAATTTTGCCAGATCTTATAGTTGGAGATTTTGACTCAGCAGCCGAAGCTGATCCTGCAGTACTTAGAGGAATCAGAGAAATAGCTGAGCATGATCCAGACAGGATTGTTAAGCTGGATGTGAGAAAAGATGATACGGATACAATAAAGGCAGTTAAGATTGGTTTATCCAAGGGGTATCAGAAGTTTTATCTATACGGAGCCCTTGGAGGCAGGAGATTTGATCATTCTTTTGCTAATATTCAGACACTTACATTCATTAAGCATAACGGCGGAAGAGGATATATCTTTGACCAGGACAGAATGATCATGATAGCTGAGAATGAGACTATCAGGTTCAACAGGGGAAATACCGGATATTTATCTGTTTTTTCCCTTACTGAGAAGTCCAGGGGTGTTACATTAAAGGGACTTATGTATAACCTTGAAGATGGAGAGCTGACAAGTGATTTTCCTCTTGGAGTCAGCAATGAATTCATTATCGATGAAGAGGCGGAAGTTACTGTCACAGATGGAACTCTTTTGATTATTACTGAGTTTGTGTGAGATATTTGATAACAGATATAAATAGATGACAGGGGGTTAGATGTAATGATCTGTTTCCTTGCACGTTTTTTTATCAAAGATTATGAACAGGTTAAGAGGCCAAGGGTAAGGCAGGGCTATGGACTGCTTAGTGGAATTCTTGGCATAGGTCTTAATATTTTCTTATTTCTTACCAAGTTTATGGCGGGCCTTATAAGTGGCTCTATATCTATATTTGGTGATGCGTTTAATAACTTGTCAGATGCTGCATCATCAATCGTTACACTGATTGGATTTAAGCTTGCAGGGGAGGAGGCTGATGAACAGCATCCCTTTGGACATGGCAGACTTGAATACATCGCAGGTCTTATTGTTTCTCTTTTTATCATACTTACAGGCTGTGAGGTTGTCAGAACATCAGTTAATAAAATACTTAAGCCTGAGCAAACAGAGTTTAATCTCACTGTAGCTGTTATTCTGATAGTTTCCATAATCATCAAGCTTCTTATGTTCCAGGGGAACCTTCAGGCTGCCAAAAAGATTGAAAGTAAGACCTTAAGGTCTGTTGCAATGGACAGTATTTCTGATGTATTCACTACATCTGTGGTGCTTGCATCCAGTATCTTTGCTTACAAAACAGGAATTATAGTAGACGGATTCTTTGGCGTATTCGTTGGATTTTTTATCATTAAAACAGGCTATGAGGCAGCCAAGGACACTATAAATCCACTTCTTGGAGAACCACCCAGCAAGGAATTTATTCAGGATGTTAAAAATAAAGTAATGGCTCATGAGGGAATTCTTGGAGTTCATGACATTCTCGTGCACAACTATGGACCTAGCAGAATTATCATGTCTCTTCACGTTGAAGTTCCTGGTGATCAGAATATTGTGACGGTTCATGATTTGATCGATGATATTGAGAAAGAAATTACGCAACAATATCACTGCACGGTTGTTATACATATGGATCCAGTTATTTCAGGAGACATAGAAACTGAGTATTTAAAGAGTAAGGTCAGATTGTTTCTTAGCCAGCTCGGGCCTGAACTTACATTTCATGATTTCAGACTGGTGCATCATGATAGCGGAGAAAAGAGAGTTTCTTTTGATGTACAGGTGCCATATAAATACGATTTAAAAGATGATGTGATCATCGATTATCTTACAGAGCATCTTAAAGGCGTTGTGCCTGATCTGACCCTTGATATTGATGTTGATAAGACATTGGATGAAGAAGAATGAGAGATGGGGATTTATCATTCTTTAGATATGAATAATTTCATGGTGGAGGAAAGTTATGTTGGTGGTAAAAAAGCTTAAGGAGAGCTATGAGGGCGCGATCAAGGAACACCTTATCTCTGTGCTGTTATTCTTTTTGTCGATGGTATGCTGGTCCGTTACTGTAGGTGATCAGCTTTACAAAAACCATGTTCAGCTGGATGAAGTCTTTACAATTGGAACGGAGCTTCTGGCAGGCTTAGCGGTTGGAGTCCTTTTGTGCGAAGCTATTCATAACTATAAAAAGCAGGAATGCGAAGGCTATGTTGTAACAAGCGCTAAGAGCGTACTGATCAATGCTTTGATCATGGCTGTCTCTGTAGCCACTACAGTTTCGTGCATTGTTATGACTGAGTTTTTATGCGACGATTATAAATACAAAGATCTATGGGATGCTTTCGAAGAAATTTCCCGAAATCTTATTATCTGTTATGTAGTGACATATCTTGGACTTACAATTTTCTTTTTTTACAAAAGAAGCAAAGAAAATACTGAAGTCTATGTGGCCAAGGCGTTTTGCGGTCTTATGAAAGCGGAACTTGTTTATGGCATAATTGCTCTTGGCGTTGTTCTCATTATTGCTGTATTTAATACGCTTATCTACGATACTTACAAGCTCGATCTGATGGAGAGAATAGAGATTATTCTACTGGGACTGGTGGAATATCCATGTATTCTCATTGGGCTTAGTAAGACAGAGGCGCAGATATCCAAGTTTGGAAAAGCTGTTTTGAGTTATGTATTTACAGCTCTTTTGGCTATTGCCTTTGTAATTATCTACATCTATATTTTCAAGATCATTGCTACTATGAAACTCCCGTCTAATGAGGTTTTCTCGATACTGACATGGCTCTTTGTGTTTGGAGTATTCATATGGACAATGGCTCAGGGAGCTTGCGATGAGAATTTGCAAAAGCTTTTTAAGGCATTTCCATTTTTCTTTTTGCCATTTATAGTACTTCAGTTCTTGTGCCTTTACATAAGAATAGATAACTATGGATTTACGCAGAGTAGATATCTTGGAGTGGTGCTTATCTTATTTGAAGTTGTGTACTTTGGTTTATATTCCAACAGGATCATCAACAATAAAGATATTATGGCAGGAGTAATATTTATTCTTATTGCAGCTTCTGTTTTAATTCTTTTATTCCCTGGTACGAATATGTACAGTGTAGTTACAAGATCACAGAAGAAGAGCATAGAGAAGGTGCTTGCACTTGGCAGGGATTCATCTTCACAGGATCTTGCGAAGGCTTATATAGCTTATGATGCTATTGTTGATGAGGGCGGAATTGCTGGAGCCAGATACATAAAGAATAATTTATCAGATGACCTTATTGATAGAATGAAAAAAGCTTCAGGAAATGCCAACAAAGATACTCATAAGGATGTGTATTTACGTAGAAGTATTGATCATTTGGATGTATATGGTTACACAGATGTCTACTATGTGGATATTAGCTTTGAGGGAGATGAACTTCAGACGATGGCTGATATACATGCTTTTCCGATTTATCCCTTGTCAGAAGATGTGGACCTTGGAACTGTCAATATAGCAAGTCTGTTGACGACTCTGGCTGTTAATGACGAAAGCGGCGCAGATAGTGCTAATCAGGATATTTTATCCCAAAAGATCGCAATAACCGGAGGCGGTGTTCTTTATATAACTGAGATTCATTTTGGCTATGATTCAGAAGTACAGGATTCTTATAAATATATAAGGATTGAAGGATATGTTTTAAAGTGATAATTGTAATATTAAGTTTTTGTTAATTACTTGTCAGAGTGGCCACTATTGAGCTATACTATGCAAGGATGAATAATCATCTGCATTTCAATATTGTTGACTGTGCTAAGAGCTTATTCTTGGCATGTAGAATGGAGGATATATAAATGAGAGGTTCTAAACCTACAGTTCTTTTGATCCTTGATGGATACGGACTTAATGAAAACCCAGAGGGAAATGCAATTGCAATGGCTAAGACTCCTGTAATGGATGGTCTTATGAAGGATTATCCTTTTGTTAAGGGATATGCATCAGGTCTTGCAGTAGGTCTTCCTGATGGACAGATGGGTAACTCAGAGGTTGGTCACATGAATATGGGTGCTGGCCGTATCGTATATCAGGAGCTTACCAGAATTACCAAGTCAATCGAGGATGGTGATTTCTTTACAAATGAGGGCCTTATGGCTGCTATTAACAACTGTAAGGAGAAAGGTTCAGCTCTTCATTTATATGGCCTTGTATCAGATGGTGGTGTACACAGCCACATTACACATATTTATGGTCTTTTGGAGCTTGCCAAGAAGAACGGCCTTGATAAGGTATTCGTTCACTGCTTCCTTGATGGTAGAGATACTCCACCAGAGAGCGGAATTGATTTTGTACAGCAGCTTGAAGATAAGATGAAGGAGCTTGGCGTTGGTGCTGTAGCTTCTATCTCTGGACGTTACTATGCTATGGACAGAGATAACAACTATGACCGTGTAGAGATTGCTTACAATGCTCTTACAAAGGGTGAGGGTAACAAGGCTGATTCAGCTCACGAGTGCATGGTTAACTCATACAAGGATGGCAAGACAGACGAGTTCGTTATCCCTACAGTTATCATGAAGAATGGTGCTCCTGTAGCTACTATCAAGGATGGCGATTCAGTTATTTTCTATAACTTCCGTCCTGACAGAGCAAGAGAGATCACACATTGCTTCTGTGATGATGAGTTTGATAAGTTTAACAGAGGTAAGAGACCAGAGGTTACTTACGTTTGCTTTACAGATTACGATCCACTTATTCCTAACAAGGAAGTTGCATTCAAGAAGGTTCTTCTCAACAACACATTTGGTGAATGGCTTGCAGCTAAGGGAATGAAGCAGGCTCGTATCGCTGAGACAGAGAAGTATGCTCATGTAACATTCTTCTTTAACGGCGGCGTTGAGCAGCCTAACGAGGGTGAGGACAGAGTACTTGTTAACAGCCCTAAGGATGTAGCAACATATGACCTTAAGCCTCAGATGAGCGCTCCAGAGGTATGTGAGAAGATCGTTAACGCAATCAACTCTCAGGAGTACGATGTTGTTATCGCTAACTTCGCTAACCCAGATATGGTTGGACATACAGGTGTTATTCCTGCAGCTGTTCAGGCTATCGAGGTTGTTGATGAGTGCGTTGGCAAGGTAGTAGATGCTGTTAAGGCTCAGAACGGAACAATGTTCATCTGCGCTGACCATGGTAACGCTGATATGATGATCGATTATGAGACAGGAGAGCCTTGGACAGCTCACACAACAAATCCTGTTCCATTTATCCTTGTTAACTATGATCCAGCTTATACACTTAAGGAGGGCGGATGCCTTGCAGACATCATTCCTACACTTATCGAGTGTATGGGTGAGGAGCAGCCAGCTGAGATGACTGGTAAGTCTCTTCTTATCAAGAAATAATGTCGGATTAGGCTAAGGCAGTCAAAAGAGTTGATAATTGACGATACTACGCAAATGTGGTAGAGTATTATTTGCTTGTAATTTATAAAAATATGAGCTTAATGCGATTTATTGACTTTGGGAGGTTATTTTAAGTGAGCGTTTTAAGTTATGTTGTTGGTGTAATTTTTATGCTGATATGTGCCGCTTTAGTAGTTCTTGTACTTGCACAGGAAGGCAAGAATCAGGGACTTGGAGCAATTCAGGGAACAGTTGAGAATACATATTGGGGCAAGAACAAGGGTCGTTCAAGAGAAGGCGTACTCAAGAAGGTAACAATCATTCTTTCTGTATTATTCGTTGTTATTGCAATTGTTCTTAATATGAACGTTCTTTAATTTGTTTATTTGAATTTATTAGGTTTTTGAGGCACTCCATTGTGAGTGCCTTTCTTTTTATTAAATGGTTTGAGTAGTGATTATTTTTTAGCGAGGTATTATGAGTAAAGGTAAAAGTCTCAAGAGAATGAATGAGAGCTTTTTAGGCAAAAAGAATAAAGAAATGGTAATAGGAACCTTTATTGCTAATGCAAGGGGCTTTGGTTTTGTGGAAGTCGAGGGAAGAGATGAAGATATCTTTATTCCTGAGGAATATGTTCACGGAGCTTTTCATTCTGATACAGTCGAGGTTGAACTGTTACCTGAATCTACTGGTAAAAGACAGGAAGGTCGTGTCAGGAATATTCTCGTCAGGGGAATGGATGAGGTAGTTGGAACCTATCAGGGTGAGAAGAACTTCGGCTTTGTTATTCCTGATAATGGCAGAATCCAGAGTGATATCTTTATTCCTATTGAGCATCATGGCAAGGCTGTTACCGGAGATAAGGTAGTAGTCAAAATCACAGACTATGGCAATGCTCTTGAACATAAGAAGCCTGAGGGTAAAATAAAAGAGGTTATTGGAAACATAAACGATCCCGGAGTAGATATTATGTCTATTGTTAAGGGATATGATATTCCAAGTGAATTCCCTGAAAAGGTAATCAACCAGGCTAACAGGTGTCCTGACCAGATAAGTGAAGCAGATATGTTTGGAAGAACAGATCTTAGGGATGTTCAGATGGTTACTATTGATGGCGAGGATGCCAAGGATCTTGATGATGCAGTAAGTCTTTCTATTGATGAGAAGGGATTATATCATCTTGGTGTTCACATTGCAGATGTAACCAACTATGTTCAGGAGAATTCTGCGCTTGATAGAGAAGCGCTTAAGCGTGGAACCAGTGTATATCTGGTAGACAGAGTTATACCTATGCTTCCTCACAGACTTTCCAACGGAATCTGTTCACTCAACCACGGGGAGGATAGGCTTGCACTTAGCTGTCTTATGACAATTGACAAGAGCGGCGTAATTGTTGACCATGATATTGTCGAGTCAGTAATTAACGTAAATGAGCGTATGTCTTATACGTCAGTAGCCAAGATCCTTGAGGATGAGGATCCTGAGGAAATAGAGAAGTATGGAGAGCTTGTTCCTATGTTCAAGGATATGGCACAGCTTTCAGCTCTTTTACGTAAGAAAAGAGAAGATAAGGGTGCAATAGACTTTGATTTCCCAGAGACCAAGATTATACTTGACCCAGCTGGTAATCCTATAGAGATTCTTCCTCGCCAGAGGAACACTGCAACCAAGCTTATTGAGGACTTTATGCTGGCAGCCAATGAGACTGTTGCAGAACATTTCTATTACCTGCAGAGTCCATTCGTATATCGTATACATGAACAGCCTGATCCTGAGAAGATCAGCACACTATCTGCTTTTGTTTCTAACTTTGGCCATCACATCAAGTCAAGGAAGGATGTTGGCGTTAAGCCAAAAGAATTACAGAAGTTACTTAAGCAGATTGAGGGTAGCAAGGAAGAAGCAGTTATATGCAGAATGACACTTCGCAGTATGATGCAGGCCAAGTACAGTACAGAATGTACAGGGCACTTTGGACTTGCTTTTGACTATTACTGTCACTTTACTTCTCCTATCAGAAGATATCCTGACCTTCAGATTCACAGGATCATCAAGGATCATCTCAGGGGCAGAATGAATGCTGATAAGGCAGCTCACTATGAGGAAATTCTTGATGAAGTAGCCAAGCACTCTTCAGAAACTGAGAGACGAGCAGAGGAAGCAGAAAGAGAAACAGACAAGCTCAAGAAGGCTCAATATATGGAACAGCATATTGGCGAGACATTTGAAGGAATTGTTTCCGGTGTTACAGCCTGGGGAATGTTTGTTGAGCTTGATAATTCCTGTGAAGGTATGATCAGAGCGGCTTCTATGAATGATGACTTCTATGTTTATGACGAAGATCACATGAAGCTTGTTGGAGAGAGAACTCATAAAGAGTATGTCCTTGGACAGAAAGTAATGATCAAGGTTCTTGGTGCTGACAGGATCACCAGGACAATAGACTTTAGAATCGTTGATGAGAATGATTCTGACGATGATGATTATGGCTATGATCCGGACGATTTTGTTGTATACTCTGATGCAAGGAAAGTTGCAGAAAACAGAGCTAATAAAGTCAGAAAGATTATTGAAAGAGCAGAAAAAGAGCCTGAAAGAAAATCAGAAGAAAAGCTTACTGAATATAAGGGTAAGAAAATTGATCTTAAGAAGATCGATATAGATCCCAGAACCGGTGAGCCCAAGCCTAAAAAGAAAAAATCAGACCGCAAGGTTTACAAGGTACATAAGTACAAAAAGTCAGCTACAAGTAAGGCGGCCAGAAGCGCTCAGGGCAAGAGTAAGAAAAAGAAGCGCAAGTAAAATTTGAATTCGACCTGGATATATAAATATATTACAGACATAAGGAAGTAAATAAGAAATGGCAGAAGATAAGGCTAGAAAATTAGTAGCAAATAATAAAAAGGCATACCATGACTATTTCATTGAAGAGAAATATGAAGCAGGTATTGAGCTTTTCGGAACAGAAGTTAAATCTATCAGACAGGGCAAGTGCAGTATCAAGGAAGCTTGGATCAGTATTGATAAGGGTGAAGCTTTTATCATGGGAATGAATGTTAGCCCATACGAGAAAGGTAATATCTTTAATAAGGATCCGCTCAGAGTTAAGAAGCTTCTTTTACACAAGGCTGAGATCAGAAAACTTGATCAGCAGAAGATGGTGCAGGGTTATACACTTGTTCCACTTGAGGTATATTTCAAGAATGGTAAGGTTAAAGTTGAGGTCGGTCTTGCCAAAGGTAAAAAGCTTTACGACAAGCGTGCTGATATGGCCAAAAAGGATCAGCAGAGAGAAGCTCTTAGAGACTATAAAGTAAGCCTTAGATAAAACTTAAAATAGTATTAAATCTACCTATTGATGGTACCACAGCATCTGTGAATGATATAATATTAAGTGTATAGATGTACTTAATGATGATAATCAATGCGTTATTTTCATTTATGGAGGCTTGTGATGGCTGATAATTTAAAAGCTAAAAAAATTAAAAGTGGTGGTGATGTGAAATTTTTTGACAGTATTAGAGTCAAACTAATCATCATCATGATTCTTGTGACCGCTGTTCCGCTTGTTGTCGCTGTAGTTGTTAGCTATGTATCATCAACAAATAAGGCTATGGAAGATGCACAGGAATCATTGGAATGGGAAGCTCAGTACATTGAGAGCTGTTTTGTCAATGTAATTGAAGCTAATATGAATATTTGTAAGGCTATTGCCGGCAACCCCACTGTAATTAATTATGTTAAGGGTGGAGCTGGCATTCCTTATGATGCCGTGCAGACAACTCTTCTTGAATGTGACGCTGTTCTTGGTGATGGTGAGAATACATCAATCGCTGGATCTGATGGCATGCAGGTAGCGAGAGGTACAGGCGATTTTATTGATGTTGGTGAGAGAGAGTACTTCAAAAATGCCATGCAGGGCCAGGAGTATATATCCAATGTTACTGTAAGTAAGACGAATGGACGCCGAATGATTACCTTTGCTGTTCCTGTTAAGGATGGCGATACAATCATTGGTATTGTGCATAGAAATTATGATTTAAATAATTTCCATGACCTTCTTGCAAGTAAGTCAGATGATGCTTTTATCGTAGATAGAGAAGGACTTGTGGCCGCTCATTCACAGTATGAGATAGGTGAAGGCAAGCATGATGAAGAGAGCAGAGCTACATCTGAATTTATGATTTCTGGAAAAGATAAAGGCTTCTATTATGTAGATACCAAAAGGGGCTACAATGCATATGTTGCATATTATAAAGAGCCTAAGTCAGGATTCTGCGTATGCACAGCTACTAATGATACTATTATTTTGAAAGCGGCAAGACAATCTGCAATGATAGTAGTTGTTGTAGGTATAGTTCTTTTGATTATAGCTGCCGTCATATCATATTTAATGGCCAAGAGTTTTGCCGAGCCTATAGCGGCTATTAGCGATACATATAAAGACTTAGCAGATGGACGATTTAAGCGCGTAGGTGATAAGTTCAGCTCTAGAAAAGATGAGTTTGGCTCCATTTCTAAAGCTACTAATTCTGTTATAGATACCCTTAGTGACATAGTTTCAAATATCAAAGCTTCTGCTAGTAGTGTAAGAACATCCTCTGAAGAATTATCTGATATGGCGAACCAGATTTCCCAGACAGCAGAAGATGTATCTAATGCAGTTCAGGAAATTGCATCCGGAGCTACTCAGCAGGCTGATGAGATTCAGAGCGCTTCTGAAAATGTAAGTAGAATTGGAGATGCAGTTGCTAACGTACAGACATCTACTGATGACCTGTCAGGCATAGCACAGAAGATGAAAGAAGCATCTGAAATTTCAAGTAGTTCACTTGTTTCACTTCAGGATTCAAGTGCTGAGATGACAGCCAAGATTGATGATATTTCAAGGACAATCGGAGCAACTCAGGATGCAGTTAATAATATCAGTGAGAAGGTAGAAGGTATTACATCTATTGCAACCCAGACCAATCTTTTGTCTCTTAATGCTTCCATAGAGGCTGCGAGAGCAGGAGAAGCCGGTAAAGGCTTTGCAGTTGTTGCTGAAGAAATCGGTAAGCTGGCAGAAGATTCCAAGGCTATGGCAGATGATATCAAGAAAGAAATGGAATCTCTTCTTGAACAGAGTAAAGCTGCTGTTCAGGCGGCTGAAGATGTTAAACAGGGCAATAACGATCAGCAGATTGCCCTAGGCGAAACACTTGATGCTGTTAACGGAATGCTTTCCGATATTGGCAGCACAGTTGGTGGCGTTCAGCTTATTTCAGAAGGAGCTGAGACTTGTGATTCTTCTAAGAATGCTGTTGTTGATACAATGAGCGCACTTTCTGCTATTTCAGAAGAAAATGCAGCATCATCAGAAGAAACAGGAGCTTCCATGCAGGAACTTTCAGCTACTGTTACAACACTTGCCGGATCTGCTAATGATCTTAAGGAAATCGCTGAAAAGCTCAATGAGGATATGAAGTTCTTTAAAGATTAAGTGGATTAGTATGTGATATAGTGAGTCGCTATGCTTGGCGTAGCGGCTCATTTTTTATAAATATCGTGCGAGAAAACCCCTTCCGATGAAGTCGGTTGTGGGATGAATCGCACTAGCTTTTCTTTTTGTACTTCCCCGTCTTAATGTATTTGCGTTTGTGTTCCTCTGTTCGCTGATCTTCAATATATTTCTTAACAGTATCAAGAGAAACACTTCCGGTAGTGGCACAGAAGTAACTTGCACTCCAGAAGGGTGAATCTCCCCATAGGTATTTCTCAACGTGGGTTCTATATGTATTTCTCACTTCTTTGGAAAGCTGTGATTTTAACGAGTTGATGAGTTTTAC
>JAEEGI010002296.1_pt1 | contig 47218 bp, 39 predicted proteins | sample 8958751 | NCBI WGS metagenome assembly JAEEGI01 (sample SAMN16246545, study PRJNA631951) | gut metagenome | biome: gut microbiome; feature: rumen; material: KS-attached | host: Bos | place: Iran: Karaj | collected 2018-10
TATTGTTTATATAGTTATGGAAAAACAGTTATTGTCAAATGACGAAGGTGATGAAAATGTTCAAGACTGATATACATATGTTGCGCTGGGAAACAGGAATGAAACAGGAAGAACTTGCTGAAAAAGTAGGAGTTCGTAGAGAAACAATCAGTGCTTTAGAGAAAGGAAAATATAATCCATCTTTAAAACTTGCAATGGATATTGCGAAAGTTTTTGATAAGAAGGTTGAAGATATTTTTCATTTTTATGAAGATCCCTTAGAACAATAAAACATCAATATTTCTCTTACTTCATAAAGTCTAATTTCAGTGATATAATTTGAAAAATAATAGATTTGTAAAAGGTTATATTTATGCCTACGTTAGATTGGATTGGAAAGAAAAAAGTTGTAAATCATCATTTGGAAGTACCGTTCCGCGTGCTCGAAAAGAAATATGATTTTTCTAGTAAGGATGGGGAAAACAAAATAATCCACGGTGATAACCTTGAAGCTTTAAAATCTCTTCTTCCCGAATACGAAGGCAAAATAGACTGCATTTATATAGATCCTCCATACAATACCGGAAACGAAGGCTGGGTCTACAATGATAACGTAAACGACCCGCGCATAAAAAAGTGGCTTGGTGAAGTTGTGGGCAAAGAAAGCGAAGATTTTACCCGTCACGACAAATGGCTTTGTATGATGTATCCCCGCCTTAAATTGTTGCAGAAACTTTTGAGTGAAAACGGAGCAATTTTTATTAGCATAGATGACAATGAACAGGCAAATCTAAAATTGATTTGTGATGAGATTTTTGGAAGCGTTAATTTTGTGGCGAATGTGAGTTGGCAGAGAACGTATTCAATGCGAAATGATGTAAAGGGAATAGCGTCAGAAGTTGAAAGTATAATCGTCTATGGTAAAAATCCAAACTGGCAACCTAATAGACTCCAAAGAACAGAAGAAATGGATTCAAAATATAAGAATCCCGACAATGATCCTAAAGGTGCTTGGCGTAATATCGTTGCGAGTGCACCAGGAGCAACAACTCATCAAGGAATGGTTTATGCAATTCAAAATCCATTGACAGGTGATTATGCATATCCGCCACAAGGTCGTTGTTGGTCTTTAGGGCAAGATCAAATGTTAAAGGCCATGAATGAATGGTGTAATTATGAACTAAAAGATTTGCATGATATAGAAAAACGGGCAGAAATGTGTGGTGTATCGAAAGATAAAATAAAAAAAGATGTTTTTGCCATAGTTTTAAAAGATGATTTAGAAATAGCAAAACAAAAAGCACAGAATATTTTAAATAATGGTGTTATTCCTGAATTTTATTTTTCAAAACAAGGGTTTGGTACATTAAGCCGTAAAGCATATCTTAATTCTGTTTCTGGTCGCCCTGTTACAAATTTTTGGTCATTTGAAGAATGTGGACATACCGATGAAGCTTCTCGTCAATTAAAGAATATGTTCGATGGAAAAGCAATTTTCGACACTCCCAAACCCACACGCCTAATCGAACGCATTCTGCAAATTGCTACAAACAAAGACTCCATCATCCTCGATTCTTTTGCAGGTTCCGGTACAACTGCTCACGCTGTTTTGAACATGAATCGCAAAGACGGCGGTAACCGTAAGTTTATTTTAATAGAAATGATGGACTATGCAGAATCAATTACTGCAGAACGAGTAAAAAGGGTAATCAATGGTTATGGTGATGTTGAAGGAACTGGTGGAGACTTCAGCTTTTATGAACTTGGCGAACCACTTCTCTTGGATGGTTTAATCAACGAAAAAGTAGACATTCAAAATATCCGCGAATATATCTGGTTCACGGAAACGCATACTAAGATTCCCGTATCAAGTACGGGAATGACAACGAGTACGGGAATGACAGCAGACAAGAATGCTATGACGGCTGACAAGAATGTCATTGTCGGGCTTGACCCGACAATCTCCGACAATGAATATTTTCTCGGCAAACATAACAACGCTTCCTACTGGTTCTTCTATAAGAAAAACGAAGAAACCTGTTTGAATTATGATTTTTTAAGTACAATGAAAACAAAAGCAGACCAATACATTATTTATGCCGATGTCTGCCGCTTGCCGGAATCATTTCTAAAAGAGCATAATATTGTTTTTAAGAAAATCCCACGCGAAATACAAAAGTTCTAGAAAGTGTGGTATAATAAAAATGGAGGTAAATTTATGAGAAAAGAATTTTGCGAAAAAGATGGTATTTTAATTACATACACAGAAACAGATGTTTGTTTTGAAGATTGTAAAACGGCAGAATCAGTTTTAATTGCAAATGATGGTACAGTTCTTCACTCAAATTTTAACGATGAAAAAAATGAATATTTCAAAGAATATCTTAAAAAGATTTACCCAGCCATTACTTCATTCAGAAGTCTTGATTCTTTGGAGATTGCTTAATGCCACAATTTATAAGAGCAGCCGGATTTAAAATATATTTTTGGTCAAACGAAAAAGATGAACCTATTCACTTTCATGCTACAAAAGGCGATCCAAATGAAAATGATACTAAGTTCTGGCTTTTACAAAATGGTTCAATACAACTTGCTCACAACAAAGGTCGTATTTCCGATAAAGATCTGTCAAAAATTATGTCAGTAATGCAATTGTATTATTCTGAATTTATAGAATTTTGGAAAACTTATTTTGGTGGAACAGTAAAATTTTATAAATAGTTAGGCATCTTTATGGAATTAAAATCGTATCAAGCTACTGTAATAAATGATTTATCTCGTTTTTTAGATATTCTTCAAGAGAAAAAAAATATATCAGATTCTTATTCCTATTTCTGGGAAAATCACGAGCGTACTCCTCTTGAACCTAGACTTGGAGAAACAATTGAACCTTATGATAATTCTGTAAAAGGATGTCCTCATGTTTGTATGAAGGTTCCAACAGCTGGTGGTAAAACCTTTATAGCCTGTTCTTCATTAAAAGTAATTTTTGATCACTTTGGAAAAGAAAAAAAACGAGCTGTAGTTTGGCTTGTTCCTTCAGATGCAATTCTCCAGCAGACACTGGCAAATCTAAAAAATCCAGAGCATCCGTATAGGCAGAAAATTGATATTGATTTTTCAGGAAAGGTTGAAGTATATAATAAAAATGAACTTCTAAATGGAGCTGGTCTTTCTGTTGAATCTGTAAATCAAAATCTCAGTATTTTTGTAATGAGCTATGACAGCTTCAGAACAAGCAATAAAGATGGTCGAAAAGTTTATGAAGACAACGGATATCTCCAAAAGCTTTCTCCAATGCTTGCTAATCAATCTATAGACGACACAATTACAGTAATGAAGATTTTACAATCTTTAAATCCTGTTGTCGTAGTAGATGAAAGCCACAATGCAAAATCAGATCTTTCTATTCAGATGCTCAATGAGTTAAATGCTTCCTTCATTTTAGACTTAACTGCAACACCAAGAAAGAACAGTAACATCATTACTTTTGTCCCGGCAATTGAACTTAAAAAAGCAAATATGATTAAGCTTCCGGTTATAGTTTCAAATCAGCCGGACAAACACAGTGTAATTAATACTGCAATTTATTTACAAAAACAATTAGAGCAGAAAGCTCAAATCGCTTACAATTCAGGCACAGATTCATACATTCGTCCAATTGTTTTATTCCAGGCCCAACCAAAGAAGGGTGAAGAAAATACAACTTACGATAAAATTAAACAGATTCTAATTAAGAAAGGTATTCCAGAAGAAGAAATAAAAATAAAGACTTCCGATAAAAACGAACTTGCAGGTATAAATCTTTCTGATAGTGAATGTAAAGTAAAATATATTATTACAGTGAATGCTTTAAAAGAAGGTTGGGATTGTCCGTTTGCATATATTCTTGCAAGCCTTGCAGATAGGAGTTCAACAGTAGATGTTGAGCAGATTTTAGGACGAGTTTTACGATTACCTTATACAAGAAGACATTCGATTTCTGAACTCAATTTAAGTTATGTTCTTACTTCATCCTCAAACTTTTTGCAGACAATGCAACAGATTGTAAAAGGTTTAAATGCAGCTGGATTTACAGATAAAGATTACAGAATTGCAAATCCAATTGAATCAACAGCTTCAACATTAACTGTTAATCAAAAACATGAAGAAGAAAAACAGCAGACAATATCTTATGATGATACGCAGGATGATTTAGATTTTATTATTTCAGAACCTCAGGTATCTTATGGAAATACTGATTCTGTTGTTTCAAATATTTCCACAAAAGTAAAAGATGATGTCGAGAGCATTATAGAAAGAGCCAGCGTTGAAGAAAAATCTTTTTCACAGGAAGCTCTGGATTTAACACAGAAAGAACAAGAGGGATATATTTTAATTCCATCAGAAATGGGTAATCAAGTTATGAAAGCAAAAATTAATGAAGTGTTCCTGCAATCAGCAAAAGACGTAAAGCTTCCTCAATTCTGTACAATTGAAAATGTTGGTGACTTATTTGGTGGAAGTGAAAAAAAAGTATTATTTGATAAAAACACACTTCTTGAAGAGTTTAAACTTAGTAAAGCAGATACAGAAATAGATTTTGAATTAGGCGAAACTAACATTTATAAAGTAGATTTAAGTGAAACAAATAAAGATAATACGCCGTCCTTTTCGCAGGTTGATGGTAGACAGCGAGATTTCCTTTTAAAATTATTAGCAGATCCTAAACAGCGGCCTGCAATGAAAGAAGCCTTTGCCAGCACTTTATTTGATAACATTGGAAATATGTATCCTATAGCAGATGCTGAAATAAAAAAATATATCGAAAGAATTATTGATGATTTTACAGATGCTCAGTTTACAGATTTAGCTTCAAATGATTATACATATTCTTTAGCAATTAAAAATAAAATTAACAAATTGTCAAAAGAATATGTAAAGACAAACTTTAAACATAATCTTGCTTCAAATAAAATTATTGCAGAAATAGACTGGAGTCTTCCTCTTGAAAAACCTATATTAAAAATTTGTCCTGCTATTATAAAATCTCTTTATGATAAAGAAGAATCCATAAATGGCTTTGAACTTGAAGTTATAAACTCTGTTGCAAATATGGAAAATATAGAATGGTGGACTCGTAACAGAGAGAAAAAAGATTTTTGTATTAATGGATTTATAAACCATTATCCTGATTTTATTATAAAAACTAAAAAAGGAAATATTGTTTTACTGGAAACAAAAGGTGACCATCTTGATGCTTCTGATAAAATTGAACTTGGTAGATTATGGGAAGCAAAAGCTGGAAATAAGTTTAAGTATTTTTTGGTTTATGATAAACGAACAGTCGATGGTACATATACAAAAGATGAGTTTTTGGGAATAATAAAAAACTTGTAAATAAAAAGAGATAACCTTATGCAACAAAAATTATTCAGATTCTTTTCGATTTTATTTATCCTTTTAGGAGCTATTTCAATTTTCTATGATGTCATACTCATTTGCACCTGCCCTGGAACTTTTTGGGATAATGTAATTTCCTTTACACATATTTGGTCGGCACTTGGAGTGTATTGTTTTTTCTGCGGAATATGGCGGATTAAAAAAGGTAGCGCTTTTGTGAAGGCTTGGAATAAAAAAGCAAAACTAACAGTTGGTAGTTTTGCTGGAGTTGCAATCATCATCAGCGTAATAAACTTGTGTTTTATTTTGAACCCGGTTCTTGCCAGCGAGGATGATGAAGTTGATTATGTGATTCTTCTTGGTGGCGGAATTAGTAAAGATGGTAAGCTGCCAAAGTCTGTGGTGGCGCGTGGAGAAAAAGCGGCGGAATATCTTAATCAGCACAAGAATGCAGTTTGCGTGGTGACTGGAGGAACTTTACATTTTTTGCCGGTAGCCGAAGCACCAGAGTTAAAAAATCTTCTTGTTCAAAATGGAGTTGAAGCTTCAAGGATTCTTGTGGAAGACCAGGCATTGGATACAATTCAGAACTTTCAGTACAGCTGTAAAATGCTTGCCGATTTTGAAGGTCTTTCCCAGCAGCAGATTTTGGATAGTCGCATTGCAGTTGTTACAAGCTATTTTCATTTGCGTCGAGCAGAACGTCTTGCAAAGAGGATGGGCTTTACCTGCATAAAAGGAGTTGGTTCAAAAACTCCGCCGCTGAATGTTTTGCATACTTATGTAAGGGAAATCTGTGCCTACATAAAATTGAATCTGCGGATTATGCTCACCGGCCAACCAAAAAAAATTGTGAATTGATGACACAAGTTTTGCTTTGCAAAACTTGAAGCGAACCTAAAAAAGTTGGCGGTAACCAAAAAACAGTCAGGTTCGCTATTTTTGTTACTAGAAATAACAAATCTCAAAATCACACTTTTCGGTAAAACCAATTCTATGGTAGAGTTGCAGGGCAGGGTTGTTTTTATCTTTTACAAACAGGCAGACTTTTCTGTTTGTCTTTTTTATTCTGCCACAAATTGCATAAACAAGATTCCAGGCATAATAATTTTTTCTGTAAAGAGGATGTGTGTAAACTCCGCCTAACTGCACCCAATGTATACCGATAGCGTTTGTGTTAGCTTTGGCTACCACTTCATCATCAGAATAAAGCGCAAAGCACAATTGATTTTTCAAAATCTGCTTAAGCGATGCCGAACATTCCAAATCCGAAACCTGCTTGTTAGCCGGGGCTACCTCTTTTACAATATATTTTTTTTGCAGCTCAAACAGCGAATCAAAATCATTATCATTACAACGACGAATTTCATCATCACAGCTAAGAGGCTCCGGTGGCGGCAAAAGATATTCATCAAGTGTCATAAGCTTGTAATGATTTGTCTGCTGCGGTTCAAGAGATTTAGTCTGCAAAATGGAAAGGATAAAATCTGTGCCAATGCTTTCGCCGTTTATAACTTTTATTTTCTTTTCGGTAAAAACTTTTTGCTCATCAAAAAATTGCAGGAGAGCCTGGGCCAGTTCTGTCATTGCCGGATTTAAATCAATTGTCATTGTCGAACTTGATTCGACAATCTCATTACTAGATTCCCGTGTCTGGCACTGGCACGGGAATGACAGTGTTTGTGTTTCAATATTTGGAATACAATGAAGTAATGTTTTATCAAAAAAAATCACACCGACAATATCCTTTGCAGTTTGTACGGAATCATTTTTTGAGATGATAAAAATGTGTTCGTCTTTTTTCCGAATGTGCGAAGCCAGCGTTACGCATTTATATTCATAAGGAGCAATAAACTCCTCAATCATTGGAAAGGTCCGCCCGCTCGCCGCAATAAAGTTCATAAGAATAGTTTATCACAAAAAAAGATGCTGAAACAAGTTCAGCATGACAGTATGGAAAAAAGATATAAAAAAGTGTTGACAGTGTTGTTGTATTATTGTATTATACACTTAATACAGTAATACTTTAATACAATTGCGTGCTGAAAATATGGCATGACAAACATTCCTTTTTCGGAGGATATATGAATTATCAATTTACAAATGATAAGCCGATTTATCTTCAGATTATGGATGCTTTTAAAACTGCAATTGTGTCTGGGGAATTAAAACCTGGCGGACGGCTGGATTCGGTGCGGGATCTGGCAATGGCGGCAAAGGTAAATCCGAACACGATGCAGAAAGCACTTTCTGAACTTGAAAGAATCGGGTTGGTTCGCACGGAGCGTACTTCGGGGCGATTTATAACGGAGGATGGAGATTTAATCGACAAGATGAAAACAGAAATTGCCGAAACCGAAATTGAGCTTTTCCTAAAAAAAATGGAAGCTCTTGGCTTGAACAAAGCTGAGGTGATTGAGCTTTTGAAAAATCAGTAAACACAGGAGGAAAGATATATGGATGCAGTTCTTGAATTAAAAAATATTACTAAAAAATATGGCAGTAAAGTTGCCTTGGATAATGTTTCATTAAGTGTTCCAAAAGGTTCAATTGTTGGATTGCTTGGACCAAACGGCAGCGGTAAAACTACAATGCTTAAGCTTGCCACTGGACTTTTGCAGCCAACAAGCGGAGAGATTTTTGCCTGCGGTTTTAAGCCGGGTGCAGAATCAAAAGATTTGGTTGCCTACCAGTCAGATAAAGTTTACCTGAACGATTGGATGAACGTTTATGATTTGATGAGTATGCTTGATGATTTTTATTCTGGCTTCAACAAAGAAAAAGCACTCGATATGCTTCAGAGCTTAAAAATCAATCCAAAAGACAAGCTTAAGGAAATGTCTAAGGGAACAAAGGAAAAGGTTCAGCTTATTACAACAATGTGCCGCGATGTTCAGCTTTATCTTTTGGACGAGCCGATTGGTGGTGTTGATCCGGCTGCCCGTGATTACATCTTAAACACAATCCTTTCCAACTACAGTGAAAATGCAACGGTTATAATTTCAACTCATCTTATTGCTGATGTTGAGCCGGTTCTTAATCACGTGCTTTTCTTAAAGGATGGTCGCATTATTCGTCAGGGTGATGTAGATGATATTCGCGAAGAAACTGGAAAATCAATTGATGAATTATTCCGCGAAGAGTTCAGATGCTAAGGAGGTATTATTATGAAAAATCCATTTGAAAGAATAGGTAAAGTTATAAAATATGAGTTCAAACATTCGGCCAGAACATTGTTGCCTTTGTACGGTGTGCTTTTAGTTTTGGGATTACTCACAGGACTTTCGGTAAGTCAGCAGAAGTATGATAAAATTATTTCATCAGTGGTGGGAGAACAGTCTTATCATTACGAATTGCAGGGTCAGGAAGCTGCTAAAGCAATGATAACAGGTTTGCTTGTTATGGCAGTAGTTGGGCTTTCAGTTGCAATCATAGTAACTACAATTGTAAGTCTTGCAAGAAGATTCAAACAGAGTATGCTTGGTGATGAAGCTTATTTAAATCTTTCCTTGCCGCTTACGATGGGGCAGCAGCTTTGGGGAAGATTTATTATGGACTTCCTCTGGCTTTTCTGCTGCGTTATTGTAATCTTCCTTACCTTCCTGCTTTGCTTTATGAGGATGAATCTGCCGCAATTTTTCCAGGAGCTTCGCAATGCAATTCCAGAAATGAATGAAGCATTGGGTCAGCAGAATCTTTCGATTGGAAAAGTCATTGCTGTTCTTTCTTTGATGAGCATAAGTGCAAGCATGTGGGTTATCACTTTTATTTTTGTAGTAAACTCTATTTCGCATCTTTTCAAAAATCAAACCCGACTTATGAAAGTAATTGCAATAATCGTTTTGATTTGGCTGAGTGGAAAAGCAGTAGATTTGTTTACAATCGAAGATATCTCAATGATGCGGGATAATGGCGGCTACTTATTTGTACGAAACGGACTTATTATTTCTGCAATCAACTTTGTGTGGTCGGCAATTTACTTTGCAGTCTCTCAGTTTGTGTTTACAAAAAAGTTGAATCTTGAATAAAGATTGCCGTGTCTAACACGGCAATGACAGGTAGACCTGAAAATCTATTTACAAGGTGTCGGGTTCTTTTTTTCACAGGCGATTGGTTCATATTCAATTCGGATGTCTGGCAGAGCTGTAAGAACTTCATAGTAATTATTCATCCAGTCACCGTCCGAAGCTGAATATGGATCAGAGCCATCTTCCGGATGATTCATTCCATCAGCAGGTGGTGCAAAAATACGAAGCTTCATTTCTGTGGCTTCTTTGATTTTGTGCTCAAAGAAATAACTCATCAAATCAATACACTTTACACCTGGTGCCTTATAGAACCACCAGCCGCCAAGTTCCAGCATAAGATTTTTTTCAAGCAAATCGTTTTCAAAATATACTTCTGCAAAACAAGGATCTTTTTCAATTTTGAGTTCAAGCTCAATTCCTTCTGCATCTTCGGAATTGCCCCAGCGCAATTTTACAGGAAGCTTTGTTCGTTTTCCGCTTTCAAGCTGCTGATGAAAAAAAGGTTTGTGTAAAGCTTTTTTGTAGCTTGCAAGCATTGGTTGTTCAATACCAACATCTTTGTTGTTAGGGTCGGTTACTTCAAGTCCAAGGCGACCATCATCACGGAACTGATAGAGTGTAAAAGCGGAAAGCCATTTTTCTTTATCGGCTTCAAGGAGCTTCATAAAACGACTCATCATTTTTGCCTGCTCGTAAGCACCTGTAACATCACCGTCGCCATTGAGTTCAGAAAGTACCATAGGCTTATCCTGCCCGGTAATTTCCTTTAAGCGTTTGTATGTTGCCTTTGATTTTTCATAAACATCTTTTGTGTTATAGCAGGCATAGCTGTTTGTTTTTTTTGTAGCAACATCATAAGGCCAGCCCCAATGCAGCGAAAGATACTGATCTCCAGACCAAATGTCCGCAGCCTTGTGAGCCTCCAGAAAAATATCTTCCATTTCAATTTTGCCTGTTTCTTTCTGGTACATTCCTGCGCAAAGAATAACTTTTACGTTAGGCGCATGTTCGTGCATAACCTTGCAAACCAAAACAAAAAAATCTGCAAGCTGCTGATAAGAAGCACGTCTGTTAAAACAGAACCAGGTTCCGGTACACTCGTGATTTACACGAAGCAGCAGTCTACCATAAGGGCGCAAATCTTTTGCAATTGGAATTAAATCTTCTTCTTTAAGGGAAGGGTCAATCGTAAGTGAAAGAACAACATCCATTCCGTGACGACGAATCTCTTTCATAAACTTAAATGGCTCATCATCACGTAAACCTTCTTTACCGCCACGATATGGAAAATAATCTTCGTAAGGATAATCCCATGCACCCTTTGCATTTTTAAAAGCAGCGCTTGCTCTTGTTGGCCAGGTTTTTTCGTTAGGATAATAAGTGTACATTAAACTGATGCCGCGGTGGATTCGTTTTAGTTTTTGTAAAATATAATCCTGATTTACATATAATCCGCGTTCACTTCCATCTCCCAAATCCAATGCACACGGACAAGGTTTTAAATATACTCGATTCATTTTTTTCTCCAAACAAGTGTCGTTATCACATTTTATGCGATAATCCCTCTCTAAGGGAAATCCCCTATAGTGTTTATATTGTACAATTATTTCATTTTTTGTGAAGATATAATACAAACATTTATATAAAAATATAAAATTATTCGTTTTTTATAAAGTGGGAGTAAGAGCCTTCTTTATCGTTAGTTGACTGTAATTCTATTAATCTGTAAAATAAAAAAACTATATTAAATAAGAAAATAAATTTTTTTATATGGAGTAAAATCAATGGCTACAAAGTATGTTTACTTTTTTGGTGACGGCGATGCAGAAGGCGATGAGTCAATGCGTCCTATCCTTGGCGGTAAAGGTGCTAACCTTGCTCAGATGGCAAAGGCTCCTTTAAGTCTTCCAGTTCCACCTGGATTTACAATTTCTATTGATGTTTGTCAGGAGTACTACAAATTAGGAAAGAAATATCCAAAGGGACTCAAAGAAGAAGTTGCAAAATATCTTGACAAACTTGAGACTTCTTTTGGAAAGAAGCTTGGTGATGAAAAAGATCCACTTCTCGTTTCAGTTCGTTCAGGTGCTGCAGAATCAATGCCTGGTATGATGGATACAATCCTCAACCTCGGTCTTAACGACAAATCAGTTCTTGGCCTTGCTGCTAAAACAAACAACCCACGCTTTGCTTGGGATGCTTACCGCCGCTTTATCCAGATGTACGGAAACGTTGCTATGGGTGTTGAGCACGATAAGTTCGAAAAAATCATTGCTAAAGTAAAGGCAATTCGTGGTATTAAAGAAGACCCAGAATTGAACGTAGACGAACTCAAGAAGATCGTTGAAGATTATAAGAAGATGTACAAGAAAGAAAAGGGCGAAGACTTCCCTCAGGATCCACAGGTTCAGATGTGGGGAGCTATTGGCGCTGTATTCGGTTCCTGGATGAACCCACGTGCTATTACATACCGCAAGCTCAACAACATTGACGAGCGTGTAATCAAAGGAACTGCTGTAACAGTAATGGCAATGGTATTCGGTAACATGGGTGATACATCTGGAACAGGTGTTGCATTCAGCCGTGACCCTTCAACTGGTGAAAACCACTTTATGGCAGAATACCTCATCAACGCACAGGGTGAGGACGTAGTTGCTGGTATCCGTACTCCAATGGATATTTCTGCTCTTGAAAAACAGCAGCCAAAAATCTTCAAACAGATTACAACAATCAGAAATAGACTTGAAAAACACTATCACGACATGCAGGATATGGAGTTCACCGTACAGGAAGGAAAACTCTTTATGCTCCAGTGCCGCAATGGTAAGAGAACTGGACCAGCAGCTGTTAAGATGGCAGTTGACATGGTTGCAGAAAAGCTCATCACAAAAGAGCAGGCTCTTCTCCGCGTAAAGCCAGATCAGCTTGATCAGTTGCTCCACCCACAGTTTGATGCAAAAGCTCTTAAGGCTGCTAAAGCTTTGGCTGAAGGTCTTAACGCTTCACCAGGAGCTGGATGTGGACAGATTGTATTCACAGCAGAAGAAGCTGTTGAAATGGACAAAGCTGGAAAGAAGGTTATCCTTGTTCGTAAAGAAACTTCTCCAGATGACATTGCCGGAATGTATGTTGCTCAGGGTATCTTGACTTCTACAGGTGGACGTACATCTCACGCAGCTGTAGTTGCCCGCGGTATGGGAACTCCTTGTGTTTGTGGTTGTGCAGCTGTTGTATTCTCAGGAAAAGACACAGTTACAATCGGTGGAAAATCATTCAAGAAGGGTGACTTCATTTCTATCGACGGTTCAACAGGTAAAGTTTATGGTGAAACAATCCCTGTAACTCCTGCTAACGTTTCTGGTGACCTCGAAACATTCCTTGGTTGGGCAGATGAAATCCGTGCTAAATCAAAACGCACCACTCCATCTGGAAAAACAGTTAAGGGCTTTGATGTTCTTGCAAACGCTGAACAGAACGAAGCTGCAATTGCATTCCGCTTTGGTGCAGCAGGTATTGGTCTTTGCCGAACAGAACACATGTTCTTTGAAGAGCCAAAACTTACTTCATTCCAGAAGATGATTATTTCTAACACAACAGAAGAAAGAAAAGAAAACCTCAAGGCTATTCTTCCATATCAGGAGAAAGACTTCTACGAAATCATTAAGGCTATGGAAGGCCGAGCAGTAACAATTCGTCTCTTGGACCCTCCATTAAACGAGTTCGTACAGGCTGAAACTCCAGAACTTGCTAAAGCTCTTGCTAAGAAGCTTGGTGTTAAGAATAGCGTAATCGAAAAGAAATATGCTGAACTTAATGAGCACAACCCAATGCTCGGTCACCGCGGATGCCGTCTTGCAATCACTTATCCAGAGATTTATGAGACACAGGTTGAAGCAATTGCCCGCGCTACAGCTAAGGCTGAAAAAGAAGGTCTTGCACACGATGTTCGCATTATGATTCCTAACGTAACAACTTACCAGGAACTTAAACAGATTCGTGAACAGGCTTTGGCAGTAATTGCTAACGTAAACAAAGAACTCGGAACATCACTCAAGTTCCAGATTGGTTCTATGATTGAGTTCCCAAGAGCTGCTGCTACAGCTGACAAGATTGCTGAATATGCAGACTTCTTCTCATTCGGAACAAATGACCTTACACAGACAACATTCGGTTTCAGCCGTGATGACTACTCTAAGTTCATCGATTCTTACTTGGATCAGAAGGTTCTCCTCCAGGATCCATTCAAGACATTGGACGAAGATGGTGTTGGTGTAATGATTGGCCTCGCAGAAGAAAAGGGACGCGCTACAAAGAAGAACCTCCACTTGGGAATCTGTGGTGAACACGGTGGTGATCCAGCTTCTATCGAGCTTTGCTACAAGCTTGGTTTGAATTATGTTTCATGTTCTCCATTCCGTGTACCAGCTGCTAGATTGGCAGGTGCTCAGGCTGTAATTAAGTCTAAGAAATAACAAATAAATTGTTGTTATGATTAAAAAGCTGTCCGAAAGGGCAGCTTTTTTTGTGTCTTTTTTGCTATTTATGGTGTAAAATAATAAAATGAGTTACGTCTATGAATATGATATTGTAGCCATTGTTTTTACTTTTATTATTATTATTACTTTTCTGCGCAACAAAACAATAGAAACCAGCATTACAAAGATTTTTACAATTTTAATTACTGATGTTATTATTGCCGATATTTTTGACCTGCTAACAAACTATACTATTAATAATTCTGATAAGATTCCTATCTGGTTAAATGCTCTTCTTTTAATGATATTTTACATAACCTATAACTCTTTTGTGCCATTAATCTGTTTGTTTTTGCTTATTCAAACAGGAACACCGCTCAAAATTAAGAATAAAAGGTTTCTGATTTGCAGCTTACCCTATTTTCTGGCAATTTTTCTTATTATAGTTTCTCCATTTTTACATACAGTTTCTTATTTTGATTCTGATTATAACTATCATTATGGTATTTTCTTTATTGGTTTATATATTATTGCGGGTTTTTATATTCTTGTTTCTCTGTATATTACAATAAAAAATAGAAATAATTTTTCATTAAAGCAAAAACGTATTTTTTATATGTTTCTCTGTTCCTGTGTAGGAATTGCACTTGTTCAGCTTTTACCACATTTTAGAGGACTTTCGCTGGCCTGTCTTATGTTTTCAATTTCTGTGTATTTTCTCTACAGGTCGCTTAAAAATCCTGAAGACTATATAGATTCCGAAGCGGATATTTTTAATGATTATGCTTTAAAAACTGTAATGAGTCAGATAGTTCAGAAAAGGTATAAAACTAAAAAAAATATTATTGCAATCCAGCTGATGGGTATAGATTATCTGAATAATACGATTGGCGAAGAAAAACGGCTTGTAATCTTAAAACAGATAGTACATTTACTGCAGATTGCCGTTGGTAAAAAAAATCTTTACCGCTATTCCAACAGCCGTTTTGTTGCAATTATACCTTATGATCAGAATCTTTTGGAAAAAACAGTAGAAAAAATAAGATGCATTTTTGAAGATACCTTTAGAATTAACGAAATGGTAATTTCAATTTCTGTACGAATAAGCCATTTTTCTATTCCAGAGGATGCAGACGATTTTGAAACTGTTTTTGAGCTTATAGAAAACTCTCTTGATAATCTTCTGGATTCTGCACCTGGAACAATAATGCACGTTAAAAAAGATATTCTTGAAGGCAAGAGACGGGAAAAATACATCTTAAAAATCCTTAGAGAAGCGTGCGAAACAAATGATTTTGAAGTTTATTATCAGCCGATTTTTTCTGTTAAAGAAAACCGTTTTGTTGCCGCAGAAGCCTTATTAAGGTTTAAAAACCCGGAGCTTAAGCTTATCAGCCCAAAAGAGTTTATTCCGCTGGCAGAAAAAAATGGAATGATTCTTCAGATAGAAGATTTTGTTCTTCAATCGGTATGTAAGTTTTTGCGTGAATCTAAGATTTGCGATATTTACTTTAGATGTATTTATCTGAATATTTCTGCAATTCAGTATATGCAGGAAACTTTTATTTCCCGCTTTGTAAATACACTTGATTCTTATGGAATTGACCACGACAAAATTGTGTTTGACGTAAATGAAGTTTCTTCTTTGCTTTTACACAAGGATTTTGATAAAAGAAAGGAAGTTTTCAAGGAAGAAGGAATGCTCTTTGCGGTGAATGAGTTTGGTTATGGTTCTATTGATATTCTTAGTATGATTAATTATCCGATTCACTGTATAAAGATTGATAAGGAGTTAATTTGGAGCGCCGAAAAGGATGAAGATGTAAGAACTATTATGAATCATATGATTACTTCAATAATGTCTCTTGGTGCACGTGTTATAGCAGAAGGTATAGAAACCGAAGCTCAGCTGCAAATGCTAAAAGAAATAAAGTGTCCATATTTTCAGGGTTTCTATTTTATGAAAGCAGTACCAGCAAATCAGCTGCTTAAAGAACTGGAAGGAAAGCAATGAATTATATTTATAGATTCGATATAGCTGCAATTATTATTTCTATTTGTGTCTTTGTAAGCTTTTATAGGGAAAGAACTGTTAAAACAAAGTTTGTAAGAGCTTTTACAATTATTTTCTTTTTGATTTTAATGGTAAACGTAACGGATTTAACCTGTATCCTTATGCTTATGAATCCTCAGAAATATCCATTGGCTCTTCTTTATTTTGCTAAAATCTTTTACCAAATATTTTATCATAGTGCTCCAATCTGCTTCTTTTTATGGATGTATTATGGAACTCAAACAGAAAAAAACAGCTACAGCAAAAAACAGCAGATAATAATTGGTATTCCATATTTATTCAGTCTGCTGATGATTTTTACAACTGTTTTTACACATGCAATTTTGTATTTTGATGAACAAAAAGTATATCATCATGGAAAGCTTATATTTATTCTTTATGGAGAAGCTGCCTTTTATTTGATATTTGGAGTAATTAGGGTTATAAAAAATAGAAAAGTAATGACTCCAACTACAAGGCGAACAATTTACTTTTATTCCTTGTTATGTTTGCTGGGAGTTATTGTTCAGGTTATAAAACCAACCTGGCGAATTACAGGTTTTGCTCTTGTTGTTTCTGTTTTGCTTGGTTACTTTACGCTTGATAATCCTTCCGATTACATTGATAAAGAATTAAACTTAATGAATCGAAAGGGATTGCTTACAAACCTGAACAGAATGGCATTTACAGATAATCATCTTGAATTAATAAGCTTGAAAATTGAAGGCTTAAAAAACATAAGGGAAGTTCTGGGACGAGAAAATCAGATAATTTTGCTGCAAAGCATTGTGGAATACTTAAAATCCAGCTTTGGGTATAAAAACCTGTACAGAATTGCTGATGATATTTTTGTTGCGCAGCTGGAAGTGGATCATGAGCAGAGGCTCAGACAGCTGCTTGAACTGCAGAAAAGGTTTAAGGAATCGTTTAAGTGTGGAAATAATGATATTAGGGTTGATATCCTTATAAATCTTATTAATTATCCGGAAGATTCAAAAAATGTAATGGAAATTGTAGACTTTCTGGAAAATGCTTTTTCTGACAGTGTATTTTCTGAAAAAAATAACATTCATTATGTAAACAGGACTATTATTGAAAGGCGCCACAGAAAAAATCATATTGCAGAGCTTATGGAAAAGGCTTTGCTGGAAGATTCAAAAGGCTACCTTAAGATTGTGTACCAGCCGATTTATTCGGTAAGGCTGCATAAGTTTGATGTTGTAGAAGCGCTTGTTCGTCTTTATGATCCTGAGCTTGGCGAAATTATGCCAGAAGAGTTTATTCCAATTGCAGAAGAAAGCGGCCTGATTTTAAGACTTGGAAACTATGTTCTCAGAAAGGTCTGCGAGTTTGTAACAAAGAATGCTCTTTCTGAACATGGTGTAGAACATATAAGCATAAATCTTTCGATTGTTCAGTGTCTGCAGGAAAATCTTTATGAACAGCTTTCGGAAGTAATAGACGATTATTCAATCAATTTCCAGTATATTTATTTTGAAATTACGGAATCTGTAACAAAGCTTTCTAACGAAATCATTAAGGATAATATGATTAAGTTTAAGAATAAAAACATAAGCTTTATTATGGACTGCTATGGAAATCAGAATACTAATCTGGTTGATCTGGTAGAGTATCCTTTTACGGTTGTAAAAATTGACAGAAACTTTGCCTGGTATGCTATGGAAAACGAAAAGGCTAAAAAGATTCTGGAAGAAATGATTATTATGCTTAAGTCTGTAAAGAAGAAGGTTGTTGTTGTGGGTATAGAAACGCCGGAACAGGCTGCAGCGTTTACAAAAATGGGCAGCGATTACCTTCAGGGATTCTATTTTTCGAAACCGCTGCCACCAGAAGAGTTTATTGCCTTCATAAAGAAGCTGTAGAGATTGTCGGGTCAAGCCCGACAATGACAGAATTAAAAATGTCATTCCCGTGCTTGACACGGGAATCTCTTGCTATAATTGCTTCTTTCCGAGGTCTTTTAGGGTTTCTTTAAGCTGGGTGTCGCCGGTAAGCTCAACCAGGGTTGAAAGGATGGTGTCGTTTGTGGCCCAGTAGTCTGGGAAAAAGCCCATGCCTTCGCCCTTCCAGTTAGGAATTGCCTGGAGGGCAGGAGCTTCGCCAAAGTAAATACCGGTACTAGTATAAAGACCCGAGTTTGGCAGATAATTTCCAAGCATTCCTCCATATTTTATACCACCCCAGGTATTTTCTCCAACTAATGTTACGTTTATCCCCTTTTCTTTTAATAGATAAGTCATTTCTGTACCAAACTCTGCGGCAGAACCAGAACCTCTATTTATAAGAACATATACATTTCCTTTAAAATCTGGCTCAGGAAGCTCATCGAAAGAAGAGGCATAATCCATCATCTTTATGTGCTTACGGATTGGCCGAAATTGCATTGAACGCCAGTATTTCTTATAATAATCTTTTGATTCTGGAGTAAACTGTTCAAAGTCATTTTTATAATTTTTTGTATACCATTGTTTTTCTCTCTGCATAACAAAAGGAGAAATAAGTCTTGTACAATCTTTAGAAACTTCGTTCAATAGTTTTGCATTTATATTAGCGGTAAAATCCTTATCTGTGTGATTATAATAGTAAGCAGTTGTAAGCATTTTAGCAGGAAACTGCATATATCCGCCCGGATTGCTGCGTAAATCAAAAATTAGGTTAGATTTACCTTTTGCCTGTTCAGCAATCTTTTTTATAAAATTATCCCAGGCATAGGAAAAATTGTCGTTTACATCAGAAATACCATAAGCCATAGAGCAATCGCCAAGAGACATATACAAGGTATTCTTGGTTGATTGTACACCAGTCCAATAATTTTGAGATGGAATTATTTTTTCAGTTTTTGCTGGAACGCTAATTTTTTCTCCGTTTATGGATATTACAGCAGATTTTATATTGAGCTTTGTCATTACGCCAAAACGGTAGCTTTCACCATCTTCTGTAATAAAATTGTAGATATTGTTTTCAGTACCGGTATATTCATCACCAGCTTTTATTGTATCAACATCAGATTTGCTTACAATATATTTTCCATCCTGTTTTTCAAAATAAATATTTGAATAATAAAGACAAACAGAATCCTTTAAATTACCTGTAAGATAAATATGCTGGTCGGTATTCGGAAGCTTTTTTGCCATTGTTGTAGTAATTACATTTGAAAGAACACTTCTTTCTACAAGGCCAGAATGAAGCTGTCTGGAATCCCAGGCCTTGTTGTAGATTTCTTCAATAGTGCCGTCAAGGTCGAAGCCCATTTGAATTGCTTCATCAATACCAGCATAACAGGTGTAGATAATGTATTTAAGCATATCACAGTCTTCGCGAAGTTCCTGCTGGGTAATCAACACCTTATTCTTTACGCTGTAATTTACATTTTTGTATTCTACAAGTTCTTCGCCTTCAACTTTGGTGGAAGCACAGGAGAAAAACAGGGAGCAGAAAAGCAGGAGGGAAATTATTGCAAAAAAAGGGCTGTATTTAAAAGAATATTTCTTTTCTCTCTTCATTTGGTACTCCTTTTTTATTCTTATTCAAAAGAAATTGAGTTTATTAAATCAACAATTTGTGGGAAAAACTCTTCAAAAGTAGGATACTTATCGCGGTTATTAACATATTCATGTGTAAGGTCAACTAATTGATAATACCATTCTGCAGAAAAAGTTTTTTCACCTTCAGAAAAAGCTGTTTCATAAGCATTTGTAATTTCTTTCTTTTCTGCGGCTTCTATGAAAATCGGTGAACGTAAATACTCCATGGCAACAAAATTACTCATAACGCTTACGAATAAATCTTTGTTTACAGATTTTCTTAATTCCTTTTCATATTTCTTATAGTCATCAGGGTACATTCTTTTTCCCATATCTAAAATAAGAGCAGTAAAATTGTCTTTTACCTTATCCCAGTTGGCATCGGCATATCCTTGAATAAAATTAGATAAATATGTAAGCAGCATGGGTAAAAGGCCGCAACCTGGATAAACTGTTGTGTAAGAAGTAAGTTTTCCTTCACGATCTTTTACAATATCAAAAGCCATATAGAGTGGGCAAATCCGGTTTACAGAAATAACTTGTTTATCAAAGGTTTTTTTACCAAAAAAGTCATCAACCCAATTCTGCATGGCATAATCTTCGTAATCTTTATAAAAATATCCTACGCTGGCAAGTAAATCGCCTCTGTTCAAAATAAGAAGACGAGGATAATTTGATTTGATTACAAAGTCGTGTACATTGGTAATAAACTTGTAAATCTCGTTAGTTTTGATTTTTTTCCAGTTTTCCAGGAGTGTGTCCGGGTATGGGTCAAAGTCAATTACAGTTCCGCTAAAGTCTGGTTTGATATGATAAGCAAGGGAAATCATAGAAGCAGCATCAATTCCGCGGTCTTTAAAGGTTTTTGCTGTTAAAACAACTTTTTCATCTTTATATTTTGAAAAATATGAATCTATTTGCGTTGTGTAGGTTGCTTCGCCCTGATAATAATTGGTAAAACCTTCATAACCGGCAAGTCGGCAGATAATTCCAATTACTTCCAGGCGGGGGTCAGAAATAACTTCGATATAGTCATTTTTCTGAACAATGGGGTCAATCTGGATTGGTTCAAGGTTGAGAGTTTTTTTTGGAGCGGCAAAAAGGCTTCCAAAAAACAGGCTTGTAAGTAGGGCGGTTGTTAACAATTTTTTCATAATAAGGGTCTCCTTGTGTTTATTTTTAGGCTAAGTTTAATATAATGATGATTTTTTCTAAAGGCAATGGTGACTTTTGTTACTTTTGGTCACATTTGGGGTAACTTTGGTTACTTTTGATTATTTTTGGGGAACTTTGGTGCGCATTGAAAAAATAGGGAAAAATCAATATTATTTTATTGTAAAAAATGTCATATTCGGACTTGATTCGAATATCTTTTGACAGAACGAGGTGATTATGGATTTTTCTATTGCTTGTATTGGAACTGGTGCTATGGGCGGCGCAATTATGAGGGCTGTCTGCAAAAAATATGATGTTAAAAAGATTAAGGTGACTGATAAAAATGGCGCGATGGGGCAGAAGTTTGCGGCTGAAAACGGTTGTACTTTTGTTTCAACTAATGCCGAAGCCATAAAGGATTCAAAATATATTTTTCTTGCTGTAAAACCGCAGTTTTTGGGCGATGTTTTTGCAGAAATTGCAGATTTAATTTCGCCGGATTCTGTTGTAATTTCTATGGCGGCTGGTGTAAAGCTTGAAAAGCTGGAAGCTTGGGCGCCAAAGGCTCGTTTTGTAAGAATGATGCCGAATGTCTGTGCTCAGATTGGCGAGGCAATGACTGCCGTAACTTATAAAAGCAACATTACTGATGAAGAAGCAGCTGCTGTAAAGGAAATACTCAGTTCTGCGGGAAAGGTTGAGCAGGTTCTGGAAAAGCTTATGGATTGTGTAACGGCTGTTAGCGGTTCGGGACCGGCTTTTGTGTTTATGTTTATAGAAGCGCTTGCTGATGCGGCTGTTCGCTGTGGAATGCCAAGAAACCAGGCTTATACTTATGCTGCACAGACAGTTTACGGTTCGGCAGGAATGGTTTTGCAGACTGGGGCGCATCCGGCAGCTTTGAAAGATATGGTTTGTTCACCTGCAGGCACTACAATTGAAGGTGTTGCTACTCTTGAAAAAGAAGGATTCCGCAATGCAGTGATTGAAGCGGTTACCGCAGCCTGCGAAAAATCTATTGCACTGGGGAAATAAGGTGCCTTTAGCTTGGGGGAAATAAATTATGCTTTTATTTTTGTTTATAGTTTTGCCATTATCTCTTGTAGTTTATTATCTGTTCAATAAAGAAAGCAAGTTTTTCTGTCCTATGCTTGTGGGTGTGCTTTGTGCCGTTTTGTTGTGCGCGTTTAAGGTGTTTTTTACCTATTCGCACAGATTGATTCCGGTTTCTTTTTCTGAAAACTTTGCGTATTACCTTTTGAATCAGAGCTGCCTTCCTGTGTGTGTGGTTTCGCTAATTTATTTTTTAATAACTAAAGACTCCTTGGAAAACAAAATCAATGCTTTTTTCCCTTTGATTTCTGCTTTTTATGCGGTTTATCTGCCGTATCTGGTTGTAAGCGGAACAACTTCTGTTTATTCCGGTTATGCTATTTTTATGAAACCGCTTGTTTTCCTTGCAATGGTTGTTCAGTGTGCGCTTTCACTCCGCTGCATTTTTGTAAGTGTAAAGTCTAAAAATGTTGTTTTTGTTGCAATTAACATTGTTCTGATTGTTGCGTATCTTGTTATTCCTGCCATTATTGAAGCTTGGTATGCAATGAATATGAGTTTTGTTGCGGTGATTGTGCTTAGTGTTGTTTATGTGATTATTCCGGTGGTGCATTTGGTTTTGAGTAATGTGAAGAGATTATCTGGTCAAGCCGGATAATGACAATTTGGTAACTGGATAATGACAGATGTACCATATAAATCTTGACGAAATTTCCTTTTGATATTATTATTTTACTCGGATAAAACCGAGTCGAATTTACCCGAATAAAGGAGATTCTCATGGCAGCAGATGAAGTATTCTTTGGCAGAGAAGAAAACATTAAGACAATATCTAAGTTCATTAATTCAGATAAAGATAATGCTGCATTGATTTATGGGCGCCGTCGGGTTGGTAAAACAGAATTAATAAAACACTGTCTTAGAAAAACAAATACAACTTCCATTTATTATGAATGCAAAGAGACTTCTGAGTTAAATAATGTAAAATCCTTTTCTGAAATTATAGCAGAAGTTTTAGGTCTGCCACCATTGGCCTTTGACACCTTTGAATCAAGTCTTGGTTTTCTCTATAGGCATGCAGTTGAAAAAGAATTAATAGTTGTGATTGATGAATATCCTTATATTCGGAAAGTCATAGAAGGATTGGATAGCATAATTCAGTCCTTAATTGATAATAAAAAGTCTTCTTCTAAATTGAAGTTGATTCTTTGTGGCTCTTACGTAGAAACTATGAAGTCTCTGCTTTCGGAAGAAAATCCTCTTTTTGGACGTTTTGATTTAGTAATGAATCTTAAGGCTATGGATTATTATGAATCAGCTCTTTTCTATAAAGATTTTAGTGATGAAGATAAAGTTCGTTTATATTCTGTTTTTGGTGGAATCCCTTATTACAACAGGCGTATAGATTCATCAAAGACTGTTAAACAGAATATAATTGATTTGATTGCCAGCACGGACAGTCGATTTGAAAATGAAGTGCAGATGCACCTGAAATCTGAAATTTCTAAAATGCAGAATGCATACGAAGTTTTTGAAGCTTTGGCAAAGGGATTTGTCCGATTCAAAGATATTCTCTCCCAGTCACAAGTTACAAGTTCACCAACTCTGGTAGATGTTCTTGAAAAGTTAATTAAAATGGATGTTGTTGTAAAAGAGTCACCTATTAATGATGAAAGCAACAAGAAAAAAGCCGGATATCATATTTCGGATCAGCTGACTTTGTTTTATTTCAAGTATATTTACAGAAATCTTTCCAGACTTGCAGTGATGGATCCAGATGTTTTTTATGATAAATTTATTGAACCCGATTTTGAAGAGCATTATGTACCACAAGCGTTTGAACAGATTTGCAGACAATTTTTAATCCGTAAAAACCGTTCTGGAGAATTAGCTGATTCTTTTGAAAAGATTGGAAAGTATTGGTATGATGATCCTGCAAATCACAGAAACGGTGAGTTTGATGTGGTTACCGAAAATGATGACAGTTATATTTTCTACGAAGCAAAGTTTCGGGAAGGTAAGTTAGACGCAAATCTTATTTGGAACGAAATTCAGCAGGTAAATAACACCGGTTTAGTTTGCAGCAAATACGGCTTTTTTTCTAAATCTGGTTATAAAGAGATTGATGAGGCCTATATGAAGCAGCTGATTCTTTATAAACTGGAAGATTTGTATTGTTAGTGAAAAAAAATACACTTAACTATGTGGGGCGTTGCGGGGTAAGTCAGAGAAATAAGGTTACCCCGCAGAGGGGATAGACCGCAACGAAGTGCGGGCGTAAGGGGAGACTTCCCCTTTTTTAATTTTAAAAAGAAAAAACTTGACAATTCTTCTATAGTGAACTTAAAATTATTGTATATCACTAAAAATTTTTTATCGAATTTTTGTATATAATAACCATACATGTCAAAAAGGAGACGCGTTACATGGATTTTGCTACTTCAAAATTAAGAAACATTGCAATTGCAGGTCATGGTCAGACTGGTAAGACCTCACTTTTGGAACATCTTCTTTTATTAGGTGGAGTTATTCCAAAGGCAGAAACTACTGAATCGGGAAAAACAGTCAGCGATTACTCACCAGAGGAAATCGAAAGAAAGATATCAATTTATGCTTCTCTTGCTCATTTAACATGGAAAGACAACAATTTGAACTTCTGGGATACTCCAGGTGCTTCTGATTTTGTTGGCGAGGTTATTTCTGCATTCCGTTCTAGCGAAATGTGTTTGATGATGATTGACGGTCGTGCTGGTGCTCAGATTGAAACTATTAAGCTCTGGCGTGATTTGGACCGCCGTAACAAGCCTCGTTTTGTATTCATCAACCGCTGTGATGATGAAAGAACTGATTTTAAGGCTGTTGTAAAGGATATTCACGACAAGTTTAACGTAGAGGTTTGTCCTATTACTATTCCTATGGGAGCTGGTCCTAACTATAAGGGCGTTATTGATGTTCTTAAGGGTAAGGCTTACACATTTAATGGCGGAAAAGAGCAGGAAATTGATATTCCGGCTGAGTTCCAGGATGATTATCAGTCGGCTCTTGAGATTCTTGCCGGTTCTGCTGCCGAAGGTGACGATGATCTGCTTGTTAAGTTTATTGATGAAGGTGCGCTTACTCCGGAAGAAATTGCAAAGGGTCTTTCTATAGCTTTTGCAAATAACCGTGTTGTTCCTAGCTTTGCTGGTGCTGTTCTTCAGGATTCTGGCTTGACTTCTGTGCTTGATTTTATTGTTTCTACGGCTCCTAATCCGGAAGGATTTATTGATACTGTTAAGAATGCTGAAGGCGAAACTGAGGCGATTAAGGTTGACCCAAGCTTGCCTATGACTGCTGTTGTTGTTAAGACTTCAAGCGATCAGTTCTCTGGACGTATGTCTTACATTAAGATTGTAACTGGTAACTTTAAGGCTGATACAGAATACTTTAATATTCGTGAAGCTAAGAAAGAAAAGATTGGTAAGCTTTACCGCTTAGTTGGAAAGAAGCTTGAAGAAATTAAGTCTGCTAATGCCGGTGACATTGTTGTTGCTACTAAGCTTGCATTTACTCAGACTAGTGATACTCTTTCTGAAAATGCAAATGCTCTTCCATTTGTTAAGCTGCGCCATCCTGAGCCTGTATTCTCTATGGCTGTTTCTGCCGGTGAAAAGAAGGAAGAAGACAAGCTTAGTGCTATGCTTGCTAAGGCTACAGAAGAGGATAAGACTCTTTCTTACAAGTACAACATTGAAACTAAACAGAATGTACTTTCTGGAATGGGTGAGCTCCATATCAATATGATTCTTGATAAGATTAAGGCTCAGACTAAGATTAACATTACTACTACTGTTCCACGTGTTGCTTACCGCGAAACTATTCTCCGCAAGGCTGAGGCTGAATATACTCACAAGAAGCAGTCTGGTGGTCACGGTCAGTATGCCCGCGTTGTTCTTGATATTGAACCGCTTGAACGTGGTGAAGAATACAAGTTTACTAACGCAATCTTTGGTGGTGCTATTTCTAAGGGCTACATTCCTGGTGTTGAAAAGGGTATTAAGGAAGCTATGCTCAATGGTGTTTTGGCTGGCTACCCTGTAACTGATGTTGCTTCTACTGTTGTTGATGGTAAGGAACATCCGGTTGACTCTTCTGAACTTGCATTTAAGATTGCTGCCCGCAACTCTTTCCGCGAGGCTATGAGACAGGCTGGTCCTATTCTGCTTGAGCCTATTATGAACATTACGGTTTGGGTTGAGTCTAAGTACCTTGGCGATATTATGTCTGATATGTCTAGCAAGCGCGGTCGTATTCTTGGCCAGAGCGAAATTGGTGGCGGTATTGAAGAAATCCGTGCACAGGCTCCACAGGCTGAATTGCTCCGCTATGCAATTGACTTACGCTCTCTTACCAGTGGTACCGGTTCTTTTGAAACTTCTTTTGACCACTACGACCCAATTTCTGGTAAGGTTGCTGATGATGTAATTGCTGCTGCAAAAGAGTTTATTACGATTCAGAATTTGGAATAATTTTTTAGAAAATTAACATTTATTCAACGGCAGTTTGCGAAGGCAGGCTGCCGTTTGTGTTTTTAGAGGGATTTAGTGTTTTGCAATGGACGCAGAAGAACTCGAGACACCTTGTTGTAATTCATCTTTTTTCTGAAATTGGAAAAGTGTATATTTTTCTTGTATTTTTTATAGGAAAAGTGTATATTTTAAGGGGTAAAATCCATAGAAAAGTGTAAACTACTATTTTCAAGGAGTTTATATGTTCAGAAAAATAAAATCTTTTATCGTAGACTTTTTAAAATCCAACTCTAATAAAATATTGATAATTGATGGAGCTCGACAAGTTGGAAAATCTTATATCATTCGAGAAGCAGGAATAGAGCTTTTTGAGAATTATATAGAAATCAATCTTTTAGAAGATTCTCTGAACGACCGCTATTTTGAAAACACAAAAAGTACTTCTGACTTTTACCTGCAACTTAGCATGATTGCAGGCAATAAACTAAAAGATAAAGAAAATACTCTTGTTTTTTTGGACGAAATACAAGCTTATCCTCATCTTCTGACCTTATTGAAATTTCTAAATCAAGATAACCGTTTTACTTATATTTGCAGCGGTTCACTTTTGGGAATAACACTTTCGCAAACTTCATCTATTCCGATGGGCAGCATCGAAGTTAAACACATGTATCCTATGGATTTTGAGGAATTTCTTATCGCAAATAATTTTGGAGAATTTGCAATTTCAACATTAAAAGATAAATTCAAAAAACAGGAATGCCTGGAAGAAAATATACATAACAACCTGCTTGGTTTATTTAAAAAATATCTTCTTTCAGGTGGACTTCCAGATGCGGTAAAAACGTTTATAGAAACTAATAATATTGTGGATGTACGAACAATTCAAAATCAGATTCACGAATACTATGGTATGGATGCTTCTAAATACGACCTGGAACATAAACTAAAAATCAAACGCATCTTTGATATGATTCCATCAAGCCTTGAGAATAAGAAAAAAAGAATTATAGTTCAAAACATAGAAGATAAAAAGGGGAAGCGTTTTTCAAACTATCAGGATGAATTTGATTACCTAATTAATTCGGGCGTTGCTCTTGAAGTAAAAGCAATTTCAACGCCTGTATTTCCTCTTGATGAACGTTCTGGAAAAAATCTCTTAAAACTTTATTTGAATGATGTCGGGATTCTTTCTGCACTTTTATACGAAAACAACATAAGGGCAATTTTGGATAGTGAAAGCAGTATAAATCTAGGAACCGTCTATGAGGCCGTAGTAGCTCAAGAATTAAAAGCACATGGCAAGAATCTTTTCTATTACGATAATAAAACAAAAGGCGAAGTGGATTTCCTTATAAATGATTATGATTCACTTTCTGTTATTCCAATTGAAGTAAAATCTGGAAAAGACTATTATGTTCATTCTGCTCTCAACAGTTTTCTTCAGAACAAAGATTACAATGTTTCAAAAGGATTAGTTTTCTCTAACGAAAGAAAAATCTTAACCGATTCTAACGGCATAACTTATCTACCGATTTATTATGTGATGTTTTTATAATCGTAATATTTTATTTCACACTTCAGAATTATTTCTGGAGTTTTTCAATTTACTTTATTTGGCATAAATCTGATTTTCCCGGCAAGAGAAGCAAAATCGCCCGAGTAACAGAATTGTATTTTGCAATTGCAGAAAACTGTTCATCATCAAAATTGTAAGAGCCAAAAAAGCGAACCAAAAGCTTTTTTTATTTTATATGCAGATTAATTACAGCTTGTATTACAAGACGTGAATGTTCTTTAAGATTTAAAACATTAACAAGAGCTATATACATACTCTGACATTTTTCGGCTCGTCTAAAATTATCAATATCCAAACTTATTAAATAAAGAAAATAAGCCATTGAAAGATTCTGCGCCTTTGACAAATCTTTTACAGAATAAAAATAAGATTCTTTCATAATTATTCTCCCTCATAATTATAAAGAACCATTTTATCCAGGTTATTACGGAGACATTTTCTATGAGGCTTTAGACAAGATTGGTGTTCATGAAGCTGAACGTAAGGAAAGAAATATTGTATTCCATAGCTTACGACATTTCTGTGCAACTTATTTAAAACAGCGCGCAGATACTGATACGGTAATGGCAATTATGGGACACCGTACTTCAAAAATGACTCAACATTATTCTGACCACGAGACACAGGAAAAGCTTGATAATATGAGAAATATTATTACTGACGTCTGGGCTAAGTATATGACTGCATAATTAAATGGGAGGTAATTATGGAGAAGGATTTATTTGAAAACAATACATCAAAAGAGAAATTGAATAAAGCATATTTAGAACTTGTAAAATATTTAAAAATAAAAAAACTGGAAGCAAAAGATGTATCGAGCAGGTTTATTTATGGATGACGAACAAATGCAGATTGAATATGAAAAAAATGTATTACGCATGGAAAGTGTTCCAAAAATGAATCTTTTTGTTTATGACAAGGAAGCTAAATGCCCAACATGGGAAATGTTTTTGATGCAGATTTTTAATAATGATTTGGATTTAATTCATTTTGTACAAAAGGCTTTTGGAAGGTTTTCGCATGTGGCAAAAAGAGGGCTTACAAAATGAATGGAAAGCGTGACTAAATAAAAAGATTTCCCCGTTGGCAAAAAGCTTCCAACTTGAAAAATAGGTGTCGATTTTCTAGTAATAATACATTTTTGGTAGTATAATAAAAGAATAAAGTTATGTCAGATATCGGTTATTCTGAAAAGGATTTCGAAAACTACATTGTTAATCTTCTCACTTCAAAAAGTGGTTATATACACGGAAGTAACAATGATTATAATCCTCAAAAATCGATTCTGCCACAAACTTTTATTTCTTTTGTAAAATCTACACAGCCTGATAACTGGACTTGCCTTTGTGATAAGTTTGACACAGAGCAGGAAGCAGAAGAAAAACTTATAGATGAACTGATTGCTTCTAGAAAATCGCAGGGTACTCTGGACCTGCTTCGAAAAGGCTTTTCTTTTCGTTCCATCCAGTTTGATACAGTCTACTGGAAACCAGAAAATAACTTAAATCCCGAAACTATTGACCTGTATAATAAGAATATTTTCACTGTAATAAACCAGTTGATTGGCAACGCAGGAAAGTCAATTCATACCCCAATTCCAGACATTGTACTTTTCATAAATGGAATCCCTGTTGTAACAGCAGAATTAAAATTTGAATTGCAGGGACAGGGTTATAGTGAAGCTGAAACTCAGTATAAACTACGCAGTCTTGCTGAACCTTTATTCAAATTCAAAACAGGACCTCTTGTTCATTTTGCCGTAGATACTGCAAACGCCTCAATGACAACAAAACTTTCAGGTTTTGGAACAAACTTTTTGCCTTTTAATCTTGGAAGTAATGGAGCAGGTAACCAGGGCGGAAAAGGAAATCCAAAAGCTGCAGAAGGACATTTTGCAACAGATTATCTTTGGGAAGATGTTCTTTCTAAAGACAGCCTGTTGGATATTTTACAATCATTTGTAACAATTGAAGTTGATGCTAAAACAAAAGATGAAACGTTGATTTTCCCTCGTTATCATCAGCTGGATGTTGTCCGAAAACTTTTGAAAGATGTTGAAATAAACGGCTCAAAGAAAAACTATCTTATAGAACACAGTGCAGGTTCGGGAAAATCAAATACAATAGCCTGGCTGGCATTCCATTTGAACAATCTATATTTTGCAGGAAAGAATGAAAAAGTTTTTGATACAATCATTGTTCTAAATGACCGACGCGTTCTTGATAAGCAAACCCGCAATACAATCATGTCTTTTAATCCAAAAGATGGAACGGTAAAAATTGCAAAAAAATCATCTGACATAACTGATTTTGTAAAACTTGGAAATGTAATCATCATAAGTACAATCCAAAAGTTTCCTTTAATTTATAAAGAACTTGAAGAACTCAAAGCAAAAAATCCAAACCGTCGTTTTGCAGTTATTGCTGATGAAGCTCATCAGTCACAAACAGGCACTGCTGCCGGAAAAGTAAAAATTGGACTTGGTTCAGATGCTGAATCACAAATTAAAGCAGAAGACCAGGATGACATTCCAGAAGAAGGTGATGCAACAGACGAAGAACAGGAAAAAATCTTGCGTCAGGTTGCAACCGGTAAGCAGTCAAACATGAGCTTCTTTGCTTTCACAGCAACACCAACAGGCCAGACACTTCAAATGTTTGGCGTTCCTTGTAAGGTGATTGATCAAAAATCTGGAAAAGAAGTAGACGGCTACAAGCCATTCCATGTTTATTCAATGCAGCAGGCAATCGAAGAAAAATACATTCTGGATGTACTTGTAAATTATTCGACATACAAACAATATTACAATCTTCGAATTAAAAATGAAGATGATGATAATCAGTATGATTCTAAAGCAATTTATGGCATGGCGGCAAAATATGTTGCAGAACATGAACATAGAATTTCAAAAATCACTGATATCATAATAGAACACTTTGAACAGACTGGCTGTAAGACTATAGACGGCAAAGGTAAAGCCATGGTTGTTACATCTTCCAGAAAAGAAGCTGTTTTGTATGCCCGTACTTTGCGAGATAAGCTTTCTCAAAAAGGTCATTCAAACTGGGGTGTGTTAGTTGCATTTTCTGGTGACATTGACGGAAAGACAGAAAGCCAGATGAATTCCTTTCCAATAAATCCACTGGCAGAAGAAGGCGATGTAATTACAGAAAACCAGACACCAGAAGCCTTCAAACAGGACAAATACCGCTTTATTGTTGTAGCAGATAAATATCAGACAGGCTTCAGCGAAAAGCTTTTGAGTGTAATGTATATTGATAAACCTTTGCACAATATAAAGGCTGTTCAGACTTTAAGCCGCCTGAACAGAACAATGGCAAACGAAGCAAAGCTTGCAGAACGCGACTGTTTTATTCTTGATTTTGTAAATGACAGAGAAGAAATAAAAGAAGCCTTCCAGACCTATTACGGAAAGATTGAACTTGAAGGTGAATATACAATAGAAGAATTAAAAGCACTTAAAGTCAAAATTGACAAATACGCAATCATCGAAGAAACAGAAGTTGAGCAATACATTCAGATTCTAAATGAATTAGTTGCAAAAAATGCAGACCTTACAAAAGATAACATTGCTCAAAAAACAATGAATCTCGTTTCAGACTTTGTAGCCAGATTCAAAAAGCTTAAAGATGAAGATAAAAAAGAGTTTAAGCACAAGTGTATCCGTTATGTAAAAATCTTTATGTTCCTGCAGAATATTCAGAATATAAAAGATGCACCGCTGGTAAAGCTTGGGCTTTATTTACGACTCATAAATCCTCTTTTGCGCATCAAATATATCAATCCTCCGGAAGTAATTAAACCTTCTGATATCCGAAGACTAATAGAACTTTCTGATTACAAGATTGATTTTGAAATGACAGAAGCAATCCGCCTTGTAGCAGATGACGGCTCAATTGTTCAGCCAAGCCCAGATGGTGGTGCAAAAGATCCTCCTAAACCAGCTCCTACAACAGTTCAGGAAATGGTAAGCAGAATTAATACCCGCTTTGGAACAGATTTTACAGACGAAGATATTGTTCCTGCCCTAAGTGCCTTTAAGAAGAGTTTTGCCGCAGATAAGGAATTCTGTAATACAGGACTTTTAAAACAATATCCAAAATATGAACTTAAGTATAATGGTAATGATGGTCTGACAGTATTTGTAAACACAGCCTTGTCATCCCCAGAAATTACTGATAAAGTTCGCGATGTTCTTACATCAAATGAAGATTTTTTGTATTCATTCAAAGATGAAATCAGAATGCCAATTTACGAGCATCTTACACATAAATTACACATAGCATAAAAAGGAAATAAAAATGTCACTTACATCGAATGTTACTGAAAAAGCAAACCTTCTTTGGAACATTGCAGAAAAGCTAACAGGCTCATATAAACCTCACGAATACGGTCTTGTAATTTTACCGCTCACTGTTATCCGCCGTTTTGACTGCATTCTTGAACCAACACACGAAAAAGTTCTTGCAAAAGCAAAAGAAATAGAAAAGATGCCGGAAGCAATCAAAAGCGTTCAGTTTCAGCAGATTACAGGACATCCTTTTTATAATACATCAAACTTTACTCTTAAAACTCTTGTAGAAAATCCAAATCAGATAAACAAAAATTTTGAAAACTATCTTGATGGATTTTCTGCAAATATCCGCGAAGAAATAATTGCCAAGTTCAATTTTGCAGAACAACTCAAACGCCTTAAACAAAAAGACCTGCTTCTTATAGTGCTCCAGGAATTTGTAAGCGAAAAAGCAGACTTCAGCCCTAAAAAAATCAGCAATATCGAAATGGGTTATATTTTTGAAGAATTGATTAGAAGATTCTCCGAAGCTCATAACGAAGATGCCGGGCAGCACTACACTCCGCGCGAAGTAATTGAGCTTATGACAGAGCTTTTGTTTATAGATGATGAAGATATCCAGAAGAAAAAAGAATGCTCAAAATCAATTTACGACCCGGCCTGTGGAACCGGTGGAATGCTCAGCGTTGCAAGTGAATATATAGAAAGTCGAAATCTTCCTGTCACACTGGAAAGTTATGGTCAGGAAATTAATGATGAAACATACGCAATCTGTAAGGCAGATATTCTTATAAAAAGCAAAGACGGAAAGCAGGCAGAAAATATCCGTAACGGAAACACCTTGAGTGATGATAAATTTCCAAAACTCACTTTTGACTATATCTTAAGTAATCCGCCTTTTGGTCGTGAATGGAAAAATGAAAAAGCCGCTGTAGAAAAAGAAGCAGACTTAGGTGAAAACGGACGCTTTGGACCTGGCCTTCCAAAAATCAGCGACAGCCAGATGCTTTTTATGATGAACATTATTGCCAAGATGGATAAAGAAAACGGCAAGGCTGCAGTAATTCACAACGGTTCACCACTTTTTACAGGAGATGCCGGAAGCGGAACAAGCAATATCCGTAAGTATATTCTGGAACACGATTTACTTGATGCAATCATAGCCCTGCCAAATGATATTTTCTACAACACAGGAATTGCTACCTATATCTGGATTTTCAATAACAGAAAATCAGCAGAACGCAAGAACAAGGTTCAGCTCATAAATGCAAACTCTCTTTTTGAAAAACGCCGCAAAGCCCTTGGCAACAAGCGAAACGATATTTCAGAAGCAAACATCAAACAGATTGTAGAGCTTTATAACAAGTTTGAAGAAAACGAACTGAGCAAAATTTTTGATACAAAAGATTTTGGCTACACAACAATTACTGTAGAACGCCCTCTCAAAGATGAAAAAGGAGAGCTTGTTCTAAAGAACGGAAAAAAGCAGCCGGATTCAAGTCTGCGTGATACAGAAAATGTTCCTCTCAAAGAAGATATAAAAGAATACTTCAAACGCGAAGTTCTTCCTTTTGCCCCAGATGCCTGGATAGACGAAAAAAAGAATGTAGTGGGCTACGAAATTCCGTTTACAAGATATTTCTATAAATACGAAGCACCAAAGCCAAGCGCCCAGATTATGGATGAAATAAAGGAACTGGAAAAAGGCTTGGCTGGAAGTTTGAGCGAGATTTTTGGGGAGTAGCGGAGGTAAATGTATATAATATTTGAAAACTTCTCCGCAGTGTGGAGATTTTCCACGATTAACATGAGGTAGATTATGAAAAAAGAAACAAATGTTATAACATACAAAAAGACCTCAAACATAATTGAAGATGCCAGAACGATTATAAACAGTGCCAGAAGTTCTGCTGTTCGAAGTGTGGATTTTTGCCGTGTGCAGATGTACTGGAACCTTGGAAAACGTATTTTTGAAGAAGAACAGCAAGGCAAGGAGCGGGCTGATTACGGAACTTATCTTATTAAAAATCTTGCCAGTACCCTTGAATCTGAATATGGCAGCGGTTTTGGTATAAGGCAGTTAGTGCAAAGCAGACAATTTTACCGCATATATCCAATTGCGAACGCACTGCGTTCGCAATTAAAGATACTGACTGACGGAGAGAACAAATGAAAAATAGTGGCGTAGAATGGATTGGTGAGATTCCAGATGGGTGGGAAGTAAGTAAAATTGGACAACTCTATGAAGAACGTAGGATAAAAGTTAGTGATACAATTTATCCTCCGCTTTCTGTAACAATGCAAGGCATCCTTCCACAACTTGAAACAGCTGCAAAATCTGATGCACATGATGATAGAAAACTAGTTTTTAAAGGTGATTTTGCAATTAACAGCCGATCTGATAGACGTGGTTCTTGTGGAATATCAGAATTTGATGGTTCAGTTTCTTTAATAAATACAGTTCTCCATCCAAAAACTGAGATGAATCCAATCTATTATAATTGGTTATTTCATTCATTCCGTTTTTCAGATGAGTACTATAAAAATGGTCATGGAATTGTTGATGATTTATGGACAACAAGTTGGTCTGAAATGAAAAGGATTTTTATTCCACTTCCTCCAAAATCAACCCAACAGCGCATCGCCTCATATTTGGATAAAAAATGCAGCAAAATAGAAGAAACAATCCAGAACCAGCAGCAGGTAATAGAAAAACTAAAAGCCTACAAACAGTCCCTAATCACCGAAGCCGTCACCGGCAAAATCAAAATCCAAAACGGCAAAGTCTGCGGTAAATATGAAAGCTATAAAGACTCTGGTGTAGAATGGATTGGAAAAATTCCGAGTGAGTGGATACTTTCAAAGTTCAAATTCATATCGAAAGAAATTGGAGATGGATTGCATGGAACTCCAACTTTTGATGAAAGTGGTGATATTTATTTTTTAAATGGAACTAATATTGGAAAAGAGAAACTTTTTTTTAAGGACGATACTGATCGAATTAATTCATTAGAATATGAAAAATATAAACATCCCCTTTTAAGTAAATATACTATTTTTATTGCGTTAAATGGTGCAACATACGGCAAAACCTCTTTTTACAATAATGAAAAAGTATTATTAGGTAAGAGTGCAGGATATATAACTTTTGATAAGAAGCAAAATATTCTTTTTATAAGATATTATTTACAAAGCTATGCTGCAAAAAAAATTGAAGAGATTAGTTTACTTGGTTCTACTATACAAAATCTGTCATTATATACACTAAATAATTTTCCTGTTCCATTACCTTCAGAAATAGAAACGAATTCCATTGTAGAATACCTCGATAAAAAATGCACCGCCATCGACACCGCCATAGAACAAAAACAAAACCTAATAGAAAAACTAACAGAATATAAAAAGTCCCTGATTTACGAATGCGTAACCGGGAAGAAGGAGATATCGTAATTGGATAGTAAAAACTTACAAGATTATTTATGTGATGAGTGTTCAAATGGTAATTCTCCAATAACAAATGAAGAAAAAGAGTTTTTGTTACTTTTTATTGATGATGATAAAATATATAATTACAAAACACATGAAGATATTTTTAAAAATGAAAAATCAGATTATTTAGTAAATCAAATTTATAAAAAATCATTTATAGATAATAATTTATATAATAAAATATGGGACGCTTTTTATAAAATTCAAGATTCCGAGCATATATGTTCAAAATGTAGTGAAACAATTCGCAATACTTTTATGAATCATAGTTATGATTTTTATAAAATGTATAAAAAAATTGAATTAATCGAAATAAATGATTTGGCAAATCAAATTTCTAAAAAATCAAAAATTAATAAGGATTCTATTCTTAATATAACTAGATGCGAAGGGTTTAGCCAGTTATGGCTTATAGAAGAATCCTTAAAACTTTTAGATGTAGAATTGTATAATAAATATGTTTCAGCTGATAAATCTTTGCAATGGTTTAATTGGGATGAAAAAGGCGGAGGAGATTATTATTCCGAAATAATTGAGTATATAAGAATATTTATTGTTAGTATTGTTATTCCTGGTATTATTTGGGATTTTACTAAAATGGGGGTAATAAGATTCTATCAATTAATTAGAAAATTTTTAGTTAATAAAAAATATACTGATTCTGTGAATAATGAATTATTGAAAAACGAAGAAGAAATACAAAAATATGGTAAAAATTTCTCAAAAAAGGAAATTAAGAAAATTGTAAAAAAAGAAGTAAAAAGAAAAATTAAAGACATAACTAAGAACTGTAAACATAAAACAAAGGGAAAATAAAATGAAAGAAAAAAAGATTGTAGGTATAAACACACACTTTTTATTTAATACTACTAAAAAGTTTCCTTCATTCTGTCAAAAAGATTTTGATAAAAATATATCTCTATATGACTACGATACAGTATTAATTAATTCGAAAATTTCTTTTCAAGGGAGAAGTGCGGAACGAATAAGTTATCAAACTGGATTATGTCTATCTGATGAAACACTATTTCAGCTTTCGACTATATTTGATTCATTTAGAACTCAATTAACCGAATTATTACAACAAGGAAAGAATATATATGTAATAATGAATCAGACTGAGACATATTATCATCTTGATTATCAACATGAAAGATATGATTTTGATATCATGTCTTACCTTCCTATTAAAGTAGAATATGAGATTCTTTCAGGACAAGAATTTCATATTGAGAATAGGGAACCATATAATTCATTTTTTACATCAATAAAACAATATATTTCTTATGAAAATATTATAAAATGTGATTTTCTTGAAAAGCTTATTACTATAAAAGGGACTGATAAATGTATTGGAGGTGTTTGTAATATTTATAATGGAAAAATAATTTTTATTCCAGATTTTTCTAGAAAAAGTTCTGAAATACTTATTTTTGAAAATGAAAAAGTTAAGCCTGAAACTGACAATCGCGATGAAGTTTTCTTAGATGCTGTTTTTAAGTTAGAAGAAAGACTTGTTGAAAATATTGAGGAACAATTACCTGATTGGGCAGAATCATTTTTAATTTTGAATGAAGACGATATAAAAGAAAATATTTCTAATACAGAACAAAAATTAGAGAAACTACAAGGAGAATTAGAATCTCAAAAAAATGAACTAAAAAGTATACAAGAATATAAATATTTACTTACTTCAAGTGGCAAAACTCTTGAATCTATTGTAAAACGGGTTCTACAAGAAATTGGTTTTACATTATTTGAAACTGAAGAAAATCGAACCGATGTTATTGCAAAATATAAGGACCGAGATGTTGTATTTGAGATTAAAGGTGTAAAATACAGTGCAGCAGAAAAGAATGCGGCTCAACTTGAAAAATGGGTATCAGAATTTATTTCTGTGAATAATAAAATACCAAAAGCGGTTTTAATTGTTAATGGATATTATGAACTCCCTATTACAGAACGAAATGAACCTATATTCCCAAATCAAATGCTAAAATTTTCTAAGGGCCGAGAACATTGTTTATTAAGTACATATCAATTATTAAAATTATTTATTGAGATTAAACAGCATCCTGAAAAATCTGAACATTTGATAAATGAATTATTAAATACTGTTGGTGTTTATGAAAACTATAAATAAAGATTGAAGGGGGCGTTGCGGGGGTATCCCCCGCTAGAAAGGGTAGCGAGCAGCGAAGTGCGAGCGAGGGGAAGGCTTTCCCCTTTTATATGGAGGTGTCAAAGTGCAAATCGAAAAAGCTGAAAGTCAGGATATAGAATTCAAAAAATCTTGGGATGATAAATATCTTCACTGGGTTTGTGCTTTTGCAAATACTCAGGGTGGCATTCTTTATATTGGTGTTGATGATAAGGGGACTGTTGTAGGTACAGCAGATTATCATAAACTTTCGGAAGATATTCCTCTAAAAATCCGTCAGTCTATGGGACTTTTGTGTGATGTAAATGTATTGAGTGATGGTGAATTGCGATATCTCCAGATTATTGTAGAAAAACATAAGTCTCCGGTTAGTTATCATGGGCATTACTATAAGCGTGTTGGTTCTACAACTCAGGAAGTTACTGGTGTTGAATTAAATGAATTTATTCTTAAAGCTTATGGAACTAGTTGGGATGCTGTTGTTGTACCAAAAGTTGATGTTGCTGATTTGGATGAACGTGCATTCAAAATATTCAGAACCTGGGCTATCCGTAACAATCGTTTTCGTGAAGAAGATTTACAGATAAGTAATAAAGAACTTTTACAGAATCTTCGCGTGTATGAAAATGGTGAACTCAATCGGGCTGCTATTATGGCTTTTCATCCGGATCCTGAAAAATGGGTTATTGGTGCTTATACAAAGATTGGTTACTTTGCAAATGAAGCAGATATTTTGTTTCAGGATGAAGTACATGGTTCTTTGCTTACTCAGGTAGAAGATGCTATTGATATTATCTACACAAAATATATGAAGGCTTTAATCAGCTATAATGATATTCACCGGGAAGAATTGTATTTCTTTCCGCGTGGTGCTTTCCGGGAATTGCTGCTTAATGCTTTGATTCATAAAGATTATACTCAGCCATATCCGATACAGATTCAGATTTATAGGGATAAAATTGATATATGGAATATTGGTACTATGCCAGAAACCGTTCAGATAAAGGATTTATACCAGAGGCATCCTTCTGTTCCAAGAAATCCAAAGATTGCTGATATTTTCTTTAAGTGCGGTTTTATTGAATCGTGGGGACGTGGATATTTTAAGATTAAGAGTATCTGTGAGGAGTTTAAGGCTAGTCTTCCTGAGCCAACAGTATTAACTGGCGGGCTTTCTGTTGTATGTAATGCTTCTGAGGTTTATAGAAAACTTGCTGTTGAATATAAGGTTGATGGATTTGTTGAAGAAGCTGCAAATACCGAACAAGTAACCGAACAAGTAACCGAACAAGTAACCGAACAAGTAAAAAAACTGGTTGCATGCTTGAAAGAAAAGACTTTGTCGAAAAAAGAGATTCTTGAGAGCCTAGATTTGAGGCATCGTCAAACTTTGGAGCAGGATTATATTAATCCAGCACTTGAACTCGGTTTTGTTGAAATGACACAGCCAGATTCTCCAAGAAGCCCTACACAGAAATATCGACTAACAGAGAAAGGGAAAGATTTAATATAAATAACTTTAATTAGATGATGAGGGAGACTATACTGTTTTAAAATATTATTAATTCTCAGAGTAAAATAACCCATATCAGGAGCACACACATGAGTCAAGAAATAGAACTAAAAGTACCAGTTTCACAAGAACAGTTCAACGCAATCTTTCAAAAGATTTACGTACAGAAAAATCACGAAAACATCATCATCCTGGAGAGCAGTACAGACAAGATTTCCAAAAGTGACGAATATTTTACACGATACAATTCGCGCGAAGAAATGATTAAGTATAACGAGCCGCAGGTTATAAGAATCCGGACGGAAATCATAAATGGTGAAAAGCAAAGTTATTTTACAATAAAACGAAAAACTCTTGAGAACGGAATTGAAGTGAACAAAGAGGACGAAACCTTTTTGGAAAACGATGAAGCCCTTAGGATTCTTTTCGAGGAAGCCGGTTACAAGCGGTGGTTTTATAAAGAAAAATCTTCGTACTCAAGTTATTGCGCTCTGAAGGAAGGTGCGGGGCAGACACGATTTCATCTGGAGCTTGTTACCGTAAACGGAATGAATTACGTAGAAGTTGAACTTGTTATAAACGATGATGAAGCTGAAGCAAAGGCAGGAGTTAAAACAAAAAAGCCGGAAACTAACCTCAAAGCAGAACTGGAAAAGTTCATAATTGCTCTTGGGTTGAATCCGGCGGATAAAGATCCACGGTCATGGTATCAGATAATTAGCGAAAACGACCGCTAATTGGTGTCACTAGAACAGTCTCATCAAATCTTCAATAGTCTCTCTGCGACGTATAAGTTTCAGACTTCCATCCTTGCAAACAAGGACTTCGGCTGGGCGAGGGCGGCTGTTGTAGGTTGAGCACATACTCCAACCGTAAGCGCCTGTGTCGAGGATGCAGGCTAAGTCTCCGCGCTGGATTTTTGGTAAAGGTCTTTCCTTAGCAAGAATGTCTCCGCTTTCGCAAATGTTACCGGTAACAGTCTGTTCAGTAAGAGCATCACGGGCAACAACTTTATCATCGCGAATTACTTCAACGTCGTGCCAGCTGTCATACATACTTGGGCGAACAAGAACATTCATTCCAATATCGGTGCCGGCATAAATCTTTCCGTTGTTCTGTTTTACTGCATGAACACGTCCTAAAATTACGCTGCCTTCTGCAACACAGAATCGACCAGGTTCCGATTTGAATAAAGGAGTGCTGCCATATTCGGCAACAAAGCTGTCCAGAATCGGTTCAAGGCGGGCAATAAAATCCTGCATAGGAAAATCTTTTTCATCATCAAGCTTGTGATACGGAATACCATAACCGCCGCCAAAATCAATAAACTCAAGATTCTTAAAGCCCTTTGCAATTCGCAGAAGATTTGTGACTGCATCCAAATAAGGCTGAGGGTCCATAAAAAGAGAACCGATGTGCTGGTTGATTCCAGCAATTGTCAGATTATATTTTTTGATTATCTCAAAAATCTGTGGGATATCATCCTCTGGAATACCGAACTTTGTTTTCTTTCCACCGGTTACAACCTTTTCGCAATGTCCAGCTCCAACGCCAGGATTAATGCGGACAGCACAGCGGCGGCTTCTATCATCAGATGATAGCCCAAGCTTATTGCAAACCTCGCCATAAAGCTCCAGCTGCTCAAGACTGTCCAGGCTTGTCATAACTCCGTTGTGAATTGCAAACTCAAGCTCTTCGGCAGCAACATTGTTTGGTACAAAGAAAATCCTGTCCTCCGGGAAACCAGCTGCAAGAAGCATTTCAATTTCACCAACACTCATTGCATCACAGTTCAAGCCTTCTTCCAGAGCGAGCCTTAAAATGTTGATGTTTGTGTTTGCCTTTACAGAATAATTTGCCGTGTAAGGATATTTTGTAATAACCTGACTTACCTTGTGCATACGGTCGCGAAGAATATCTTCGTTGTAAACGTAAACCGGAGTGCCGTATTCAGCGGCAATTTTTTCCGGAGAGTTTCCTTTAAAAAACTCTACAGCTTCAATAAATGAGTTCATAAATCCTCCTAGAGTAAGTGTGCCCTGATTTCGTCACCGGAAAGCGGGCTAAGATAAGCTGGTGCTACATCAAACACAGTCTTACAACCTGTCTGACCTTCCTTGTTCATTTTGTAAATTGCGCGGGCAAATGCAGCAATTACGCTTGCAGTAAATGCCGGATTTGAATCGAGCTTGAGATTATATTCGATGATGTTGTTGTATTCTTTGTCCCAACCGGTTTTTCCAGAACGGAATACAAAACCGCCGTGTGGAATACCTGAATGGTCGCGGTTCAATTCTTCCTGGCTGATGAAGTGAACGGTTGTGTCGTAATCAGCAAAGTAGTTAGGCATCTCTTTGATTTCTTTTTCAATGCGGGCCAGATCATCCTTTGTAGCTCCATCTTCGGCAACAACAAAACATTCACGTGTGTGTTTCTGACGAGTTGTCAAATCTGGATTTTCTCCGGCACGTACTGACTTGAGTGCTCTGTCAACAGGAATTGTATACTGCTTTGCATCCTTTACACCTTTAATTCGGCGGATTGCATCTGAGTGTCCCTGAGAAACACCCTTACCCCAGAAGGTGTAATCTTTGCCATCGGGTAAAATGCAGTTTGCATAAAGACGTGCAAGGCTGAACATTCCTGGATCCCAACCGCAACTGATTAAAGCAATGTGTCCGTTGTCCTTTGCAGCTTTATCAACGTTGGCAAAATGCTCCGGGATTTTTGCGTGTGTGTCGAAGCTGTCGATTACGTTGAAATATTTTGCATATTCAGGTGTCTGTTTTGGAAGATCTGTTGCACTTCCTCCGCAGATAACGAGCACGTCAATTTCAGATTTGTGAGCTTCAATTTCGCTTACGTTGTAAACTGGAACTCCAGCTGTCAACAACTTTAATGATGATGGATCGCGGCGAGTGAATACTGCAGCGAGCTCCATATCGGGATTATTTTTTACAGCGCACTCAACGCCTTTTCCCAAATTACCATAACCTAAAATACCAATTTTCATTTTGTATCCTCCTGTGTTTAAAACATAAATGTTTCATTTGTCATTGTCGGATTTAATCCGGCAATCTTATTTATCCAAAAGTGTTATTTTATTTTTTAACGCTTCCTTCATTATACTGATTAAATGCGGCTGACCCGAATACAAACAGTTGTCTGATTCCAAACCAGTAACCTCGCCGGTGAGCACATATTTTGAATCGGAAATTAAACGCAGCTGTCCTTTTTGCAATTCTGTGATGTAAAGAACTGATTCGCCTTTCTGTGATTTCTTGCTCACATTTTTTCCATCGCCTTTGCCATCATTTTTTCCGCTGTTTTTCACTTTTATTCCGGCAAGCTTTGATGTTCCGTCTTTTTCAAGAATATCTTTGTCGGTTAGAATTACAACTTTTTTTCCGTTGTTAGTCAAGACTTCCAACTGATTTTTGTATTTTAAAATCAAAGGACTTTCTGCCATGATGTAAAGCCGCAAATCTGTAGAAGTTATAAGCTCTGTGATTTTGTCTTTTATATGGCGGCTTCCTTTTATGGTGATGTAACCGGTTTCCTGCTCTACAGGCTTTGGTGCATGCTGGATGATGAAGTCAGCCTTTTTTTCTAATTCCTTGAGCGTGTTGTGAAGAAAAACTTCAACCTTTACCGGTACAAACTTTGAGGCTTCTCCCTGCATCGTGTAGGCGGCGCCTTTTTCTACAAGTGTGGCCAACGAATTGTAAACGTTCGAACGCGAAATACCAGTTTCTTTTGCAATTTCATAGCCGGTCATAGCGCCGTGAGAAAGTAGTGTGATGTAGATAGTTGCTTCAATCCTGGTGAGACCGAAGCTGTTCAAGTTATCAATCATAGTATAATAGTAGTACTAAATAGGAACACTGTCAATAACCCGAGTAAACGCATTATAAATACTTAAAACTAAAAAATGGCTCCCGGTCGTGATTCATAGGGCAAAATCGCGCAATATTGCGCTAGACGCTGCATGTGGTATAGGAACTATTTTAATGCCGCTCTCGCGGCATCCACATGCAGAGTCTTTTTGCCCTATGTCTCACTCCCTCGCGCCAACTTTTACGTGAATAATTTATAATGTGTTAACTCTAACTTACAATATATCCGGAATTGTAACCGCAAAAATTGTTTTCTTATTACCACTGATTACACTTACCTCACCGCGGTGGAGGGTGACAATTTTCTTAACCACTGCCAAACCAATTCCGCTGCCTTTGGTGGAGTGGGATTCATCGGCCTGGTAGAACTTATTGAAAATGTGCTTTTGACTGTAGGGAGAGATTTCGCTGCCAGTGTTAGCAATACTAACAATTGTTGAACGCTCCTTACGTTTTATGCTAACGGAAACTGTTTTGTTAATCGGAGTATATTTGATTGCGTTGTCTAAGAGATTTATCCAAACCTGCTTAAGCAATTCTTCGTTTGCGCGAATATAAAACTCATCAAAATCCAGCTGAAGATTTATTTTTTTGTTTTCCCATTTATCTTCGAAAAGGAGGATAGAGTTGCGCAGCTGTTCAGAAAGATTGAACTTTGTTACGTTTGTAAGAATTGTCTGATTTTCAATTTTAATCAGATTAAGAACACTCAGTGCTAAATCAGAAAGTCGAATAGATTCCTGCTCAATGATATTTAAATATTCAATTTGAGTTTCTGGCGGAAGGTTTCCTTTTTTAAGTAGCTTTGCAAAGCCGGCAATGGAAACAATTGGTGTTTTGAACTCGTGGGAAAAATTATTGATAAAGTCGTTGTTCAAGGTGTCTGTGTGTTCAAGCTCCGAAGCCATCTGGTTAAAGCTGTTAGTAAAATCGCCAACGGCTTCGAACCAGTTTTCCTGCTTTCCAAAATCAAGGCGTTCCTTGTAGTTACCCTTGGCTAACTCATCCATGCTTTTTATAACCTTATGGATTGGAGAAATGATTGTGTGCGTGTACAAAAGTGAAAGTGCATAACCAACAATAAAACTTGTAATAAACAGGATGATGACGAGTACTCGGTTGTTAATGTCCATTGATTTGTATATTTCGTTAAGATTGATTTTAAGCGCATAACGGAACAAAACATACATGATTGAAAACATCACAGCAAAAACCAGAAAAGCTGCGAGCGAAAGAAGGAACGTCATCTGAATAAAAGTTTTTTTTGGTTTTGGTGCTTTCATTATTTTTTTACCGCCTTGTATCCCAAACCTCGAATTGCTTCAATCTGAAACTCGTTCCAGCCTTCAAAGCGTTTTCGTAATCTTCCAATATGAACTGTTAGTGATTCCCAACCGGTTTCTGAATCTGCACCCCAAATCTCGTCCATCAACTGAATGCGGGTAAAAATCTTTCCCGGGTAAGAAAGCAGTTTGTACAAGAGCAGGAACTCTTTTTGTGGCAGCTCCTGGGTTTCTCCATTTTTCGTTACAGTCATAGAATCATAATCGATTGTGACATCATCAATAACTATCTGATGTTCGCTTGCAATTTTCGCACGTCTGAGCAGAGCCTTAATCCTAAGCAGCATTTCTTCTTCGTCAATCGGCTTTGTCATGTAATCATCCGTACCCACAAGAAAACCTTTATGTTTATCTGCCGGCTGCTGCTTTGCCGAAATCATCAGGATTGGAAGATTGTTATCCTGTTCGCGCAACAGCTTGGTAAACTCGTAACCGTTAAGCTTAGGCATCATTATATCGAGCACTACTAAATCAATGTGCTCCTTATCCATTACCGAAAGAGCATCTTCTCCATCTGTAGCCGTAAAAACCGTGTAATGCTCTGCGGTCAAAACAGCCTGCAACAGCTTGCGAATATTTTTATCATCATCAACAACAAGAATATGAAACATACTAATACTATACGATGAAACGCGAGATTTTTAAAGGGTAGAAAAATAAGTAATTTGCCGAAGAGACTTTATAAAAATGGATTATACCTGGAATTAAAATTCAACTACAACTTTAATGTTATTTTTTTTAATCAGGTTTATATTTAAATCATATTAGAAAGAGAGGTAGAAATATGACTTTACAGAAAGCGATGAGAGTTAGGGCAGAATTAAAAAAGATGTCTGCGGCTTTGATGGATTTACTTAAGAGAGTTCCTATTCAGGTTTCTTATGAAAAAGAAAAACCGTCTGAAGAAAAACTTGTGGAAAAACGTGAAGAAAAAATTTCAAGACTTGATGGTTGCACTTATGAAGAAGTTGTACAGAAATTAATTTCTATTACTGATGCAATTTATGAATTAAATGTTGCGATTGAAAAAGCAAACAGAAACGGACATGAACTTTTGTATAAGGAAGGTGCATTAAAAGCAAAAATTAAATTTGTAAATTATTTAATAGCAGAGGAACGAAATATAACTGCGGAATCTTATACAATAGAGTCTGATTATGAGCATCCTGATTCCAATGGAAATTTTAAAAGAATCCGGGTTCCTTTATACTCATATTCTTTGCTCAAACCGGATGCACTTGGTTCTTCATTAACAAAAGTTCAAAAGTCTCTTGTTCGTGAACTTGAGTCTGTAAGGGATGAGCTTGCAGCCTTTAATGCTCGAGCAACAGTTGATTATGAAGTTCCAGAAGGTCTTTTATAAGATCTTTTAGAATAGGATATGGTTTGTGTCCAAATCAGCAGGGAGGAGGACTGTCAGGTTTTTTTGTCTGTGTGGATTTCTACGCAGACAAAGATTTTTGAATCTAAAAAACATTCCTGCTCTATTACAGAATCTTCACAAGAGAAGATTCGACAAAGAACCCAATCTGCTGTCAATGCATTTTTTAGCAGTTACTGAAAGTTAGTTTTGTTTGTAGCGGACTGGATTCGAGTTGTGTCATATAAAAATATAACACTTCAAAATTATAACATCCTTTTCGGATCGGTTATGCTTTTGGGTTTGGATGATTTATAAAAATTGACAACAATTATAACAATGTAATTTTATAACATTGTATTTTGTGTTTTTTAGAGAACTATATCCGGGATTGGCAGTTTCCATTTGGTTTCTGCCAATCTTTGTTTTAAATACAAAAAGCACTATAATTATTTTACCGGTGTTTGAATAAAAACAGGAGCGCAGCAAAAATGTCAAATCTTAAAAACATAAAATTATTCGTGTTTGATCTTGGCGGAACTTTGATGGAGTACAAGGGGATGCATCTGAGCTGGTCGGGATATTACAAAGGTGCGTTTGAATATGTAAATAATTTTTATTCGCTTGGGCTTTCAGAAAATCAGATTGAGGCATCGGTCGAGATTTTTAAAAACTATAATCCTATGGAAAAACCGCGTGAAAAAGAAATTGAACCGGAAATTATTTTTGAAGATATTATCAAAGGATGGAATACAAACCTTCCTGTGAGCAAAATCATCCAGGCTTTTTTTGATTCACTTAATCTTGAACCGATCATTTATGATGATTCAATTCCCGCCTTATCTCAGTTAAAAAAAGCAGGTTATAAAATTGCAGCCATGACTGATGTTGCAACAGGGATGCCGGACGACCTCCACAAAAATTATGTAACACCGCTTTTGGCATATTTTGATTTGTATGTTTCGTCTCTTTCCTGTGGCTACAAAAAACCAAATCCAAAAGGTCTGCAGGAGATTTCACAAAAGCTTGGAATTGCTCCTGAAAACATGGTTATGACTGGTGACACTTTCCGCGATATTCAGGCTGCAAAAAACACTGGCTGCCGTTCAATTTTGATGAATCGTTCTGGCAAAAAGCCTCAGCAGCTTAATCAGGATTTTACAGTAACAAATGCACTTGAGATTTTAAAGCTGCCCGGTATAGTGGTATAGTGATCTAGTGGTATAGAGTAATGTTTTCAGTTTCCCTGATTTTATGGTAAAATATCCTCATGAACAAAACAGATATGCCCTTCTACAAAAACGGTTTAAACTTTGAATGCCAGCGCTGCTCGTTCTGCTGTGGTCATTGGCCGGGCTTGGTGTACCTTTCGAAACGAGATTTG
>JAEEGI010002299.1_pt1 | contig 47204 bp, 41 predicted proteins | sample 8958751 | NCBI WGS metagenome assembly JAEEGI01 (sample SAMN16246545, study PRJNA631951) | gut metagenome | biome: gut microbiome; feature: rumen; material: KS-attached | host: Bos | place: Iran: Karaj | collected 2018-10
GTCGCCCTCGTAGTAGGTGCTGTCGCCTGTGGTGTAGCCGAGGAGGTCGTTGCTTGAGCGGACGGTGACGGAGTGGAGGGGTGCGGGGCGGAAGTAGGCTGTGAAGGCGGTGTCCTGGGTGACGAAGACGGTGCGCGGGTTGTCGGTGACGCTGTCGTTCCAGTGCGAGAAGAGGTAGCCGTGGCTGGGGACGGCGGTGATGGTCTGGTAGGAGGAGTCGGGGTAGAAGGCGCTGTGGAGTGCCTCGCCCTGCGCGGTGTCGGCTGAGGAGAGCTGGACGAAGTGCTGCCCGTCGGTGATGGCGCCAAAGGGTCCATACCAGTTACGAACATTAAAATATCCGTAGAAAGCCCCCTCGGGGCCATCGTTTCCCTCAACATAATGGCTATATGGGTTGTGAGGGACGAGCCAGTCCGACATGGCACCGAGATATATGGTTGAGAAGTGAGCGAGTGTATGGCCGAGATGTAAGTCGTAGACGTTGCTGTTGATTGTGCCTCCAATCCAGAACTCGCCTTGAATCGTGACAGCGGTGTCGAAGTATGCCTCGTACAGATGGCAGTAGGAGTTTCCATAGCGACCATCGGCTGTTCTGGGCAGGCATATCATATGGGGCTGGTTGGTGTCCCATCTGGCATGGGCCACGGGGAGAAGCCAGCGGGTGGAGTCCCATGTGACGGAGTCTCTCGGGACTTTGGGGTTGCGGACATACAGGTAGAGATACTCCGGCAGCCTTGTGCTGTCAATGATGTACATGGGGAAGGCGTGCTCCGGGGAACCTGAGGCTTCCTGCGACACCAGAGCCCAGAGGCCTCTGATGCGGATGGGATTGTCCGTATATTGCTGGAAGACCCGTACCATATTTGGGTCGGCGTTATAACTGGACATTGGATTCAAATGGTTATTGTCTTCAGTAATCAAATAGCCGTACTTGTCAGGGTGGAAGAACCAGTCAGCAGTGTCGTACCATTCGTTGTAGAAGTAGTTTCGCTGGCGTTGTCCGCAGGGCAGTGTGTCTATGTCCTGTGCGCGCATCCCGGCACATGCCAGGATGGCAATTACGAAAATAAGAATTGATTTTTTCATGATGTTTTATATTTAAATGTTGTCCTGAATATTATCTGTCGTTATGGGCATTTTTTACATACAGTTTCAGAGGTTGTTTTCAAGTTGTATATCTCTGCGGTAATCCACATGAAATTCTTCTCGTGATAGCTTCCCTTCCATTGTGTGGCGAGGAGGGCCGCCTGTTTCCTCGGAAAGACGGTGTATGTCTTTAGGGTTATGTCAAAACAGGATAGGAGGTTCAGTCTGTCAATGTCCTGTGATAGCAAGCTGAATTCGGTCGTGCTGTTATGGCTCGAAATGTTGAGTATGGATGAGCCGCCCTCCAGTGCAAGGGTGTTGAGTGTATAACCAGGGGCGTTCAACACTCTTACAGGATGAGAAGAATTGAACATGGAGGGAATAGTGACAACCCCTGTGTAGCTGCTGTTGTCTCTCGAAACAATTAATACTCTGTCACGGTTGAAGTCATATAATAGGTCTCTCAGCCAGGTGTTGTACCCCATGCGATAGTAGATGCTGCTGTCATACTGCCAAATGCTGGGGAAGGAGAAGTATCTTAGTCCGTACATGTTGTTGTTTTGCTCTTTTACACCAAAGGCTACTCCGAAATGGTTGTCGTAGACAGGACACAATCCCATAGTCGTCTTGTTTCTATGGAAATTGCAATTCTCGTAGTCGTTAAAGAAGTAGTGCGCCATGTAATGAATCGGTGCAGAATTGTAGTCACTATAGCATCCGTTATGGGTGAATCGGTCGAGCATGATGATTTGGTGGTTGAAGTCATACCCGCTGTTACCGAAGGCGATATCGTTGGCACATCGGTTCTGAGCCAGGAGGATGATACTGTCGCGAGTGCTGCAGATGTCAGAAAAAATGATTAAGGGTAGATTGGATGGATAGTTCAGTGTAGCCTTCCAGGAAGGGTAAGTCATGCAGGTAATCTCAGCAAGACAGGCTGTTGAATCGTCGTCAAGTGTCCCAATAGAATGGATTTTCACCAACCCGTTGCTGGGCCGGCCTACGGCCAGACGAGTCAAAGAGGAGGTTTGGTCCACAACATTGTAGACAACCTGACCCGACCCAGTGTAAAATGTGGTTGCTGGGAAGTGCCCCACGAATCCTTCGTGGATATATTCGTTTGAAAACATATCCATGGTTTTGTGTATCAGAGTGCCACAGAAATAACATTCACCGTCTAAAATCTCCATGTCGGTGATGTCGACATAATAGTCGGTACTGTCGACAGAATTGAAGTATGTTGAGAATGATATTGATGTTCCTGTTATATATTCATCTACAAGAAAGGAATGGAGCACCATGCCCGTGGAAGACTCGAAATGCTGTATGTGAACCACTCTGCATTGCGGATTGCTGCGCACTATGCTGTGGGTCTCCTTTATGTCGTATTCATCCCAAATGCTTTGACAACGGGGTATTGCTTCTTGAGCTAATACGTTTGTGGATAATGAGAGCAACAGGACTGCTGTTATCCACCGGTGCAAGTTTATTGTGAACTTATTCATTGTTTGTGAATTTTGAAATTATTAATCATGCGTTGGTGCTGCGCGGTGTTTCGCAAATTGTTTTCTTGCCGCACAATAAAGTCAGTCGCTTGCCGTTGTTATTTATGACAGCATGAAGCGGCAGCTTTATGCCTTTGGTGCCGCGCGGCAGGGAGAGGGGTTAGGGTAATGTGTCCCCTCCCTTGCGGCGGCATCTTTTTTATGCCCCTACACGTCGGCACACCTTTCTGGTACGTGCGGGGCTTGTTGCTTTGTTGTTCATGGTGTTACCATTCTTTTTTATGCAGGTGGAAAATAGGGGTTGTTTGATTACTTGGTGGCGATGCAAGTGTATATGCCTGTTTCTTCATCGTAGTAGATGGTGACTTTGTAACCTTCGCTTTCCTTTTGTTCGCACCAGTCCATTGCTTCTTTTTTCTTCTTGGTGGTGAAGACTTCACGTGATTTTGGTGCGTTGGCTACCGGACGGGCGTTGGGGTTGAAGAATTGAACGGTGTAGCCCTCTTCGGCCAAGGCGAACAGATGGTCGAGGAGCAGTGTCCAGTCTTCATCACTTTGGATTAGGGCGGTATGTTGCTGCCCATCATAAAGGTAGATTACGGAGTTTGACTGTGTGGGGAGGGTGTCCTCTTTGGAACATCCAACCGTTGCAAGGCTGAACGCGATGCAAAGTGCGATGATTTTGAGTGTGGTTTTCATGTTGTTTTTATTTATTTTGTGATATCATATAGTTGTAACGGTTTGAGGTCACAGCTTTTTTCTCGGCGAGGGTATGGGTGTGGAATATGCAGACGTTGTGGTTGGTGAGTGAGACGGTGCATTCTTCTGTCTCGATGGTGTCGGCGGGTTGGTAGTTGCTGTAGTTGGTGCGTTGAGGGTCGATGCATGCCCCGGGGTTGCCCCGGTAGGCACACCATAGGACTATGATTTCTTTGCCTTTGAACAGGTGTGAGTATTGTATGAATTCGGTCAGGTCGAGACGGCAGTCTTTGATGAGCGTTGCCCAGCCGATGGAGTCGGTGGCCTGGAGGGTGGTGACATCGACGGCGATACTGTCGTTGAGTGGGAAGTTTTTGGTGTAGGCAGTCTGGATGTGGTCGCTGTCCTTGTAGCGCAGGAAGATTTCGCTGCACTCTTTGTCGGGCAGCTGCCGAGGCCAGCACTGCCATGCGACGACTGCAACCACTGTGGCGATGATGATAAGTGTGGCTATAATGCTGTGTTTTTTCATGGCAGGTGTGTTAGGCTGTTGGTGATGATTTCGATGGCTTGCTGGCGGTCGGCATTTTTGCCGAGGCGGTAGTCGGGGGCGGCTTGTGCAGGGACGGTGTTGAGCAGGACCACGGCCAGCAGGACGGAGACGATGGCGGTGCGGGTGTAGAGGGTTGTGACTTTGTGCATGTATTTCCGGTGGCCAGCCCATTGGTCGAAGCCGTTGTCGAGTTCGCGGTCGAGCCACTGCTGCTGGAGGGCTATTTGCCGTCGGGCGCTGTGGTTGGCGGGCGTTGTCGGTGGGGTGGGGTGGGTGTTGTCCATGGCTTTATTTTTTTTCGGGTTGGTTGTATAGTGTGTCTTTTATTGTTTTCAGTTTTTGGACGATGCGTTGCATGCGTTTGTTGACGGCGTTGGGTGAGATGTTGTATTTGACGGCCAGTTCGTGGCGTTGATAGCCGAAGAGGTAGTCTTTTACGAAGGTGCGGTCTTCGGGGTTGAGCCAGGCGATGAGTTCCTGGAGGGTTTCGGACACTTGGGCGTTGGTGTCGTCGTTGGCCAGTTGGTCGGCCAGGGCATCGGTGATGGTCGTGGCGTCGATGTGCGGTCGCCGGTGCAGGTTGTGGAGCACGCTGCGGGTGGTGAGTATCACCCATTGGCGTTCTTCCTTTGGGGTGGCGTTGTCGCGCAGACGGTCGAGGCGTGTCCAGAGCACAAGGGCTACATCCTGCATGAGGTCGCGGCATTGTTCGGTGTTGCCGCGGCAGAAGCGCCAGCAGAGCCGCCAGATGGTTTTTTTGTGCCGGGCGACGAGGTGGGTGTAGCCTATGTATAGGTCGGTGTTGTCGGACATGGGTTTGCCTTTTGCTTTATATAATATTCACTTTTTTGGCAAAAGTGGACAGGGGGGTGTGTTTTTTTTTATGGGAAGGTTCTATAAATTCTGTATATACGTCGCGTCCCTTCGGGACGCAGCTCTTTGATGCCTTGAGTGTCACGGCACTGCGCCTTAAGCTTGTACCGTGTTTCCTCGAGACGTTGCTACATCTCGGCATAGCCCGAACAAGTTCGGCTCTGCTCTCGACATCCGCAACTTTATTAATAGTCTCACTTCTTCGAAGTGATTTATAGAAGACCCCTATGGTTATTTAGGGGATTTCTATTTAGGGAGATTCTATTTATCAAGAATTTGTAGATTGCACATTCTGGATTTGATAAGAATAAAAAGCCTTTAATTGCAAGCAATTAATAGAAGATGCCATAAGTCGCTTTTTTGGAGGTTATCTATTCTTCCAAGAAGCCGGCCAGTTGCTGGGGGGTAAAGGCGATGGTGACAGGGTTGCGGGAGTGGGGCGAGGTGTAGAGATAGACGAGGGTGACATCGGTGGAGACGAGCAGCTGAAGGACCATGCGGGCTTCGTTGTTTGTGCGCAGGTTTTGCTCTATGTTTGCGGTAAGCTGGTTTTGCGAATCGGTGCCGGTTTCGATGTTGAGCATGGCGAGTTCGTCCACTTGGTAGGTGTAGGTCATCACCCGGTTGACGGAGTCGAGCACACAGCTTGCCAGAGTGGTGAGGCTATCGACGGCTTCGGGGCAGTCTTTGTTGACATTCTCGGCTATGTAGCCAAGGAGTGTCATGTCGTCCATGAGGCTCACATCGTCCGAGCTTGCCTCGCTCAAATAGGTTTCCCACATCCACGGGGCAATGAGCAGTTCGGTCGAGTCGGTGCGGGAGTGGTCGCGATAGCGGTAGCGCATGGTGATGCCGCCGAGATAGGCAGCCTCGCCCATCCCGCCGGAGGATTCGTCGAGCAGGTGCATGGCCTGCCGGTAGCGGATGCTGTCGCGGTTGGATTCTATTTTTGCCTTGATTTCGGGCCAGAGGGCGTTGGGATACTTATAGACAGCAGTGAACAGCAACGCAGCGGTGTCGTAGTAGCATTCCACGAGTGTCTCGCCGTCGTCGTTGATTTGACGGGGAAGCATTTCGCTGACACGCTGCGCCACCTGAGCCACGAAGTCGCGTGCCTGCTGTTCGAGAGGAGGAGGGTTGAGGGCTTGCTGCAGGTCGGCAGTGGTGTAGTTGTATTGCGCTGAGTGGGCTTTGCCCTTTATGAAGAGGTTGAGGCGGAGGTCGAAGGTGTGGTCGGCCAAGGGCTGGAGCGACCACTGGTCGTGGTGGACGAGGTAGTCGAGCATGGCGGACTGGGTTGTATCGTTGATTACCTGGTCGGAGTCGAAGGCTATGGAGAGTTTGATATAGCGGTAGTCTGTGCTCATGAAGACATGGGTCACGGTGAGGTGGTTGGCGGTGTCGCGGTAGGGGATGAGGCGCTTGAAGGTCTTGACGAGGTCGTAGACAGGTGTGATGTCCTCGGCACCGAGCATCTGCGCCTGGGCGATTGCCGGTGCAAGAAGCAGCGCGAGGGCAAGGAGAAGGCGTTGCAGCTGTTTTTTCATTGGCTTGCAGCAGCGTTATGCCTTCGATACCTGGTCGCCGGTTTTGCCGAAGCGGCGCTGGCGGTTCTGGAAATCGTAGACAGCGTTGTAGAAGTCTTCGTGGCGGAAGTCGGGCCAGAGCTGGTCGCTGAAGTAGAGCTCGGTGTAGGCCATCTGCCAGAGGAGGAAGTTGCTGATGCGCAGTTCGCCCCCTGTGCGGATGAGGAGGTCGGGGTCGGGGTAGTCCTTGGTGACAAGGTAGCTGCGCAGGGTCTCCTCGGTGATGTCGGCGGGTTGTAGGCGTCCGTCACGGGCATCGGTGCAAAGGGTGCGCAGAGCCTGCGCTACTTCCCAGCGGGAACTGTAGCTGAGTGCCAGAATGAGGGTCATGGCGGTGTTGCCCGCTGTGGTTTCGATACACTCCATGAGTTTGTTGCGCGACTTTTCGGGTATGCGTGCGGTGTCGCCGATGGTCTGCAGGCGGACGTTGTTGTCCATAAGGGTCTTGGTCTCGTCGCGCACGGCTTTGATGAGGAGTTCCATGAGGCCGTCGATTTCCTCTTGCGGACGGTTCCAGTTCTCGGTGCTGAAGGTGTAAAGGGTCAGGTATTTGACACCGCAGGCCACAGCGGCCTCCACGGCCTGGCGGACGGCGGTCATGGCGTTCTGGTGGCCGAAGATGCGCTGGTGAGCCTGGCGCTGGGCCCAGCGGCCGTTGCCGTCCATGATGATGGCCACATGCTGCGGGATACGGGTTTTGTCGAGGTCTTCGAGTTTCATACTTCAGGTTTGTTTCTATGTTGGATGATTATTGTTCACACACTTTGCCCCGCAACCAGCCAAAGAGCATTTCGGCCGAGAAGGTGAAGGAGACATTGAAGAAGGAGTACCAGTCGTTGAGGGAGTCGTCGCCGCGCTTGATGCCTGGGGCATTGACATAGCCGGGCTCCACTTCGCCACTGCGGTCGGCCAGTATGGCGGCCATTCCACCCTCGGTGCCACCTCCCAGGACAGAAGCCCCCACATAGGTGGTGCTAACATCGTCGAGGTAGTCGGTCCAGGTTTTGCGCCAGCCATACTCCACGGTGAGGTGCATGTTGCGCGAGAGGCGCCAGCGGTAGCCGATGCCGAAGGGCATGCAGACCTTGATGAGCTGGTATTTGACGCGGTCGGGATATTTCGTGGTGCCCTGCCCCTCGGTGCCGAGAGGCTGCAACTCGTACCACTGGGACTGCCCCGAGGCGGGGTCGGAGTAGAGTGCCATGGGGTTGAACTTGAACACTCCCGCACCGCAGAAGATGTAGGGGGTAGAGGTCTTGAGCGTGGCAGAGCCTATGCCGTAGGGGAAGAAGTTGAACTCGGCACGCAGATAGCCTTCTATCACTGGGGAGCGGAAGCTGAGATTGCGCCGCACGATGACATCGGGGTTGCCGCCTTCCACTCGCCCATAGGAGCCGCCTAAGGCAAGAGACCATCGGGGGTCGAGATTGAGACGGGCAATAATCCCCCCCGCCAGATTGGGCTTGCCAAACATGCTTTGGTCGTTGAGGTCGCCGATGTAGTTCATGCCCCCGCCAATGAGACCCACCTCGCTGCGGGCAAGGAAATTCTGAGCCATGAGGGGCATGGTGGCCAGTAGGAGAAGAATGAGAAGCAGCAGCCTGCGCATGTTACGAGATGTCGATTAACGGTTGGGGTCGTAGGACCAGCAGATGCCTTCGACCTGCATGAGGAGGTCGCGCTTGGTCCAAGGCTTATTGCGCGGGCAATAGACATAGCCCGTGAGCATAATGACTTTTTTCTTGTTGGGGGAGAGGAAGGTGTAGTTGACAAACGGGCCTGCCATGAAGTCGCCAAAGGAGCGCCAGCTGCCGCGGGTCTCGATGCAATAGTCGCTGTCGAACTCCACCTGACGCCTTACGAGAGGAGCGAGGTATTCCCCATTCTCCTTGCGGCGCTCGATGCCGGTGTAGCTGTTGTCGGCGCTGGCGGGTACATGACGCTTCATGATGGTGTCGAGGCGGTCGAGGATGTTCTGCTCGTCGAACACATTCTGATCGGTATAGGGGAAGACATCTATCAGCACCCCAATGCCGAAGTCTTTGGCTTCCTTGCGCACCCAGGCAAAGTCGATGTCCTGCTTGGCCAGGGAGAACTCGTTGGAGAAGGTCAGTCCAAAGCCGAATTTGTTGCGGATAAATTCATTGAGTTTGTAGTTGTTCATGCCCTCAAAGGCCTTGGCAACGCGGCGGTGTTCGTTCTGGTAGATATGGTCGAGGATGCTCTGTTCGTACTTGAGCAGCATTTGGTGCAGTGTGGCACGGTCTTTGACAGCAAAATCGAAGATGGCCTGTGGAGCGGCATACTCGTCAATGTGCATGTAGACCTTGTCGGGATTGTCGGGACGGATGTCGAAGATGAGAATGTTGCGGTGATTCTGGAACATCTCGGAGTTTTCGTAGGACGAAAGGGGGATGTTGACTATGTCGAACAGTTTCTCCGGCACAAGAAGACCCTCCTGTGGCCGGCCAAAGAGAGAGTCGACAAAGTCTTTGGTCTCGCCTCGGTAAACATCCTTGCTGGCAACAATCATCAACTCCAGGGTCTTGCCTGAAGACCCTTTTTTCTGCGGGGCATCGGGTGCGGCGGGTTGGCACGCGCAGAACAGCATGGCTGCCGATGCAATGAATAGCAATATTTTTTTCATGGGTATGGGATTTTATCTTTTTGAATATATAACGCTGTTTTTGAAGAATTATTGCCCTGCGAGGAATATTATTGTTTTTTGCAGGGGAGATACCATGAATAGAAGTCTTTGACGGCTTGGGCAATGTCGGTTTGAGGCATGGCAAGGTCGGCGACAGCCCTGCTATTGTCGTAGTATTCGCACACCATGAGCTGCCGCACATTGCGCGTGGAGAGCTGTGTGCGCAGGCCGCACAGGCGGAGGAAGTCGCCGCAGCGTCCTGCCGCAGCCAGCAGCCAGTCGGGGAGCAGGAGCAGGCACTGGCGGTAGTTGCAGGTCCGAGCCTGGACACGATAGAACTGCTTTAACGACAGGTTTTGCCCCGTCAGGAGGTAGCGCTGGCCACTGGTGCCCCTGGTCAGGGCATTGACGATGGCTACGGCGGCATCGGCCACATGGATAAAGCTTTTACCTCCTTTGGGCACAGGCATCACCGCCTTGCGGTAACCAGAGAGAAGCAGTTTGCCCGAGCTGGGCTTGGTGTCGTAGGCACCTACCATAAAGCCGGGATTGACAATGACAATATGCCAGTCGGGGTGCTGACTGGCAGCCTGAAGGAGAGGCTCCTCCCCTGCCCTTTTGCTGAGGGCATAATAGGAGCGGCTGAAAGGGGGCTGCATGGGTGCCTGTTCGTCGGCACAGGCGTCGGGCGTGCCATAGCCTATGGTGTTGGCTGTGCTGGTGTGCACAAGACGGGAGATGCCTGTGCGGTTCATCAGCTGCAGCAGACGGATACAGAGGTCCCGGTTCACCGGCAGATAGTCCTCGTAGCGGAGCAGCGACATGTCTGTCACCCCGGCACAGTTGACAACGGCATCGCAGCCCTCGGCGGCCTTATCTAAATCAGAGTCGTTGAGCAGAGAGCCTTTGAAGACTGTCAGCAGGGTTTTATAATCGGGGAAGTCGTCAATATGGAGCGACAACGGATTCCGCACCAAGGCATGGACTTTATGCCCTTGTTGCAACAACTGCCGGAGCACATTGTGTCCCAGCAGTCCGTTGCCGCCCAAAAGGAGGATAGTCATGTCAGCCTACATTGCAGCCCGGGGTGACCAACTGGCTGGGAGTGACCAGCACAAGACGGCCGTCTTTGTCCTCGGCACTGAGTATCATACCCTGGCTTTCGACACCCTTGAGCTTGCGCGGTGCAAAGTTGGCAATGAAGCAGACCTGCATACCTACCAGCTTCTCGGGTTCGGGATAGAATTTAGCGATGCCGCTGACGATGGTGCGGGTGCCCATGCCGTCCTCAATCTTGAACTGCAGGAGCTTGTCGGCCTTGGGTACCTTGCAGCACTCCAGCACAGTGCCCACGCGGATGTCCATCTTGCCGAAGTCCTCGAAGGCAACGGTGGGCTTGACCTCTGCGGGAGCCCATGCGTTGAGCTGGTTCTGCTTCTTGGTCTCCAACAGCTTGTTCACCTGCGCCTCAATGGTGGCATCGTCTATCTGCTCAAAGAGCAGTTCCGGTTTTTCGATGGTGTGGCCTTCCATCAAGAGATTGGCATTTCCCGCATGCTGCCAGCCCATGGCAGGGAGATTCATGATGCGATGCATCTTGTCGGCTGTAAAGGGTAGGAAAGGCGCACAGAGCACGGCGAGATTGGCACATATCTGCAGGGAGAGGTTGAGCACCGTGGCTGTGCGCTCCGGGTCGGTCTTGATGAGTTTCCACGGCTCGGTGTCGGTGAGGTACTTGTTGCCCAGACGGGCAAGATTCATCATCTCGGCCAAGGCCTCGCGGAAGCGGTAGTTCTCGATACTGCGGCCTACCCGCTCGGGGAAGGTGGCGAGTTCGCGGATGACCTCGTTCTCCAAGTCGGTCATGGGACCGCAAGCAGGCACCTTGCCGCCGTAGAACTTGTGGGTGAGCACCAGCGTGCGGTTGACAAAGTTGCCCAGGATGGCTACCAGCTCGGAGTTGTTCTTGAGCTGGAAGTCTTTCCATGTAAAGTCGTTGTCCTTGGTCTCCGGGGCATTACTGCACAGGGTGTAGCGCAGCACGTCCTGTTTGCCGGGGAAGTCCTTGAGATATTCATGCAACCAGACAGCCCAGTTGCGCGAGGTGCTGATCTTGTCCCCCTCGAGATTGAGGAATTCGTTGGCGGGGACGTTGGCGGGAAGGATATAGCTGCCGTCGGCATGGAGCATGGCGGGGAAGATGATGCAGTGGAAGACGATGTTGTCCTTGCCGATGAAATGCACCAGCTTGGTGTCCTGGTCTTTCCACCACTTCTCCCAGTCGTCACCTTTCAGCTGCTTGGTGAAACTGATATAGCCGATGGGGGCGTCAAACCAAACATACAGCACTTTGCCGTCGGTTCCCTCGATGGGTACCTTGACACCCCAGTCGAGGTCGCGCGTGACGGCACGCGGCTGCAGGCCAGCGTCAATCCACGACTTGCACTGTCCATAGACATTCGTCTTCCAGTCGCCCTTGTGTTGCTCGAGAATCCATTCGCGCAGCCAGGGTTCGTCCTGGTCGAGGGGGAGATACCAGTGCTTGGTCTCTCGCATCACAGGGGCATTGCCGCTCAAAGCCGACTTGGGATTGATGAGGTCTGTGGCATTCAGCGAGGTGCCGCAGGCTTCGCATTGGTCGCCATAGGCATGCTCGTTGCCGCAGTGGGGGCAAGTGCCCGTGATGTAGCGGTCGGCAAGGAACTGATGTGCCTCCTCGTCGTAATACTGCATCGACGTCTTCTCGATAAACTTGCCTGCGTCATACAGCTTCTTGAAGTATTCCGACGCCGTCCTGTGGTGCTCTTCGCACGAAGTGCGGCTATAGATGTCGAACGAGATGCCGAGCTCAGCAAAAGAGTCCTTGATAATATTGTGGTATCTGTCCACAATATCCTGCGGGGTGACACCCTCCTTGCGAGCCTTGATGGTGATGGGTACACCATGCTCGTCGCTGCCTCCGATGAACATCACATCCTCGCCCTGAGCACGCAGGTAACGAACATAAATGTCGGCAGGAACATAAACACCCGCCAGATGTCCGATGTGGACAGGCCCGTTGGCATACGGCAACGCCGAGGTTACGGTATAACGCTTAAAATGCTGGTCTTTTTCGCTATATGTCATAGTCTTCTATTCCTTGTAAGTGTATAATATCTCCCCATCGCCTAACACCTTGGTGGGGTAGTTCTTGCTGTTGTATTCGTAGCTGAACGACTGTTCGCTGTTCTGGGGCTGGCTGAAAAGGTCGGTCTCCCGTCCTGGGAACGCGACCGATACCTTGAGCAGTCCATTGTTTGACATCGTAAGCACATTGTTCATTGAGAGATTCTGCGGGGAGAAGATTTCGCCCCAGTTGCAGAACATGGGGTTGTACTTGTTGTCATAAGTGGAAGAAATGGTATCCGCAAGCGTCAGTTTCAGAGGCAGCTGGCCGCCCGTCAGCATCATGGCCATCTGGACAAGCGAGAGGTAATCGTCGGGGATGCTGATAAACTGCTGGATAAAGTCAATGTCCTCGGTCGAGACACTGATAGTGACCACACCGCTGATAACCTGCTTCGTCATGTTCTCACCCGTCCATTGCAGGTTCATAGTGAACGTCTTGTCCGCGATTTCGAACTTCGGCGCTCCCGGTCTGTTGGAGAGGCGGGCCATCAGAATCATCGACTCTGCTGTGCTGCGTCCCACCAACCGTTCAAAAGCCGAGCCTTTGCCAAGCAGGTTCCCCGCCAGCGACAACAGGAAGTTGTCGTCAATCACAATATCAGCGCCGCTGACTTTCCCCTCGGCATTGTGCTGCATGGTCATCGTGACAGCCTGAGTACCCTCGTAATAGATTTCGCAGCCGGAAATCTGATTACCTGTATAGGTATAGCGGATTTCCTCGCCAAAATCCCTTGCCGGGGCAACCTTGGTGATAAAATCACCCGAATAGCTGTACACCGTGGATGTGCCAGACTCCGTCATGGTGATAGAATTCAGATTATCCTTACTCCAGTTCCACTCCTCGGTCAGAACACCGTTCTCTGTTACGGTGGCCAGTTTCTGGCAAGGATGATAGATACCCTCTTCATATACCGGGACAGGGTCGGGAACGGGTTCTTTCTTGCATGAAATGGTGCAGGCCACTATGCCTGCGGCCAAAAGCGATACGAATACTTTTTTCATATTGATACGATTATGGTTAAACATTAAAAACTTCTCATTAAATAGCCTTCTTGGCCGTGGTGGTGCGCTTGGGGGCAGCCTTGGCCTGAGTGGTAGCCTTAGGAGCAGCCTGCTTGGGGGCAGCTGTACGCTTCGGAGCGGCAGCCTTCTTTGCTACGGGTTTCTCTGCCGTCTCCTCTTCGTGGTTTTCCTCTTTCTTGTCATCCTCCGAAGGGGTCAGCTTCCCTGCATTGAGAAGGATATTATACCAAGCAAACAGTTTCTTGGCATCGGATGTGTGGACACGCTCTGTATCGTAATCAGGCAGAACCTTCCCCAGTAAATCAAAAAGCTCCTTGCTGTCGGCCTTCTTGGGGTCAAAAGCGGTGGGCTTGCCTTCCAAGACCGTATAGGCACTCTGAAAAACCTCTTCAAGAGGCTTCTCGTCACTGGTGGTGAACATGCGAATCTCGCTCAGTTGGCTGATGCTGTTGGTAGAGAACACGGGGAACTTCTGTCCGTTGACAAGATTTTTGACAATGGCACCGCTCTTGGTACGCGACACCAATTCATTCAGGTCGGGTTTGCCGGAAATGGCTAAGATGTTTGTTAAATCCATTGTATGTAATATTAGCTTTAAAACCTCTCAGTAACGGAAAAAAACAATTATTATTATAGAGGGGGAAAAAAATCCTCAAACTTTATGGTAATGCACCAGTCCTTCTGCTGGTGAGCTCATCATAACTCCTAAGGAAACACCTCTTTGAGATGCAATATCCTTCAAATCTGATTCAAACTCCGCAACAACGCCACCCACCAGATGGAGCGGCAGGGAAGCCTTGTCGCCGAAATAGTCCAGCTGGTCGAAAAAAGCCCCAAAACAGTCTGCCAACACGCGCTGTATATATTCCTCCCCCCTAAATCGGGCGGCAAACGGCACCAGCGATGCCAGGAATCTGTTGGGGTTGGGCTGCTGGTACAGACAGACGATAAAGTCGGCCTTTTCTTTCTTATAGGTATCATGGAACATGATGCTTAAGTCCGTCGGCATCCTGTCCTCGAGATAGTCTTTCAGCAACCGCTTACCGATGTGGTTGCCCGAGCCCTCGTCACCCAATATATAGCCGGTGGATGTCCGCTGCCGGGCAATAGCCTCTCCGTCGTAATAGCACAGGTTGCTGCCCGTGCCCAGAATGCCTACCAGTCCTGCCGTCCTGCCGCATGTGGCACGGCAAGCCCCCAGCAAATCACCCTCAACGGAAACACTTCCACAGCCAAACGCTTTCTCCAGATACTGCCGCACACGCCTGCGGGAAACATCCTGTCCACATCCGGCTCCATAAAAGAAAACCTCTTCCACCCGTGCATCAGCAGCCGTCAGCAGCTCAGCACACACTCTTCCACATGCCGACACAAAAGCTTCCTCTCCGGCAAACAGCGGGTTCAGCCCCTCCGTCGTGCAATGATGCTCACCCTCTCCGTCAAGGCAAACCCAATGGGTCTTCGTGCTCCCGCTGTCGGCTATCAGTATCATTATTAATCAAATCGATTAGCACATTAACGCATTTACACGTTAACACGTTCAGATGATGCCAATTATCTCGTTAATATCCGCTATCTTGTGACGCTGGCAATAGTCCTGCAGACCATCGACTATCTTCACGGTGACTGCCGGGTCAATGAAGTTGGCCGTACCCACCTGCACAGCCTTGGCACCGGCCATGAGGAACTCCAGTGCATCCGCAGCACAGCTGATTCCACCAAGACCCACCACGGGAATCTGCACGGCATGGGCCACCTGCCACACCATACGCACTGCCACAGGCTTGACGCAGGGGCCACTCAAGCCACCCGTAATGGTACTGAGATAGGGGCGCTGGCGCTCCACATCAATGGCCATGCCCAGCAGGGTGTTGATGAGCGACACGCTGTCGGCGCCCGCCTGCTCCACCGCCTTTGCAATATCCACCACGCTGGTTACGTTGGGCGTAAGCTTTACTATCAGTGTCTTATGATATACTTTCCGCACCGCCTCAACCACCTGCGATGCCATATCAGGGTTCGTGCCGAAACCCATGCCGCCTTTCTTCACATTGGGGCAGCTGATATTCAACTCTATGCCCGGGATATTCTCAAGTTCGTCAATCATCTCCGCCACACGGCAGTACTCCTCGATGGAAGAGCCGCTGACATTGACCAGGATATTGGTGTCAATATCCTTGATGCGGGGATATACCTCACGGCAGAACGTCTCCACGCCCACATTCTGCAGCCCCACGGCATTCAGCATGCCCGCAGGGGTCTCGGCCATGCGGGGATAGGGGTTGCCCTGACGGCGCTCACCTGTCGTGCCCTTGACAATAATGCCGCCCAGACGGGAGAGGTCGATAAAGTCGGCAAACTCCTCGCCATAACCAAATGTACCCGATGCTGTCATCACCGGATTCTTCAACACAATGTTGTGTATCTTTGTTTCTAACTTAGCCATAACTTTGCCCTCATAATTATCTGGCTGCATCCAGCCACTTGGTCAACTTCCTGACATCAAACACCGGTCCCTCTTTGCACACGCACTTGTGCCCCTCGTCAGTGTCACACACACAGCACAGGCAGGCACCGATGCCGCATGCCATCATATTCTCGAGCGACACCTCGCAGGGGATGCCCTTCTCCACCGCATAGCGGCCCACAGCCTTCATCATCGGGGTGGGCCCGCAGGTGCAGATATGGTCATACGCGTCAGCAAAACGCGAATGCTGTGTCACCAGCCCCTTCTCGCCCAAGCTGCCGTCCTCAGTGGCATAAACCACCTCGCCGTAAGGCTCAAAAGCCTCCCTGACGGGAATCAATTCCTTTGTACGGCCACCCAGCAAGATGACGGGAGCCACCCCTCTGCGCTTATAGCACTTGGCCAAGTGGAGCAACGGCGCAATACCGGCACCGCCGCCCACTAACAACGGGCGCGAGCCCTCCACGGCAAAGCCATGTCCCAGCGGATAGACCAGGTTCAGCACCTCGCCCTCTTTCAGTGTCGATAGCTGGCGCGTGCCCTTGCCCACCACCTGTATCAGCAGAGTCAAGGTGTTCCGCTCCTCATCTACATCGTGAATGGAGATAGGTCTGCGCAGCAGTACCTCACGGCAGTTCTTCACCTCAACCTCCACAAACTGGCCGGCCGCAATCGGAGGCAGCTTGCCCGGATGTCGCAGCACCAGCGAGAAATAATGTTCTCCCAGCTGCTCGCGCTTCTCAATGACAAAATCAGTAATATGTTTCATAGTCCTGTACTTATCTGCCGGACACGCCCGGCTCTTTTCAAAACAAAATGCAAAAATACGAAAAAAAATCGTACCTTTGCAAATTCAAAACAAGAAAACACATGGAACTGCCGTCAACCACCTTGGCATCAGCCGTCGAAGCCCTCTCCTCCCTCCCAGGCGTGGGCAAACGCTCGGCACTGCGCTTTGCCCTGCACCTGCTCAAACAGCCCAGCGACGATGTGCTGCTGCTGTCCGAAGCCATCCGCAAACTGGCCACCGACATCCACTACTGCCACATCTGCCACTGCATCAGCGACACCGACACCTGCCCCATCTGCTCCAGCCCCAAACGCACACAAAGCATCGTCTGTGTGGTGGAAAACATACAAGACGTCATGGCCATCGAAAACACACAGCAGTATCGCGGTCTCTACCACGTCCTCGGCGGGGTCATCTCCCCTATCGACGGCATCGGCATCCGCGACCTTAATATCGCCACCCTCCTGCAGCGCGTACAGCAAGGCATCCCGGCTCCCGTCGAGGAGGTCATCCTCGCGCTCCCCACCACCATGGAGGGCGACACCACTGCCTACTACCTCAACAAGCAGCTGCAGCCCACCGGCATCAAAATCACCACCATCGCCCGTGGCATAGCCGTGGGCGACAACCTCGAATACGCCGACGAAATCACCCTCGGCCGCAGCATCCTCAACCGAATCCCCTTTGCATGAACAATCAACACCACATCATGAAACACCCAATCCTCCTCACCATCCTATTGGCCTTCACCATTATGGCCTGTGGACAAAACAACGTACCCGAAACCGAAACAGACTCAACACCCATTGTCAAACCTGCCGACCAACTGCAGCAAGACATCGGCGAAATACTCCTCGTGGGCTTCCGCGGCACCGCCATCACCGACAAAGACCATATCGTCCGCGACATCCGCGACTATCATGTGGGCAGCGTCATCCTCTTTGAATACGACGCACCCACCGGCACCCGCCACCGCAACGTGAAGTCGCCCGAGCAACTCCGCACCCTCTGCGCCGACCTGCAGAAACATGCCGGAGGCAACCTCCTCATCGGCACTGACCAGGAAGGAGGCAACGTATCTCGTCTGCGTGTGCGCGACGGCTTCCCCGCCACCCTCACCGCCGAGGCTTCGGCACGTGGAGGCGACGACACTGTGCTGCGCAACGCCCGCACCATCGCATGCGAACTCAAAGCCGCAGGCATCAACCTCAACTTTGCCCCCTGCATTGACGTGAACGTAAACCCCTCCTGCCCGGTCATCGGACGGCTTGGACGCAGCTACTCAGAAGACCCAGCAATCGTAACCCAGTGTGCTTCGCTCTACATCAAAGCCCACCGCGAAAAAGGCATCCTCACCTGTCTCAAACACTTCCCCGGCCACGGCAGTGCCAAAGGCGACACCCACGCCGGACTGGTCGATGTAACCAAAACCTGGAAGGAAACCGAACTTGAACCCTACCGCAAACTCATCGCCGACGGCTATGCCGACATGGTCATGGTGGCACACGTCATCAACCGCAACCTCGGCGACAACCTGCCCGCCTCGCTCTCCCCGCTCGTAGTCAAAGAGTTGCTCCGCAACCAGCTTGGATACCAAGGTGTAGTAGTCACCGACGACCTCGCCATGGGTGCCATCACCCGCCAATACGGCTTCGAGGAAGCCCTGCGCCTGGCCCTTCTTGCCGGATGCGACCTCCTCTGCCTCTCCAACAACGGCGACTCCTACAACCCCGACCTCGTGCCACGCGCCGTGCAAGCAATCACCCAGTTCGTCAAAAACGGGGAACTCTCAGCCGATGACATCCACGCCGCCGCCGAGCGCGTCCGCGCCCTCAAAAAGAAACTCAAGCAACCTTAAAACTGCTAAATTCCCTTATCCCAAAAAACCAACCAACCTCTCCCACTCAGGATAGAAAGTGGAGCGGTCTGATTGCTCTACAAGAGAATAGAAAATAGTCTCATCAACAGACTTATTGATTCTCAACGCTGATAATGCACTATTTATAACTGCTTCAACATCTTCTTTCGTTGATAGGGTAATTGGGTCAACGCTATCATAATATTCTATTAACCTCGTCCGCAAGTCAATGTCGTTCACAACTATCTTCCTTCCATTATCCAACATCTTATTAATCTTTTCAATATACATACCCTTGTACTCCTGAACGAAACCATTGTCTATTTTCCCATCCGAATAACGTTCTTTAATAACAACTCTCCGACTCTCAATAGCCACCTGTAACTCATGCTCAACATCAATCTTCTTCAAGGCATCTTCCTTTAAATAACGCATCAACAACTGGGCTAAAATTCCCACATCACTCAACAAAATGCTTTCTTGTGTATAAACAGGCAATGCCATATTAGGTAGTTTCTTCTTTTCTTGCAACACCTGTGACAAAATCTCGTAATGTTCTGGCAACAACCTGTCCATATCAAACACCAACAAAGACTTATCCCATAAGGATATTTTATTCTTTATCTCACCAAAGAACAACCTGTACATATCCACTTTATCCATTATCTTGGATATTCCACCAAGCACCCAGAACATTATTTTTTTGTCGCGGTTGGCTACTTTGTCTGAAAAGAGTTTATACAATAACCGGGCGTCATCGTCCCCTTCTACGAATACAATCTTATCCGCTTCTATAGCTGAAATAAAATCTAAACCCGCCGCAGTGCTATCTATACTCCTTATTACAGGTACCGACAGTGTTGGATATGGCCCCGTGTAGTGTGGAGTGTTCAGCTTTGGCAATTCTTTTTTATACAAACAGCTAACAACACCTTTCCCCGAACCGTCAATATGAAACAACTGTGACAATGATGCCGATCGAATCAACGACTCATTGTGTGTGGTCACAACCACCTGATTGTTTCCCGAAGCACTATTCAGTACCTTTAATAAACGTCCTTGTATATCACGGTGTATATGACTATCAGGCTCATCGAGAAGAACCAAATTCAAATCCTTTTTCTCATCTGATTGATGATATACATCCAATAGAATTTCCATCACCTGCAACGAACCGCTGCCCAACAAAGCAATATCTTTCTCAACAATCTCATTATCTATCTTGTAAGTTATTATTACACGCTTGTCTTTTTGAATGTCACTCTTTGATGACAAGATCAGCTTCGCACTTGTAGATGTTCCATACAATACAAATGACATATCGTTTTGGAATGTCTGGAACACTGCTGATGAAGAATGATATAGCTTATATATCCTATTCCTAATCACCTGATATGAATGTCTCTGATGAATAGCGTCGTTTAACACCGGATCTGTGACAAAATCCTCCATTTGCTCTATCAACGCAACAGGTGATGCATAGTAGTATGCTATTGAGCCGTTGTTGAGATTACGAAAGAAAGTATTGAACTTATTATAGTCAAAAGTATCTTTTCCATCAAGAGATATTACATAACGAGTATTAGTAGAACTACTTATAGAAAAACCTACAGTCATCGACTGCTTACCATCATCTGTGACAAGTTCTGCACTTAATACAATGGGGAGTTTAGTGTTTCTGTCCCTAAACATATCCTCAAAATTAGGACACCGTACACTATAGATTTCATCAAAATTAAAATACCTATTGCTCGTCGGACCCAAAATATAATCACCCTTTTGATACTTACCCGTCACTGATCTCTGAGCTTCATTTAGCAGTTTCCCAAAACATTCTGCCCATAAAGCCAACGCCTCTAAAATTGTCGTCTTCCCACAATTATTCACACCTGTCAAAATACTAAATTGCCTGTCAAGATGTATCTCCAAGTTAACTACAGATTTGAAATCTTGTATTTTAAACGAACTAATATACATACGTTTTCAACTATTTGTCATTGCAAAAATACAATTTTTTTTTCTTTTTACAATATTTCAATTTTATGCAATCGCATCAAGCCAATTGATTTCAGATAAACAATTATCACTTACATCTCACAATCCAAGATTCTTTCAAGAAACTTCAAAACATGCCGGTAACAGCCAGCAGGCCCGTTGCAGCAAGATAACGGGCCAGTTTCCCTATAAACATCAGGAGGAGTGTCCACCACGGGTTCACACGCATCAACCCCATGGCAATGGCTATCAAATCGCCCACAAAGGGCAGCCACGTTAGCAACGCCGCCCACGCGCCGTACTTCGCCACCCGGTCGCGCATCCGTTCCAGCTTCTCCCGCTTTACCCTGAAATACTTCTCAAGCCACTCCCACTTGCACAGCCAGCCCATCAAATAGCTGATCATCCCCCCTGTGGTGTTGCCCAAGGCAGCCACAAGTGTAACTGCCCACTTCCCGTATCCCATCAGCAACGCACCTGCCAGCAACGCCTCGGATGCGAAAGGCACCACCGTGGCGGACAGCATGCAGCCAAGAAACAGCCCAAAAAGTCCCAATTGCTCAAGCATACACCCAATAACGCTTGCCCCGCCGTTTTATTTTATCCCCACCACACTTTGTGGTTAGACACATCATTTTATTCAATTGCAACATAGGTATTTAATGGTTTAGAGAGCCAATACCAATCATGCAAAATCATCACTATTAGTGATTGTTCTGTCAAGACAATGTACATAATTTTGCAACTGGAACAAATACAAGAAAGATTATGGATAAAAGACTGACTTTCTTTGGTACTGCGGGATTCGTAGTGCTGTATTTTGTGGCTGTTTTTGCGGCCGAATTTATTGGATTTGCTCATCCGGTATGCTGGATGCTGGCACCTGCCTTGGGTGCACTGCTGGGTGCATTGCCCTACCGCTGGCTCTCGCAACGCTGGCACGGCTTCGGCCTGGGGACGGTGCTCGCCACCGTGTTCGGCCTGCTGATGTTGGCCATGGGCGAACTGGACCTGCTGCGGCTGGCCATCTGTATAGGCTGCGGACTGCTGAGCGACATAGTGCGGATGGCGATAAAGAAGGACTGCTGGGCATACCCCGTGCTCGCACTCGGCAACATTGCCGAAATCATCTACCTTTGGACCCGTAAGGAATGGTACCTACAGGGTGCTGCCGACGAGATGGGGCAGGCCTACGCCGACGCTATGGCTTCGCTGCAAAGCACCTTGTGGCTCGTCGTCGCCCTGGTGGCCATCATGCTCGCCGCCGAATGTGGCCTTTGGATTGCAAAAAAATGTATTAAATAATCGGAATATGGGACTTTTAAGCAAGATTTTCAGCAATACCCGCAAGCCCGAAGGATTTTTCGGGCGTATGATGGTGAATGGAATGAACGGCGGCGGCCACGCCCGCTTGGCCGAATGGGGACTCTCCTTCGTGAAAGTCGCCGAGGACGCCAATGTACTCGATGTGGGCTGCGGAGGCGGTGCCAATATCGCACGCCACCTGATTCGCTGTCCACGGGGCAAGGTGACGGGCATCGACTATTCGCCCGTATCAGTAAAGAAATCGCGGGAGGTGAATGCCGCAGCCATCGCCGCAGGACGATGTAAAGTGGTCGAGGGAAGTGCTGACGCACTGCCTTTCGAGGACGTATGCTTCGACCTCGTCACCGCTTTCGAGACAGTCTATTTCTGGCCCTCGATAGAAGAATGCTTCCGTGGGGTGCGGCGCGTGCTGAAAGAGGGTGGCCGCTTCGTCATTGTCAACGAAGATGACGGCCTCTCCGGCAACAACGAGAAATGGGAGAAAATCATCGACGGCATGCACACCTACACCCCCGACGAACTCCACACGCACCTCTCTGCCGCAGGTTTTCGCGACATCGCTGTCCACAACGACGAGAAGAACCACTGGCTCTGCGTTTCTGCTGTCAAATAAAATGTCGATATGAAACCAAACTACAAAAACTGGATGCCCAAGGGCATGATTTGGGGAACACTGGCCGGGAGCATCGGATGCCTGGTGCTGACCCTTCTTTTCGGCTTGAGCGGATGGCTCGCTGACAGCACTTTGAAAACCGTCTTGGTCGTTGCATTCCTCGTCATTACAGTGGCGCTGGCTTGTGTGACGCTGTGGATGGCACTGATGCACCGCGCCTTCTCCTACGACGGCAAACGCCAGATGTCGCGCAGCGTCATCGAGGGTGTGGCCAGACGGGTGGTGCTGCCCAGCGGTGGCAGAGGTTTGGATGTAGGCTGCGGCAGCGGGGCACTGGCCATAGCTGTTGCCAAATGCAACCCGCAGGCGCAGGTGACAGGCATCGACCGCTGGGGGGCCGAATACTCATCTTTCAGCAAGACCCTCTGCGAGGAGAACGCCCTCATCGAAGGGGTAGGCGACCGCACCTCCTTCGCCAAAGGCAATGCCGTCCAACTCGACTTCCCCGACGAAAGCTTCGATGCTGTTTTTAGCAACTACGTTTACCACAATATCCCCAGTCGCAACCGGCAGGCTATCCTCCTCGAGACCCTCCGCGTGCTGAAGAAGGGCGGCTCGTTTGCCATCCACGACATCTTCTCGCGCCAGAAGTACGGCGATATGCAGGCCTTCGTGCAACAGCTAAAAGATATGGGCTACGAGCACGTGGAACTCATAGACACCACCGACGGCCTCTTTATGACCCATTGGGAAGCCACCTGGATGGCCCTCACCGGCTCAGCTATACTTGTCGGCAAGAAATAACGCCTATGAGAAGCTACACACCCCTGAAGATGATCCACGCAGGGCGCTACCGCCGCTGCTTCGACACACTGATGCCGTCGGTGCAGCAGGATGTTCTGCAAAGGATGGAACGGCTGACCAATGAGGAACGCCAGTGGTGCGATGATGGAAACTACGGCCACCTGTGCAACATCCTCCCCACGCTGGCCATCGACGAGGCACTGGCAGCCACCGGTATGCCTGCCGACAAACGGCTGCAGTTCCTTTCGGAAAATATGTGGGCGGCACTGAACCCAAAGCCGATGCAACGGCTGGCGCGATTGCCGTTCTTCGTGCCGTTGATGAAGAAGGTAGTCCCCTTCGGATTCCGCAAGGGCAGCGGACGGGGCTGGCGCTACGTGTGGCACCTCGACACCGACTCGCGCAACGAATTTCACTTCGAGTGTACTGAATGCCTCTACAAGCATATCTTCCTCCAGCACGGCGTTCTCGAGCGTTTCGGCCCGATGTTCTGCCACGCAGACATCATCAACTACGGTGAATTACCCTTTACCGACTTCATTCGCACCCAGACACTCTGCCAAGGCGGAAAACTATGCGACTTCCGCTTCGTCCGCCACCGGAAAAACGAGCATTGGCAACGCAGCCGAAGTATTTGAGTGTTGCATTTGCCCGAGCCGGCCATTAGGGTTTTACTTCACCCGGCTGAGGCGGGCGGTTATCTGCTTGCCGCTGTCGGTCACTAAGGTGAGCAGGTACGGCGCCGGGGGCAGGTGGGCGAAGTCCACGCTCCACTCCCCTTCGCCGCAAGGCACCAGCGTGACCGTCTCGCGGCGGCCCGCCATATCGGTCAGGTATGCCTCGCGCAGCCGCTCCTCACCCTTGTAGCGCACACGCACCCGCTGCCTGAAGGGGTTGGGGTACACCGTCACGCAGCCCATGTCGTCCTGAACCAGCACGCGGATGTCCTCCGGCTCCTGCGGTATCTCCGGCGGCACATAGACATAGGGGCGCAGGAAGGCGGTGTCCACATACCGCGCGATAAATGCCGTCGTGCAGCTTCCACCGTTACGGGCGTCCAGCAACAGGTCGCCCAAATGCAGCGTCATGTTGGATGCTGCGCCGTAAATATACAGGCTGCTGTCGCTGAACAGCGCGCCATTTATATGACGGTAGTTGCTGTCCACGCCGCTCAGCTCCATATAGAGTATCTCATGCCCGCTGTAGTCCCATATCGACACAGCAGAAACTCTTTCTAAATACCCTCGGAAATTATAATGGTGTAGGCTGTCGGAAAACAGGATATCTCCTTTCGTAGAAATCCCCGATGCAAACCGGTTGTTGTTTGCCGCATACGTGCTGTAGTACGTCTCCCCCTTGTCATGCCCGGCACAACGGAATTGCCAGTCACCCTTCACGTGCAGTCCGCCGTATGCCAGCAGGTGGCCGTCCCCCTTGTCCAACCGCAGGAAGGCGGCGCTCTTGTTCATCCACAGCGGCAGCGTATCCCCGTCGTAGGAGAAGTACTTGTCCGGATTGGGGTCACTCACAGAACCTGTACCAAAGAAAATTGGTACAACTAAGCCGCTGTCGGTCACATTGGGATGATAAAAAAGTGTACTTATTCCCTTCCCCCGCTTCGGATAGTCCAACTGCTTCAGGTACTGTGCCCTCAGCATGGGGTCGAATTTAATCAGATAATCTTCCCGCGGGATTGTACAATAGTTATTACTGCTATGAGTGCTTGGTATCATCTTTAGTGTCAAGTATATGCCTGCCGCACTGTCCACCGGTATCACGGTGTCGGTACAGCAGTACGGACTCCTTTCAAAACGACCTATCAAGTAGATGTTGTTCTCCTCGTCAATCTCGAAACTTTCAAATATCGTATTTTCATTGCACATGTATGACCTGTATTCCTCCATGGGGAAACTGGGATCCTCCGGTGGCATGTTGATACAAGCCGGGTCAAATCCTATAGGGGTGTTGGAGGGTTCAAACAGAAAGCGTGCCGCTATCAGACTGTCGAAGTGGGGCGAGAATTTCATTATCAGATTATTCCAGAACCGGGGGCAGCTGTTGGAATGGACGTAAAACGACCGCTCCCCGTCCACCATTATGCGGATGGCACTGATATCCCCATTCTCCCACGTGTAGTGACGGGAAGTATGGCTTACGGGATCGTACGCCCCCGTAATGTCAAACTGTCGTGCTACTATTATCACATTCCCCTCATTGTCCACGGCAAAGATGCTCCCTCCATTCAAGGGTTCCTTGGCAACAACAGGCCAATCCCTATAAATAGGGTTCCCTGCGGTGTCGTTATATCCTACATTCAGAAAGTGCTGCTCCTTGATGCTGCCGTCTAAATTGAAATAAATAATGGCTGAGCAGACACCGCCGTTGACGCTGTCGCGTTTGAACGGCACTCCCTGCATCACGGTGTCCCAATAATAGGTGAACATATCCGTGAAGACGTTTTCCTGATAGAATTTGGGAAAACCCATAAACACCAGCATACTGTCCCCCACCATCTGCATGTTGGCAATAGTCTGGTTGTCTCGGGAGTTCCACAGGGCTTTATGCCACAGCAGTTGACCGTCGGGGGACAGTTTGACAAGACAGGTGCCAAAATTTAACCAGCTCCCATCCACGGGCAGCAGGTCCTCCCCGTCTATCATCGCACCCTTGTGAAAATGTCCCAAAAAATAGACATTCCCCTCCGAATCCGTCACAGCCCGCTCGATATGACTTACGGCTCTGTCAGCACACGATGTATAGCTCTTTACCCAATCGAAATACTGTGCCTCTGCCGGAACACCCATCCCAAACAAAAACACAAGGGCAATAAGTATCTTGTATCTTTTCATAGCCTGTCAATTTTAATATGGAAAATACGCTGCAAATATACGACTTTTTTTTGAATCAGCAAGCACTCACACTAAAAAAGCGGTTTACGCACCCATGCCTTCCGTCAAGCACGAAAACTACGCCCTTGAAAATCCATCTTTCATTTTTGCCCCAAATCTTGTATCTAACTCCTCCTTTTTCAAGAAAAAGGGTTAAATAAAGTTAAATTAAGGATAAGGGGGGTAACCAAATCGCACCTTTTGACTCTATATAATAAGACAACTTCGCAACTGCGGAAAAAGTGCTGTCTATTATTAACGTCAAAAAAACTGTATCATGAAACACAAAGACCCCCACAAATTGAAAAGTACCGCCCTGCTGGTGTTCTGCATGTTATTCTCCCTCCCGGCCTTCTCCCAACACTTCGACTGGGTGAAGTCCTATTCGGGCTATAGTCGCTCAGATTATCCCTATAACCACATCGTCGGTTCTGTGACCGACTCGCATGGCAATCTCTATGTCGCAGGGCAGTTCGGCAAGGGTGCTACAATCGACGGTCAAGACCTGTTGCCATTTACGCCTTACGGAAGCCAATGTAACACTACTCTTAATGCCGCCATTGTCAAGTTCTCTCCCCAAGGTCAGATTCTCTGGAAGAAGGTTCTTCATGCAAATCAAGGTTTTCCTTGCACTATTGATGAAATACATCTTGTTGGTGATACGGCATTATATGTAGAGTCTCTTGTCGATATTATTCCGACGGGCAATGATGCGTACCTTTATTTCTATGATACGCTTATAACTAGTGACGATACGTCATTTATGATACCTGTAGATAGTTTGGTCAGTGGTGTGGCAACGGCATTCTCTATCATGGATTTGAATGGCAACTTCTTGGAGCACCATTTTTTGCAAATCGCATGGATTGACAGTAATGGAGTAGTGATAACGATGGACAGGTCGGGTGGAATAAATCCAGAATCGACCAGCCGTATTGATAACCAGGCTTTTCCAGGAGGGCCTTTTGGTGTTGACAGTGATGGGAATATTTACATTGGGCAGGTTCCAACGGATATTATCGGACTCCTTGACGGTTGGTACTCTATCGAGAACGGAAAACTATCAGGCGTGTTAATCATGGTGGACGGGCATTCCCGTTTCACGTTTTATCCAGAGAATCGGCCTTCAGTGTCGAATTATCGGATATTGAAATTCTCTCCACATTTTGACAATTTGATTCAATATCAGTATGTTTTCGCTGACACTCCGTTTTGGGATGACGATGTGCCAACTGCAGGGAGACTGTTGATGGACTCTGATAACAACATATATCTCTGCCAAACGGTTTATAATGACATCAGGAGGGGTAGTGGCAGGGTTTCACTCAATGGCGCGTCGGACATGGCATTTGAGGGTAAGGAAGCCACCATGGGGTTTATAATAAAGTATAACAGCCATTTAGAGCCGCAATACATTCGGCAGATTGACTATCAAAGCACCTCAAACAATGGCTATTACAACTATTATTTCCATGACATGGCTATTGATGAGGATTCAAACTCCGTATTTGTTATTGCCACTGTCGCTAATGATGTACCTACGGATTCGATGTATGTTGACGGGGTTCAACTGGATGCTAATAATAACGCACTATTCTTACGGTTCGACAAAAACACGGGTCGCTACCTCTCTCATGGCATTGTTCCTACCAACAAATACTCAAATTTTTACGGAACAATTCACAATACCGATGTCGTGTGTAAAAACAACCGCGTATTTGCCCTGCCAACTTTTCAGAATAATATTCAGTGGCAGAACAATGAAATCAATATTGAACAATACAAATGGGGGAAAGGGTTGTTCATCTGGGACTATGCTGGCAATCCTATCCAGTATGTGGATTTCAACTCTATATCAAGACAAAGCGAGCCAGGTACAGCACTTGCCCTGCATGACAGTGTTTTATATATTTGTGGCTACTCAAGAATCAGTATGACTGTGGCTGATACTACTCTAAATCCTTCTGGCAATACCATGGCCTACATCTTCAAGTATGTTGACACCTCTTTCATGACACCCTATGTGTCTCCACGGGACACGGGCGACGTGCGCATCAAGGTGGTAGAGGACGGCAACGCATTCGTGGCCTACCCAAATCCCTTCCGGCAGAAAGTCAATATTCAAGTTGAAAGTGGCGAGTTGAAAGTTGAAAGTGGTGTTGCCACCGCGTGGCTCACCGACATGCAAGGCCGCCGCGAGGAGGTGACCCTCACCCCCGCAGGCAACGGCAAATACACTTTAGACCTCACCTCCCGCCCACAATCCACATACTTGCTCACCCTCACCACCGCCAACGGCAAGACCCACACCCTCCGCCTGCTGAAACAGAGCGACATCTTCGAGAGATAGGCTTTTTTTGTAATCTTGAGATTGCATTTTTTTATGATTTTGTCATCTGCATATTACAAAAAGTTTGTATCTTTGCATTTGGAGTTCAAAACTGAAACAAAGCGACATCTTCAACCGATAATGGAAGATTATTTTGCCATGTGAAATAATCCCCAATCGGTCATTAGGCCGACTTTTATATCCTCTCTCGCTTTTTAAGGAGTTCGCTGTTTGCAGAGGGTGAGGTATGAGGGATGTGTTAGTAGCCGAGGATTTTGAGCATGGATTTGTGGCTCTGTTCTTTGGCAAAAAGCTTGGTGACGTATTCGCCGTTCTCGTCTTTGTCGATGATGATGTGTTTGGGCGCGGGGATGAGGCAATGTTGAATGCCGCCATAGCCGCCAAGGCTTTCCTGATAGGCGCCAGTGTGGAAGAACCCTATGTAGAGAGGCTCGTCTTTTTGTAGTTTGGGTAAGAAGATGGCGTTGGCATGGGAGTCAGCATTATAGTAGTCTTGGCTGTCGCAGGTCAGGCCCCCCAGGAAGACACGCTGGTACTCGCAGTCCCAATGGTTGATGGGAAGCATGATGAAACGCTGGTTGATGCCCCAGGTGTCGGGCAGGGTGGTGATGAAGGAGCTGTCGATCATATACCACCGCTCGCGGTCGTTCTGCTGCTTCTCGTCGAGGATGCTGTATAGGGTGGCTCCGCTTTCGCCCACGGTGAAACTGCCGAACTCGGTGAAGATATTGGGTTCTTTGACTTGACGGATGGTGCAAATGTTTTTGATTTGAGCCAGCACTTCCTCGGCCATGTATTCGTAGTCGTAGTTGGCTGCAAGTGAGGTCTTGCAGGGGAATCCGCCACCGATATTAAGGGAGTCCAACTCGGGACAGACTCGTTTGAGGTCGCAGTAGACGTTGACACATTTGGACAGTTCGTTCCAGTAGTAGGCGGTGTCGCGGATGCCGGTGTTGATAAAGAAATGGAGCATCTTGAAGCTGAACTTGGGATTGGGCTTGACCTGCTCCTCGTAGAAACTGACGATGTCGCGGTAGCGCATGCCGAGACGAGAGGTGTAGAAGTCGAATTTGGGCTCCTCCTCGGCGGCGATGCGGATGCCCACCTTCATGGGTACATCGGGGTTCAGCAGCATCTTATCGAGCTGGTAGTACTCATTCATGTTGTCGAAGATGGGCACGACGTTGTGCCATCCGTCGTTGTAAAGTCCCACGATGTTCTCCAGATAGGGGAGTCGTTTATAACCGTTGCATACGATGAACTTGTCTTTATCAACCAATCCCTGATTGTAAAGTTCTTGTATCAGATTGATGTCGAAGGCCGAGGAGGTCTCGAGGTTGATATCGTTCTTGAGTGCCTCCTCAAGGACGAAACTGAAGTGGCTGGATTTGGTACAATAGCAGTAGTTATAGCTGCCCTGATAGTCGGTCTTGGCAATGGCGACATTGAACATGCGTTTGGCGCGTTGTATCTGGGAGGAGATTTTGGGCAGGTAGGTTATCTTTAACGGGGTGCCGTACTGCTTGATAATCTCCATCAACGGGATGTCGTGAAAGTAAAGTTCGCCCTCCTCCGTGCGGAATTCGTCCACCGGAAAATCAAATGTTTGGTCGATTAAATCGTAATATTTGTTCTTCATCCGACTAAAATAGTTTGTTGTTAAAAATGGCATCCGACTCACTCGGATTGGATTGCAAAGGTACACTTTTTTGTATATAAAACAAGAAAATTTTTCGAATGAATCTTATTTCTAAGTTCCGTGAACTGATATACAGGAGTTTAGGATGTGATAATTTTTCATCGGGGAAACACGCTTATACGAAAATAATGGTTGCTGGGATAGTGGTTGCAGGGTTAGTGACTGTGGGTTGATGGAGAAAAAAAAGAGCCAACCGGATGGGCTGGCTCTCGTTATGGGAAAGGTTTATACTATTTGCGGATGAGCTTTTTGACCACTACGGCATTTGCGGTTTCGACTCTGACGAAATAGATGCCTGAGGGCAACTCATGGAGGTTCAGTCGTGTTTGGTCGCCGGCCACCTGCTTGCGCTGGATGGTTTGACCCATGAGGTTGATAAGTTGGACGCTGCGGATGTCGTTGGCGGTGATGGTGACACTACTCTGGGCAGGATTGGGGTAGAGCTTGACCTCGGGGAGGGTAGAGATGTCGGCGATGGATAAGAGGTTGACTTGTGCTGTGCTGCTGCAACCACCGCGGTAGCCGTTGACAGAGATGTCGACGGAGCCGGATGGACATACAACGATGCAGTTGCCCGTTTCGCCGGTGCTCCACTCGTAAGAGCTGGCACCAGAGGCTTTCAGCAGTCGGCAGGGGCCGAAATCTTCGACCTGGATGGCCACTTGGGGTTGACCAAGCACGTAGAGTGATAGGTATTGGTATGTATTACTTGAGGAATCGACATAGGCGAAGTGGCCGGTAGTTTCGGTGTTGATGGTTCGGCCTGCAAAGGTGTATGTGGCACCCTGACAGATGGTGTCGACGGTGAATGTGCAACGACCTCCGATGATGGGTAGTCTCACGTCGTCAATCCAAGCACAGTCTTCGCCATTGGAAGCAGAGAAGTCTTTGGTGTAGGCAAATTCATATTGGTGTGTTCCGGCTAAGACAGGGTAGGAGACTGTAGTCCAATCAACTTCGCCTGAAGCAGTCAGTTTGATTGCACCGTCGATGGAGAAGGTGAACTTGTCCCAGTCTTCTTCGGAGGAAACTTTGTAGCTAAAGCTGATGGTGTCGGGCAGGATGGATGTGCCGGTGATGGAGAGCTTGGAGGATGCGCGGTTGCTGAGGTTAGCTTTGCTGCGGGCGCTGTAGTTGCCGCTCATAGACACGGAATTGGTGATTTGCCAAGGGTTGTCGCCATTGACCCAGTCGAGGTGGGTGAGAGTGCCCGTTTCGAAGTCATCGGTGAAGCAGGTGCCTACGGGAATGTTGAATTCTTTGGCCAAGGTAGTGCCATGGTCGTCGGTGACATAGAGATAGAATGGAATGATGGCATCAGGGACATTGGGTCCCACGGTGACGTTGAAGGAGAGGGTGGTGCTTTCGCCCGGGTTTAAAGGAGCAGAGGTTTGCTCGTCGGCTTCATGTGAGAGCAGACCGTAATTGTTGATGAGGTTGAAAGTTAGGGGGGAGGAGGCAACAGTGCCGGTGTTGGTTACCGTGCAAGTGATGGTGCTAGTGGAGTTGGCTGTTAGGGCGGAGCTGAGCTGGGCTTCGGAAAATGTAAGGCTGCTGCTGTTTACTAAGAAGTTGGTGGTGTAGTTAGATTGGACGACACCTCCGAAATTGACATTCAGGCTGAAACTTAGATTTTCGCCATTGGTAAGGCTCTCAGAAAGATAGACAGCGTTGACTCCCGTGAGGGTGATGGTGTCGCCAGGAGCGCAGGCGTTGAAGTGGGTCTCGGGCTGGATGACCAAGGCTTTGGGGGTGCTGGAGGTGAACTCGATAAGGTCTTGCGTGGGAGCAGTTGTGCCGACATTGGTGAGGGTGATGTCGAAGGTGGCTACTTGTCCGGGTTGGAGGCTTCCGGAGGTGGGAACGACATCGGTAATCATCACAAAAGGTCCATTGGGGATGATGACGGTGACGTTTTTGAAGGTGGGCTGGTAGTTCTGAGCCCAGATGGCCAGTTCCAGCTGTCCGGGCGTGAGCGAAGCCGGGAGGGTGAGCGTGGCCACTCCCGAGGCATTGGCATAAGCTGCAGCCACGAGGTCATGGTTGTTGATGGTGGTGAGGGCTACGTAGGCATAGGGAGCGGCCGTGACGGTATAATTGGTTTCACCCACAATAATGGTGGAGGAATTGGTAACCGACATGACGTTTGCCGGAGCAAGCCAGGGCATCAGAGAGGGGTCGCCAAAGAGTTCGTATATTTCCCAATAATATTGCTGGTAAGAACCGTAGGTCTCCACAGCCATGTTGCCGGCGGTGATCATGGCACCCGAGGTGGTGTGCCAGGCTGCGTAAGGCTCGTTGTGGGTGTGAAAGAGGCGGTCGTACATGCCGAGGTTGTTGGCATTGTAGGTGGCATTCATCGTGTTGGAGATGGATGTGCGGTAACCCACTTCCCAACAGAAGTCGTGGGGCCAATAGGAGGAATTGGTACAACCAAAATAGGCCACAGCTCCAGCGTTGTTGTTCTTGCGCAGGAGGGCCTCACCAAAGCAGGGTGATGAGCTGTTGAAACGGCCCGTGAGGCAGCAGTTGCCAATCATGACAGACGGCTTGCCGTTGTTGGTCATGGCTGCCACATTGGAGGTGGAGAAGTAGGGCTCGCCCCAGCAGTCGTCGTTACCGTGGGCGCTGTAGTTAATCCAGCCATAACCTTGGTTGTAGAGGTTTTTGAGCGTATTGGCGGTGGCGGTGGTCTGACTGCTGCCCGTGACGGTGACTCCGGTGGGTGCAAAGGAGGTGTTGTTCTTGTAATATTTTACATCGGTAAACCCTTGGGTAGCATTGACGTAATATTTGGCCACATAGTCCATGGCAGGGTCGGCATATTTGTAGGCATTGTCATCCGTTTGTCCGGCATCAACACCGGCAATGAGGATACCCTTGCCGAGATAGGATGGGTTGGCAAAGGAGTAGCTCTCATAGAGGATGGACTTCTCAAGTTGGGGAGTTAGGTCTGCCACTGACTCGGCAGAGAAACGACCAAGATAGCAGTCGGGGATGTTGTCGCCGTCGGTCCAGGTGGCAAAGTAGAGGTCGGTGACATGCTGGTTGGAAGGAGAGGTTGCGCGGGAACGGAAAGCAGGGACCTGCTGGTTGTCGCCGACAAGAAGCAGATAGGTAGGGGCTGGCAGGTCGTCGGTAGCGTTGGTGTAGAAATTCTTTATATAGGTGGCTATGTCGGTACTGGAGGTACCCACAGCGGCATCGTCGGTATAGCCTACGGTAACCAAGAATCCTTGGCGTTTCTTCCAGAGGATGAACTGGTCCAGTTGGCCGCGGAAACTACTGTGGGAGACAATGAGGTAGTGGATGGGGGCATCCTTGCGCACCTCTTTTTCTTCAGGCAGAGCACTCAGCAGGTTACTGCCAAGGGAGAAGTCGGGCGAATAGTAGCGGCGGTGCATTTGTTGGGTGGCAGCCATGTCGGCATCTTCGAAGGTGAGGGTGATGTCCATGGAAAGGATTCTGTTGAGCTCACCCGTGACGGGATTGTAAGAGAAGGGGGAGACGCGTAGCAGGGCCAGATTGCGGTCGCGGGCAACGCCCATCACCTCAACCCAGGCGGCTGGTTGGTCGGTGAATGCATCGGTTTGGTAGTATGCGCTGTCGATGACAAAAGGCAGGGGGGTGCGGTCGGACTTGCTGGGTGCCGGTTGGACAGGCATGAGGGGGAAGGGGAGCGGTTTTAAGCTCTGCTGGTTGACATTTGATAGGGTAACCTTGACCTTGCTGCAGAGCGGAATCTCAATCATTTCGGTGATGATTGGCAGGTTGGGGCGACCCAATTGGGTGGAAGGAGCTGCCCCTTCGACAGAGAGGGTGACGAAGGGGGTTCCATTGGCCTGCACTTCGGCCACCTCGAACTGAGGAGCTGTGAAGGCATAGGATGACTGGGTGTAGCTGTTTTGCTTGACGCTGAGGGATTGGGCCATGAGGGTAACCTGCCCCATCAACAACAGGAATAGAAGCAATGATTGAATGATTTTTTTCATTTTATTGATTGTATTATTTTTTCTTTGAAATTTGTTGGCTGGGAAGAATGTTGTTTAATCGAAATAATTCCAGGGAGTGGGTGCGGTGATGACCACCTTCTCGTGGCGGACGGGGTGTTCGAATTCCAGGCGGTAGGCGTGGAGCGAGATGCTGCCGTCGGGGTTGGAGCGAGAGGCTCCATACTTGAGGTCGCCCTTAATGGGGCATCCCATGTGGGCCAGCTGACATCGTATCTGGTGGTGACGGCCGGTGTGGAGCGCTACCTCCAGCAGGTGGTAACCGCCAGCAGAAACGGCCTTCAGCCTATAGTCGAGGATGGCCAACTTGGCACCTGCCTTTTGGGGGTCGTCGGTGACGAAGCTTTTGTTGCTCTTCTCCACACGGAAGAGGTAGTCCTCCAGATGGCCTTCCTCGGCAGGTGGGCGGTTCTTGACCACGGCAAGGTAGGTCTTGTGGAAATTGCGGTCGTGCACCAAGGCATCCATGCGTGTGAGGGCTTTGCTGGTCTTGGCAAATATGACCACGCCACTCACCGGACGGTCAAGCCGATGGATAACCCCACAGAAGACATTGCCGGGTTTGTTGTCACGTTCTTTGAGGAATGCTTTGACCTCCTCCACTAAGGGAGTGTCGCCGGTCTTGTCGCCTTGCACAATCTGGCCGGGCAACTTGTTGAGGGCAATCAAGTGGTTGTCTTCGTATAGGATTTGATCAGCAATTGACATGGGAGGAATGGGTTAAGGTGGGGGTAGGGGAGAGGGTGCAGATGGGTGAGATGCCATTGCGTACCACATCCTGGAGGTCTACATCGAGGATGAAATTCTTGGGAACAAAGAGGTCGATGCGCGAGCCGAACTTGATGAAGCCCATCTCCTGATTCTGCTTGACCTGCTCGCCCTCGTGGGCATAGCAGACGATGCGGCGGGCCATGGTGCCGGCAACCTGACGGATGACAATCTTTTGGCCGTCGGGGAGGCGCAAACCCACGGTGGTGCGTTCGTTGAGGACGCTCGATTTGGGATAGGAAGCTACGAAATAATTGCCACGGTGGAACTTATAGTATTCCACCACGCCGTCGCAGGGATAACGGTTGACATGAACATCGGTGCCGTTCATGAAGATGCTTATCATGATGCATTCCTGCTTGATGTATTCTTTCTCCATAGCCTCCTCGATGGTTACCACGGTGCCGTCGGCCGGCGAGATAAGTCGCTGGGGGTCGTTGGTAAAAATCCTTCGTGGAATGCGGAAGAACATCATCACCATGATGAAGAAGATTAACAGAATGGTGATGAAAAGAAAATGGAAAAAGGTCCAATGGTTGACGAAGAAAATCATCAACAGATAAATGAGCATGATGACAGCACCCAGCCCCAACAAGAGTTTCTTACCTTCGCGATGGATATACATAATTCTTTTTTTACGTGGTTACAAATGGTTCGTATTATGGCAACTACTTTTTATTGCTTGCAATAAAAGCCTTTAATTCTTATCAAATTCCAAATATGCAATTTACAAATTCTCCAATTCTCTAATTCTTGATAAATAGAAATCCCCTTATATCAGAATTACCACAATGGAAACCAAAGTGGCCATGGGTAGAATCATCATGAGGCTGTCGAAACGGTCGAGAAAACCGCCGTGGCCGGGCATGATGTTGCCAGAGTCCTTGAGGCCGACGGAGCGTTTGAGCATAGACTCCACCAGGTCGCCCAGCGTGCCTATCACGCTACAGATTACGCCCAGCAGAAGCCATTCTGTCCAAACCAGTTCGGTCTTGAAAAGTGGACCGACGAAGATGGCGGTGAGCAGGCAGACGAGTACACCGATGGCGGTACCCTCCCAGCTCTTGCCTGGTGAGTGCTTGGGCCACATCTTGTGCTTGCCCACGAGGGAGCCACCCATATAGGCGAAGCTATCGTTGACCCATACCAAAATAATGCACATCACCAGAATGTTCATGCGGTAGTGGAGAAAAGGCATTAGGCCCAAGGGGATGGCACAATAGAGCATGGGGAGCAGCGTGTGCAGCACGTCGGCAAAAGGCCGCTGGGAGTTGCGCCACAGCTCCACCATAAGGGTGACGGGGGTGGCGACCAGCAGGACGGCCAATGCTACCAATGCCATGACCAACAGAGTCAGCAATGAGACCACACCAAAGGATGCCAGGGCGTTGCCGACATACATGGAACTTAGGCCAAGTCCCACCGTCATGAGTGCGGTGAAGAGGTAGCCAAGTGGCTGGTTGGGGTGGTTGTCTTGTTGCTTGGCGATGCGGAAATATTCAAAAGCGCAGCCCAAGGAGACAAAAAGGGCAAAGCCTGTCAGGATGGCTATGCCTACCTTGCTGTTGCCCAGCAGTCGGCCGCTGTAGATAGAACCTAAAAACAGCAGGGCATAGACCGTAGCGCTGGCGGTGCGAATCCAAAATGTTTTCATCTTTTGAAAATGTGTCTTTATTCGTTTTTAGGCCGGACGTTATCGGTTGCAGGGGATTGGGAGGCGGTGTTGGATTGGGTCTCGTCGGCATTGTCGGAATGGGCCTCGGCATTGGAGTTGCCGTTGGTGAGGGCTTTCTGTTCGCCTTCCTTGCCTTCGGCCAGCGTGGTAGCCTTTGCCTCAGCCTCCTGTTTGAGCTTTTCGGCTTCAATGTCGGCTTGGCGAGGACCATAGATGCGCTCGAGGTCTTCGCGGAAAAGCACCTCCTTCTCATAGAGCTGTCCGGCCAGCTGGGTCATCTGCTCCTTGTGGGCCATGATGATTTCTTTGGCGCGCAAATAGGCCTCTTCTACCATGCGGCGAACCTCCTTGTCGATAATCTCGGCAGTCTTCTCGCTGAAGGGCTTGGTGAAGCCGAAATCAGTTTGGCCTGTGGAGTCGTAGAAGCTGACATTGCCCACCTCGGGACTCATGCCGTAGTAGACGACCATCGATTGGGCCATCTTGGTGGCACGCTCAATATCGCTGAGGGCACCGGTGCCTATCTGGCCGAAGAAAACCTCCTCGGCAGCACGGCCGGCCATGAGGCTGGTCATCTTGTCTTTCATTTGTTCGGTAGTGGTGAGGTGACGCTCATCGGGCAAGTACCAGGCAGCTCCCAGCGACTCGCCACGGGGCACAATGGTTACCTTGATGAGCGGGTCGGCCCAGCGCAGGAGCCAGCTCACCGAGGCATGGCCGCTCTCATGGAAGGCCACCACCCGTTTTTCGTGGTCGGTGAGCACCTTGGTGCGTTTCTCCAGACCTCCCACGATGCGGTCGACGGCATCAAGGAAATCCTGTTTGTCGATTTGTTTTTTATTCTTACGGGCAGCCACCAAGGCAGCTTCGTTGCATACATTAGCAATGTCGGCACCCGAGAATCCGGGAGTCTGCTTGGCCAAGAACTCGCGGTCGACAAAGCCTTCTGATTCCTTGTCGGTGTTGAGCTTGAGGTTGCGCATGTGCACATCGAAGATGGCCTTGCGCTCTTCGAGGTCGGGAAGTTCCACATGAATCTGGCGGTCGAAACGGCCAGCACGCATGAGCGCTTTGTCCAGCACATCGGCGCGGTTTGTGGCAGCCAACACAATTACGTTGGTGCCACTACTAAAGCCGTCCATTTCGGTCAGGAGCTGGTTGAGGGTGTTCTCGCGCTCGTCATTGGCATTGCTAAGTCCGGCACGGCCACGGGCACGGCCAACGGCATCGATTTCGTCGATAAAGATAATGCAAGGGGCTTTCTTCTTGGCCTCCTCGAAGAGGTCGCGGACACGCGAAGCGCCCACGCCCACGAACATCTCTACAAAGTCGGAGCCCGACATGGAGAAGAAAGGCACGTTGGCTTCGCCAGCCACGGCTTTCGCCAGAAGTGTCTTACCGGTACCCGGAGGACCTACCAGGAGCACGCCCTTGGGAATCTTGCCGCCAAGGTCGGTGTAGCGTTTGGGGTTCTTGAGAAAGTCCACCACCTCCATCACCTCCTCCTTGGCACCTGCCAGGCCGGCCACATCCTTGAAAGTGACATTGGTGGGCGTCTTACCATCGTACATCTTGGCCTTGCTTTTGCCAACGCCGAAGATGCCGCCACCGCCATTACCGCCCATCTGTCGCTGAGCCATGCGGTTCATGATGACGAAGAAGACGATAATCAAGAGGAAGGGACCAAAGAATACAAAGATATCGCGCCAAGGGCTGGTGCGTTTCTCGGGCGTTACGTCAATAAATGTACCCGTCTGTTCCTCTATTTTTTCAATCTCTTTCTCAAAGCCCTCGATGGTGACAAAACGGTACTCGTAATAGCCCGTTGGCACCGACTGGTTCATCATATTCTTGGAATAGAGGTCGCGGTAGGAGGTGTCGTTTTTAATAGCCGAGGACTTCATGTGAATCTCGGCATACTCTTGGTTGACCACGACAATCTTATCATAGTCCTGCTTGACTAAGATAGACTCAAATTTATCTTTTTTAATCATTTTGGGACCCCCTGCGCTGTCCTGGGTCAGTAACATGCTGCCCAAGGCCACGATGATGATGCCGTAGACGACATACATCACCCAGTTGCGCTTGGGTTTCTGCTGCCCACCGCTGCTGTTTTGCGGCTTGAAGGGGTTGCCTTTGGGCTGATTATTATTTTGATTATTTTCTGCCATATAATTATATAGTAACATTAATTAATTGAAGCCCCCATCGGGAATTAATTGGGGCCCCCATCGGGGTGTTGGGCGAGGAAGCTACTTGGAGGTGAACTCCAGTCGGCTAGCATCGGCCCAGAGCTGTTCGAGACGGTAGAAATTGCGCTTCTCCTGCTGGAAGATATGGACCACCACGTCGAAATAGTCCATCAAAATCCATTCGGCATTGTTGTACCCCTCCAGTTTGGAGGGATTGAGACCGGTGGCTTTCTTCACCACCTCATGCACATGGTCGCAGAGTGAGCTCACATGCGACGGAACATTGCCCGAAGCAATCACAAAAAAGGCACAGGGTGCCGACGGCAGCCCGCGCAAGTCAAGTATTTGAACGTCAATGCCCTTCTTCTCGTCGAGGGCTTGTGCGGCCAATTTGGCCAGTACTTCCGATTCAGTCATTTATTACGTTTGCTGTTAGTATTCTTATTGTGTTGTTTTCTTCAATCTCTACCCGCACATAGTGGTTGGGCAGCAGTTCTTCCACCTTCTCAGTCCATTCTGTAAACACCCAGTTGCCACTATAGAAATATTCTTCGTAGCCGATGTCGTAGGCTTCGTCGAGGTCCTTCAGCCGGTAGAAGTCGAAGTGGTAGACCGGCTCGCCTGTGGCGGTGCTATAGGAGTTGATGATGGCAAAGGTGGGACTGCACACATTGTCCTCCACTCCCAGTTGGTGGCAGATTTCTTTGATGAGGGTTGTCTTACCCACCCCCATCTTACCAAAAAAGGCAAAGAAACGCTCGTCGGCAAAAGTTTCCAACAAATCCTGTGCCACTTGGGGCAGCGCTGCTATACTGTCGATTGTTCTTTTCATGTTTCAATGCAACTATCTCAGCCGGTCGGCGGCGCGGACTTTCTCTTCGTCAGCCTTGATGGAACGTTGGGCAAGGAAGAAGAGTATGGCGGCCACGATGGGCAGGAAGGCCCCCACAGCATAGTGGGTGTGTATGTCGGTGCAGGCCATCGGGGTGGTCACAGCCTTGATATATTTGTCCACAGCCCAAATGAAAATGAGGAAAATGTCCACCACGGTGAGCAGAAAACCCACGGCGACCACCTTCATCTGAGTGGGACGGTTCTTATAGCAGAAGATGCTCACCAGGGCAATGGCAATAGTGGCAAGGGTCAGCACCATCAGGGGCCAGGTCTTGATGAAACCCTTCTGTCCCATGGTGACAGGCTGTCCATTGAGGATTTCGTTCATCATCTCGGGATTATCCTTAGGGATGAGATTTAGGGCACCGCTCACCGGCACGCCCAGAGGGGCTTTGGCGTTGAAGGTGGCAATGGGGAAGGCAAAGCAGAACACCAGCGCGATAGCCGCCAGCAGCAAAAAGATAGATTGTTTTCTCTGTATCATTATCAGTTGTTTTTGTTAGTTCTTTTTGTGGGTAATCATATTATAGTTGAGAGTTGAGAGTTGATAGTTTAAAGTCAGTTGATAGTTTAAAGTTGATAAATAATCCGTGTGATACTCGTGATACGTGGATTTGTAAAGTACATAGTTTAGAAGCAACTTCTACTACTTGCATGCAATTACAGTTTCCAATTCTTGTCAAATTCAAAATATGCAATTTACAAATTCTCCAATTCTCTAATTCTTGATAAATTTAGTTTAACTCGAAATCGGCAATGCCGCGAACCTTGCGGAAATGCCATTTTCCCAACACCTTGCCATCCTTCAAGAGGGTAAAGCCGGGATTGGAGCGCATGACGGTCTTGATGGCTGTGCCGTCGGCAAAGTAGTATTCCAAGTCATCCAGCTGGTTCTGGTGGAGGAAATGCTGTATCTCCTCGGGCAGGAGACAGGTGAGGACGACCATCTGCACATTGTTCTCGTTGCAGTATTCGCTAATTCGATGAAGGGCGGTGATGCCTCTCTCATCTATCTTATTCAGGTCGTAGAGGGTCACCATCATCAGGTAGTCCTGCGAGGCAATCAGCTCTTGGGCGTGGTCGTTCATCTCCATGTCCATCATGGCAAAACCGTCGGCCTTGATCTCGTGTGGGTCCTCCACGCGGCTGCTCTCCCATTCCCAAGCCTCCTCCCAGGCGGGGTCCTCCATTTTCTTCATCAGCTCCTCCGAGGGGAACTCCTGCGTCTCGCCGGTAGACTTATTGCGGTAGGTGAGGTAGCTCTTCACCTGCAGGTCTTCGTCCATCTCAACCATCTGGTTGCCCACCTTCCAGGCGCGGAAGTCAATGCAGGGCTCATTGTTGATGTTGAAGAGGCCGAAAATAACCATCATCATGATGGCGAAAATGGCCACCAGTGTGTCGCGCTCTGTGCGCCGTTTCAGGCGCAGGCAGCGGGTGAGGAAAATCCAGAGGGTCGGTATGTCGAGGATGACATTCTTCCAAAACGTCTGCCAGTTGGTCAGCTTAATGGCATCGCCAAAGCAGCCGCAGTCGCTCACCTTGTTGGTGATGGCGTCGTAGAGGGTGGTGATGGTGAAAAAGATCATCATCAACGCCAGCAGCCAAGCTGTGCCGCGGCGGAACGAGCCGGCCAACAGCAGCACGCCCACCAAAAACTCTAACGTGATGAGCAACATCGAGAGGAAAGGAGCAGCAGGTTGAAGCCATTCGAGGCTCAGTCCGCCAAACTGCCATGCTGTCAGATAGTCGTTGATTTTGAAAGCGGTGCCCATGGGGTCAACCCCTTTGACGAAACTGGAGAAAAGGAAGACCAGTCCCACGAAGACGCGTGCCACCACATTCAGCGACCAATTTAATTTAGTATCTTTAATCTGCATAATTCAGTTTGTTTTCTTTGGTGTGTTCTATTAATTCAAAATTAGGAAGTTAAAATGGAAGTTAAAATGGAAGTAAGGACGGAAGTAAAAATGGACAATACTGTTGAGGACCAAGCATTTGTCCTATTTAACTCCCTATTTAACTCCCTATTTAAATTCCCTTTTAACTCCATATCATCCAATTTATATAAGTCCCCTTAGTTCTCAATTCTTATTAGGCAAAAGAGTGAATAGTTGATAATGTCCATATATCCGCCTTCCACACCCTCCGAGACAAGGGTCTTGCCTTGGTGGTCCTCAATCTGTTTGATGCGGCGAAGCTTCATCAGAATCAGGTCCACCATCGAACTCACCCGCATCAGCCGCCAGGCCTCGCCATAGTCGTGATTCTTATCCAGCATCAGATGGGTGGCGCGGTCGATGTGCTTGTCGTAGAGAGCCATGGCAGTCTCCAACGGCAGCTCCTGCTCGCCGTCGGGACCCAGCTCCTGCTGAATGAGCGCCATTACAGCGTAGTTCACCATGGCTACAAACTCGGGCTCCACGCCATCGCCCACACGGCTTTCACCGCTCTCTTCAATGCTGCGGATGCGGTTGGCCTTGATAAAAATCTGGTCGGTGAGCGAAGGAAGCCTCAGCACACGCCATGACGTGCCGTAGTCGCGTGTCTTTTTCTCAAAAATATCGCGACAACGGGCTATCTCCGTCTTAAATTCTTGGTTCGTATTGGGCATAATTTATTAATTACAAATACTAATAACGAAAATTGTCACTTTTTATTTGCTGTCACACAATTAAAAAAACAAAAAATCGTTTCTACTTAAAAATACAAAGATACATATTTTTTTTGAACTATGGACAGTTGGCTGAATTTTTCTCCCTTTAGCACCACCCTGCGGGGCCGTAGCATCACCTTCCGTCGGCCTGTCATTATGGGCATTCTTAACGCCACTCCCGACTCTTTCTACGATGGCGGCCGATACACCACCCCATCCGCCGTTCTTGCCCATGCCCGCCAGCTGTTGGCCCAAGGGGCCGACATCATCGACCTCGGGGTGGTCTCATCCCGTCCGGGTGCCCAACTGCTCGACCCTCAGGAGGAGTCCTCCCGACTGGTGCCGTTGGTGCGTCTGCTACGTCAGGAGCTCCCATCCCACGCAATCCTCTCTGTCGACACCTGCTACAGTCTCCCTGCTGCCAAAGCCGTCGAGGCCGGTGCCGACATCATCAACGACATCTCGGGCGGACAGTTCGACCCTGACATGTTTGCCACCGTAGCCCACCTCAAGGTACCCTACATCCTCATGCACACCCGCGGCCTGCCCTCCGTCATGCAGCAAGCCGCCAACACCCAATACCACGACATCATCACCCACCTCATTGCCTATTTTTCTCAAAAACTCGACCACCTCTATCGCTTAGGAGTCAACGATGTCTGGCTCGACCCGGGCTTCTGCTTCGCCAAGACCCTCGACCAGAACTACCAACTTCTTTTCCGCCTCGACCAGCTCGTCCGTCACTTTCCCGACAACCCCATGCTCACAGCCCTCTCCAACAAATCCATGATAACCAAACGGCTCTCAGCCGTCCATCCCCCGATGGCGGCCTCCTTCCCCACGGTTCCCGATTCCGAAATCGGCACCCTCACACTCAACGTGCTGGCCCTGCGTGCCGGCACCCGCCTCCTCCGCGTCCACACGCCCAGCCTCACCCGCCTCGCCATTGATTTGCTATACCAAAACGTCTCATCCCAATAAAGGCTACTGCTATTTATTGCTTGCAATAAAAAGCCTTTCATTCTTATCAAATTCTCCAATTCTCCAATTCTCGATAAATAGAAATCCCCTCAATCTCAAAAAACAACAATACCCATGCCCTTTCCTCCCATCCGGTTCGTCGACATTCTCGACATTCTTATGGTCTCCGCCCTCATCTACTGGCTCTATCGGCTGGTACGCGGCACCAACATCATGCGCATCTTCTGGGCCATCCTGGTCATCTACATCGCCTGGCGTGTTTTTGCCTTGCTCAACATGCGGCTCTGCAGTCAAATCTTTGGTGGCATCATCAGCATCGGACTCATCTCCTTGGTCATCGTCTTCCAGCCCGAGATACGCAAGTTCCTCCTCTTTGTAGGCACCAAGACCAGCCTTGCCGGCGACTCTTTTATCAAGCGGTTCCGTTTCTGGCGCAACGATGCCAGCAAGAAATCCGGTCCCAATTTCGACCCCTACGTGCAGGCCTGCATGCACATGTCGCAGAGCAAGACAGGGGCCCTGATTATCTTCAAGCGCTCCAACGACCTGCAAGAAATCATCGACACCGGCGAGCGCATCAATGCCGACACCTCTTCGGCCCTCCTGGAGGCCCTCTTCTTCAAGAACTCCCCTCTGCACGACGGCGCGGTCATTGTCCAGGGCAACCGCATTCTGGCCGCCCGCTGCATCCTGCCCGTCACCTCGCGCATGGACATTGATCCCAACCTCGGGCTCCGTCACCGCAGCGCCATCGGCATCTCCGAGCAACTCGATGTCATGAGCGTCATCGTCTCCGAAGAAACAGGGGCCATCTCCTATGTCTTAGATGGTCAGATTCACCACAATGTCTCCCCCGTCGACCTCCGCCACGCCTTAGAGAAATACTGCACACCCGAATAGTGTACAGCCAAAGCCGGGCTCTTTTGTCACACCGATTACCCATTTCTTCCCTTTTTCTGATTTTAGTTGAGAGGGGTGAAGCAACCATCCAGTGGATGGTCGCGACCGTATGGGAGCAACCTCTTTCTGTCGCGACCGTATGGGAGCAACCTCTTTCTGTCGCGACCGAATGGGAGCAACCTCTTTCTGGTTGCGACCGTATGGGAGCAACCTCTTTCTGGTCGCGACCGTATGGGAGCAACCTCTTTCTGTCGCGACCGTATGGGAGCAACCTCTTTCTTAGGGGTCGCGACCGAATGGGAGCAACCTCTTTCTGTTGCGATAGCGAAGCGGAGAACACACCCCCCCGCGAGGGGTCGCGACCGAATGGGAGCAACCTCTTTCTGTTGCGATAGCGAAGCGGAGAACACACCCCCCCCGCGAGGGGTCGCGACCGAATGGGAGCAACCTCTTTCTTAAAACGGCCGTTTTATAAAATCCCAAAATTCCTTAATGACACTTGACACTTGACATTTGACACAAAAAAGAGGGTTGGCCATTGCCTACCCTCAGTAACATTTATCCCCTTAGGGGTTTTTCATTTGCTTTTGTTTAAGCATCTTCCGGTTCTTCTTCCCGAGATTCTCTCTTTTCTATCAATATACAATTCGTCAAATCAAAATACTTCCGTTGCGGCAGATTTGCAATCTGACGCAAAATACTATAAGGACCTTGATTCTTACGGTATCTCATATATGCTGTATTATTCTGTTAATACTGCAAAAATACGCAAACTTATTGATGTAACAAAATGAAATTTAGTTATTTAATTAATAGAACTCCCCTTATACTACAAGGGCTCTTTATTTACTTGTTGCGGGCGATACGGAGACTGCCTCCGACGAAATTAATAAGTTTATTATTTATCCTGAACGAGGCGTACAGAGAACCCTATACTTCGATTGTTGAATGGGTTACCCACGGGGAAAGTGCTGCTGTGGAAACTCATTACGAACGCGAATAACTCATCGCGGGGATCGGACGACCAATAGTAGCCGAATACACCTGCATATTCGACATAAACGGAGTCGCGTCGGCCCGCTGCAGGCAGGAAGACTGCACCGGCATCCTCCATCTGCTCCCACTGAGCAAGGGTGTAGCTGTTGAGTGTCCAATTCGGCGCAAAACCAGATGTGAACGCACACTCCGAAGGCTGCGTCCAATTGTCAGGCAGAATAATAAAACCACCCACACCATTAATGTTGCCAGCAGCAAATTTGCAGGAGGCATCGGGGCGTCTTTCAAGCAGGTAATCCCATTCGGCAATGGTGAGTGTACGCCATGGGTGGGCTGCGTTGCCACCATTGCTGATGGGATTGCTGCCCCAGTCCACGAAAGTGCTGAAGTCAGCATAGTCCCTAGATGTCAATGTGGGGTTATCGCCTGTGCCCCAACCGAAGAGGTCTATCCAACCACTATAGGTGGAACTGATATTGCTGTTATCACTTCCGCTGACATTACCTCCGTGATATCCATGATTACGACCGGGTGTTTGTGTACCTACATAATCGTACTGGTGTTCAGCAAATCGCCAAGTATTGGTGCTTGCTTGGTACTGTAGATTGCCCTGCGAGAAATAAACCTGTTGCGTTGCACTCACCGAAAACAGGCGGGGCAACGCTCCATCTCCATAAGGGGTAATAGGAGAAATAGAATCTTTATGGCAGCCTAGGGACATCATCATAACGGCAGCCATAAAACAGCCCATCATTAATTTACTTAACTTCTTCATATTTATATTTTTTTGAATTAAGGTGGGTTCTATTTATTCACTTTTTTGTCATCCAAACAGACAGAACCTATTAATCTGTCGGACAACCGTTGTTTGACAATCGGTTTACGGGTGCAAAGATACGACTATTTTTTCATTTGACAATAAGTTACTTATCATATTTTTACGGGATGGTAATTGTTTGATATTCTGTCTATTGAATCGCAATTAAATTGGGTTGATTTAATTTGATTTTTGGGCCACAAAACCCAAACATAAGCAACTTAACAGTATAAAAATGTGATGCTTAGCGCCTATACAAGTTGCCAAGAATGCGCATGCGGCCATGCCGTAAAAAAAGAATGCAGGAATGTTTTGCACTTTAAGTTTCATAACGCCAGTTGTTTTAAGCATGTTTTTCCTGTGCTGCCACAGGATTTTTGGTTTGGTAAAAGTACAAGTTTTTTTGAACAGCCCAAACTCAATTTTTCAACTTTTGTAAAATGGCGTTCACATTTAATTGATTTACATCGATATATGCTATGTGTTAAAAATTTTTAAGGCGACGAGGGATGCAGTATTTTTGGCTTATTTTTCGACTGAATAAACATTTCTGTGTGGGAGTGGGTGGCGCTTCGTTTAAGTGTCATGTGTCATGTGTCATGTGTCATTAAGCAATTTTCGGGTTGGGGAGCGTCTTTGATATAGATAAAAATAAATATATATATTTATATATAAAGTGGACCCCCCCGAAATTTGGAAAAACCTTAATGACATTTGACATTTGACATTTGACACTCATTGCCATAAATGAGTCTAATCATCCCACTATATTCACTTCTGTTAATGGCTTTAAGAAACGTTAACAAAAATATAACACTCCATGTCACAAAAAGTTTATAATTTTACAAGGCGGAATATATCTCCAAAATCAAATGTATTTTCACTGTAGCTTCGTTGTTAGTTCGTTATGTAATCGAAGTATGAACGAAGACAGAACGCACCAACAGATAATTTACATATAATATATATATAATATAAAACAAAAGCACCATGGAAAATTTAACCCCCAACCTTAGAAGCGTCGGCAAGACCGAAATGGCACACCTGTATCATCCTTGTGACACTGTTAGCGATGAGGCTGCTCGCCGTTGGCTGAACCGCAAAATTCAACAAAACGAGCATCTTTTGACCCTCTTGGAGCGTAACGGCTACAACAAATACAGCCACACCTTCACACCCATTCAAGTAATGCTAATACTCAATGAGTTAGGAACACCGCTCAGTCTTATTAGCCGCAAGCTAATTGTTACAAAAAGTGACATTTTGGAGGTATTAGGAAAAAAGTGATTACTTTTGCAGCGCCGATTTGGGAATAAAACACCCAATGAGGCGCCCACTCCACAAAACCCCGGGTAAGGTCCGGCGGAGTAGGCTAAAACAAAAGC
>JAEEGI010002300.1_pt1 | contig 47191 bp, 31 predicted proteins | sample 8958751 | NCBI WGS metagenome assembly JAEEGI01 (sample SAMN16246545, study PRJNA631951) | gut metagenome | biome: gut microbiome; feature: rumen; material: KS-attached | host: Bos | place: Iran: Karaj | collected 2018-10
GATATAGAAGTAGAGGCAGGCCGTCGCGCGGCGCTGGGCGGTGTTGCAGACAGGCAGAGTGTTCGCCCGCAGGAACGAGGACGAGCACCCTGCCTGTCTGCTTTACCGCACAGCTTTGGGGAGGCAAAGTTAAAGCCCAAGCCATGCAAAAACCGTGACAGCGGCGGCTTGGTCGGTATGATGTAAAAACAATAGATTCACTATGGCTGAACTAAACGGATGTATTTTTGTAAGTGAATACAAAGAGTAATCCAATCGGGAAAGGAGTTTGAACTATGTATTTCAGCTTAAATGGTTTCGGTGATTTGATCATCTTTGTCGTGGTGGTCGTTGTTGTTTTGGCTATTGTAGGCAAAGATGACAATGGTAGCAATAATGATGATTCTGTTAGAACATTCCATAGACCAGGGAAAGATAAAGATTGGCAGTAAGCTTTTCTTTTGCAATCGGCAGGAATGAAAGATAAGCCAGCTTTATCTTTAGATGATGCCCAAAGAAAGCAGTTGAGACAGCCGCTGGCGCGGTGTTTTTGCCCGGTTAGAGCCTGAGCTGTGGGTAAGGCGCGACGGCCTTTCATAAGGTTTCCTTAGAAGTATAGACTTTCCAAACGACATGTGGCCGCCCCGGGCATGTGTCGCAGCGGAGCAATGGCCAAAAGAAAAATAGATGAAGCCAGCGACCGCTGCGACTCTTGCCCAGGGCGATGTAGAAGTTGAGGCAGGCTGTCGCGCGGCGCTGGGCGGTGTTGTCGACGGGCAGAGTGTTCGCCCGCAGGAACGAGGACGAGCACCCTGACCGGCGGCATTACCGACCAGCTTTGGGGAGGCAAGGTAGATGCTTTCCGCTGCAAAAACCGTGACAGCGGCGGCTTGGTCGGTAGAGGTTAAAAGAGGGCTTATAGGATGGATGGGGCTAATAGAGAAGGGTTGATGCCCTCATACGGGGTGGGGCTGCTGCTATTGGCCGCGAAGTGGAGAGCACAGGCGTTTTGGGGTGGGAGACGGGCGACCGACTGCGGTGGGTGTGGCTTATTCTCATCATAAAGCATTGCGGCGGTGATGTAGCCAGCGACCTGACGACGGACTGAAAGCGGAGCGAGCAGACGACAACGGAGCTTGCGGAGTCGTCGTCTGCCCGACGGAGCGAAAGGTAGTCGTCAGGCCGCGGACCTTAGTAAGAGCTGAGGGAGTTCGTTAGCGTGGGCAACGCCCGTGAGCGACCGTAGCGGCGAATGGCAGCAGCAGGCCTTGTGCGGTTGGCGGGACAAACACGATGTGGAGCCACCTAAGCGATGCGAGCAGGCGCAGGGGACGGCAGCGCGGAGAGGCGTTAATGTAGCGTAGGCCACAGAGAGGTACGAACCGTGGCCGCAGCGGAATGGTAGCCCGTAGCACTGACGGCCACAAGACAAACGCTTCGCTAGGGGCGGAACACCTTGGCGGGGATGGGATGGTGATGCTAAAAATGCCTTCCCTTTGGTAAAAGCCAGAGTAAAAGCTTCAGAGCGGAGTTAGAACTACAATTTCGTTGATGCTTAAGCGCGGGGAACGCGCAAGGGATTGGAGGGGCTTGGTGCTTTGCGTATTATTGCGGCGGCTCTTGGCTCTCTCTGAGGCCAAATGACGACGCAACAAGGAGCAAAGCACGGGAGCGATAGCGTACCCCCGGAAAGCCCGACCCGCAGCCAGCCAGTAGAGGCTTGTTTTAACTAGGTGCTTTTAGGCTGGCAAGGGATGCGCCCAAAAAGTAAAAGAAATCGTTATTTGTGCTTACTGGATTTAACTTCGTTGATTACTTCGTAATTCGTGCTTACGACGCGGGATTTAGACTAGATTCCGCACGAAAATGAGTTGAGGAAAATGAGGAAGTTGAGGAAAATGAGGAAAGAGTAAAAGCGGGCGGTTGTAAAGTTTCTTTACAGCGGTGTAAAGATTCTTTACACTTTGGGGTTGGGGCTGTTTTTGTATTTTGTTGATTATTATGGTTTTGTGATTTTGGCATGATAGATGCTATCTGCCTTTTCGTTTTTTAATATCCCATAATATGAACCGCTTCAAAGACACATTAATCAAAATCCTCTCCCTTGGGATTGGTCTCGCCATCGGCATCGTGCTCATCGCCAAGGTGTGCTTCGAGCTGTCGTACGACAGTTTCTACAAGGATGTGGACCGCATCTATAAAATCAAGGCGGAATGGGTCATGGGTGACCAAAATGGCGATGGCGATGGTATTAGTGGCGCTGTGGCTCCTGGTTTCAAGGCGGAGGTGCCAGGCGTGGAGGAGGCTACCCGTTTTACTTTGGGTTGGCGCGACCTCAATTACCTTGACGAAGAAGGCAACATTGTCTTTTCGGGGAAAACCATCATTGCCGACACCAGTTTCTTTAAAGTGTTTACACAACCTGTTCTGGCTGGTGATATTATCAAGGCATTGGGTGACAAAGACCATATTGCCGTTTCACGCTCTTTCGCCGAAAACATTGGCGGCGTGAGCGATTGTCTCGGCAAGGTGATTATGCAGGAAGGCCGTCCTGAAAAGTGGATTGTGGAAGCCGTTTTCGAGGATTTTCCGGCGAATGGCTCGATTAAATTCGATATTGCTAAGTCAATTGAGCTGTATCAAGTGGAATCGAGAGACAATTGGGTGTTCAACGACATGTATACAGGTTATGTGAAACTTCAAAAAGGAGTTGATCCCAACTCGCTCGATGAAGCCATCTATACGATGCAGGCCACGCATCAAGATTTGGAGAAGCTGAAGACCGAGGAAAACTACGAAGTGCGTTATCATCTGGTGCCGTTCAACAAATTACACACTTCAGACCCCGAGGTGCGCAACACCGTCATCGTGCTTTCCATCGTGGCGTTCTTGCTGATTTTCATTAGTCTGATGAACTACATCCTCATCGTGCTTTCCTCGATGGTGAAACGCTCGAAGGAAATCGGCATTCGCAAATGCTATGGCGCTGGTGGTCGAGAGATTTATGGGATGCTCATCAAGGAGGCGGCGGTGCATATCGTGCTGGCCTTGGTGCTGGCGGCCTTGCTTGTCCTTGCTGGTAGTGTTTTGATCACCAACTTGTTTGGCGTCTCCTTTACCACCATGTTGGTTGGGAAAAGCATCCGTGCCATCGTGGTGGTCATCGTGGTGATATTCTTGCTTTCGGTGGTTGTGCCTGGTGTGCTCTACACGAGAGTTCCCGTTTGGCAAGCCATCCGCAACTTCACCCTGAACATGCGCCGTTGGAAACTCTTCCTGTTGAGCCTGCAAGTGGCGGTGAATGTGTTTATCGTGGCTATGCTGCTGGTCGTGACGGGACAATACGAGTTTATGGCGAGCGAAGACACGGGGTATAACTACAAGAACCTGTATTACATTGATGCGCGGACTGTCAAGACACGCGACCTGGTGGTGAACAAACTGAACTCGATGCCCGAGGTGGTGGGTGTGGAGGCTTGTGCCATCTTGCCTTACCAGTTTGCCGAAGGTAATGTGGTGATGAAGCACCCAGAGATGTCAACATTGATTCTGCTCGCCGACGGCTATTATGTCACGGATGGCTTCTTCGACCTCATGGAGATTCCCTTCATTGCAGGCAGCTACCCTGTGGACTCGTCGCAGGTGGCGGTCAGTGAGAGCCTGATTGAGAAGATGATGGAGCACGAGGATTGGAGCGATGGTGCCGTAGGGAAACAGCTTTACATCTCTGACCACAGCTTTTTCCGTGTTGGAAACAGTGTGTATGTTGAGCCGTTGACCGTTTCTGGCGTTTACCGTAGCATTCGCGTGGGCAGCGCCCTCGACCCGAACCTGAAGCCGAGTTGCTATTTCCATGGCGATTTGTACAGCGGAACCAATTTCGACGGCGTATATTTCGGAAAGACGAGCATGCATCCGATGCGTTATCTGCTGGTGAAAGTGAACCACGCCAACAAAGCCACGAGGGAAAAGCTGCTTGAAGCCATCAAGGAGTTTGCTCCCGATGGTGAAGAGCTGGAGGTGAAGTCGTATGCCGACGAGGTGCGCGCCCAGTATGCTGACAACCGCAAGATGCGTAACACCATCTTGGTGGGGGCTTTGTTTGCCCTGCTCATCTCGCTCATCGGCTTGATTGGCTACGTCAGCGACGAGGCCAACCGGCGCAGTAAGGAGATCGCTATCCGTAAGGTGCATGGCGCGGTGTCGGGCGAGATTGTCAGGATGTTCGTCGGTGAGGTGCTGAAGCTCTCATTAGTGGCCGCTGCCATTGGTGCGGTGGGGGCTTGGCTTGTTGCCCGCAAGTGGATTGAGCAGTTCGCCTTCCGCATCAACCTGTCGTCATGGTATTTCATTGCCGCGGCTGTCATCGTGCTGGTGATTGTGGCCGTCGTGATTGGCGTGAGCAGTTGGCGCATCGCTCGGATGAATCCGGTGAAATCTTTGAAGGATGAGTAAACAACAAATCAACAAAATAATAGTTAAACCATTAAAAACAGTAAAGCAATGATTAAAGTAGAAAACCTTAGGAAAATCTTCCGCACGGAAGAGATTGAAACCCTCGCATTAGACGGCGTTTCGTTTGAGATCAACGACGGCGAGTTTGTCGCCATTATGGGGCCTTCGGGCTGCGGCAAGTCGACCTTGCTGAACATCCTTGGCCTGTTGGACAACCCCACCGAAGGACGCTATGAGCTGCTCGGCCAGCAGGTGGGCGACCTGAAGGAGAAGGACCGCACCAAGTTCCGCAAGGGCAACATCGGCTTCGTGTTCCAGAGCTTCAACCTTATCGACGAGCTGAACGTGTACGAGAACATCGAGTTGCCGCTGCGTTACATGAACATCCCTGCCGCCGAGCGCAAGCAGCGCGTGGAAGCCATCATGCAGCGCATGGCCATCAAGCACCGCGAGGCGCACTTCCCGCAGCAGCTGTCGGGCGGTCAGCAGCAGCGTGTGGCCATCGCCCGCGCCGTGGTGGCCAACCCCAAGCTTATCCTCGCCGACGAGCCCACGGGTAACCTCGACTCGAAGAACGGCAAGGAGGTGATGGACCTGCTCACCGACCTGCATAAGGAAGGCACCACCATCGTCATGGTGACCCACTCGCAGCGTGATGCCGGCTATGCCGACCGCATCATTAACCTGTTTGACGGTAAGGTGGTGGAAGAGGTGCTGTCGCAACTTTGATACCGCTTGAATTCGATGCGTGCTTACGTGCTAACGTACTATCGTGCTGACGTGCTAACGTGCTAACGTACTGATGTGCTGACGACACAAGGCATCGAGAGCCTGGGGTTCCTTATGGGCGACAAGGGGGAACTGGGGAGGAATTTTTGTCGCAATTGTAAAAGAGTTAGTTATGAAAAAATTAAAGTTGTATGTCCTGCTTGCAGCCTTATTCTTTATGGGCGGATTGGAAATGCAAGCGCAACCCGTTAAAGGCAACGGCAACATCGTCACACGGGACTTTGAGGTGACGGAGTTCGACGAAATCAGCATGATATTGCCCGCTACGGTAAACTACACGGTGGCGGACGACTACACTTGCCGCGTGACCCTTGACGAGAACCTTTTTGAGTATCTCGACATCCATACCAAAGGCGATGCGATGAACCTTGGATACGTTGCCGAAAAGGTTCAACATATCAATTTGAGGCCAACGAAGTTCGTCATCGAAATCAGTGCACCGACGATTGAAGAAATCAACACGGTAGGAAGCGGTGACTTTTATTTTGTTACGCCGTTCGAAGCCCGTGAACTGGACATAAGCACGGCGGGTTCCGGCGGTGTGTATTTCAATGAAACCACCAGCATACATCGTCTTGAAGTGAGCATTGCCGGATCGGGAGAGGTGGTGTGCAAGGATTTCTATGCCGACCTCGTGGATTTGAGCGTCGCTGGTTCAGGAGACATGATCATTGAATCAGGAACGGTGAAAAAAGCGAATGTCTCCGTTGCCGGTTCGGGATCGGTGGAGACACGATGCCAACTGGAGGCGATGGACTACAGCATCGCAGGTTCGGGCTCAATCAAATACCTTGGCAATGTGAAGACAAAAGGCACCAATGTAGGCGGTAGAATCAAGAGGATTGATAAAGATTAAAACACGAAGCCATGGCACGCATATTCAAAAAAGGCAAGACCACGCTGGTCTCCTCCATCCTGAACATCCTGGGCTTGACGGCAGCCTTCGCCGCGCTCTATATCATCCTCGTGCAGGTACACCACGACCTCACCTACAACAAGGCGCTCAAGGATAGCGACCGGATTTATGTCCTTACCATGCCAGACCGATTTATAAATAATGTTTATGCAACCTATGTAAATCGTCCGATGTCAGAAGCCGTCATCGATGCCGCTCCAGGCGTTGAGGTAGGCGGTTGCGGCAATATCGGTGGTGGCAGTCAGGTGTTTGTTCGTTTGGAAGAAGGGCAATCGCCTGTCACCATTCTGACAACCACTTTCTCAAGGTCATGCCTTAATGTGTTTGGCTTTGAACTCTTGGCTGGCAGTTGGGACGATTGGATTAACAACAATGTGGCCTTGTCGGAGTCGGCGGCAAAACGCTTGGGCTTGCAGGTGGGCGACCATTTCCAATATGGCTATTGGGATTGGAATGATATTTCACTTGTGGCTATCTATAAAGACATGCCCGTCAACAGTGACCTTTCATCCTTCGACATGATTCAAAACATGGGCGACATGGGCATGGATGATTGGAGCCAATGGGGTTACAATTATTTCATCAAACTTCATGAAGGAGCTGATATCAAGGATTTTGAAGCGGTTGCGGGGAAAGTCGCATTTGACAGTTGGGCGAAAGCATTTGACATTGACGAAAGCGTCGTAACAGGCGAAGACCGTGAGAAATATGAAGAAGCTACGAGAATAATGGCACCTCATCTTATGAAGTTGACGGATAATTATTTTGCCGATAATGTCGGGCATCCTGGCAAGTCGGGCAATCGCACCACCACCATCACCTTGCTTGTCATCGCCATTTTCGTGATGCTCATTGCTTTCATCAACTACATCAACTTCTTCTTCGCGATGGTGCCGTTGCGTTTGCGGAGTATCAACACACGCAAGATATTGGGCAGCAGCCGCTTCCAGCTGGTGATTTCGTCGATGGGTGAGTCGGTGCTGATGGTTGTCATCGCTCTTGGATTGGCAGTGGCCGTCGTAACCTCGTTCAGGCAATCTACCTTGGCCATGCTGCTGATTGACGCACCTTTGAACTTCAGCCAAAACTTAGGCATCGTCGCTTTGACCATTGGCTTGGCCATATTCATTTCCATGTTTGCCAGCCTCTATCCGGCCTTGTTCGCCACTTCGTTTAATCCCGCTTTCGCCTTGAAAGGCACCCTCGGTACCACACAAAAGGGGAAGGCATTCCGAGTTGGCTTGATTGGCTTGCAGTTCACCGTTTCCATGGTGTTGATTATCTGTGCGATATTCGTCCATCAGCAACGCAGTTTTATGATGAATCATGATATGGGTTTCAATCAGGAATACTTACTTCAGTCACACTTAACCTGGGAGTTGGCCAACAATCGTGAATCTGTTGAAAGCAAACTGAGGTCGGATGCCGCCATTAAGGACCTAGCATGGGGCGACGGCCCGTTTGTGGCCAACAGCCGTATGGCGTGGAACCGTCCTTTCAAAGATGGTTATGTGTCTTGGCAGGTCTATCCGGTTTCTTGGAACTTCCTGCGCTTTATGGGTATCGACATTGTGGAAGGCCGCGATTTCTCTCCTGCTGACGAACAATCGGAAAACGGAGTCTATATCATCAATGAGACTGCACAAAAGAAGTTTGGTGTCACGATTGAAGACAAAATTAATGGTCATAAGGATGTCCCTGCCGAGATTGCAGGTGTTTGCAAGGATTTCAACTTTTCTGCCTTGCGCGATGAGATTGGCCCATTTGCGTTCTATGTCTATGGCAAAGAGCCTTGGGGACCACCATGCAGGCTTTTCATTCGCACCGAAGCTGGTGTTGACACTCATGTTTTGGTTGACCGAACTATAAAAAACATCAACGATCTTGACCCCAATATGGGTGAAGGGCTCTCTGTTTGGGTTAGCCCATTCCAAGAAGCCATTGAGAACCAATACCGAAAGGAGTATTCACTCTCTAAGTTGGTGAACCTGTTCACGATTTTGGCCATCGTCATTTCACTGATGGGCGTGTTCGGTTTAGTGATGTTCGAGACGGAGCACCGTCGCAAGGAAATCGGCATCCGTCGTGTACACGGTGCCGCGGTGGGGCAGATTTTGGCGATGTTCAACTCGCGCTTCGTAAAAGTTGTGCTGGTGTGCTTCGTCATCGCGGTGCCGGTCAGCATCGTCATCATGCGGAGGTATTTGGAGGGCTTCGCCTATCAGGTGCCGCTGCATGTTTGGGTGTTTGCTGTGGCTTTGGTGGCGGTGTTGGGTGTCACCGTTGCGGTGGTCACCTTGCGGAGCCTGCGGGCGGCTACGGTGAATCCGGTGAAGTCGTTGAGGACGGAGTGATTGCAAATATTTCTCTAAAGCCATCATAGGCTCAATCCTTTCTACTTGTTGAACGAGGAGATTGGGAGTTTATGGTGGCTTTTTATTTGTAATTATTGCCCATCGTTGTACCATATTTGACTATTAGAACCAAGGAAAATTTTTTCAAAAGCATTGTGGTTTTTCAAAAAAGTTGTATTTTTGCAGTGCGTCTAGGAAGAGTCGCCAAGCGTCTCTATCATGGGTCTTTCCCAGAAACTAGTCGCTTTTTTTGTATATAATAGTCAACAAGATATGATGTATTTTTGTTACATAGATGAATCAGGAACGCCGGAAATACCAGGTACTTCAAGCCATTATGTTTTATGTGGACTTGCTATTCCCATTGATAAATGGAAAAAGTGTGACAAACAGATACATGCTATTAAACACAAGTACGGGTTGGATGATGCCGAAATCCATACAGCTTGGTTGCTTCGCACATATTTAGAGCAAAGTCGTATTCCTGATTTTGAGAAGTTGAGTTATGGAGAACGTCGTTCAGCGGTAATTCGTGAACGGACAAAGGAAATGTATCGGCTTCAGCGTAGTGGAAACAATAAGCTTTACAAGCAATGCAAGAAGAATTATCGGATGACCGAGGCATACATCCATTTGACACGCGATGAAAGAATCTGTCTCATTCAAGAAATTGCTGATAAAATTGGTAGTTGGCAGTTTGCACGAATCTTTGCCGAAGGTGTCGATAAAACTCATTTCAGCTCTACTGCAAAGTATACCATCGACGAAATGGCGTTGGAGCAAATTGTTTCTCGTTTTGAGCAATATATGAGCATTAAGGATGCCATGCCAATCAGCATTTATGGCGCCCTTATTCACGATAACAATCTCACAGTGGCCAAGCATCATACCCAATTGATGCAGCAGTTTCACCGCAAAGGAACATTATGGACCTCGATTGACCATATTATAGAGACCCCTCTTTTTGTTAATTCCGAACTAACGAGTATGGTGCAATTGGCGGATTTATGTTCATACGTCATACGCCGATATTTTGAACTTGGAGAGACGGATTTGTTTGACCGAATAAAAATACGTTTTGATAAACACAAAGGAAAACTTGTTGGCGTAAGACACTTCACCAACGAAACATGCACATGTGCAGTCTGTGTTGAGAGAAAGTCGTTTAAGAAAACAGTTTAATCACTCTGCCAAATTGCGATTATTTCAATCAATACCTTATTAGCCGCTTGGGAAAGCAAATGATTTTGGATTGTAAAGTTTCTTTACACTGACTGTAAAGATTCTTTACACATTGCTATGAGAGGGATTTTGCAAATCATTGGATTTTAGATAGTTGTATTTTTGGCACAATAGATGTTTTGTCGGTGTCGTTATTTATGACGATTATTATGAGCAGCTATTTGAAGTTTTTAAGCCGAAACAAACTCTACACCGCTATTGAGGCGGTGGGGTTGGCCGTGAGTTTGGCCTTTGTGGTCATCATCTTCTGCTATGTGGCGCAGCAAATCGCCGTCACACGCGAAAACCCGCACCGCAAGGAGATTTACGGCGTGACGTTCCAGAATCTGATGAAGTTTGATTACGGGATGAAAGAGACCATTGGAGAAAGCATTCCCGAGATTGAAGCCGTCACCGAGTTTGGATACAGCTATGGCACGGAACTGAAGGTTGAAGATAGGTTAAGCCGTAAAGTGGAAGTGCTGGGCTGCGACCGCGACTTCTTTGACTTCTTTCCCGTTCAGTTTGCGGAAGGGAATCCCGACAGATTCAACGAGGCAACAACGGCTTTTGTGTCGGAGAGCTTGGCCCAAACCCTTTCGGAATCGGGCGAGGTGGTCGGGCAAACCATCCATCTTTTTAAGCGTGACTTCACCATTGTGGGTGTGTTCGCCGACTTGGGTACCTCGCTTTTCTTCCATGTTCCCGATGTGATTGTCAATGTGGACATCAGCGATGGGGTGCAATACTATGCCGGTCTCAATAGTCCAGGTCGTCCAGCCAATGTGTTTGGCACCGTGCAACTTTTCATAAAGACACACCCTGGAGCTGAGCGTGAAGCTGTGAGGGAGAAACTGGCGGCGACCTTGGAGGTTTTCTACAGAAAGATTTTGGGCAGTGATTACCCCATTGACCATGAAAAAGTCGGACTGGTGCGCTTAGACGAAGTGTTTTATACCGAAGCGGAAAGCAGTTTCAAGAAAGGCGACAAAGTGATGATGCACAGCCTGTTGGCGGTGGGATTGCTGTTGCTGATTTCTTCGATGTTCAACTACATCAACCTCAATGTCGCCTTGACCAGTAAGCGAGCCAAGGAGATGGCCACGCGGCGGTTGCATGGCGCCACCAAGGGCCGAATCATCGGGAAATATCTGCTAGAGTCGTTGGCATTTACCACGGTGTGCATGGTGTTGGGCATCCTGCTGGCCGAGGCGCTTGTGCCTTTGGTCAACAGGTTGCTAGCGAGTTCTGTCGATATCAGAATACTGTTCTCGCCGTTTTATGTGGTGTCCTACCTGCTCATCGTGGTTGTGGTGGCGCTGTTGGCAGGCTTGATACCGGCCATCGTGGTATCGCGGGCCAAACCCATAGATGTGGTGACGGGCGCTTTCCGTTTTCGCAACAAGATGGTGCTCTCGAAGGTGTTCATCGTCTTACAGAACATCATCGCCATTGTGTTGATTGCCTTGGTGATCACGATGGAGGTGCAGATGCGCCACATGGAGCGGAGGCCTGTGGGCTGTCGAACGGAGAATCTGTTTGTGATTCAGTCGGTCTTAACTGGCGACGAGGCCTTTGAAAACGACTTGATGGCCTTGCCCTGCGTGAAGCGAATGGGACATTCTTACGGTCATCCTGGCGGTGCCTATATGGGTGCCAATTGGGTGCGCCTCAACAATCCTGATAATTGGATTTCAGTGAGATACTTGATGTGCGACACGGCAGCTTTCGACATGTACGGATTTGACATCAAGGCGATGTACGGCCAGATTGAGGAAGGCAGATGGCTGCCTACGCAAGGGTTGCTAGAGAGTCAGATGGGAATGCCGATGGAAGATTTCAATCCCGACTCTTTAGGGACATGGTACAAACGCAATGTCGGCTATGACCTGTGCGGTGTGGTGGGTGATTTCGCCACCAATGACGCGGCGCATGTGGTGGACGAGTCTTTCGGCGCGGTGCAGATTGTTGGAAAGGAGCCTATGTTCGAATGGGTCCAGTTCAATCCTGTGCTGGAGATTGTGGGCGACCATGCCGAGGCACGCAAGGCCATTGAAGCGGTGTATGAGAAGCACATGAGTAATAAAGAAGTGTATTGGGAGCCTTGGGTGATGGAATATATCGACGACCTGCTGCTGAAACATCTTGAAGGCACCAAAAACAAGATGCGTCTTGTGGATTTGTTTATGGCGGTGGCGGTGTTGCTGTCGCTGCTCGGCCTGGTGGCCATGAGTACGCACTTTGCCTCCGAGCGTGAGAAGACCATCGCCATCCGCAAGGTGTTTGGCGGCACGATGCAGAGCGAGATACGGCGCAACCTGCGCGATTACGTCATCATGATTCTGATTGCCAATGTTATTGCCATACCCATTGCGGTTTGGGTGTGTGGGCGTTATTTAGAGGATTTCGTCTACCGCATCGACTTGTATCCGTGGATCTTTGTGGTGACGGTGGTGGTGTCGTTCGCGATTGCCATCGGCTCGGTGCTGTGGCAGATTGTGTCGGTGGCCCGGGTGAATCCGGTGATGGCGCTGAAGAAGGAGTGAGCTTGGAATGAGGAATGCTGAATGAGGAATGCGGAATGCGTGCTTACGTGCTTACGTGCTATCGTACTTACGACGGGAAGGGATGAGAACTGAATGAGGAATGCAGAATGATGGGAATAAAATATCATTTGACATTATTTCGCCTGAAGGCAAGGCAAATGCTTTGGCGGAACGGGTGAAGGCTCGCCGGTTGGAGATGAATCTGACGCAGGAAGGTCAAATAGTTTGGAATAACTAAATTTTCAACTAATTCATTCACATATTATTACATTTCAAAAACTATAAAAAAGTTTGGACTGCCCTTTTGACTGCTTGATAAATGAAATATCTTTGCCGTGCAATTTCAAAACACGACACCATGCGTACAAAATCTATTTCGCTTTGCTCTTGCAAAACGCAATACATCATGAAAAAGGCATGGATTCTCGCATTGTTGGTGGGCTTTTTGGTGACCGCTTGCCATCCTAAGCCCCGTGATGTAAAACAGACAGCCCATGATGCTTTGGAAAATGCCCGCATTCAGTTAGATTCTGGCAATAAGGCGGAAGCGTTGCAATTGTTTAAGGATGCGGAGCATTATGGCCTGCTGGCGAATGATAACTTGACGGTGGCCCATGCGCGTTACAATATTGCAAAATGTTTGGGCTATTATGCTGACAAAGAGGAAACTATTTCGTTATTGAAGTCCGCCGCAGAAGGTTTTGGTGACGATTACGCAAACCGGTCAGAAGCCCTTAGAGAACTGGGCGATATCTATCAATTCCATTGTCAATTCGATAGCGCTGAATATTGTCTGAAACAGGCTATGGTATACGCAGAACAAAGCGAATCAACAGAAGCAAAACGCGATGTCTTGTCCGCTTTTCATACCATGTATTTCAATGTAGGAGATTACGAAAAGTCGGCCGATTACCTCAGTCAATATTGGGAAGCCTCGATTTCGGATGCGGACGACAATGTGCTGATGTACTATTATCACGACATGGGGAAAGTCTTTTACGAGTGCGGCGACTTGGATTCAGCATACTATTATTACAATCGCTTAGAGGAACTTGTCACTCATGCGGAGCCTGACGAAGATACTTGGTTTTATTACGGTGTCCTGTCTGATTTTGCTGAAGAGTGCGGTGATTATGAAACCGCCTGCAAATACGGATGTCTGTTTGAGGAAGGCAACAATTTAAGAGAAATAGAGCAACAGGAGAACAATCTTGCACTTATTAGCCATAAATACGACAGCGAGGTGATGCGGAACGAGTTGAACCAAAAAATCATTATCAAGCAACGCATCATAGTCATCATCAGTTTGATAGCGACTTTTGTTCTGGCAGCGTTGTTGGTTTCGCAAATACGCTTGGCACGAAGGCGCAAGCGTGAGGCCGATATCAACGCCGAGCTGTTCCACTTTAAACAGCAAAACAAGGCCTTGGCCCAAAAACATGCCGAGCACGAGCAAATACAGCAGGACTATGCAGACCGTCTTTCGGATGCCCTTATGAAGGAGCAACGGATTATGCTTTTACTGGACGATTATCTGAACAGCAACAAGAAAGCCAACCTTCTCAACGAGTTGGAGGCTTCTGTTTACGGCGGCAAAGACCATTGGGAGGCCATGCTTGCGGTGGTTGACCAGCTCTATCCCGACCTTATAGAAACTCTCCGACAGAAATATCCCGACTTGGACGAGGACGAAAGGAAATCCTACATCCTCTCTTATTTCAAACTTTCGCGCCAAGAGGAAGCCGACTATCTTGGCACTACCGTCAATATGATTGACAAACTGCGCGGAAGACGGAGAAAAAAGATGGAGGAAGGGTAAAATAATTTGGACTGTTTCCAAAAAATGCTTGGAATAGGTGTTGAATTATCTTATTCGTTTTCAAGATTTTAGATTTTTTGTAACTCGGAATTGTTTGGAATGACTGTCTGACCGCTTGACAAAGGTGGTAGTTTCGCAGCATCATTTCAATTCACTAATTATTCACAATTTTAAAATCTTAAGCAATGAAGAAAGTCATTTATCTGCTTGGCATCATGCTCCTTATGGCAGGAGCGGCCAAGGCGCAAGACGCAAAGACCCAGGGTGGTCCTGAAATCGAATTCGAGAAAACCGTCCACGATTATGGCGACGTGCCTTACAACGGGGATGGCAAATGTGAGTTCCGCTTCACCAACACAGGTACCGATCCCCTTATCATCCAGAAGCCGAAGTCGAGTTGCGGATGCACTGTTCCCACTTGGCCTAAGGATCCCATCCTTCCAGGCAAGTCGGAAGTCATCGAGGTAACTTACAGGACCAACCGGGTAGGCGATTTCGATAAAAAAGTCACCGTGACATCCAATGCGGTGCAGAACCCTACGGTTGTGCTTCGCATCAAAGGTCGCGTGCTTGACCAACCTGCCGAAACCCTCCCCGAGAAGAGAGACGACTTAGGCAAAGATTCTCCCGTCAACAACAACTGATCAGAACGTAATTCTTTAATTATCATTAAGTCGTCTAATGTTACCGTTAGACGGCTTTTTATTTTTTTTCGCAAAAAAGTGTAAGATTTCGACAATTTCCACGATATAATAGCAAACGACCGAATGGAATGACGACTGAAGAGTTCAAACGTGACATCCTGCGACTGCAAGCCCGATTGCAGCGGACTGCCGAAAGCATCGTAGGCGACCCCGACAGTGCAGCGGATGCCGTTCAAGAAGCCGTCATCACACTCTGGGAGCAACGTGAATCGATTAAAAGCCGAGATATGGAAAAGCTCAGCCTGACCGTCGTCAAGCGGCGCAGCATCGACCTGCTCAGAAAACAACGCCTCACGGTACCCATCGACACGGAAAGCCTGATGCTGGCCGAAGCGCCGCAGGACGACTCGGAAGAACGCTACCGATTGGCGCGACAGCTCGTCGACCAACTGCCTCAACGCCAACGCGATGCCATCCTGATGAAATACGAGGAGGGTCTCAGCGTGGATGAGATCGAAAAGGCGACGGGCATGAGCAGTACCCATGTGTATGCAACGCTGTCGCGCGCCTATAAATCATTACGAGAAGCCATAAAACAATATAAAGATGAACAAATGTAAGTTAGATATTAGACACGAGACGCGAGACTGCGAGACGCGAGACGTTTGGTTTGTCCCGTGTCCCGAAGTCCCGTGTCAAATGTTATAGTTATTATTGAACATTGAACAGTTATAAACAGGAACAAGGATGAATACTGAAAACGAAATGAACGAGGATGTCCGCCAGTTGCTTGACAGCCTGGAAGAGCACGGGAAGAACGTCCGCCGGCAACAGGAACTTAGCGATCTGATTGACCGACTTGCCGAGGAGGAAAAGACCGTCGAAACACCTCGCAAACATAGGAAACTCACCCCGCTTTGGTGGGTCATGGGTGCGGCAGCGGCTTGCCTCTTGCTTTGGCTGCTTATCAAGCCGAGCATGAAGGAGACACCCGAAACGAACAAGGAAATCCTCGTGGAAGAAACGGAAACCCTTGATTCCGTTGGGACTGAAGTGAAAGAGGTGATTCTTGAAGAGCCGGTCATCAAGGAAGAGCTTTTGGCGGAGGAAACGCCCGTTGTCCCGCAAAAGTCTCAGACGAAGAAAGAGAAGCCGAGGGCAGAAGTTGTCGAAGAAATAGTCGAGCAGCCTGCCCTTGCAAAGGTAACACCAACGAAGAACGAAGAAACTACAAATATTGGATCCAACAACATACCCACCGAAAGCGAAACACCCGAAGTCGTTCAAAGCCCCAAGCGTCGAGTCATCCGGAGCCTCAACCTGGTGTGCTACGAATGTCAGAAAGACTCCGAACTCTACACCAAACCTGTCATGGAAGACAAAACCTTGTTTGGCCAACCGCAAGACCCCAACATGAAAAACGGATCGCTGGCCTTTGAATTCAAACTCAATTAAAACTTGGAAAAATGAAACGCATCACATTATTATTTGCCATCCTATTTGCAACGCAAATCGCCTTTGCCCAGGAAGAAGTCGCCATTGAACAAAACATCAACCAGCGCATCAACAAGCTGGAAATCAACCCTGGATGGAACGTCAAACTCATTCACCATGAGGCCGACAGCGGCTACCGCGTGGCCATCATCACCGAAGAAGATTTGGCGGCACGTGCTTACAACGTGCAACTCTGCAACGTCAAAGACCAAACCTTGACCATCCTTGAGAACACCCAGTTGCCGAAAGGCACCATAGTGGAAATTGAAGGTCCCATGAACTTTGGGCAAATCAACCTTTTGAACAATGCGACGGCTGAAGCGGATTATGTCGTTGCATCCGCAGCATCCGTACCCGAGGACTGGACCAACCTCAACCTTTGCATGTTTTCAAGTTTTCATGTCCGGCATTATCACATCCCCGACCCCGACAACTCGCCAGGCATAAAGATTTGGGACCATGCCCAGTTGACCATCGACACCCTTTCGGGCGAAGGTGATGCCGTGGTGAATGTATATGCAGACGCAGGTTTTCAATATGGCACCAACACCCTGCGTGGTAAAATAACATTGTATGATTACGAGGCAACCAACAATTATCCTTATTGGCAAAAGGAAATAAGAGTAATCAAGACCAAAAAAGTCGACGGCGAGTTGGTCACCACCGAACACCGTAAGGTGTGGAACGAGGCTCTCCACGTTGAAGCGGGCTTCGGCATCCGACAAGGCGACACCCCGAAAGACCCCAACAGCCCTCTATTACAGAGTAGCACCTTGTCAATCAGATTAGGCCTGAACACCTATTACAAACTGAGCAATCATTGGGGATTCAGCACCGGACTCTTTTGGAACCATAATAAAAAGTCGTTATGCCATCAGGTAAAGTACGAAAACAGCGAATTGGTAGTGATCGACGGTCAGGGGGATTTTCAACGCGACAGACTTAATAACGACTATTTGGGCATCCCTATCACTCTCTATTATTATCTCGGCAAACAACACACCGAGAGCTTCTCTTTGGACCTCTATGGCGCCCGCCTCTTGGGTGAACGACTCTCTACTAGTGCAGACCCCACACGAAGTTGGGGAATCGGATGGACGGCCATCAGCGTCGACAACATCTTCAACCCTTGGAAACTGGAGGCAGGCCTCAGTTTCAATACCCAACATCTGGGCTTTATCCACGGCATCAGAGTCTTCACCAACCTGCTGCCCGAGTATAAGCCTGGAGTTACGACTGATAAGATCAGGAATGTTGGAGTCGAATTTAAATTGTAATTGCTGCTTGTATTTGAAAAAATGTCTAATTTTGCATCATACTTAAAGTTGTGCCCGACACGGATTTAGGGATAAGAAAATGAGAAAAATAACTTTTGTCCTTATGGCAGCGATGATGCTCACGACCATCTCCGCTTGCAAGCAAGATGTGTATGGTGATTGGTTTGTTCCGAGGGAGTCTGTGACTTTCCAAGTGACTGCTGAAGACGGACAAGTGCTTCCTGATGTCAGTTTGATGACGGAAGAACTGGATGCTTTTGACAACGATCTCATTGTGGATGGAACGCATCATTACACTACTGATTCCGAAGGTAAGGTTACTGTCGAAGCACCTTACTATACAACCTCCCGCCTCTCGGAACGCACAACTAGGTTCACCTTCACGGCTACGGATTATGCCGTCTTCGACACCATCTTTAACTATTGGGATGGAACTGTTGATATTGTTCTCCACAGAGAATAGTTGAATTGATCTTCATCGCCAACGTCATCGCTTTCGGCTCGGGATTGTGGCAAATCGTCTCAATGATGGCGTTGAAGAAGGAGTGAATGGAATGAGGAATGTGGAATGAGGAATGCTGAATGACTCCCCAGGCCTGCGGCCACCCCCACTTAGAGGGGGAAGGGGTATGCGTGCTAACGTGCTATCGGGATTACGACGGAGTGATTAAACATTGATATAAATTAATCATTAAAACACAATACCATGAAGAAAAAACATTCAATTACGATTGCTTTCTTAGGAATTTTGTTGGCTTTTAGCTCCTGCGGGTCGACGAAAATCCTGAGCACACCCCACGATCCCGATGCATCTATCATTATTATTTCATCTTTTACTAAATTAGAAGAGGTCGTATTAGAGAATGTTGAAACGCATCAACAATACGCTTCAACTCCTTTCAAGTCCAATAGAACACTAAACAGAATCTTTTATAATATTCCTTCTGGTACATATAGAGTTGTGCGAGTTAATATGTGGCTACAGGTGGTTAATTCTATTATGACGTTTACGAATTTTTCAGATGAACTTTCTGAATATTTTGGACCAATTGAAATTGAGCCCTCCAGTAAGTATTTTTTTGGGTGTTTTAGGGGGTATTATAAAGGCTTTCCTAGCGAATTTCACTCTCGGAATCACATCAAATTTGAATATGTTAATCCTGCTAATAGCATTATTGATGAAATCAGAGAAGCGGTATCAAAAAGCGACTGGAAAGACGGTGAATTTATCATGCTCCGCCCTGCAAAGTATGATGAAGTGTTTGATTTCTATTGATCGGACATTTGCTTTTCTATATTTATGGAGGGGGGGGCGTTATGCGTGCTATCGTGCTATCGTGCTATCGTACTTACGACGGGGGTGAAATGAGAACTGGATGCTGTGGAGGAGATGGAGATGGAGTAATCTTGGAAAAGTGTCGTAAAAGGGCCTGAAAGTTCTTGGAAAAGTGTCAAAAATCGGCTGAAATTCCTTGGAAAAGTGTCAAAAAGATATGTTTTTTGTCTTGGATAATGACTTGACGGGGCTGAAATAAGAACTGAACTCTGTTGAGACGTTGAAGAAGGAGTAAAGACACCAGAAAAACTACATTGGCCTGAACACAATCTTTTTGTTTGGAAGCTCTCTTTCACGGAGATACATCAACAGATACACAGGGAGATATATGGTTCTGTCGAGGATTTCAATGTTTTTTGTCGTATATACAAAAGCCTCTTTTATCGCATATTCCTCGTTTTTCATCACATTGCAAAGGGCGTTATGCCGTTTGTAATCCTTCCCAGATTTGATTTCTATCGGGAGAGCCTGATTGTCGTGTTCAATGACAAAATCGAGTTCTCCCTGCTTTTTACTGTTGAAATAGTATAGGTCGTAACCATGTGAACGTAGTTCTTGTGCGGCAAAATTCTCAAAAACGGCGCCAAAGTTCGCATTGATTTCACCAATTATAACATTGAGTTGAAAACCGGATGAGTACATGCAGGATAGCAGGCCAACATCATTAAGAAACAATTTGAACAAGTTGCGTTGTTCATTGAGTTTCAACGGCACACAAGGTTTGTCGACATTATATGTGGGTATGGCCACCCCTGCATCGGTCAGCCAAAGGAAGCTGTTCTCGTATTTTTCGAATTTTGCTCTATCGTTCAGTGATTTTAATATAAATCTCTTGTTTTGGGCATTGAGTTCCGACGGAATCCTGTCAAAAATCTCTTTGATTAATAGCTTCTTGTCGGCATATTTGGCAATGTCCTTTTTGTATAGTTTCAGGATGTTCTCCTGCTCGCGCCGGACATCCTGCATATTGTTGGTGTCCAGATACTTCTCCACAACAGCTGGCATTCCTCCAATCACTAGATATAGACGAAGCAACTCCATCATCTTCTCATGAACGACAGAATCGATGGGGGTTCTCTTATCGTAGCATTCATGAAGATGCGTCATCACCTCATCGCTCATGCCCAAAGCCAATGCGAACTCTTCGAAGTCGAGCGGAAACATTTCTTTTTCAGCCATATAACCGACAGGGACGCTTCGCAAGTCTTTCAATTCGACACCTAAAAGAGAGCCGCTCATGACATAACGATAGCTTCCTTCATCGACGAGAAACTTAATCGCAGTGACGATTTCTGGACATTCCTGCACCTCGTCGAAGAAAATCAAGGTGTTGCCTGGTTCCAATTTTGTGTCGGTCAACGCAGAAATGCGCAACAGGATATCGTTTGTGTCGAGCGGATTGGCAAAGATGGTTTTGAGTTTCGGATCTTTGATGAAATTGAATTCCACAAAATGCTTGAATGTTTCTTCGCCCACCTTGCGTATGGCATAGGTTTTTCCTACTTGTCGTGCACCTGTTACAAGAAGCGATTTCTTGTCATTCAAAAAGAAATCTTTTAAATAGTTGTAAATCTTTCTATTAATCATTTTAAAATGCTTTTTTCCAACTGCAAAAATACAACTATTTTGCTTTTTTCCAACCTAAATTAGGTTAAGTTTATGCTTTTTTCCAACTTTTTCATAAAAGTAAGGAAATAGCCTGCATCTGGTTTACACGACGATTGTAAAGAATCTTTACACCACTGTAAAGATTCTTTACACTTTTCTTTGAATCTTAAATCTTTAAATCTTTGAATTTTAAGTAATTACATTTTTGGCACAATTAATGCTATGGGATAATTAATTGTTTTAATTGTAACCTTGTAGCATTATGAGCAGCTATTTGAAGTTTTTAAGCCGAAACAAACTTTACACCACCATAGAAGCCATTGGCCTCATCGTTTCCATTGCCTTCGTCATCCTGATTGGCAATTATGTGTATCAGCAGTATTCTGTCGCCTACGGCAACCCTTACCGAAACAGGGTGTATGCCGTTGGAAACCAAGATTATATGTCGCTATCGTGGTGGGACAAGGCCGTCTTTGAGGACAAGCTTCCCGAGGCCGAAGCCGTGGCCCGCATCTCTGGCTCCGACTATGACGGCTACATCACCTTCGGCGACGAGCAGCCTGTCAGAGCCTTCATCACCGAGGCCGACCCGGAGCTTTTTGAACTCTTCCCAAGCCTCATTTTGATTGACGGCAATCTCGACGTGTTCCGCCTCAAAGGGCATTGTCTCGTGTCTGAGTCACTTGCCAACCGCGCCTTCAATGGCGATGCTATTGGTAAACCGCTCAAAGTCAGTTATTTCGATGAAAAAATTGAAGGTGTGGTTTGTGGCGTGTTTAAGGATGCCGCCAACTCGATGATACCTTACACTGATGTGCTTTTCAATCCCGAATTTGAAGAGCTGTATGCCTCGGGTAACCAAAAGCCTTTCAGTAGCATTGGGCAGTATGTGACCTTGATAAAAGTCCATGAAGGCACTGACCGTGAGCAGCTTGCGAAAAAAGTCGAGGCAGTCGGACTTCCCAATTATTCCGACGGTTTCGTGAGTGCTATGCCAATCTATAACTTGCCAGAGGTTTTTTTCAATGATAGCCAGTGGGTGTTCAAGAAAGGCAACAAGTCGGTGCTGCAAATGCTTACGGTGGTGGTTTTGTTGCTCTTGCTTTCGGCCATTTTCAACTATGTCAACCTCAACATGGCGCTTTCTGGAAAACGCGCCAAGGAGATGGCCACACGCCGGCTTCACGGTGCCACGAAAGGCCGTATTGTGATGAAGTACATCGCTGAGTCTGTGACGTTTACGGCGGTTTGTTTCATGCTGGCCTTGCTGCTGGCTGTCGCCTTGCTCCCGATGATAAACGACTTGCTAAGAGCCGTTTCGGGTGGCGAAACGGGTATCGATGCTGAGGCATTTGAGCAGTTTGTTCCTGTCCGTTTTGATTGGTCGATGGTCATTGTGGCAGCTTATCTTGTGGCGGTTGTGCTGTTGGGCACTTTGGCGGGCATCGCGCCTGCCGCCATCGCTTCGCGTTTCGAGCCGATCGACGTGGTGCGTGGCACCTATCGGCTTCAAACCAAAAGGGTGTTCAGCAAGGTGTTCATCGTGTTCCAAAACACCATCACCATCGTCCTGATTGCCATGGCACTCCTGATGGAAGTGCAGATGCGCCACATGATGAACCGTCCCACTAACATGCGTTCAGAGGGCTTGTATTCGTTGCAATGCTGGGTGCAGGACTATTCCGATATAGTGCCGCTCATCGACCGTTTGGAGAAGATTCCGAACGTGAAAGCAGTAGGCTACGGTCGTGGTTTCGCGGGGCAGATGAACATGGGCACCAGCGTCAAAACGCCCGACGGCGAAATGGTGAACATGCAACTTATCCTGTGCGACGAGACGTATTTCGATATGCTTGGTTTGCAGGTTGTTGAGGATTTCGGCGTGCCAAAAACCAATTCGGTCTGGATGTCGAAGACTTTGGCTGAAAAACTCGCTTTGAACGACTCAACGGTGAATTATTACGCCCGACACATGCGCATCAATGGCTCTCGACCCGAGACCGTGGGCGGCGTTTATGAAGACATCCCGACACGCTCGGCTGCGTCGTCTGAACCCAACCAGTTTTCGGCGGTCATCATCGCGCGTGACGAGGACTTGATATGGGGTAACGGCGTAATGATTGATGTTTCAAACGATTATAAAGAGACCGAAAAAGCTATTATGCAAGCCTACACCGACTATTCCGAGGAAAAGAACGGCATGTTCGTTGAACCCGCCCAAAACGGCTTTGTGAAAGACCTGATTAATGTGCTACTCCAACCTGCGAAGATGGCTATGCGCCTGCTTGAACTCTTCATGGTGCTTTCGGTGCTGATTTCCCTGCTCGGCCTCGTTGCCATGAGCACCTATTACAGCGAGCAAAGCACCAAGAGCATTGCCGTGCGCAAGGTGTTTGGCAGCAATGTCCACCGCGAGTTGTGGCGCACGGTGAAGGATTACATGATTCTCGTCGGCATCGCCGCACTCATCGGGATTCCGCTTGCCGTTTGGTTCTGCGGTAAATATTTGGATCGCTTTGCCTACCGCATCGAGCATTATGGTTGGATTATCATCGTGGCGGTTATCCTTGGTGTGCTGATGGCCTTCCTGTCGGTGCTTTGGCAGACCTTGAAGGCGGCGCGGACTAATCCTGCGGAGGCGTTGAAAAAAGAATAGATTTTGAAAGATTTCTTGCCGCAGGCAATAAAAAAAAGTATTATCCTTGCAAAATAATATGTTCGCAATTCGCGAACAGCGAACAATTAGATATAAATAACTAATAAATAATGTGTTATGAAGCCACAAGATATTCTTATTTTGTTAAAAGAACTAACATCTAAAGGACAAAATTTGTCGTGTAGGAAATTGGCGGAGGCTTTGGGAATGAGTGCTTCAAGCGTTAGCGAAAGTCTTGAACGATGCCGACAAGTGCAGCTTGTTGATCGTAACAAAAAACGTGTGAATACGATAGCTCTACAAGAGTTTCTTATACATGGTCTTCAATATGTGTTCCCTGCTGTAACAGGGCGTGTCGTCCGTGGTGTACCCACATATATAAGTGCTTCTCCTTTACAAGATAAAATAGCTAATAGTAATGAGAGTTATGTATGGCATTATGCCAAAGGAAACGCACGTGGGCAACAAATCGAACCGTTATATTCATCGGTGCCGGAAGCTGCGCTTCAGGATAACGATTTATATCAGTTGCTGGTCATCGCAGATACACTGCGAGTCGGTCGTGCACGCGAAAAAGAGATAGCTATTGAAGAACTCACAAAACACATCAACCGCTATGTCCAAAACCAATAACGAACGACTGCAAGAAATTGCAGAAGGGATGCAAAACCTTAACGAAAGATTGGTGTATGTCGGTGGCGCAATGGCTGGGGCGTATAGTCTGCGCATCCAGCTTGTCAGCGACCTTCATCTGGAGTTTCCACAAAACAGGCAATGGCTGGCACAGCATCCATTACAAATAACAGGCGATATATTGCTTGTTGCCGGTGATACAGCATATCTTGATCTGCCGGAATCAGGAAAGAACACTTATCCTGCATACAAGTTTTGGGACTGGGCAAGTGAGAACTACAGGGAGGTTGTTGTATGTTTGGGAAATCATGACTTTTATGGATATTACGACCTCGCTTTAATACCCGATGGTTATTGTAAACAAATTCGCAACAATGTGCATGCATATTACAATTCTGTTGTACATTTGGATGATGTTGATATCATTGTTTCCACATTGTGGTCAAAAATCGAGCCATATAACGCTTACCTGACAGAACATAATGTCAGTGATTTCGATCGTATTATGTATAATGGTCATCGATTGACTTCGGATGATTTTAATCGTGAACATGAACGGTGCATTGCATTTGTTAAGCAAGCGGTGAAAACCAGCAAAGCAAATACCAAAATTGTGCTCACTCATCATGTCCCTACGCAGCTATGTACAGCGAAAGAGTTCCAAGGTAGTACAATAAATGGTGCTTTTACGGTTGAGTTGGGTGACTATATTGTTGATTCGGGCATTGACTATTGGGTTTATGGTCATTCTCACCGTAATATTGATGCGCAAATTGGCAAAACCAAAGTTTTGTCAAATCAACTGGGCTATGTATCACAAGACGAATATCTGTCCAACGGATTCACACCTTCCCGCCATATTGTTATAAACCTCAACAAGGAATTGTAAAATTTCTTTACACCACTGTAAAAAATCTTTACACTTTTAAAAATACGTGTTTTTACAAACCATTGAATGTCAAATAATTAAAAGTTTAGCACAATAATTGTTTCCTGTCATTTCGACCGAAGCGTAATAAAATGTAGCGAAGTGGAGAAATCCTCACTTCTCCAATGCAATTGAATAAAAAGGATTTCTCGATTCCGGTTCCGCCTTCTCTCGAAATGACAAAAAAAAAGCAACAAATAATAAACAAGAAATGAGCAGTTACCTGAAATTCCTCTCCCGAAACAAACTCTACACCGTCATCGAGGCGGTGGGCTTGGCCGTGAGCCTCGCTTTTGTCATCATCATTGGGAGTTATGCGTGGCAGCAATACAGCATCACGCGCGAAAGCCCCGACCGAAAGAACATCTATTGCTTCGGCATGCCTGGTTATCTTGGATTGACCTACGCTTTTGTTGATGAGGTGACCGACCGTGTGCCCGAAGTGGAACTTGCCGTTCGGTATTGCAACGAGGCCAACCCGCCATCAATGCTGGTCGAGGGCGAAGAGGTTGAAGTCTCATACGCCGCTGTCAGCAAAGAGTTTTTCACGATGTTTCCTTACTTCAAATTCGTCGAAGGCGGACCGGAAGGCCTCGAAGTGCCTTTGAATATTATCGTGAGCGAGCGTTTTGCCAGAAAATACGACCTCAAGGTCGGTCAAACTATGGATTTGATTCTTGACAAATATGTCATCATCGGCATCCTTGAGGATTTCCCCAACACGGTGTTTCCTTCTGCGGATGTGATTGTCAACGAGCGCGACCGGTTCAACAAGGTTGCATGGGATACGCCTTACGACCGCTACGGATCGACCATTTCTTTCGTCAAGTTCGCCGAAGGCACCGACCCGCAGGTGATTTACGACAAAGTGGAGCTGGTCTGCAAGGAGATTTATCCCGACATGTACGGTCAGGCCTTCTTCGAACGCTTGGACATGACCCGCTTCGACCAATTGTTTTTTAAGGACTTCGGTGGGGCTAATAAGCAATTGAAGCATGGCGACCTGAAAACGCTGAAAATGCTTGCAATCGTAGGGCTATTGCTGTTACTCTCTGCGGTGTTCAATTACATCAATCTTTCGTTTGCCCTCACAGGAAAACGCGCCAAGGAGATGGCTACGCGCCGCTTGCTTGGAGCGCAGAAGGGTGAGATTGTTTGGAAGTATATCGCTGAATCATTAGCGTTTACGGCGGTTTGTTTTGGCCTTGGATTGCTTTTGGCCTATATGTTTGCGCCTTCGGTCAATGCCTTGCTCAACAATCCCGATATCCCGATAAAGGTGCAGGTCCCCCCGATGTATTTCCTGGTTTATCTTGTGATTATTGTGGTGGTGGGTGTGCTCAACGGTATCATTCCGGCCTTCTTTGCGAGCCGTGTGGAGCCTATCGATGTGGTGAAAGGCACGTTCCGCCGCAACACGAAAATGGTGTTCAACAAGGTGTTTATCGTCATCCAGAGTGCTTTGGCGGTCTTCCTCATCGCTATGTCCATCGTAATGGAGGCGCAGTATCGCACCTCATTGAACCGCCCGATGCACTGTAATACGAAGGACTTGTATTATCTGGCCGTGTTTGGTTCGTCACCGCAGTCCGACTTGTATGAAAGACTTGAAAAATTGCCTTGCGTGAAAAAGATTGGCCGAAGCAGATGCGTTCCAGGATGCTTGTTTGGTGGACAATACAGTTTGACTCGTGACGGGCAGAATATCGGGTATTACCATTTGCAGATGGATACTGTTGCTTTTCAAATGTTTGACTTTGAAATCCTTAAAGACTACCAGACGCCACTTTATAATACGGTTTGGTTCGGCGAGCGGGCTTTTACTGCCACCGGGCTTACCGAGGAGGATCACGACATCCCGACTTTAAGAGAAAGGACGAACAACTGCGAGCAGGTGGCTGGCGTGATTCGTGACTTTCCCGTCGCTTCGAGCAATATGGGGGAGGAAGAGTACCAGATTATCAGCATCACGAAGGCAGAAGACATCAGATATGGTGGATTCGTGATGGAAATCGTTGGTGACCATGCCGAAGCCAAAAAAGCCATTCATGAGGTAGTTGATGAATGGCGTGACGGCGAGTTGCTGCAACAAGTCGCTGATGGTTTCATTGATGATTTCTACCGCGACGCGCTGAAGCCTGCCAAAAACAATATGCGCCTGATGGAAATCTTCATGTTGCTTGCCGTGCTGATTTCGCTGCTCGGCCTTGTCGCCATGAGTACCTATTATGCGGAAGAGAACGCCAAAGGCATCGCCGTCCGCAAGGTGTTTGGAGGCACCGTCTCGAGCGAGACCTGGCGCACCGTCAAGGAATACATGATTTTGGTCGCAGTGGCCTGTGTCATCGGTGTCCCGCTCGCAATCTGGGCGGCGCAGCGTTATCTTGAAGGTTTTATAGTCAAACTCGAAAACTATGGTTGGGTCTTTGTCCTCGCTGTGGTCATTTCCCTGCTGATGGCCTTCGGCTCGGTGCTCTGGCAGACGTTGAGGGCGGCCAAGACGAATCCGGTGGATGTATTGCAGAAAGAGTGAATTATGTTTTTTCGGTAATTTTTTTTCGGTAATTTGTGAAAAAACGGCGGTTTTCGACAGCGTGGCCACCCGAAGCGTGAAATTGCGCAAGCAGTTCGTCACGTTCCTGAAGTCGCTAAGTGCGGGTTTCGGCTACGACACCATCCAAAACATACCTACTTTTGATGTCAAGTTGGGCGATGTGCAGAACCCTGAATACACTTTGGCGGAAATTTTTGGTTACCTTTAAAAAGTCGATAAGCGCTGTATCATTGTCATCGACGAGTTTCAGCAAATCACGCGTTATCCTGAAAAGAATGTAGAGGCTTTGTTAAGGACTCATATTCAGAAACTTTCCAACGCTAATTTTGTATTTTCGGGCAGTCAGCGGAGGCTCATGGAAGAGATGTTTTTCTCGTCGAAAAAACCTATTCCATTTCCGACCCATTGATGAAACTATGGTTGGATAGAAGAAAAGTTTGAATTATAGGGGCTCTGTCATAAATCATATCTGGTCAATATGACCGGTACGTCATATCATAATATCATATTAAAAAAACAAAAAAATATCAGCAAAAAGTAATGTATAACAAACTTTTTGTACCTTTGCACCACTAAGTCGAAGTGGTATACTTTTGAATTATTTTTGGTATACTTTTGTGTTAACATTTACATAATTAAAAATTAAAAACATTATGAAAAAACTACTTTCAACGCTATTTGCGCTGGCCTTGTCCGCAGTGATGATGGCCGGCAATTTCGTGATGCTTCCTTATTCGGGACGTACCGAACTAGAGAAGCATTTTTCTGACCCGAACCTAACGGTGCATTTCTACACCAATTCAGAAATCTTCGCCACGGCAGAACACTTCGATGCCGCAACTATGGTGATGCTTGACGAGAATGCCTTTTCAACCAACGACACTTACACGTTGGTATATTGTCCGAAAGAACAACAGCAGAGTTACGATGCGCTGTATGCCACACAAGATTATATCATAGTGAGTGGGGCTGCTATGCCACATAAGAACGACGGCACAGTGGCAATCTTCAACAAAAAAGCGAGCCTGCCTCACCTCAACCGCGATTTTCCTGTGGTGACCGAAGAAAACCCAACCATCCTCGAGATGTTGAGCCAAGTGAACTGTGATTCGATTGAGGCCACCGTGCAGCACCTTCAAAACTATGGCCACCGTTTGTGGAACTCCGACAATGCCTTTGCAGCTTCTGACTGGATTGCGGGTCGCATGCTGGCCCTCGGATTAGAGGTGGAGCAACAGCCTTTCTATGCCAGCACATGGTTTGGCAGTGGTGAGGCGGCACCCAATGTCATTGGTATCCAGCGCGGTACGCTCTATCCCGACATCTATGTGGTGTGCGGTAGCCATTTCGATTCATTCTCCTGGGAGGCCTATAGTGGTGGCCAGGCACCTGGTGCCGACGACAATGCCACGGGCGTGGCCAGTGTGCTGGAGAGCGCAAGAATCATGACACAGTATGAGTTTGAATACAGCATCATCTATTGCGCTTTCGGCTGCGAGGAAATGGGCCTCTATGGCAGCGAGGCCTACGCTTCACGTTGCCAACAGCAAGGTATGGACATCATCGGTTACTTCAACAACGACATGAATGGCTACCTCTATGGTAACCAAATCCACATCGACTGCATCTATCCTAATTCGGTACAGCCAATAGGCACTTATTACATGAATGTCGGCAGCGTTTATTATCCTGAGTTGCCCATCCGTCACGTCAACTTCAACGAAGGCGACAGCGACCACACTTCTTTTAATAATCACGGCTACATGGGCATCTATCCTTTCGAGGATTATCAACACTACAGCCCATACATCCACACGACTAACGACTTGATTGGCCCCAGCGTGACTAGTTTCGCAATGTCGCAGCAGTATTGTCAGATGAACATCGCCTGCCTTGCCGAGATTGCCAATCCTGTGGAAGAAATACCGCATGTGTATTGTAATCCGGTGACTAATTTTTTTGTTGAACTTCCTGTGGGAAAAGAATTAAGTGCAGTTGTTTTGTGGTGGGAAGCTCCCGAAGAGGGCTCGACTGGCGAATTGGAGCATTTTGACGTTTATCGCGACAGTGTAATGATTGCCACTGTTGAAATAAATCCTGACCCCACGTATCAATATAGTTATTTGGATACCATCACAGTTGGTGATTCGGCGGAGTACTTTATCATGGCAGTATATAGCGACGGTTGCGAGGCTCCTTCGCAAACCGAAATAGGCTATGGTATTGATGGAATTGAGGAGTCGGTGTCTCATGTTTTTGTCCATCCCAATCCTTCCAACGGCACTTTCAACATCAATCTCGGCAAAAGCCAATGGAACGTGGAAGTTTACGACATAATGGGCAGAAAGGTCTATGAAAGCCGCATGGAAGGCAACTCCATCATCGACCTTGGACTATACCCAAAGGGATTGTATTTCCTGAAAGCCAATAACGAAAGCAGGACGCTGACGGCGAAGATGGTGCTTCGCTAAGCCCTCTTTGATGTTTGCGAAACGATTACAGACGGCTGCCGTGGTACGACAGTAGGGGCGAATAATTGTTCGCTCCTACAAAACCCATGGAATAACGTTTACCGTTGGGCCGGTAGGGCTGTCACATCGTGGCAGCCGCACGCGGTGCATCCCTACTGTGGCAGTCGCTGTTTGCTAAATTTTAGCGGGCAGCAATAGTTTTCTCAAGAAAATAGACTATCTTTGTCAAAAAAGTTAGAGTTTAATCACAATGTCCAAAATTAAATCAAGAATATTAGTCGTTGACGATAACCAAGGCATCCGCGCAGCGCTGAAACTACTGTTAGAGATGCACTTCGCTGAGGTGGAGCTTATCGCCTCACCCAATATACTTATGGAAACTATGCATCGCTTCAAACCCGACTGCGTGCTGCTTGACATGAACTTTTCATCCGAACGCAACACTGGCAACGAAGGACTGTTATGGATAAGTGAACTTCGCAAGAACTGTCCTGACACCAATGTTGTGCTTTTCACTGCCTATGCCGATGTACAACTGGCCGTTGAAGGCATGAAACGCGGTGCTTTCGATTTCATTGTGAAACCTTGGAACAACGACAAACTTGTGTCCACTCTTAAAGATGCCTGCTCCAAAAACAGAATCAAGTCCACAATCCATGAGAAAATGTTCTGGGGCGATTCCATCCAGATGACAAACATTCGTAACATGGTGTCAAAAATCGCTCCTACCGATGCCACAGTACTGATAACAGGTGAAAACGGTACCGGCAAGGATATGATGGCACGGGAAATCCATGACATGAGCCTTCGCAACGGAAAAGATATGGTTGCAGTAGATGCTGGAGCAATCCCCGAGAACCTGTTTGAAAGTGAACTCTTCGGACATGTCAAAGGTGCTTTCACCGATGCTGTGACTGACCATACAGGCAAGTTCGAACAGGCTGACGGCAGCACACTGTTTCTTGATGAAATCGGCAATATTCCCCTTCAAGCTCAAGCCAAACTACTGCGTGTGCTGCAAAATCGAACTGTCACACGCCTCGGCAGCAACAAGGAAATACCAGTGAACATTCGACTGCTATGCGCCACAAATATGAATTTGCTTCAAAAAGTTAAGGAAGGACTCTTCCGCGAAGACTTATATTACAGGCTCAACACCATCAGTATTCACATTCCTGCCCTCAGAGAACGGCAAGAAGACATCGTACCTCTTGCCAATATTTTTTTAAAGCGATATGCCGAAAAATATCACCGCAGTCTCAACAGTCTGTCATTATCAGCTGAAAATGCCTTGAAAAAAGGCGTCTGGAAAGGAAATATCAGAGAACTTCAGAACTGTATCGAGAAAGCTGTCATTCTTTCCGAAGGAGACCAGTTGACGTCAGATGACTTCAGCATAAAAAACGACTATGAGATGTCATCGCATTTAAATACACTCGATGAAGTGGAAGAGAGGACCATACTCAATGCTATGGATGAATTTCATGGCAACTTGTCATTAGTTGCCAAGTCTTTGGGCATCAGCCGACCGACTCTATACAACAAACTCAAGAAATATGGAATTTAATGAGGTATCACTATGAACGTTAACGACAAGATTAACTTTCTGCTTGATGCACTTGAGGACGGTGAAACCAATTTTCAATTTGACGAAAACAAATTCGGTCAGAGGAAAATAAACCGTACCCTAAACCGCATCAAGAACATATATGCAAAGAGCAATGATGCTGTACGCAAGGAAATGGAGGAGAATGAAAGCACTACTTGGCAACGCATGATACGTGTTCTCTCACATGAAATCCTAAACACCGTTGCTCCAATAGCCTCTTTAAGCCAAACTCTCAAGAATGTTCAGGGTGCCGAACTAAACATCGGTCTTGACACCATCTCAGCTTCAGCGGAAGGACTTATCAAATTCGTTAATTCATACCACAGTCTAACCCATTCAGCGCAGCCCATACGCAAATCTTTCTATGTCAAGGATATGGCTGCAAAAGTGATCGAACTCACCAAATTCCATGGTATTCCTGTCAACTTTCAGGAACGCAGTGACGATGTTCTCCTTTACGCCGATGAAGAACAGATTTCTCAAATTATGCTTAATCTCGTGAAGAATGCTGTAGAGGCTGATGCAACACGAATTAACATATATACCCAGATAGACCCTCAAGACAATGTCATCATTCACGTTTCGAACAACGGAAAACCGATAAGCAACGCCAACCAGGATGCAATCTTCGACCCCTTCTTCACCACCAAGCCATCAGGTTCAGGAATCGGACTCAGTTTATCGCGTCAGATTATGAGGCGTCACGGCGGCTCGCTGACGCTCACATCTTCCGACAACTATGCCACGATTTTCACGTTGACATTTCCGTAAAGATATAATCAGAGGCTTTGCCGAATTTATCGCTTTGAATGAAACCACTATCGGAACTACCGATACGCTTCACATTTGTTTTGGTAAGCCATTACCGCCTTCCTGTATTCCATGCGTTTGTCTATCAGTTCTTCGCGGGCAGTACGTGTGGCGCTTTCCGCCTGAAGCAAAGAAGTGAGGGTATCACGACCCGCCTCGTAGTCTGCTCGGATGTTCTTTTCGTTTTCTTCAGCAACTTTAACAGATTCCTCGCTTACAGCAATGGCATCCCAGGCATTTTCCACATCCACAAACAGTTTTCGGCTCAAAAGCACGAGTTGTTCATCCAGATATTCCCTTTCATTAGCGGCCTTTTGAACAGCATATTCATAACGTTTTGCCCTAACCGTAGCTTTGCCGATATCAGTAATAGGTATCTGAACCATACCGAAAATGACACCGTTAAAACCGTCACTGACATTACCTAACATATTATTATAGCCATAGTCGGCACCAATGAGGACCTGCGGGAGCAGTTCACCTACAGACATTGCCTTTTCGAGTTTTTTGGCTTCTTCCTGGATTTCCAACAGACGACTTTCTTGAAGAGGTTTCATCGAATCCTGAGGAACATATATTTCAAGCGGTTCAGGAAACGCTTCAAGAGAAGAGACAAGCATTATAGAGTCGAGTTCAAAGTAATCGTAAGCTATGCCGGCAGCATTAAAAAGGTCCATTTTTGCAAGTTTGAGACCGCTGCGGAGTTGCAAAAATCCATTTGAGAGCTCCTTTTGCTTTTCCTGAACCTGTATCAACTGCGAACGGGCTATGATCCCTGCATTCACGGCACTTGTGACATCTTTCTCAATGGCATCAAGCATTGCCTGCATTTTTTCCAATGTCTTCATCTTTTCCTGAAGGGCAACCGAAAACCAGTATTTTTCCTCTATTTCATAAGACGTTTTTTTCTGCTGAATGTCGTATTGGATTTTTGAAGCTTCAACACCGAGACCGGCAAGTTTGTTGCCATTGCGAATACGCCCGCCAGCATAGACGGGCTGCAAGGCTGTCAGCGATGACCCATAGCCATATTGTGCAGTTTCGAAATAAGGTTTGAAACCGTTCATATAAGCCAGGTTACTGAGAAAATTAGCCAAATTATTTGCGGCATCGCTACCTTTTATGACATCATGTATGTCAATGCGAAAAAACGGGTCTATTGCTCTGTATCCGTATGACAGCAACGACACTTTCGGAAAATATTCCCAGCGTGCCTCATTACGCTGTGCCTGTGCTGACAGGACATCCAACTGAGCATTCTTCAGATAGACGTTATTGGAATTTGCAGCATCCAAACATTCTTCAAGAGAAAGTCCCCTCACTTGTGCATGAAGAACGAAAGGCACTAAAAAAGCTATAGTCAGAATCATTTTTTTCATACTGCTACCTCCTTTTTATTATCAGCATTTTTGAAAACCTGCCAATACGAGACTGGCATTACCAATGTTATGAGGAAAATGCTCAGCATGGTTCCAAAGCAGATAACCACACCCATCGGCTGCCAAAGAGCATCTCCTCTGATTATCATGGGCAGAACACCCAGTGCAGTGGTCGATGATGTGAGGAAAATCGGACGCATTCTTCTTTTTCCTGCTTCCATAGCGGCTGTCTTCACATCCTGGCCGCCATTGAAACGGGCATCTTCAGCATATTCATACATCAGAATTCCGTTTCTGACAATGATACCAACAAGACTAATCAAGCCCAACACCGCCGTGATACTGAAATCCATTTTGAATATCCACAATCCGAATGAGGCACCGAAAAGGCACAGCAGGCTCATGCTCATGGTAAGAATAGCGATGCTGGTTTTCTTGAAATGGATAAGCAGGAAAACAAAGAGGATACCCACGGCAGCAAGAAAACTCCATATCACTTGTGGAAGCACGTAGGCATTCATAGCGTCAAGGCCTCCGAATTCAATTCTCACATCTTCAGGCACTTCCACATTATTTTTAATGAATTTCTTAATCTTTTTGACAGTTTTAGGCTGACTTTGATTTGTTTTCAGGTCAGCATAAATATTCACAACATTTTCGCCATCGGCGCGACAAAGTTGATAAGGGCGCCATTCAGGTTTTATGTCCGCCACCTGTCGTAATGGCACGCTCACACCAGGAATGGTAGTTGGCACCATTTGTCCGTAAATGTTTGAATACGACATGCTGTCGGAAATATTGGTACTGTATATATTAACAGGTATCTTACGTCCATTATCCCAAAGAGTGGCGATGTTCTGAGAGCCGTATGTTACTGCCAATGAAAGAGATACCAGAGTCTTGTTGACACCCATACGAGCCGACTCATCAGGTTCAAGTTCAACCTCTATCCAAGGAGCAACGTTATCCATGTCACTGTGTACCCATTTCAACTCTTTAGTCAGAGAGCACATATAGCCTTTTATCTGATCATTGATTTCAGTAAGTTTCTCTCTGTCATCGCAATATATATTTACTAAAACAGGTGATGCAACTATCTGGTAGTCCATTTGTTTGAAACGGATAAGGGCATTAGGAAAAATGTGCTCGTATTTGTTTTCATATTCACGAATAATTTCCTCGGTGGCCTTTATGGACTTTGTATGAACCACGAGCTGTGCAGTCTGCGGAGAAGGAAGGATAGGTGCGTATGCGACGTTGAATCGAGGAGCACCTGTCCCCACAAAAGCCGTTACATGTTTCACCCTATCATCATTCAGAAAAATTGAAGTGAGGGAATCGGCGTATTCCTTTGTTTTTTCAATTCCATTGCCACCATCGAGGTACATTTCCACCACAAAGTGGTCACGTCCCGACTTCGGCATCATCTGTAAACTAAGGGTTGAAGCCATCAGCAGTCCCAGACCTATAGCCAAGACCCCCATCCCTATGGTGGCAATCGGATGTTTGAAACACCACTTTTCAGTGACATCATAGATTTTCTGAATGAAGTTGAAGAAAGAGTCCTGAATACGAGTAAAACGGTTCTTAGGATTAGACGGATCATTAATCCGGATATATTTGATTTCCAAGGAAGGGACCACACTCACTGCATAGAACAGTGACGTCATCAGAGCTGTGAGGATTATGAATGGGAAATTGCGCACAAAGTCACCTATATAGCCGTCAACTATCAGCATTATCGGGAAGAACATAAGTGAAATTGCCAACGTGGCAGTGAAAGTTGGGAAAAACAGTTCCTGTGCACTTTGGCTGGCAGCCTCAATTCCATGAAAACCTTTTGAAGTCTTGTCCATATATCCATCCATAGTTATGATGGAATCATCGACTATCATGCCCAATACGACTATAAGTGCTGCGAGTGTGACTGTATCCATTGGCATTCCGGTAACAGCCATCACTGCTATAGTTATGGCAGTACATATTGGAACGCCACTGCTGGCAATCAGGGCCGAGCGCAATGGGAAAAGCATAAGCATCACGAATATAACCACCAGCATACTCATCAGCAGGTCCCTCAGGAAAGACCAAACCGAGTTGCCGACGACCTTAGGCATATCGCTCACACGACTTATGTTCACGCTATCCGGAAGCTTTTCCTGAAATTCAGCAAGCACTTTGTCAATCTTGCGTCCGTACGCCACAATATCATGTTTGTCGGCCATAGACACATCTACGATAAGGCATTGGTTACCATTGTATGAAACGAAATCCGACGGTTTCTTATAACGTCTCTCTATCGTAGCAATATCTTTTAACCTTACAATATTCCCCAAAGGGTCGGAATATACGATACGGTCTGACACCTCCTGTTCACTGCTGACAGTATTCTTCACATGAATGGCAGCATTGACATAATCGGTTTTGAATGTGCCTGCCGGAATCGACAATGACGATGTTTGATACTCATACATTATCATTGTAGGGTCGATGCCATATGAGGACAGTTTTTCACGATCCAGGATAACGGCGATTTCCTCTTCCTGTTCACCGACAATGGCGACTCTTGATGTTTCAGGAATTTTGCGTAACGATTTGGCAAGGCTCTCAGCGTAGTCCTGGAGTTCAAAATAGCTCTTATCATAAGATTCAATGGCGATAAGCATTGAAGACGCATTGGAAAAATCGTCCAATGTGACCACCGCTATCACACCTGCCGGGAGCATCATCTTCTGTTGCTGCAGGCCTAATTTTATCTTGTTCCAGACCTGATCCTTCTCATTTTGTGCACATCGCACATCAACATAAATGTACCCCATACCGTCACGCGTCACAGTAGTAGTAGTTGCTCTTTTAACTTCCTTCAACGAATAAAGATAAGCCTCCAAAGGTTTTGTCGCATGTTCCTCCACCTCTTTGGCAGTAGCACCTGGGTAAACAGCAACAACCAATCCCTGAGTAAGCTGAAAATCAGGCATTTCATTCTTCCTCATGGTAACAATACCCACAATGCCAATTGTCACGAGAGCAAGAATGACGATATAAATAAGCTTCTTTTCGGAAACAGTCCAATTTACCCACTGAGCGATTAAGCCCTTGGGCTGTATTTGTCTCTTAGGATTTGTAGAATTCACAGTTCCCATGTTTCTCTACTCTATTGTCTTTACCTTCATTCCGGTTGAAACCTTGCTTGCGCCTTCAACAATCACCAAATCACCATCTTCAAGTCCTTCACCTATTAAAATGCCCTTACCACTATAACCTTCCACCGTCACATGTTTCTTGCCGACAACATCGTTGGTAACAGTCCACACACAACGTCCCTCCATATCAGTGCTTACGGCAGATGAGGGGATTACAATGCCACCGCCTGACGATTTGTTTATATAAATCTTGGATACCATTCCCGGCATCAGTCCAGGAATCGGTCTCTGTGTCCTGACCTGACAGTCATAACTGTGGGAAACACTTGAAGCGACAAGTCCCTTGACAGATATATACCCCTTGTCAGTGACATTCAGAGCAGGGATTTCAACTCGCACTGAATCACCAATTTTAATTGTATGGTATTCATTTTCCGGAAGAGAAAAGTGAATTTCAGGGTTATCAATGTCAATTATGCTTGCAATACGTTCGGCAATAGTCACCTCGATGCCTGTTCCAACAGGATACACATCCTGAACAATACCATCCATCGGGGATTTTATCGTGCAGTTGTCCAATGCGTTTTTAGCAGACATTTCCATGGACTTGGCTTGAGAAAGTTTGGTTTCCATTTCCACCATCTGCACCTCACTGACGCTTCCGGTTTCATAAACCATCCTAAGTCGTGCCATTCCGTCTTCTGCCTGTCGCAATGTGGCAGCTGCTGCTTCATAAGCACTCTTAACCTGTTGAGACTCTATCTTCGCCACCACTTGCCCTTTGCGTATTCTCTGTCCTTCTCTCACGTAAATATCAGTAAGAGTCCCCGAAGCCGGGGATATAACCAAAGAACTGTGTGAAGTTTTTACCGAACCCACAAAGCAATCAGAACTGACCATATCAGACTTGCCGACTTCAATCACCTTAACGGTAACCGGCTCGGAAGTCCTGCCTCTGAACAGCATTTCGCTGATTTTCTGCCGCTGCTGTGAAAGCTCGTTTTCATTTCTTGTATCACTATTATTGCTGCAAGAGATAAAAAAAACAGAAATAAGAAGAACTATAATTATGCCGTACTTATTCATTTGGAATTGCAACTGTTTGAACATCTGAATCCGTTATTTCAAAATTTACGCCTAATCTTTTCCAGCTTCCACTGTAGTTCATCTCAAATATCAGTATGTCAACATAACGTTTTCCTACAGCATCCACTGTAATAACTTGACTTAATTGATCTCCAAAAGGATTTAAATCATCAATCAGTTCCAGCCCATTGAAACGGACAATCCTTTCCGTAGGTTGCAATGTCAGGATTTTTTTTGATGTAACCCCATCCATTACGACAACATCGCCGAACAATGCATTCATAGTCAGCACCACTGCATCTTTACCCGTTTCGGCTATATGCATCTGTCCGCTTTCGGTAATGACCTCACAGGTATAGGTGTCATCAATTGTAAAAGTATGTTCCACGCCAACGCTGTCGGTTATCGTAATACTGCCGTTTACATAAATATCAATGGTTCCACTCGTCTTGTAGGAGTAGTTGCCTTCGAAACGTTTCACTCCGGTTTTCTCACATCCGGTCAGTACTGTCAGCAAAGCCACAGCACATAATAAAATGCCATATTTCTTCATGTTTTATGAGGACTTCTTTTTTTTTTAATTTTTCACGTCATACTTTCAGACCATGCGAAGTCCGTTAAACAAAATCTGAAAATACGACAGGGCAAACCTTGGATTTGCAGCGTGGTCGTCTGCAAATAAAGAATGCGAGAGCAAAAATAGTAATTTTGCGTGATATATAAAGTAGAGACTCAAAATTTTGCGTCTCTACCCTCACGAAACAAAGGTTAGTTCTGACGCGCGGAGCGCACCGCGTGCGGCTGCCACGATGTGACAGCCCTACCGGCCCAACGGTAAACGTTATTCCATGGTAAAGTTTATTCTCAAAACTCCTTGCGGTTTAGGATAAAAACACTACTTTTATATCCGATGAATCTGTCACATGTGACACAAAAAACGAATAAATAAAAATCAAACGAAATCTATTCTGGCAGAAGCTGATTGACCATCGGCACAATGGATTGATTAAAGTCGTGGCTTGAGTCCGCCGATACGGAAAATCATACCTGATGTTCAACCTGTTCACCAAATATTTGAAATCAATCGGCGTGGACGACAATCATATTATCTAAAGTGAATCTGCTGCAGAAACAAGAAGTTCCGCAATCCTGCTGCACTCCTTGAATATCTTGACGGAAAGTTTGTCGAGGCGATGTCTTAATCAATTCCAAAATTTTCCGCATACTTTCCTGCGAACATTTCTCTGTTGGGTTCGCAGAAATCTAAGGTAAGAGATACGCCAAAACAGTTTTCCAATCAGGAAACCGCTCAGAGCCAAACTGGATCCACTCGCCTTTGAACTCGCTGGTGACGTTCTTGCCACGGTCGTCAATCAGAAAGTCACCATCTATCAAGTCTTTCCGATGGGTAATAATCATGCGCTTATGGAATACGTCATCAAAGTATTTGGTTACCCAAGTCACCTTGTCAGACCATGCAGACGGATTCTTCCAAGGGGCAGTAGAAAGAATGAAAACATCATACACTTCTGCCAATTTGTGAACAGCCTCTACAGCTCCAGGCATAGGCTCCATCTTACCGAACAGACCAGGGATTTCATCCAATCGGTCTTTGTCACCAGGTCCCTGTGCCCTGTATTTCTGCTTGGTTTCCTCATCAATCTTGTCAAGTCCTGACTGGAAATCAACCAGCACATTGTCCATATCAAAAAATAGTCGTTTCTTCATATTATATTTTTATATTTCAAAAAACAAAAATGTTCAGTATGCAAAACATTTTCGAGTAAAATCTGTTTTACAGGCTGAACATTTCAGGAAAAACCACACGAAATATCCTCTAAATGTTTAGTATGTTAAACAAATCACCATGAAATATGTTCAGTATATAAAACATTTAGTAGAGACGCAAAATTTTGCGTCTCTACTTGAACAAATCGTCTGTCGTTATTTTCGAGGTGAAAATGTCAGAATATTTGTTGGTTTTCAGAGGGGCAGTGCTGACCAAGGTCAGATGGAAGGTTTTATCGGGTTTTGCCTCCTCAAGCGTAGCGATGCGTTCGGTGAGTTTGTCAGCGTAGACTTTGGTGATGCTGATGGCCGTCTTGTTGAACTTCATCTCGCAAACATTCACCACATCGTCGGCGCGGTCGATGAGAAGGTCTATTTGCATCCCATTGTTTTCGCCTTTGCCTTTTACGATCAATGCAGATTCGCTTGACGCGACACCTGCAATTTGCAATGCCGTCATGATTTGCCGGACGTGCTGCAGACACACTTCCTCGAAGGCAATACCACGCCACGATGCTATTTCCTGTTCTTTCAGGTGGTGCTCCCAGTAGTCAGTTTCGGTGATGTTGGGCTTTTCTTTGAAGTGAAGCCAAAACCAACAAAAGCAGTCTGTGAGCTTGTAATGCAGTTCACGCTTGCTGGTTCCGTATGGAACGTATTTCTTTACGAAATCGCTGGCAATAAGTGCTTTCAAAAGTGCTGTGAAATCACCGTTGGGATTGATACCTGTCTTCTCCGCGATTTCTTCTCTGGTATATCCAGAGTGCCGTTGTCCAAGAACTCTCACAATTTCCATACAGGCTTGGGCGTGGTCGAATACCGAGCTGAACAGACGGCCAAACTCGTCGCCGAGCTTCGCTTTGGGGTTGAAAAACAGCCGGTCGATGTTTTGCGCGAGGCTGAGCGACGGGTCGAAGCAATCGAGATAGTAAGGTATGCCCCCCAGAATCATGTAGGCTTGGATGATGTTGTAGCGCGACAACTTGATTCCCCTGCTTACAAAGAACCGTTCGCATTCGTTCAGCGTGAAAGGCGCAAGGTGTATTTCACAGGTGAGACGGCCGTATAGCCCTCCCTTGTTGTTGATGAGATTGTCGAACATCCAAGAGGCAGCGGAACCGCACACGACGAGGCAGAAGTTGTGGCGGGTATTGCCCCAACCGTTCCAAAATGCTTCCAGCGCGGTAAGGAATCCCGATTTCGGTGTGTCCATCCAGGGAAGCTCGTCAATGAACACCACCTGTCTTGTGCCGTTGTCACGATGTTCAAGCAGTTGCTCCAGCATGAAGAAGGCCTCCAACCACGACTTTGGCGGGTTGCTGCCTTCCATGCCATGACGAATCAGCGAGAAATAGAAGTTCTGCAATTGGTCCTTCAGCGTGACTTTCCGTTTGCGATCGTAGGGTGACAGTCCGGTATGATGGAAGACCATATTGTCGCGCATAACCTCATTGATGAGGAACGTTTTGCCTACACGCCGACGACCATACACCGCGACAAACTCAGGGCGGTTACTGCGGCAACGACGCTCCAGTTCTTCGATTTCCTTTTCTCTCCCAATAATGATGCACATACAATTCGTTTTGTTTGATTCTGGCAGCAAAGATACTATTTTTTTGAATAAAATCAATTATAATTCGCTACGAAATATATTTTTTTTGTTTTATAGCGGATTATGGTCGATTTTATTTAGGATAAATATTTTCCTTGGAAATTGACCTTGATGAAGATTTCGTTGCTTACATTTTCCTTACTCGATAATTTTGCCCAAAAGTGTTGCCGCCGTACATTCTTTAACCATTACATTGACATACTCTCCAGGATGAATATTACCGCCAGGGAATATAATAACCTTATTTTGGGAATTACGGCCATAAAGTTCATCGGCACTTCGTTTGGACCTGCCTTCGACAAGGACTTCAAAAGTCTTTCCAATATCGTGACGATTGCTCTCCAAAGACAATTCTTGTTGAAGAGCGATAATTTCCGAAAGTCTTCTTCCTTTCACTTCATCAAGCACATCATCATCCATTTTCCGTGCGGCCAGCGTACCGGGTCGAACAGAATATTTGAACATATAAGCATAATCGTACTTGGCAATACGCATAAGCGACAAAGTCTCCTGATGATCCTCTTCCGTCTCGCCACAGAAACCGGCAATGATATCAGTTCCGATGCATATTCCGGGTATATTGTCGCGGATGGCCTTAATCCTGTCAATATACCATTCACGGGTATATTTCCTGTTCATCCTCTTAAGGACTTCAGTGCTACCCGACTGCAGTGGAAGATGGATGAACTTGCAAATATTATCATATTTTGCAATCGTCATTATCAGTTCGTCTGACAAATCCTTAGGGTGCGAAGTGGCGAATCTGACCCTCAAAAGCGGACTGATTTCAGCCACCATAGCCATTAATTTACTGAAATTCACCGTATTGCCTTCTTCATCAGTCCACTTGTATGAATTGACATTTTGTCCAAGCAGAGTCACATCGCGATAACCTCTGTCGAACAGGTCCTTAGCCTCAGCAATAATAGTCCCTGCATCTCTGCTGCGCTCCCTGCCTCTTGTATAAGGGACAACGCAATAAGAGCAGAAATTGTCACAGCCGCGCATAATTGAAATGAAAGCGGTCACGCCATTACTCGAAATTCTTACAGGATTTATTTCAGCGTATGTCTCATTTGTTGACAGCACTGTCTGCACAGCCTTCTGTTTGTCATTGACCACTTCATCAATCATTCTTGGAAGAGACCTGTATGCGTCAGGACCGGCAATGATATCCACCACTGGTGCCTTTTCAAGTAGTTCTTCTTTCATCCTTTCAGCCATGCACCCCACTATACCGACCACAAGTTCCTTCTTCTTTTTATAATAATTGATTTCTCTCAGTCGGTTAAAGATCCTGTTTTCGGCATTTTCCCTGATGGAACAGGTGTTTATGAAGATGACATCAGCACTGTCAATGTTATCAGTCAGGCTGTAGCCATTATTAGTCAATATTGCCCCAATTACCTCACTGTCAGCGAAATTCATCTGGCACCCATAAGTTTCTATATATACCTGCTTCATCTTTTAAATATTTCCGCAAAAATACTCATATTAAAAAAAAAAGCATTTATTTTGCACCGTTTTTTTCAATCCCATTAGATTTCAAACCCTATAAGATATGTCAAAAAATTTAGTTATAGTCGAGTCTCCTGCAAAAGCGAAAACGATAGAAGGATTCTTAGGAAAAGATTATAAAGTTAAACCTTGTTTCGGTCACGTTCGTGACTTATCCAAGAAAGGGCTTGGAATAGATGTTGAAGACAATTTCAACCCTATATACGAAATCAGCGACGACAAGAAAAAAGTTGTTGCTGACCTTACAAAACTTTCAAACGATGCAGAAGTCGTATGGCTCGCATCCGATGAAGACCGCGAAGGAGAAGCAATATCATGGCATCTGTCTGAGACTCTGCATCTGCCAGAAGACAAGACAAAACGTATCGTATTCAGTGAAATCACAAAGATGGCAATTCTGAATGCCATTGAAAATCCGCGCGGCATCAACTACAACCTCGTTCATGCCCAGCAGGCACGCCGTGTCCTTGACCGCTTAGTCGGATTTGAGCTTTCACCTCTTCTCTGGAAGAAAGTCAAACCTGCTCTCTCCGCAGGACGAGTCCAGTCGGTAGTAGTAAGACTTATCGTTGAAAGAGAAGAAGCCATCAAGAATTTCATTCCTGAATATGCTTATAAGGTATCTGCAATATTCACGCAGGCTGACAGCAAGTCAACAGCAGGTCTGAAGACAACTCTGGTTGACAAACTAAATACCAAGGAGGAAGTCATAGACTTCATCAACACGATAAAGGACGGTGATTTTGTAATCGATGCCATCGAGACCAAGCCGGCGACCAAGAGTCCTGCTCCACCATTCACCACTTCAACACTGCAGCAGGAAGCATCCCGCAAACTTGGTCTGTCGGTCACAAGAACAATGTCGATTGCACAACAGTTGTACGAATCCGGTAAGATTACCTACATGAGAACTGACTCCGTTAATTTGTCAACTTTGGCTCTTGGCACTATAAAGAATGAAATCATAAAAGAATATGGCAAGGAATATTCCCGTCCGCGCAAATATTCCGTCAAGTCAAAGGGTGCACAAGAAGCTCACGAAGCCATTCGTCCGACATACGTTGAAAACGTTTCCATCGAAGGTGACACCTATCAGCAACGCCTGTATTCCCTCATTTGGAAACGTGCCGTCGCCTCACAAATGAGTGATGCAAAACTGGAATACACCACAATAACCATTAAATCCAACAAAACCGACAAGATATTCACTGCAAAGACCGAAGTACTCCTGTTCGACGGTTTTCTCAAGGTTTACAATGAATCGACCGACAACGCCGAAACTGACGAAGAAATAACCGTTCTTCCATTCAAGATTGAGAAAGGACAACATCTTAAGCTGAAAGAACTCAATGCTGCTGAAAAAGCGACAAAACCTCCTTACAGATATTCTGAAGCAAGTCTTGTCAAAAAGATGGAAGAACTTGGAATAGGCCGTCCTTCAACATACGCGCCTACCATCTATACCATTCAAAAACGCGGATATGTCGAAAAGATAACCAAATCTGGCGAAAACAAGGAATACAACCTCATATATTTCAAAAACAACGCAATCACCGAATCGAAATACAAGGAAAAGGAAGGCGTATCCAAAGGGAAATTGGCTCCCACCGACATGGGGTACGTTGTCAATAAATTCCTCGTCAACAATTTCAGTGACATCATGGACTACAATTTCACCGCAAAAATTGAAAAAGACTTCGATGAAATAGCCAAGGGAAAGATTGAATGGCAGAAGATGCTCGCAAATTTCTATCCTGATTTTCATGAGGAAATCCAGAAAGCCGACAATAACAAAAGCGATAAGGTCAGAGGAGAAAAGCTCCTCGGCGTTGACCCGGCAACAGGCAAGAATGTTTATGTGAAACTCGGAAGATATGGTCTGATGGCACAGATAGGCGAATCGGAAGATGAGGAAAAGCCGCGTTTTACAGGGCTGAAGAAAGGCCAGACTCTCGAAAACGTCACATTCGAAGATGTTATGGAACTTTTCAAATATCCTAAAAACATAGGCAAATATGAAGATAACGATGTCATTATAGGGCAAGGCCGTTTCGGACCTTATATCCGCCACAACAGCTCCTTCTACTCCATCCCTTCATCTCTCGACCCGCTGTCAATGACCCTGGAGAATGCTGTAGAAATCATAAACAACAAACGTGAGCAAGACAAGAACAAGACGATAAAGGCCTTCACCGAAGATCCTAAGATGCTGGTACTCAACGGAAGATTCGGCCCCTACATATCATTCGAGAAGAAAAACTACAAAATCCCCAAAACCATCAAGCCGGAGGAGATCACCTATTCCGAATGTCTGACCCTAATAGAGAAAGCAAAAAACAAAGCACACAAATAAATCTTCCAAAAAATGCTTACAGACATACTTGCATACCTGTCGCCAATTGTTATACAGGACATTCCTCTCACAGGCAATTCCATTGGCAACAACACTCTTTTCTACACCAAGGAGAATGAATTTCCGCCCATCAACAAGGCAAACATAGCAATCATAGGCATTCCCGAAGGAAGATGTGCCGTGGGCAATGAAGGATGTGCCAATGCTCCGGATGTGATAAGAAGGTATTTCTACCCTTTATTCAATCATATCGACAACCTGAAAATGGTAGATGTAGGCAACATAAAACAAGGTAAAGAGCCTTCTGACACTATGGCTGCTGCCACTGCGGTAATAAGCCGGCTACTCGCCGAAAAGTTGTTCGTCATCATTCTTGGCGGCGGAAACAACATTGTCCATTCAAATTATCTTGCATACGAAAACATGAAACAGCTCATCAACCTGACATGTATCGACTCAAGGTTTGATATCGGAGAGACCGAAAATGATGCCGACACTTCCACATCTTACCTCAGCAAAATAATTCTCCATCGTCCGAATTACCTTTTCAATTATACAAACATAGGCTTTCAGTCGTACTATGTTGACAAGAAAGCCATGGAACTAATTGATTCACTATATTTTGATTCGTTTCGCTTAGGTGTTGCGAGAGAAGACATCGCTGAAGTTGAACCTGCGATACGCAATTCAAACATTGTCAGCCTTGACATGTCATCAGTAAAAGCTGCTGATGCCCCTGGCAACCCTTTTTCATCACCAAACGGTTTCACTGGGGATGAAATCTGTGTTTTATGCCGTTATGCAGGATGTAGCGACAAGGTGTCATCCTTCGGAATATATGAGTATAATCCCGCTCTTGACATCGAATTCAGAACCGCAAAACTGATAGGACAAATTCTATGGTATCTCATTGACGGATATTATGTCCGCACTGACGAAATGCCTTACAAGGACATCAACAAATTCATAAAATACCACGTAAACTCAGCAATTTTCCAGCACGAAGTCGTATTCTACAAAAGCAAACAGACCAACCGCTGGTGGATGGAAGTCGAGTGTCCTGACTATCTGAAGACAAAATATGCACCTCATTATCTTGTGTCCTGTTCCTACAAGGATTATCTTTCAGCAAGCAACAATGAAGTGCCCGAAAGATGGCTTCAAGTATATAAAAAGCTAATGTAAATGAGTAACATACGTCATTTCCTTCATGCTCATCCAGAACTTTCCGGCAATGAACATGACACTCATGATTTTATCGTAAAATATCTATCAGCGCTGAATCCCGACAAACTTTTCCAGCATATCGGCGGTTATGGGGTGATTGCAGTATTCAATGGCAGGGAGAAAGGCCGCAATGTGGCATTCCGCTCCGACATTGACGCCCTACCTATTCAGGAAAACAACGACCTACCCTACAAATCAACAGTCTGCAACGTTTCCCATAAATGCGGACACGACGGTCATACCACCATCCTACTGTCACTTGCAGAAAAGATTTCTCACAACCGTCCGCAAAAAGGCAACATAATACTTGTTTTCCAACCGGAAGAAGAAACCGGCTATGGAGCACAAAAAATAGTAGATTCGGGAGTGCTTGACGAACTGAACACCGATGTCATCTTCGGAATTCACAATTTGCCCAACTTCCCGGAGAAATCCATAGTTGTCAAATACGGCACGTTTGCAGCCGCCTCCTGCGGTCTTGCAGTTAATCTTACAGGCCGCCAGACTCATGCTGCACACCCCGAAAACGGAATCAATCCCGGATTGGCTGTTGCAGAAATGATTAATTTCCTAAACAGTATCAACAATGGTGACTTGTCACCCGAGAAGTTTCAGCAGGCAACTCTGATATACACCCGCATTGGTGAAGTTGCATTCGGCACATCTGCAGGAGACGCACAAATTATGACGACGCTTAGGGCATTTTCCAACAGCAAAATGCAGAATCTTGTCGATAATGTGATAAATACATTCAAAGAAATCAGTTCCCGCCACCATCTCGACTTCGACTATCACTTTCAGGATAATTTTGCCGCCGTGGAGAACCACACTGAATTTGTTGACAAAATAAAGGAAACTTCACAGAATGGAAATTTCAACATCGTGGAAATAGACGAACCTTTCCGTTGGTCTGAAGATTTCTCCAACTATCTGAAACACTATCCCGGAGCTTTCGTCGGTATCGTTGACGGTCTCAACCATCCTGA
>JAEEGI010002302.1_pt1 | contig 47180 bp, 21 predicted proteins | sample 8958751 | NCBI WGS metagenome assembly JAEEGI01 (sample SAMN16246545, study PRJNA631951) | gut metagenome | biome: gut microbiome; feature: rumen; material: KS-attached | host: Bos | place: Iran: Karaj | collected 2018-10
TTACCTTCGTTACGTTTAAGTGATAAACCAAAGATGTTATTCATTCTTGGCCATAGAGGGAGTAATGAGCGAGCCCAATTAGAGGATGCAATCTCTAAACTTACAATTCCGCCAGAGCTTGATGAACACAAAGTACTTTTTCATGATACATTAATAAAACTATGACCATCACCATTCATCGCGGAATCAACCAGATTGGTGGGTGCATCACGGAGATTGCATCCGCCTCTGGCACTAAGATACTGATTGACCTCGGGCATAATTTACCTGATGGCGACGATCCTTCGGAAGACAAATATGACAACAGTGCAAATTTGTCAGCCTTGCTGGACGGCGTAAAAGCTGTGTTCTACACGCATCCGCATGGCGACCATATTGGTTTTGAGACTGAGGTGGCAAAAAAAGATATAGATCAGTACATCGGCCATCTCAGCAAGGATCTTATGCTGCTTCTCAAGGGACATTTGGCTTATAGAGGCAATCCTAAATACAAGGCTGAGTTGGATGCTTTTAAGAAATTCCACACCTTTGAGGCAAAAAAGAAGGAGACAATCGGCGATATATCGATTACCCCGTATTTTGTAAGTCACTCGGCTCCGGACGCATATATGTTCTTGATAGAGTGTGACGGGAAAAAGGTGCTGCACACCGGTGACTTCCGCGAACACGGCTATCGAGGAAAGGGGTTGATGCCAACAATTAAGAGCTATATTGCACACCGCAAGATAGATGTCCTTATCACCGAAGGTACTATGCTCAGTCGCGACGACTCTCGCCTAATGACGGAGAATGAACTCAAGTACAAAGCCATAGATTTTTTCCGACAGCATCGGAACCTCTTTGTCATGTGTTCCTCAATGGATGCCGACAGGTTGGCCTCGTTTTATCAAGCAGCACAAGCTGCGGGTAAGATGTTTGTGGTGGATGGATTTCAATGGAAAGTCCTTGAAACTATCGAGAATACTCTTGGAACAAAAAGCGGCCTCTACCGTTTCCCCAAGCGCCGATACTTTGATAAACACATGGATAATATACGGAACGCCTCGCAGGCAAATGGATTTGTTATGATTGTGCGGAACAATAAGCAATGCAGGGAATTCATCGAGGCTATTTATCCTACACTTGACCCAAAAGAAACATGTTTTCTCTACTCGCAGTTTTTAGGCTACATATTACCGACACATTCGGCATTCCAACAAAGAACATACGATTTTGTGCATTCCCACGAATGGCATATTGACTATCTCCACACTTCAGGTCACGCATCGCGCGAAACGATAGCTGCTGTTTGCACTAAGGTTAATCCTCGAATAGCCATCATTCCAATCCACCGCGATGCCAAGAGCGACTTCCGTAGTCTTGATATTAGTCAGGAGCTGAAGAACAAAGTTACTACTGAGAGCACCTCAATTCAGGGCATAGACATCATCATTAAATGAAAATTCTCCATATCTCGGACACTCATAACAAGCACCGAGAACTTGGTGTTATGCCAAAAGCTGATGTGTTGGTACACAGTGGCGATTTCACCTTGGGTGGTAGCGACATGGAAGCACTCGACTTCCTCGAATGGTTTTGTGACCAGCCTTACAAACACAAAATCTTCATCGCTGGCAATCACGATGATTGCATGATTGGTGCCCACTTGGAAGGGCTGCCAGAGAATGTGCATTATCTGCACGACAGCGGTGTCACTATCGACGGAATGTCATTCTACGGTGTTCCGATGCTGGCAGAGTTCATGGATGGGGAAATGAAAATCAAGGAGAATTACGACCTTATCCCCGGCAGTATTGATGTGCTAATCACGCATCGAGCACCACTTGGTATTCTGGATAGTACCGATAATAAAATACACTATGGCAGCCCATTGCTGTTAAATAGAGTTTCCGCACTCAAACCCAAGATGAACCTCTTCGGCCATACTCACGATGCTTATGGAACAACCTCTTGGAATGGAATAATATTTAGTAATGCCGGAGTTACTGACTGGAAATATAACATACGGTACACCCCGCGGATAATCCCAATCGGTCATTAGGGTTTAACTATAGTTGGACAAGTATTATTAATCTATTTCGAGATTTATATGGTCTCGACAAGGGTGTCTCAAAAGTCCCCAACGGGGACGACAGAACACAGACAGGGGTGTAAACCCCTGTTCGAATGGTAGAAAAGCGAACCCTGAAGGGGTGACACACCGTATGATGCCGACATTCTTTCGCCCCTTCAGGGCTTTGCTTTATCGTCTATAAGTACTGGGCTTGCGCCCCCGCCTATTATCTTTCAGTCCTTCGTACTTTTTAAAAGGCAAAAAACCACGCCTTTGGTCTTTCAGGCACTTGTCAAAACATCACATTGTTTCACCGGACCACAAGACGGGAGGTGCTTGTGCCGCGGGCGGAGGAATAATGCAGCAGATACACCCCGCCGGGCAGGGCACTCACATCAATCGTTGTCTCTGAGGAGGACACTTGGCGACGCATCACTTGCCGTCCCGTCACGTCAAACAACGAAAGCACACCATCGGGACTGGGCAGCGACACGGCCACACGTCCCCAAGCCGGATTGGGCGAGAAGGAAGGCATGGCGGTGACGGCGTCCTGAACACCCTCGCCGTTCTTCCACATCCGCACCCCGTGAAGCTCAAACAACACATTGCTGGCATCGGGCTGGACACGCATGCGCACCGCTATCCTGACAGGATTGCCCTGATAGTATTCCGAAAGGTTTATCGGCTGGGTGCTGACAACATCGTTGGAAGCAGGCAGCGTGCTGATTTCCACAAAGTCGCTGTCCTCGACTCCCCCCTGCGAAACCTCCACAGTGATGATGGCTTTGGATGGTGTCTTGTGGGTGAGTTCAAGCCATACCGACTGGTCCCAGGTTGTGGACAGCAGCGGTCCCACTATCGAGTCATAGCCCTCAGGGCCTTTCGGGGCACCCTGCTCCAGCCATCCCGCATGCGTGGGCAGCGAAGCGTCGCCCGCTGCCGCGCGCACCACGCTGTCGCAGTCCGTAAGCCAGGCAGCAAGGGCCGGCGGCATACCGTCCACCGTCAAGACACCCTTGTCCGAATAGCCCAGGATGGGCGGCACACGGTCGTCCGCACTCACCACTGCAAAACCGCCCTCCTCGAAGGCGAACAGATATAGATACTCATAAGGTGACTTCAGCAGCTGCAGCTGGCCTGCATCCCGATGCAGAAACGCCGCACGGCATCCCGCAGCCCCTGCCGACACCGGAGCCGCATTGGCCGCAAAACAAGTCATCAATGCAAAAACAAAGAATAATAAACATTTATGCATAACAATCAATATAAAATTCAGATTATAAAGATAACAAAAAAAAGCAAATAACCGGACACAGGGACAAAAAAAACGACAAATGCAATGCATATTGTCGTTTTTCCGTACCGCATACCAGAGTCGAACTGGTGATCTACTGCGTGAGAGGCAGTTGTCCTGGACCACTAGACGAATGCGGCTTTTCAGGTGATTTCCCTTTCGAAATCGGGTGCAAAAGTACAACTTTTTTCCGACATGGCAAATTTTTTGCAGCATTTTTTTAAACTAAATTCTGCTACACACTAAGCACCAGTCAGTTGCTAATAACATTTTTTCTCCAAACTCCCCCTCTGTGGGCTGCAAAAATGACATATTCATCCCCCATTTTTCCAAAAATCAGCCCCATGAAAGAGACATTGAAAAATGGAGAATGGATTGATTGCGGATGCGATTTGTCATTCCGCGGAGTTCCAATCTCAAATATCTTTTCACAAACCACAGATTTCACTTTGTCATTTTTGGGAGAAGTGTAGCAACTTCCAAAACGAAAAAAGGAAGGAACAGGAGACTCATAGATGCCTTCTTTTTCCATACACGACAGTGAAGACGTTGCAATCTTGAAAGCTGTTGGCGATTCTCCCATTGTAACGTTATTTCCTAAAAAACCTAAAAAACGAATCCTTCGGACGAGCTTTTCATCTCACAAAAAACACTATAACCACTTGCAAATAAACATATAAGATACACATTTTTTTGAACATACAAGAAAAAAAAGTGAAAAAGTGACAAAGTTAACCATATACTTTTTGAGAAAAGAGGGGATAAACACGCTATTATATAAGGTATCTATTAATATGTTTCATTATCCCAACGTTTTAGCGAAAAAACACTGATTTCACTTTTTCACTTTTTCACTTCTATCCCCTGTTTTGAAAAAATTAGCGATTTGTGACATTTTATTGATGAAAAAACGCGTTATGCGCGGGAATAGTCGTACTTTTGCATCGTCAAATAGCGGTGAGTACCGCCCTTTTGCCCTCGTTGTTCGCTCGTTCTGGGGTCGTTGTTGGTTCGATTCCTGGAACGAAGGAGCAACGGGAAAACCAGCAGGGTACAACCTCCCGTTCCACAACAGCGAGACTAAGGACCTCGGGAATGGGCTAAAACAAAAGCTATGGGTGATTGAGAATTGAGAATTGAGGTTACCTCCTGGTTTCGGTCGCGGGGTTTCTTATTGCAAAAGTGAAAAAGTGAAAAAGTGAAATCGGTCGATTTTGTGAGGGACAAAATCGAAATGCCTTACAGCATGCGGGCGGCTGGGCGTTGACTTCTCCGTTGCACTATCGATGCATTGTCTCTGGCAATACGTCTTCACTCTTTCGAGGCGTGGGCTGCAAGGCAGTGGCGCCCTTCAATACAGGAAAGTTACAGCCTCCTTGTCGGATTCAATTCCGTATGTATGACGGAGAACGATAGTAGAAGGATGCTGTAACGATACAGGATTGAACGACCTCAGAGCAAAAAAACGCTCTCTGAATTCGTTAATTCGTGAATGTGCTAATTCGTTAATCGATTCACGCGGTATTTCTCCACGTATCTCTCGAATCACAAGTATTATCTATTCGTGTGATACGTGTGATACGTGGAGACTGCAATCCGACTAATACACTCAAGCCATATTGTGGAAGACGTTGACTACATCGTCGTCGTTTTCGAGGCGTTCGATGAGGCCGTTGACGTCTTCCTGCTCCTCGGGCGAGAGTTCGCGCATGGAGAGGGGGATGCGCTCGAACTTAAAGGACTTGATTTCGAAGCCGTGGTCTTCGAGGTACTTGGAGATGGGGCCGTAGTTTTTGAAGTCGGCATAGATCATGATCTCGTCTTCGTCGCGGAAGACCTCGTCGATGTCGTAGTCGATGAGCTCGAGTTCGAGTTCGTCCATGTCGATGCCCTCTTTGTAGGCGACGACAAAGGAGCATTTGCGCTCGAAGAGGAAGTCGTTCATGCCCATGGTGCCGAGTTCGCCTTTGCCGCGGACGAAGGCGGCGCGGATGTTGGCGACGGTGCGTGTGGGGTTGTCGGTGGCTGTTTCGACAACGAAGGCGGTACCGTGGGGGCCTTTGCCGTCATAGACGACCTCTTTGTAGGCGGACTTGTCTTTCTCGGTGGCGCGCTTGATGGCGCGTTCGACGTTCTCTTTAGGCATGCTCTCGCTCTTGGCGGTGGCCATGAGCAGGCGGAGACGGAGGTTGCTGGAGGGGTCGGGGCCGCCGGCAAGTACGGCGAGTTCGATTTCTTTTCCGATTTTGGTGAAGGTGCGGGCCATGTGTCCCCACCGTTTCAACTTGCGTGCTTTGCGATATTCAAACGCTCTTCCCATAAGTATGATATTATAATTTGTTGATATGTTTATACGTTGATATGTTTATACGTTGATATGTTTATACGTTGATGTGTTAACGTGTGAATGCTTGATTGTTTGAGTAATTTGACTGCGCCAGCCACTCAAGCAATAACACAATCAAGCATTCAGGCAATTACTCAATTCTCAACTCTCAATTCTCAATTCTCAATTATTCAATTCCCATTTTTGACAGGAACACTGTGCAGTCTTCGAAGGTCTTGAAGGTGTGCTCTTCGGGGACGACGGAGGGGATGACATTGAGTGTGCGGAGCATGTACATGGGCTGCGGCTGGATGATGGTCATGAGTACGGTGATGCCGCGTGCCTGGAGGTCTTTGATGGCTGTCTCCATGGCGTAGAGGCCGGACTGGTCCATGAAGCTGACGAGTTTCATGCGGATGATGACTACTTTGGCATCGGAGGGCACGTCTTCCATCACCTCTTTGAACTTGTTGATGGTGCCGAAGAAGATGGGACCGTTGAGACGCTGGATGTAGATGTGGCGGCGCATCTCGTCGGTGATGCCGCCTTCATCGCCCCAGGGGAGGGACTTGTCGAAGTTGGGCAGGCCGGGGTTGGGCAGGCCTTTGCGCACATCGGCGGAGGTCATGGCGGAGGAGCTGTAGCCGCCTTCGACAAGGTCGCTGGCGCGCTTCATGAAGAGGACGCAGGCGATGACCATACCGATGCCTACAGCGGTGAGGAGGTCGACGAATACGGTGACGAGGAAGACAACAATGAGCACCACGGCGTCGGCCTTGGGGATGCGCAGCAGGTCTTTGAAGCCTTTGAAGTCGATGATGCCCCAGCCGACGGTGATGAGGATACCGGCGAGCACGGAGAGGGGCACGTACTTGACGAGACCGCCCAGACCGAGGAGCACGGCGAGGAGGAGCAGGGCATGAACCATGCCGCTGAGCTGGGTGCGGCCACCGCTCTTGACGTTGACGACGGTACGCATGGTGGCACCGGCACCGGGAAGTCCGCAGAAGAGACCGGCAACGGCATTGCCGATGCCCTGTCCGATGAGTTCCTTGTTGCTGTTGTGCTTGGTCTTGGTGATGTTGTCGGCCACGACGGAGGTGAGGAGGGTGTCGATGGATCCGAGACCGGCGAGGGTAAGGCCGGGAATGACGGCAGCTTTGAGGACAGCGAGCCAGTCGACGGAGGCCATATCAAGCCCCGCTTTGGCAAAGAAGGGCATGGGGAGCCCAGAGGGAATATCGCCGATGATGTAGCGGGTGTCGAGATGGCAGAAGAGGGATACAACAGTCATGACGACGAGGGCGACGAGGGTGGCGGGGATTTTCTTGGTGAGCAGCGGGAGGAGGTAGATGATGGCGATGGTGCCCAGTCCCAGCAGCAGGGCGGTGATGGAGATGCCCTGCGAGACGGCATGGGGGATGCCCATGAGGAGGTCGACCATGGTGCCGGAGCCTTTGAGTCCCACAAGGGGATAGAGCTGCTGCAGGATGATGATGACGCCGATACCGCTCATGAAGCCGGAGAGGACGGGATAGGGTATGTAGCGGATGTATTTGCCCAGCTTGATGATGCCGAAAAGGATTTGGAACAGTCCGCAGAACAGTCCGGCGAGGGACATGCTGATGAGGACGTCGGCAAGGCTGCCGCCAGGGGAGGCCCATACGCCGCCGATGAGGGTGGCGGTGACGACGGTCATGGGACCGGTGGGTCCGCTGATCTGGCTGTGGGTGCCACCCAAGAGGGCGGCGAAAAAGCCCAGCATGGTGGCTCCGACTATGCCCGCTAGGGCACCCATGGAGGCTGCTGAGGGGTCGTTGACGCCTCCGAAGGCCTGTATGCCGAAGGCTAGTGCAAGTGGCAATGCGACGATACCAGCGGTGATGCCGCCGAATAAATCGCCTTTGATGTTGTTGGTCTCTATGAATTTCATTGTTTTAAATTGAATATGTTATCTTGAATGTGTTAATGCGTTAATGTGTTAATGTGTTAGTCGATTAACGAAATATTAAAATGCTACTCATCGTTTTACTACTCGGCAGACGGCGTGGCCGCGGGCCAGGGTGAGGCGGAGGGTGTAGGCGCCTGCGGGGAGGTGGGAGATGTCGAACCGCTTGGTGTCGGCAAAGGTGGCCACCCTGCGGCCAAGGTAGTCGTAGACCTCCACCTGGTGGACATCATAATCGCAGTCGATGCTGACAGTCCCTTGGGTGGGATTGGGGTAGACTTTGACGGCAATCACGGTGTCGACGCCCGGGACGGCGATGTCGTTGCGGATGGTGAGGAGCAGTACGACGGTGCTGTCGCAGCCTTCGACCGTTTGGCCGTAGTAGTAATATTCGCCGCTCTGGGTGTAGGTCTGGCCGTTCCAGATGTAGCTGCTCTCGGCTGAGGCCTCGAGGGTGTCAGTGACGCTATAGTTGACGGTGAGGCTGAGATGGACGAGGCTGTCGCACCCATAGACCGAATGGGCGAGATGGGTGGGAGCGGTGGTGGAGACGGTGTAGAGCGAGTCGAACCACAGGTAGCCGTCGCAGGCTGTTACGTTGTCGGTGGTATCGTAGGAGGGATGGATAGCAAGGTGGAGGGTGTCGACGCTGCTGCACCCGAAGGCATTGCTGTAAGCGTGGGTGTAGACCCCCGAGGAGGTGAGCAGCTGCCCGTTCCAGAGATAGCTGTCGCAGGCTTGTTGGTCGATACTTGTGTAGGTGCCGTTGTCGATGGTGAGGTGGAGATGGATGACGCTGTCGCATCCCACAGCGTTGGTCAGTACCATCCGCGAGGTGGTGTCGTCCCAATAGTAGATCTCACCGTTGATCCACACGAGGCTGTCGCAGGCGGTGACAACATCGGTGGTGTGGCTGCTGTAGTTCATGGTGAGGTGGAGGGTGACGATACTGTCGCAGCCCTGGCTGTTGAGCAGGTAGACGACAGGCGTGGAGGTGCTGGCGGTGTAGGTGTTGCCATACCAGGTGTAGCTGTCGCAGGCGGACTGGATGTCGACGCCGGTGCTGCTGTGGTTGAGGGTGAGGTTGAGGGTGACCACACTGTCGCATCCCTGACTGTTGAGGAGAGTGTACTGTGCGGTGTTGTTATCGTCGGTATAGGCTATTCCGTCAATCCAGAAGAAACCGTCGCAGGCCACCTGGTTATCGATGCCAGTGTTGCTGTGGTTGACGGTGAGGTGGAGGGAGACGACGCTGTCGCACCCCTGAGCGTTGCGGGTGAAGTAGGCGGGCTCGGTGGTGCTGGAGGTGTAGGTGACACCGTGCCAGGTGAAGCTGTCGCAGACGGAATGGGTCTCGACGCTGAAGTCGCTGTGGCGTATGGTGAGATGGAGGGAGACAACGCTGTCGCACCCGGCGGCATTGGTGAGGAAGACCATGGGCGAGGTGGTGCTGGAGCGATAGGTCTGCCCGTTCCATATAAGGCTGTCGCAAGCGGTCTGGACATCGGTGTATAGACTGCTGTTCAAAATGGTCAGGAAGAGGGTGTCGACGTTGGTGCAAGAGGAGTAGAGGCCGTGGTCGTAGGTGTAGACCCCGCTGCTGGTGTATACGCTGCCGTTCCAGTTATAGCCGTCGCAGGCGGTGACATGGAAGGAGGTGTCGTGCTGGGTGTTGATGATCAGGTGGAGGGTGTCGGTGCTGGGGCATCCGGCTGCGTTGTTATATTGGTAGGTGTAGACCCCATCGAGCAGGTAGGTGGAGTCGTGCCAGGTGAAGCTCTCGCAGGCCGCCTGGTGGTAGCTGTTGTGGGTGCTACGGTTCACGGTGAGGATGAGGTTCACGGAGCTGTCGCACCCTTCGGCAGTCTGGGTCACAAATATCGGGGTGTTGGTGCTGGAGGTGTAGGTGACGCCGTGCCAGGTGTAGCTGTCGCAGGCGTTGATGTTCTCGGTGACAAATTGCGAGTGGTTGATGGTGAGGTGGAGGGTCACCACGCTGTCGCACCCGGCGGCATTGAGCGACTGGTAGGTGGGGGTGTTGGTAGATGAAGAGTAGGTGGCGTTGTGCCAGGTGTACTGGTCGCAGGCGGTGACGGCTTCGATGAGGTGGTCGCTGTGGTTGACGGTGAGGTGGAGGGTCACCACGCTGTCGCACCCTGCGGCGTTCTGCTCGGTATAGGTGGGAGTGTTGGTACTGGCCGTATAGGTGACGCCATGCCACGTGTAGCTGTCGCAAACGGTATGGGTCTCGGAGCCTGTGTTGCTATAATTGACTGTGAGGTTGAGGGTCACCACGCTGTCGCATCCGTCGGCGTTCTGGGTGGTATAGGTGGGAGTGTTGGTGCTGGCGGTGTAGGTGACGCCGTGCCAGGTGTAGCTGTCGCAGGCGGTATGGTAGTCGACACTGGTGTTGCTGTGGTGGAGGGTGAGGTGGAGGGTCACCACACTGTCGCACCCGTCGGCGTTCTGGGTGGTATAGGTGGGCGTGTTGGTGGAAGAGGTATAGGTGACGCCGTGCCAGGTATAGTTGTCGCAGGCGGTATGATTGTCGACACTGGTGTTGCTGTGGTTGACGGTGAGGTGGAGGGTCACCACGCTGTCGCACCCGGCGGCATTCTGCTCGGTGAAGGTGGCTGTAGAGGTGCTGGAGGTGTAGTGGATACCGTGCCAGGTGTACTCGTCGCAAACGGTCTGGTAGATGTCGCCTGTGTTGCTGTGGTTGATGGTCAGGTACAGGGTGTCCACATTGGTACAGGGCGTACCGGGCTGGCTGTGGTCGTAGGTATACACGCCCGAGGTGGTGTACTCCTGCCCGTTCCAACGATAGGCATCGCAGGCAACCACATGATAGGAGGTATCGTCATGGATGCTTACATCGAGATGCAGGGTGTCGGTGCTGGGGCAGCCGTCGACATTGAGATAATCGTAGGTGTAGACCCCACTATTGGAATAGGACTGACCGTGCCAGGTGTACGACTCGCAGGCGTCCTGGTAGAAGCTGTTGTGCGAGCCGTGGTTGAGCGTCAGATGCAGTGTCACCAGGCTGTCGCACCCATGGTGGTTCTCCATCAGATAGGTCGGGGCTGTCGTGCTGGCGGTGTAGGTGTTACCGTGCCAGGTGTACTCGTCGCAGGCGGTAACGGTCTCGATGCCCGTAGTGCTGTTGTAGATGGTGAGGTTGAGGGTCACCACGCTGTCGCATCCCACGGCGTTCTGCTCGGTATAAGTGGGGGTGTTGGTACTGGCGGTGTAAGTCACATCGTGCCAGGTGAACTCGTCGCAGGCTGTCTGCACATCGACGCCAGTAGTACTGTTATTGATGGTGAGGTGCAGATAAACCACACTGTCGCATCCCGCTGCATTATGTTCAACGTAATAGGGCGAATTGGTGCTGGAGGTATAGGTCACACCGTGCCAGGTGTATTCGTCGCAGGTGATCACGCGGAACCGGATAGTGTTGCTGTGGTTGATGGTGAGGTGGAGGGTCACCACGCTGTCGCATCCGGCCACGTTCTGGGTGACATAAGTCACGGTATCGGTGCTGTTGTAATAGGTAACCCCATTCCAGGTGAACTCGTTGCAGGCAGCCTGGGTGACGATGCTGTCGTTGCTGCGATTGATTGTCAGGTGGAGGGTCACTACGCTGTCGCACCCAGCGGCGTTCTGCTCGGTGTAAGTGTGATTGGAAGAGCTGTTGGTGTAGGTGATACCGTGCCAGGTGAACTGGTCGCAGGCGGTCTGCTCTTCCACACCGGTGTTGCTGTGGTTGACGGTGAGGTGGAGGGTCACCACGCTGTCGCATCCTGCGGCGTTCTGCTCAGTATAGGTGGGCGTGTTGGTAGTGGCTGTATAGGTGACACCGTGCCACGTGTAGCTGTCGCAAACGGTATGGGCCTCGATGCCGGTGTTGCTGTGGTTGACGGTGAGGTGGAGGGTCACCACGCTGTCGCATCCGGCGGCGTTCTGCTCGGTATAGGTGGGAGCGTTGGTAGTGGCCGTATAGGTCACACCGTGCCACGTGTAGCTGTCGCAAACGGTATGGGCCTCGGTGCCGGTATTGTTGTAGTTTACGGTCAGGTTCAGCGTCACCAAGCTGTCGCACCCGGCGGCATTCTCAAATATATAGGTCGGAGTAGAGGTACTGGAGGTGTAGGTGTTGCCGTGCCACGTGTAGCTGTCGCAGGCGGTAACGTTTTCGACACCTGTCGTGCTATAGTTGACGGTCAGGTGCAGCGTCACCACGCTGTCGCACCCTGCGGAGTTGGTCTCGACGAATGTGGGAGCCGAGGTGTTGGCGGTATAGGTTTGTCCATGCCACGTGTAGCTGTCGCAGGCTGTCTGTGTCTCCACACCGGCGTTGCTGTGGTTGATGGTAAGATAAAGGGTATCGACATTGGTGCACGACGACCCGGGCTGGCTGTGGTCGTAGGTGTACACACCCGAAGTGTTATACGTCACGCCGTTCCATCGATAAGCATCGCAGGCGGTAACAGCATAGGAGGTGTCGTCGTGTGAACTGATGGTAAGATGCAGCGTGTCGGCACTGCTGCACCCATGGGCATTTGTATATTCATAGGTATAGACACCGCTAGAGGTGTAGGTGACGCCGTGCCAGGTATAGTTCTCGCAGGCATCCTGATAGAACACATCGTGAGTGCCCGTGTAGATCACCAGCACCAGGTTCACCAAACTGTCGCACCCGGCGACGTTCTCCTCTAGATAGGTAGGAGCCGAGGTTGTGGAGGTATAGGTCACACCGTGCCAGGTGTAAGCGTTGCAGGCGGTCTGCATATCCACACCGCTGTTGCTGTGGTTGATAGTCAGATGCAGGGTCACCACACTGTCGCACCCCTCGGCATTCTGCTCGGTATGGGTGGGAGTGGTGGTGGAAGCGGTATAGGTGACGCCGTGCCACGTGTATTCGTCGCAGGCCGTCTGGCTGTCGACACTGGCACTGCTGTGGTTCACGGTCAGGTGCAGCGTCACCACGCTGTCGCATCCGGCATCGTTCTGGGTGGTATACGTAGGTGTCGAAGTGCTGGCCGTATAGCTGTTTCCATGCCATGTATATTCATCGCAGGCGGTGACCGTCTCCAATCCGGTGTTGCTGTGGTTGATGGTCAGATTCAACGTCAACACACTGTCGCACCCTGCGGCGTTCTCAAGAAGATAGGTCGGCTCCGACGTGCTGGCAATGTAGGTGTTTCCGTGCCAGGTATACTCGTCGCAGGCGGTAACGGTCTCCACTCCAGTGGTGCTGTAGTTGATGGTCAGATGCAGGGTCACTATGCTGTCGCATCCGGCGGCATTAGTCTCCCTGTAGGTCGGAGTGTTGGTGCTGAAAGTATATGTATAGTAATGCCACGTGTATTCGTCGCAGGCCGTCTGGGTCTCGACGCCCGTATTGCTGTGGTTGATGGTGAGGTGGAGCGTCACTAGGCTGTCGCACCCTTCAGTCGTCTCCGTCTCGTATGTCGGCAAGGTGGTACTTTCGGTATAGGTCTGCCCATGCCAGGTGTAGCGGTCACATGCTGTAATCGTCTGCACACCCGTACGGCTGTAATTGATTGTCAGGTTCAACGTCACGATGCTGTCGCATCCGGCAGCGTTCTGCTCGGTATAGGTGGGCGTGGAGGTGCTGGCGGTATAGGTGGTGCCGTGCCACGTGTATTCGTCGCAGGCCGTCTGGGTCTCAACGCCTGCACTGCTGTAGTTGACGGTGAGGTGGAGGGTCACTATGCTGTCGCAACCAGCAGCGTTCTCCATCAGATAGGTCGGTGTGGAGGTGCTGGCGGTATAGGTATTTCCATGCCAGGTGTACTCGTCGCAAGCGGTAACCGTCTGCGTGCCCGTATTGCTGTAGTTGACCGTCAGGTTCAGCGTCACCACACTGTCGCACCCGGCGGCATTCTCCATAATATAGGTCGGCTCCGTCGTGCTGGAGGTGTAGGTGTTTCCATGCCACGTGTATTCGTCGCAGGCAGTAATGGCATCAACGCCTGTGTTGCTGTAGTTCACGGTGAGGTGCAGCGTCACCACGCTGTCGCACCCTGCGGCATTCTCCTCTGTATATGTCGGAGTGGTCGTACTGGCGGTGTAGGTGCTGCCGTGCCACGTGTAAGCGTCGCAAGCCGTAACCGTCTCGACACCCGTGTTGCTGCGATTAATGGTAAGATGCAGCGTCACCACACTGTCGCAGCCGGCAGCGTTCTCCTCGGTATACTGCGGGGTGGTCGTACTGGCGGCGTAGGTGTATCCATGCCAAATGTATTCGTCGCAGGCGGTAACTGTCTCCACGCCGGTATTGCTGTAGTTGATCGTCAGGTGCAGCGTCACCACGCTGTCGCATCCCACCACGTTCTCCAACGTATGGGTCGGGGTGGAAGTGCTGGCAGTATAGGAATTGCCATACCACGTGTATGCGTCGCAGGCTGTTTGGGTCTCAACGCCTGTACTGCTGTAGTTGACCGTGAGGTGCAAGGTCACTATGCTGTCGCAACCGGCAGCGTTCTCCATTAAATAGGTCGGGATGCTTGTGCTGGCGGTATAGGTATTCCCATGCCAGGTGTATTCGTCGCAGGCGGTAACCGTCTCCGTACCCGTATTGCTGTAGTTGACGGTGAGGTTCAGCGTCACCACGCTGTCGCATCCGGCGGCGTTTGTCTCGGTATAGGTCGGAGTAGATGTACTGGCCGTGTACGAAAGACCATGCCACGTATATTCGTCGCAGGCGGTGACTGTCTCCACGCCTGTATTGCTGTAGTTAATCGTGAGGTTCAGGGTCACCACGCTGTCGCAACCCGCAACATTCTGTTCTGTGAATGTCGGAGCATTTGTACTGGAGGTATAGGTGACGCCATGCCACGTGTATTCGTCGCAGGCCGTTTGCGTCACCAAACCTGTGTTGCTGTAATTGACCGTCAGGTAGAGTGTATCCACATTGGTGCAAGACGACCCCGGCTGACTGTGGTCATAGAGGTATACCCCCGAGGTGGTATAGGTGCTGCCGTTCCAATGGTACTCATCGCAAGCCACAACAGTATACGAAGTGTCATCATGGTTGCTTATCGCCAGGTGGAGGGTATCCACACTCGGACATCCTTCGCCGTTGATATAGCCGTATGTGTAATCACCGCTCAAGGTATAGGTGGTCCCGTGCCATACATACAACTCGCAGGCATCTTGGTTATAGCTATCGTAGGTACCATAATTGATGGTTAGATGCAACGTGACCACACTGTCGCACCCCGCAGCGTTCGTCTCGGTAAATGTCGGCGATACAGTACTAGCATTGTATGTGACATTGTGCCAAGTGTATTCATCGCAGGCGGTAACAGTCGCGACGCCTGTATTGCTATAATTTACTGTAAGGTTCAGCGTCACCACGCTGTCACATCCGGCAGCGTTCTCCATGATATAGGTCGGGGAGCTTGTACTGGCGGTGTAGGTATTGCCGTGCCAAGTATACTCGTCGCAAACGGTGACCGACTCAACGCCTGTGTTGCTGTAGGCGATAGTCAGGTTCAGTGTCACCACGCTGTCGCATCCGGCTGCATTCTGCTCAGTAAAGGTGGGAGTGGACGTGCTGGCAGTATAGGTATTGCCGTGCCAGATGTATCCGTCGCAGGCAGCAACCGACTCCACGCCTGTATTGCTGTAATGGATGGTTAGATTCAGCGTCACTACGCTGTCGCATCCGGCAGCATTCGTCTCTGTGTAGGTGGGGGTAGATGTACTGGCGGTATAAGTAATATCATGCCACAAATAATGGTCGCAGGCGGTGACGGTCTCAACACCTGTGTTGCTATAGTTGACCGTCAGATTCAGCGTCACCACGCTGTCGCAGCCTGCTGCATTTGTCTCTGTATAGGTCGGGATGGAGGTACTGATGTTGTACCTACTGCCATGCCAGGTGTATTCGTCGCAGGCAGTAACTGCCTCGACACCCGTATTGCTGTAGTTGACGGTGAGGTTCAGGGTCACCACGCTGTCGCATCCCGCTGCGTTCTCCATAATATAAGTCGGAGAGTTGGTACTGGCGGTATAGGTATTGCCGTGCCAGGTATACTCGTCGCAAGCGGTGACTGTCTCAATGCCTGTGGTTGTGCGGTTGACTGTCAGGTGCAGTGTCGCCACACTGTCGCATCCAGCGGCGTTCTGCAAGGTGTGGTTGTATGTCCCTGATTCGGTGTAGGTCTCACCGTTCCATGTGTATTCGTCACAGGCAGTAACCGACTCCATGCCGCTGTTGCTATGGTTGATGGTCAGGTGGAGCGTCACCACGCTGTCACATCCCGCTACATTCTCTAGCGTATAGGTCGGGGTGGCCGACTCGCTGTAGGTCACATCGTGCCACGTGTATTCATCGCAAGCGGTAATGGCCTCCACACCTGTGTTGCTGCGGTTGATGGTCAGCTGCAGCGTCACCACGCTGTCGCAACCGAGCACATTCTCTTCTGTGAATGTCGGGGTGGTCGTACTTTCGGTATAGATATTGCCATGCCAGGTGTATTCATCGCAGGCGGTAACCGACTCGACACCCGTATTGCTGTAGTTGATGGTGAGGTTCAGCGTCAACACACTGTCGCAACCTGCAGCGTTCTCCATGATATACGTCGGGGTGTTTGTACTGGCGGTGTAGTTATTGCCGTGCCAGGTATACTCGTCGCAGGCGGTGACGGTCTCAATGCCTGTGGTGGTGCTGTTGACAGTCAGGTGAAGTGTCGCCACGCTGTCGCAGCCAGCGGCGTTTTGCAAAGTGTAATTATGTGTTCCCGATTCGGTGTAGGTCTCGCCGTTCCATGTGTACTCATCGCAAGCAACAACCGACTCCATGCCGCTGTTACTATGGTTAATAGTCAGATAGAGTGTCACCACACTGTCACATCCCGCTGCATTCTCTAGCGTATAGGTCGGGGTTGCCGACTCGCTGTAGGTCACATCGTGCCACGTGTATTCATCACAAGCGGTAACAGTCTCCACACCTGTATTGCTGTTGTTGATGGTCAGGTGCAATGTCACCACACTGTCGCACCCCAGCACATTCTCCTCTGTGAATGTCGGGGTGGTCGTACTTTCGGTATAGATATTGCCATGCCAAGTGTATTCGTCGCAGGCGGTAACTGTCTCGACGCCCGTATTGCTGTAGTTGACGGTGAGGTTCAGCGTCACCACGCTGTCGCATCCGGCAGCGTTCTCCATTAAATATGTCGGGGTGCTTGTACTGGCGGTGTATGTGTTGCCGTGCCAGGTATACTCGTCACAAGCGGTGATTGTCTCAATGCCTGTGGTAGTGCGATTGACTGTTAGGTGCAGTGTCACCACGCTGTCGCATCCGGCGGCATTTTGCTCAGTGAAGGTGGGAGTGGACGTGCTGGCAGTATAGGTAGTGCCGTGCCAAGTGTATTCTTCGCAGGCGGTAACCGTCTCTACACCCATATTGCTGTTGTTGATAGTCAGGTGAAGTGTCACCACACTGTCACATCCCGCTGCATTCTCTAACGTATATGTCGGGGAAGTTGTGCTGGCGGTATACGTATTTTCATGCCAGGTGTATTCATCGCAGGCTTCAACCGTCTCTACTCCCGTGTTGCTGTAGTTGACTGTAAGGTAGAGCGTGTCCACATTTGTGCAAGATGACCCCGGCTGACTATGGTCGTACAGGTACACTCCCGACGTAGTGTAGAGCTCACCATTCCATCGATACTCGTCGCAAGCCGTGACATGGTACGACGTGTCGTCGTGGTTGCTTATTGTGAGGTGGAGTGTATCCACGCTCGGACAGCCATCCACATTGGTGTAGCCATACTGGTAATCTCCGCTCACGGTGTACGTCACCCCGTTCCATTCGTAGGCGTCGCAGGCATCCTGGTTGTAGCTGTTATATGTCCCGTAGTTGATGGTCAGATAGAGCAACACGATGCTGTCGCAGCCCACGGCGTTGGTCTCGGTATAGGTCACATCGTCGGTGCTTGCGGTGTAGGTGACATCGTGCCAGGTGTATTCGTCGCAGGCGGTGATCATCTCCATCCCCATGCTGGGATAGTTTATGGTGAGGTGCAGCGTCACCACGCTGTCGCATCCGGCAGCGTTGGTCTCGGTATAAGTCGGAGTGGTGGTACTCTCAAAGTAGGTGTTGCCATGCCAAGTGTATTCGTCGCACTCGGTGACCGTCTCGACGCCCGTATTGCTGTAGTTGACGGTGAGGTTCAGCGTCACCACGCTGTCGCAGCCGGCAGCGTTCTCCATGATATAGGTCGGGGTGTTTGTGCTGGCGGTGTAGATACTGCCGTGCCAGGTATACTCGTCGCAAGCGGTGATGGTCTCAACGCCTGTGGTGGTGCGGTTGACAGTTAGGTGCAATGTCGCCAAGCTGTCGCATCCGGCGGCGTTCGGCAGGGTGTGGTTATAGGTCCCCGATTGGGTGTAGGTGTTGCCGTACCATGTATACTCATCGCAGGCGGTAACAGACTCCATGCCGCTGTTGCTATGGTTGATGGTCAGGTGAAGTGTCACCACGCTGTCACATCCTGCTGCGTTCTCTAGTGTATAGGTCGGGGTGGCCGACTCGCTGTAGGTCACATCGTGCCATGTGTATTCATCGCAGGCGGTAACCGTCTCCACACCTGTATTGCTGTTATTGATGGTCAGGTGCAAAGTCACCACGCTATCGCAACCTAGCACATTCTCCTCTGTGAATGTCGGGGTGGTCGTACTCTCTGTATAGATAATGCCATGCCAGGTGTATTCGTCGCAGGCGGTTACAGTCTCGACACCCGTATTGCTGTAGTTGATGGTGAGGTTCAGGGTCACCACGCTGTCGCATCCGGCAGCGTTCTCCATTAAATATGTCGGGGTGCTTGTACTGGCGGTGTAAGTATTTCCGTGCCAAGTATACTCGTCGCAAGCGGTGATGGTCTCAATGCCTGTGGTGGTGCTATTGACTGTGAGGTGGAGGGTCGCCACGCTGTCACATCCGGCGGAGTTCTGCAGAGTGTGGTTATAAGTCCCCGATTGGGCGTAGCTCACACCGTTCCATGTGTATTCGTCGCAGGCAACAACCGACTCCATGCCGCTGTTGCTATGGTTGATTGTCAGGTGTAATGTCGCCACGCTGTCGCATCCTGCAGCATTTTGCAAAGTATAACTATGTGTTCCCGATTCAGTGTAGCTCACACCATTCCATGTGTATTCGTCGCAAGCAACAACCGACTCCATGCCACTGTTGCTATGGTTGATTGTCAGGTGTAATGACGCCAAGCTGTCGCATCCTGCAGCATTTTGCAAAGTATAGCTATGTGTTCCTGATTCGGTGTAGGTTTCACCGTTCCATGTGTAGCCGTCACAAGCGGTAACTGTCTCTACACCTGTATTGCTGTAGTTGATGGTAAGGTGCAACGTCGCCACACTGTCGCATCCTGCGGCGTTCTGCAAAGTGTGGTCATGTGTTCCCGATTCGGTGTAGGTCTCGCCGTACCATGTGTACTCGTCGCAGGCGGTAACCGTCTCCATGCCGCTGTTGCTATGGTTGATAGTCAGGTGCAGTGTCACCACGCTGTCACATCCCGCTGCATTCTCTAACGTATATGTCGGGGAAGATGTGCTGGCGGTATACGTATTTTCATGCCAGGTGTATTCATCGCAGGCTTCAACCGTCTCTATTCCCGTGTTGCTGTAGTTGATTGTGAGGTAGAGCGTGTCCACATTTGTGCAGGATGACCCCGGCTGACTATGGTCGTAAAGGTACACTCCCGAAGTAGTGTAGAGCTCACCGTTCCAGCGATACTCGTCGCAAGCCGTGACATAATACGAAGTGTCGTCGTGGTTGCTTATTGTGAGGTGGAGTGTATCCACACTCGGACAGCCATCCACATTGGTGTAGCCATACTGGTAATCTCCGCTCACGGTGTACGTCACCCCGTTCCATTCGTATGCGTCGCAGGCATCCTGGTTGTAGCTGTTATATGTCCCGTAGTTGATGGTCAGATAGAGCAGCACGATACTGTCGCACCCCACGGCGTTTGTCTCAGTATAGGTCACATCGTCGGTGCTGGTGGTGTAGGTGACGTCGTGCCAGGTGTATTCGTCGCAGGCGGTGATCATCTCCATCCCCATGCTGGGATAGTTTATCGTCAGGTGCAGCGTCACCACGCTGTCGCATCCGGCGGCGTTGGTCTCGGTATACGTCGGAGTGGTGGTACTTTCGACGTATGTATTGCCATGCCAGGTGTATTCGTCGCACTCGGCAACCGTCTCGATGCCCGTATTGCTATAGTTGACGGTGAGGTTCAGCGTCACCACGCTGTCGCATCCGGCGACGTTCTCCATGATATACGTCGGGGTGTTTGTACTGGCGGTATAGGTATTGCCGTGCCAGGTATACTCGTTGCAGGCGGTGACGGTCTCAATGCCTGTGGTAGTGCGGTTGACAGTTAGGTGCAGTGTCGCCAAACTGTCGCATCCAGCGGCGTTCTGCAAGGTGTGGTTATAGGTCCCCGATTGGGCGTAGGTCTCGCCGTTCCATGTATACGCTTCGCAGGCGGTAACCGACTCCATGCCGCTGGTGCTATGGTTGATGGTCAGGTGGAGGGTCGCCACGCTGTCGCATCCCGATGCGTTCTGCAGGGTGACGCTATAGGTGCCCGACTGGGTGTAGGTGTTGCCTTGCCAGGTGTATTCGTCGCAGGCGGTGACCGTCTCCGAACCTGTGTTGCTATGGCCAATGGTCAGATTGAGGGTGACGATGCTGTCGCACCCCACCTGGTTCTGCCCATAGTAGCGCGGGCCGTTGATGGAGGAGGTGTAGGTGTCGCCATGCCAGGTGTAGCTCTCGCAGGCATGCACCTCGGCGACTGTCGACACACTGTACACCACTTCCAGATGGAGGGTGATCACGCTGTCGCACCCCGCGACGGTCCTGTCGGTATAGGTGGGCTCGTCGGTGCTTTCGGTGTAGGTGACGCCGTGCCAGGTGTAGCTGTCGCAGATGATGACCTCCTCGTCGCCGGTGGCGGGCTGGCCGATGGTGAGATGCAGGGTGTCGACACCGTTGCAGCCTGTTTCGGTGGAGTCGAGCTGATGGGTGTAGACCCCGCTGGCAGTGTATTCAACCCCATACCACTCATACCGCTGGCAGGCGACAACACTGTAGGCGCTGTCCACTGCATGACGTATATGGAGATGCAGCGTCACCACGCTGTCGCATCCCACGGCATTCTCGCCATAGCGGTAGGGAATATCGGTGCTGGCGGTATAGGTCGCCCCCTGCCATGTGTAGCTGTTGCATGCCGTCACCCCCTGTTCGCCCGAGGTGCTGTAGCGCACGGTGAGGGAGAGGTGGACGATACTGTCGCAGCCTATCTGGTTCTGTCCATAATAGACAGGGGAGCTGGTGCTGGAGGTATAGGTACGCCCATGCCAGGTGTAGCTGTCGCAGGCTTCGACGGCCACAGTGGTATCGTCGCTATATTCGACTACAAGGTCCAGATGCACTGTGCTGTCGCACCCGTGGACGTCGTGCAGCACCACAAAAGGCTCGTCGGTGGAAGAGGTGTAGACGACGCCGTTCCACAGATACCTGTCGCAGATAATCACGTTCTCCACTACCGATGAGGAATGATGCACGGTGAGGTTCAGCACATACACACTGTCCCCGCCCAAGGATGACGACAGCACGGTGTCGGTATATACACCCGAAGTTGTCAGCCACCTGCCTCGCCACAGGATGCTGTCGCACACTGTAGCCGAAGTGTCCACCTCGACAAAGTCGCCCATTCTTTGCGGCACCATCATGTCGCGAGCCACGACATTATTGTTCAAGGCCGCACCAAGCATCAGCAACAAACCGGTTATATAGTAGCGTTTTTTCATAAAAATAATATTTTCATTATATATATGCAAATTCCATCTAACGACTTGCTTCCAACAAATTACAAAGGGTGTAATGTGTGGTGAACAAATCGGTAGATTTTACAAAGATACAAAAAAAATAATAAATAGCACAAGTTCATTTTCAATGCCGCAACCAAGATTTGCCCCAAGCTATTCAAAGACACGCATCATTGCCGACGGCATCAACACTATTGCCAGCCACTTCTCTACACTCCCCCACCCACCCGACACAATCCAGGACCGGCAGCAAGTTCTCTCAATCACAGCTCTCTATCAATTATTTCTCATGTCCCTCTTCGTTGCCATGACAAACAACATGCAGATTATTAACGGCAGGAAAACGGTCATTGAAGGACGCCAGTGGCTCATTGGCGACAAACAAAAGGTCGATAATTTGGAATTATTTAGTAAATTTGCAATTTAATATTTACGCGAAAAGTATATATAAACACCATGAACACAACACAAAACAGCACAAACGAACCGAAGCCGATGGGCTTTGGAAAAACCCTTCTGGCCTCTACCCTGGGCTTTATCATCGGCTCGGTGGTTCTGAGTATCATAACCTTTATCATTACGCTGGCTGCCCTGTTCTCGGCTTTGAGCAGCGTCGACGATTCGAAGCCCATCAGCGGCACCAAACTGGCCGTGGAGCTGAACCTGACAGGTTCGGTGTCGGAGACATCTCGAAACGAACTGATGTCGTTTTTCGAAAACCGCTCGGGGTGCAGTATCGACCAGTTGCTAACCACCATCAGCGAGGCAGCTACTGACAAGCGCGTGAAGGCCCTCTACCTTCATCTTGGCGGAGGAGGCCTCGACTGGGCACAGGCCGAAGAACTGCAGTTGGCTCTGAAGGACTTCCATTCACGCTGCGAGAAACCCGTGATAGCCTATGGCGAGATGTTGTCACAACCCGAATATTTCCTTGCCACAGCCGCCGACAAGATTGCCGTCCACCCGTCGGGGATAATCGAGTTCAGCGGCTTAGGCGCCGAGGTGATGTACTATAAAGGACTGCTGGACAAATTGGGGGTGCACATGGAGCTGATACGCCCGGTGTCGTGCGCCTACAAAAGCGCCGGCGAGGTGTATACACGTACCGACATGAGCGATGCCAACCGCGAGCAAGTGCGCTCATATATCAGCAGTATCTGGAACCATGCGCTCGACGTGATGTCGGCCAACAGGGGTCTTTCGCGTGAGGACCTCAACACCGCCGCCGACAACCTGACAGGCTTCCTGCCCGATGACGCGCTGAAGGCAAAGATGGTGGACACGCTATGCTTTGAACAAGACATCAAGGCAGAACTGAAAGCCCGCTACGGTGCAACCAGACTGGTGAAAGCCAAGCGCTATGCTGAGAATGTGAGCAAGAAAGCCGGTAAGGAACGCATTGCCGTCATCTATGCCGAAGGCGAGGTGGTGCCAGGCAAGAACGAGGGGACGAGGAGCGGCATATATGGCGACGACATTGTGAAAGCCTTCGACGATGCCGTGAAGGACGACAAGGTGAAAGCTATCGTGCTGCGTGTCAACTCGCCCGGTGGTGCTGTCACTGCTTCGGAGAGCATGACACACGCTGTGAGAGAGGCCAAGAAAGTGAAACCCGTAGTGGTGTCGATGAGCGGTCTGGCCGCCAGCGCTGGGTACGAGATTTCTTGTTTCGGCACGAAGATTGTGGCCCACCCCACTACCCTGACAGGCAGCATAGGCGTGTTTGCCACACTCCCCGAGGTGGGCAACCTGCTGCGTCAGAAACTCGGCATCACCACCGATACGGTGAAGACCAACAGCAACAGCACCGCTATTTCGTTATACCGTCCGCTTTCGCCCGCTGCCAGGGCATTGATGCAAAAGAACGTGGAGGACTTCTACATCACCTTCACCCAGCGTGTTGCCGACGGCAGAGGACTGTCGCGTCAATACGTGGACAGCATCGCACGCGGCCGTGTATGGACCGGGGAACAGGCTAAGGAACTGGGGCTTGTGGACACATTGGGCGGACTGCCCCTGGCACTGCGTATAGCAGCCGAGGAAGCAGGCGTGAAAATTGAAAACTGCAGCGTGGTGACCTTCCCGGCCGAGAAGAGCATGTGGGAACAACTGATGCTGCAGATGGATGAAAGCCAAGAGGAAGAACTGCGTGCAAGGCTTTCGGCCGTCATCCCTTTCTACAACGAGCTGGAACAGTGGTCGCGCATGGAGCCCCTGCAGGCACGACTTCCCTTTGTCATCAAGATCAATTAACCGGTCATCGGTGCATTTCGACTGTTAGCCCTGTTGAAAACACATTGTCTGTAGTATGATAGTCTGTATTGCCGAGAAACCATCTGTGGCCCGCGACATAGCCCGCATTTTGGGGGCTACCACGAGTCATGACGGCTACATGGAAGGGAACGGGTACCAGGTGACGTGGACCTACGGGCACCTCTGCACCCTGAAAGAGCCCAACGACTATTCACCATGGTGGAAGTCGTGGAGCCTGGACACCCTGCCCATGATTCCCGAACGTTTCGGCATCAAGCTCATCGACAACGAGGGCTACGCCAAGCAATTCAATACCATCCAACGACTGATGCAAGCCGCCGACGGCATAGTGAACTGCGGCGATGCCGGCCAGGAGGGTGAACTGATACAGCGTTGGGTGATGCAGAAGGCCAAAGCCCGCTGCCCAGTGAAAAGGCTGTGGATCTCGTCGATGACAGACGAAGCCATCCGCGAAGGGTTTGCCAACCTGAAGCCGCAGGACGACTACCAGTCGCTCTACGAGGCAGGACTCTGCCGCGCCATAGGCGACTGGCTGCTGGGCATGAACGCCACACGACTGTACACCCTGAAATACCGGCAGGCACAACGGCAAGTGCTTTCGATAGGAAGAGTCCAGACCCCAACGCTGGCCATGATTGTGAACCGTCAACTGGAGATACAGCACTTCAAACCCGAACAGTACTGGGTGCTGTCCACTATCTATCGCGACACCCTCTTTACCCTGAAGCAGTCGGAAAAGGAGGACGACGAAGGCGCTAAAGGCACTAAAGGTCGTATCACCAGCGAAGAGGAAGGACGCAGGGCGTTTGAGATGATAAAGGACCGCGAGTTTGAGGTAACCTCGGTGGCCAAGAAGGCTGGCAGCGAGGCACCTCCACGCCTGTTCGACCTCACCAGTCTGCAGGTGGAGTGCAATAAGAAGTTCTCCTTTTCTGCCGACGAGACACTACGCTACATCCAAAGTCTTTACGAGAAGAAGTTCACCACCTATCCTCGTGTCGACACCACTTTCCTGAGCGATGACATCTATCCCAAATGCCCCTCTATCCTGCAAGGGCTGGTACCTTACACTCCGCTCATCCAACCCCTGATGGGTACAAAGCTGAAAAAGAGCAAAAAGGTATTCGACTCATCAAAGGTGACTGACCACCACGCCATTATTCCCACAGGGGTCAATCCCGCCAACGGCGACATGACCCTCAACGAAAAGAAGGTCTTCGACCTCATCGCACGCAGGTTCATCGCCGTTTTCTATCCCGACTGCAAGTTCAGCACTACCACCGTCACGGGAAAGGTGGACACAGAAACCGTTGAGACGGGAGGGAAAACCAAGAAGTCGAAAATAGAGTTCAAAGCCACAGGAAAGCAGATACTTGAACAGGGATGGCGCGATGTGTTTGCCTGGGGACGGACCACACGAGACACTGCCCAGGAGGATGAAGACAAGAAAGGCGACGAGGAGAAGATGCTGCCTGATTTCCAGAAAGGGGAAAGGGGACCGCACACACCCACCCTCACCGAAAAATGGACCCAGCCACCCAAGCCTTACACCGAAGCAACACTGCTCCGTGCCATGGAGACCGCCGGCAAGTCGGTGACGGACGAAGAACTGCGCGATGCTTTGAAAGAGAACGGCATCGGACGCCCCTCGACACGGGCAGCCATTATCGAGACCCTCTTCAAGCGCAATTATATCAGGAAAGAACGCAAATCGTTGATTGCCACTCCGACAGGAATAGACCTCATCGGCATTATCCACGAGGATTTGCTAAAAAGTGCCGAACTGACAGGCCAGTGGGAAAAGAAACTGCGGGAGATAGAATCGCATCAGTATGACCCCAAGCAATTTATTTGGGAACTGAAGCAGATGGTGTGGCAGATAGTGCAGGAGGTGAAAGCGGACAACACCAACCGACGCGTCAGCGCCGCTGAGTCCACCCAGGAACAACGCAAACAAAAGTCATGAGATACTTTATACATCTGGCCTACAATGGAACAAACTATTGCGGCTGGCAGACCCAGCCCGAACTGCCGACAGTGCAGCTGACACTGGAGCAGGCTCTCACCATGCTGTTGAGGCATCCGATTGCCATTGTGGGGTGCGGACGTACCGACACAGGTGTGCATGCCTCCGACTTTTACGCCCATTTCGATTATCCCGACAACACCGGGGCCGCTCCCCTCGATACTGGACAACTGACCTTTAAACTAAACAGTTTCCTCCCTGCCGACATCGCGATATTCAGCATCTTCCCCGTCAAGGACAACGCCCACGCCCGTTTCGACGCTACGGCTCGCACCTATCAATACCATGTCAGCGACCGCCGTCTTCCCTTCTGCCAAGGGCTATACAGCCGCATCTATTTCCATCCCGATATCGACTTGATGAACCGCGCGACCGAAATACTGATGGAATACGACGATTTCACCAGCTTTGCCAAACTGCACACACAGGTGAAGACCAACATCTGCCACCTCACCCATGCCCGATGGGAGACCGTGGATGAGCAGTGGGTGTTCACTATCCGCAGCAACCGCTTCCTCCGCAACATGGTTCGCTCCGTCACCGGCACCCTGTTGGACGTGGGACGCGGGAAACTCTCCCTCGACGGGTTGCGCCATATTATCGAGAGCAAGAACCGTTGCTCGGCAGGTGTCTCGATGCCTCCCCAAGGGCTGTTCCTCACAAAGGTGGAATACCCGTGGGACAAGATATGTAATTCTTAAATCACTATATATCATGAAGTACACAGAAGTCTCTTTCACCATCAATCCTGTCGACCCATGCCGCGACCTGCTGGTAGACGCACTCGGCAACGAGGGACCTTACGACAGTTTTGTCGAGACCTCCGACGGACTGAAAGCCTATGTCCCGACAAGCCAATTCGACATTGTATGGCTGCAGCAGCAGGTAGACGGCCTGCACGACTTTGCCACGATTGAATATAGCCACGCTGAAATGCCCGACAAGAATTGGAACGAGGAATGGGAGAAACAGCATAAGCCAGTGCTTGTTACAGCAGGAGATGGAAAGCAGGTTTGGGTGCGTGCCTCTTTCCACGACCACCGTGCCGATGCCGACTACGAGATCGAAATTGAACCCAAGATGTCCTTCGGCACCGCCCACCACCCTACCACCTACATGATGCTCTCCTATGTCGCCGAGATACCCATGCAAGGCAAAAGGGTACTCGACATGGGCTGCGGCACCGCCGTCCTGGCCATCCTGGCTAAGATGCGTGGTGCAGCGTATGTGGAGGCCATCGATATTGACGAATGGGCTTACAACAACGCCCTTGAAAACGCACAACACAACAACACTGCCCTCACCATCCGTATCGGCGATGCCGACCTTCTGCGACATCGCTCAACCGACGAGGCACCTTTCGACATAGTCATTGCCAACATCAACCGCAACATACTCCTTCACGACATGGATGCGTATGCCTCTGTCCTCGCTCAAGGTGGGACGCTGCTGCTGAGCGGGTTCTACGAATGCGATACCGCTGCACTACAACAGGAAGCAGAAAAATACGGACTCAAGTTGATGGAGCAAAAAGTACGTGACGGCTGGTGTGCATTACGCTTCCGACATGGCACTGATGGCAGTTTTTAACAGCATGTTAATAATAATCCATGCTGTAAAATTGCATTGTCAGGAAAAAGTTGTATCTTTGCTTCTTCAAAGGGAACACCAATTATGTTTGTCGATTTACGTAATAATAAATATTATCAATCGTTTATGCATTCCTTGCTGCACCTGTTTCTGAGCAAGGAAAAATTATTTGGACAATCATATTTTCAAATCAATCATTAATTAAAATTCACAAGTTTATGAAAGCATTTTTACGTTCTCTGACGCTCGTTGCGGCACTATGTGTCGGATGGGCTGCGAATGCGCAATCGCTGGCGGACTACACGTACGCCACGGGAGTGGATGCTACCAAGTGGGTTACCATTACCGACAGCACTAACCTGCTGGGTACTGGCAACGCCGACGGACGTGCATCCTCGTTGCAGAACATTGGGTTCACGTTCCCCTTTGGCGAGGATGTGTACACCCAGTTCTCCGTGAATTCCGACGGTAACCTCCGTCTGGGTTCCACGGTGACCGGCACGGGTGCCTACTCTACGCCATTCAACACCTACGCCAACTCCAACAATCCCAAGATTAATTTTCTGGGTTGCGACGGCTATTTCCTCGACACGATTCACTATGTGTATGCCGAGAACACGGTCGACGCCAACAACGACAGCATTTTGGCTGTGGAGTTCTGCCTTGGCACCTTCACTTCTTCCACTCGCAGCCAAAAGTACAAATGGCAGATCCACATGTATCCTTCCGGCAAAATCGAGGTCGTCATGGCTTCCACCGCACCCAACAATGCGCCTGCCACCACGAACCAGAAGGGTCTGTGTGTAAACTCGCAGGACGGTTGGATTATTGACTCCGACAACATTGCCACCCACTTCACCTCGGGTTCTACCGTAACCTGGCCTTCAGGCTCATGGCCTGCCCCCAGCACTTATTATACCTTTACAAGACCTGTTATCACTTGTGCCCGTCCTGCTGCCATCACTGTCAGCAATATCACCACGACTACCGCCACGGTCTCCTTTACCCCTTCAGGCAACGAGACCGAATGGATTGGCACGATCAATCCCGGCATCATGGGCATGACCACCATCACGCTGACCGACACTGTCGCCAACCTGATACTGCTTGCCCCCAACACTGAATATACTGTCAGCGTACGTGCTATCTGCGGCGTTGGTGACACGAGCTCCGAACGGTCCACTACTTTCAGAACCCTGTGCTCCGCTTTGACTAGTCTCGACCTCCCCTACACGGAGGATTTCGAGGCTTACGGCTCTGGCTCTTCCAACCCCATCAGCCCCTGCTGGACGAAGGGCACCAACAGCGCCACCGCTTATCCTTACCCCTACTCCACCGCTGCCATCAACGGCACGAGAGGTCTCTATTTCTATAGCTATAAACCCAGTTCACCCACTGGCAATTCATATTATTGCTATGCTGCGCTGCCTCAACTGAGCTCATCGCTCGATGTTACTGGGCTCACCCTCCGTTTCAACTCCAAACGTTACTCCTCTACCTCTGCCACTTACCGCTCGCTGATTCAGGTTGGCGTCATGACCGACCCCACCGACATCTCCACTTTCGAGATGGTTCAGCTGGTCAACATGACCTCCTTGCCCGCTTCCACGGTTCAGTTCAACGAGATTGACTTGGCCAATTACACTGGCACGGGCAAATATATCGCTTTCTACGCTCCTGTGGTTGACACCGATGGCGGTTCTGCCTCCAACTACATCTATATCGACGATGTGCAGTTGGTCGCCACTCCCACCTGTTTCCGTCCCACCAATGTTGTTGTAAGCAACCCCTCGGTTTCTTCTGCCACCGTCGCGTGGACACCTGCCGACCCTTCCAACATCAACTTCGTGGTTGCCTACTCTGCTGTAGGAGATGGCCTCAACGTGATTACTTACGACACCGTTATCGGCACCACCGCCACCTTGACAGGTCTGTCGCAGGCCACCACCTATACCGTGAAAGTCAAAGCCATTTGCAGTGCCACCGACCAGAGCGAATGGAGCCTGCCCACCACTTTCGCCACTATGATGATACCCACTCCTATCCTCACCCACATGCCTTACAGCGAGGGGTTCGAAAGTCCCTCCACCTGGTTGCTCGCCAACGACAATACCAACAAGTGGGTTGTAGGTGAAGCTATCAACAACGGCGGCACCAAATCATTGTATATCTCCAACGACGGTGGCGTCTCGAACGCTTACACCGTGTCGGGCACTCAATGGTCCTATGCCGTCAAGACTTTCTCCTTCCTGTCAGGCAATGTAGCTTTCTCTTTCGACTGGAAGGCAACCGGTGAGGGCAACTACGACTATCTGCGTGCTTTCCTTGTTCCCGTTAATAATGATTTCTTAGGAGGCGTAAGCCCGAATGGTGCTGTACCTTATAGTTTCCGCAGCACCAACCCCGAAGGCTGGATTCCCCTTGATGGAGGTTCCAAGCTCAACCTCAGCAGCTCCACCTGGATGACACAGATGGACACTGTCACTTTCGACAGCACTTCCATTTACAATCTTGTCTTCATTTGGGTCAACGATGCCAGCGGTGGAGCTCAGCCTCCCGTAGCCATCGACAACCTCAGTATCACTGTTGTTCCCGACAATCCTTGCCTCACTCCCACCAACGTGACCGTGAGCGATTTGACCGACACCAGTGTTGTTGTTTCCTGGACACCTGATGAGACCAGCCTGCCATATTTCGGCGTACAAATAGTTGATCCCATTCAGTCCTACTTCTTCTCAACTGTCGACACTTTCTTCTCAATTACAGGTCTTACCCCCAACACTGCATACGCTGTATCTGTGCGCTCTTTCTGCGACACTGTGAATGCTGTGACCAGTGAATACAGTGCTCCCGTCACCTTCTACACTGGCTATTGCCAGCCCAACCCCACCTCTTGCGACAACGAAGGCATCACCAATGTCACCTTCGGTACAGGCACTGAAGTTGTCAACAACAGCCAGCGTCCCACCAGCGCTCCCTTCTATGGCAACTACTACGACATGGTTGGTGCCGCCAACGCTGGCAGCATGCTCAACCTCAACATCACCTATGCCACTGGCTACACCTACGGCACCATCGTTTGGGTCGACTGGGACAATAGCCTCTCCTTCGACGGCGACGAGGTTGTCTATGTTGGCACTGCTCCCAGCACCAATCCCACTGTCCTCAATGCCGGCTTCGTCATTCCCGGCACACAGGACACCGGTGTCTATCGCATGCGTATTGCCGGCGCCGACAGCTATTTCGACAGCTACACCGGCTCCATCGAAGCCGCTGCCAACGCCAATCCCTGCTTCACCAGTTCATACGCTGTGGCTCACGACTATAGCCTGCATGTCCTGCCTCAAGCAGCTTGTGCCGAACCTTACAACGTGACCGTAAGCAACATCACCGCCCACACGGCCACCGTCTCCTGGACACCCGCCGACAGCACCCAGACCAACTACAGAGTCCGCTATGCCATCGACTCGCTCTCCACTTATTTTGTCACTGTCACCGGCACCTCCACAACCCTCACCGGTCTCTACGCCAACACCGCCTACACAGTTGATGTCATGACGGTCTGCAGCGCCACCGACCAGAGCAACTGGAGCACGCCTGCCACCTTCACCACCGCTTGCGATGCCATCGCAGTTACCGCTGCCAACCCCTATTACGAGACATTCGATGCCAATTCTGTCACCCTCAACTGCTGGCAGAACACTGGCGAAAAATGGTTTATCGGCACCAGCGGCGCAGGTGGACACGCTGCCTATAGCGGCAACTCCGCTTTTGCCAACGGCACTGGCTCCGGTCAGGACATTCTCTACACTCCCACATTCGACATCTCGGGTTATGAGAGCGCAGTCCTCAGCTTCGTTTACATCAACCCCGTATGGAGTGGCGACCAGAACGAACTCACTGTTTCCTACCGCAATTCTGCCGACTCCGCTTGGAACATCCTTGGTGTCTACGATTACAATGTCGGCAGCTGGACTCCTGTCTCGCTGGTCATTCCCACCGTATCCAGCACTACCCAGATTGCTTTCAACTTTGCCGACGATTATGGCTACTGCGTAGGTATCGACAGCCTCACACTTGCACCCGTCTCCACCTACGATATCACCATCGGTGTCTCCGATGTCACGATGGGTACCACCATCCCGACTCCCGGCACCTATGCTTACAATCCTGGCGACACGCTGACCATCACCGCACTGGCTGCCTCTCATCGCCACTTCGTACAGTGGAACGATGGCGACACCCATGCTGTCCGCACCATCGTGGTCTCCGGCAATGCCACCTACACTGCTGAGTTCGACTACGACTCTGTCACCATCATCTTCGCCAATGCCGACACCGCCATGGGCACCATCACTCCTGTTCCCGGAGTATACATCTACCATGTAGGCGACACCATCAATGCTCAGGCTGTTGCCAACACCGGTTATCACTTTGCCAACTGGTACATCGGCATCGGCACCCTGCTCGACTCCATCAACAACAACCCGCTCGAGTATGTTATTCCCGCCTTCATGGCTGGTGTCGAGATGACCATCACTCCCCACTATGTTGCCAACATGTACACCATCAATGTCTATGCCAACGACAACACCCTTGGCATCGTCACCGGTACCGGCAACTACGCCTACAACACCACTGCCACCATCACCGCAACGCCTGCAGCCTACTGCACTTTCGTTGAGTGGAACGATGGCAACACCGATCCTGTCCGTACCGTCCTTGTTACTGGCAACGCATCCTACACTGCCATCTTCCAGGCCATCCCGCAGCACAATGTGACCGTCCACGTAGCACCTGATGCCAACATGGGTACCGTCGATGGCGAAGGCCTCTACTACGAGAACTCCACCGTCACCCTCACCGCCACTCCCAACGATGGCTATGTCTTCGTTGGCTGGGCTTATGAAGGTACTTCCAGCTCCGAATGGGCCATCATCTCCAACATACCCACCTACTCCTTCACTATGGACACTGCCGACGTTGAGCTCTATGCAGTCTTCGAGCCTGCTCCTCAGCCCGCCACGCTCACTGTCAACTTCAACTCCTACGCTGGTCACGTCCTCATCAACGATGTTCAGACCGACATCTACCTCGGCCTCATTGGCGATAATGTCACGCTTCAAGCCGTTGCTAACGATGGATTCCGCTTCGTCGGCTGGTCCAAAAACGGCAACGTGTTCAGCACCGATGCCAACATCATCCTTATGCTCACCGAGTCGGCAACCGAAATCACCGCCATCTTCGAGCAAGCCGTTGGCATTGACGACGTGAACGCCTCCAACATCACCATCTTCAGCACGAACAACAACATCATCGTCCGTGGTGCCGCACAGCAGACCATCCGTGTTTACGACCTCGTAGGCCGTCTGGTTGCCCAGCGCACCGGTTCCGACATCGAAGAGACCATTGCCATGCCCGCCTCGGGTGTCTATCTGGTCCAGGTCGGCAACGAGACCGCACGTCGTGTGGTTGTCCGCCGCTAACACTGTTTTCAGACCAACTGCTGAATAGCATACAATAACGAAGAGGGTGCCTCACAAAGGCGCCCTCTTCTCTTTTTTATTCAGCAAAAAGCAGGTGAATCATTTTTTTTTCTTATCTTTGCAAATCTTTTCTACTGCGGCATTTATCCGCAGACATAAGTAATATAACAGTATCCGACATCTTTCAACATTCAAACATGGACGCAATAATCACTTTTCTCAACGAATGTATATGGAGTTGGCCGCTCGTAGGGCTCTGCCTTGCCGCTGCACTCTACTTCTCTTTCGGCACCCGTTTTGTGCAGGTGCGCCACCTTCCCGAGATGGTCCGTCTCCTCTTCAAGAACGACCGTTCCAAGCGGGCTGGCATCTCCTCCTTCCAGGCCTTCGCCCTCGCCCTCTCAGGCCGCGTGGGCACCGGCAACATCGTCGGTGTGGCGCTGGCCATCGGTTTCGGAGGCCCGGGAGCCATCGTGTGGATGTGGATTATCGCCTTCCTCGGGGCAGGAACCGCCTTTGCCGAGGCATGCCTGGCCCAGATCTACAAGCAACACCACGGCGACCAACTGCGCGGCGGCCCCGCCTACTACATCGAGAAAGGGCTCAACTGTTCATGGCTGGCCATCCTCTTTGCCGCCACCACTGTCATCGCCTGTGCCCTCTGCCTGCCGCCCATCCACAGCAACAGCATCGCCATGTCCTTCTCCACCACCTTCAACCTCCAGCCGTGGATTGTCGGCCTTTGCGTCGCCGCCCTTATTGCGTTGGTGGTGCTGGGCGGTGTCAAGCGCATCTCGCGAGTGGCCGAAATCGTCACCCCCTTTATGGCAATAGCCTACATCATCCTCTCCATCGTGGTATTGATAGTCAACGCCCATGCCGTCCCCGGCGCCTTCCGCGACATGATAGCCTCTGCCTTTGGCTACCACGAAGCCCTTGGCGGCATCGTCGGCGCAGCCATCGCCTGGGGTGTCAAACGCGGCATCTACAGCAACGAGGCCGGACAAGGCACCGCGCCCATCGTGGCCGCCGCTGCCAAAGTCGACCACCCCGTCAAGCAGGGTCTTGTGCAGGGATTCTCCGTCTATGTCGACACACTGCTTGTCTGCACCGCCACCGCTGTCATGCTTCTCGCCACCAAATGCTACAACATCGTCGACCCCGCCGGCACGGGCTACCTCTACCAATCCACCGTGTCCGACCTCGGCCTGCCCGGTGTGGAATACACCATCGCCGCCCTCTCCACCCTGCTCCACAACGGCTGGGGCGGCATCGTCATCAGCATCACGCTCTTCTTCTTCGCCTTCACCACCGTCATGGCATACTATTACTACGCCGAGACAAGCCTCATCTACCTCTTCACCAAAGCCCGCCAGCGCCGCCTCAAGACCCAGGAGAAATACTTCGGCCGCCAGAACCGCGCCATAGCCCGCCACCGCGACCGCAAGATGTTCGACACCCGCAAAAACGAAGGCCGTCTCATCAACATCCTCCGCATCCTCTTCATTGCCTCGGTCTTCTTCGGCAGTCTGAAAGAGGCCGGCATCATCTGGAGCCTCGGCGACATGGGCGTCGGCATGATGGCATGGATCAACATCATCGCCATCCTGCTCCTTTCGCCCGTGGCCTTCCGCGCCCTGCGCGACTACGAACGCCAGCAGAAACAAGGCGTCAAACCCACCTTCCACCCCAAAGACCTCGGCATCAAGCACGCCGACTATTGGGAGCAGTACGACAACCCTCAGCAGTGAACCCCTTGCCGGCCCTGTCCGCTGCACTGCGACCCGTCCTGCCATGTGCCGCTCATGTCGCACCCATCCCGCTGCGTGGCCACGGTTTCGACTGCATCCGCTCCGACAAACACGTCCCACTGAGCCTTTCGAAGTCACCGGCCCCACGGGGCGTACCCTTGTCAAAATTGACAGAAAACCCCACTAACTCCCTTCAATACAGGATACTTACAGGCTAGTTTCCGTCTCGTTCCTCATTCCCATAAAGGATAACGATACTGCAACGATGCTGTAACGATACAGCATTGAACGAACCCACTGCCTGTCGGCACATCGTACGGTCCAACATTGCAAGAACGAAAAAAAGTCCACCAATTGGAAAAAAAAATGTATCTTTGCAAAATAAAACAGCAACAGCAAGTACATAATAACAAAGAAACGTTTAAACATATACCGCCATGAAAAAGATTGTTCTGATACTGGCACTGATGATGGCCACGTTCACGGTAAAAGCCAACAACATTCTCTATTTCACCTACAACCAAGCAGCTCGCACAGTCTCCTGCCTCAACAGTCAGGACGAACTGATGATTTACTGCGGCTACGAGGACGAACTGCCCACCTACGTACTCATCAACGAGGTGTGGGCAGAGCAAATCAGCTCGTCGTTCTACGAGATATGGCTATACGGCTACGATGCATACACGGGCGAGGAGATATACATGCCCATCGACCTGGAGTGCATCTATTTGGTGCAGTTTGGCAAAATCTACAGTGCGGCGCAGTACCTGCGGTTCCGCACAACGCACATTCGCCCGACATTCGCCTGGGCCATGCCGCCTTACAATCCTTTTGTCCGCGCACCCCGTCCCAAGGTGTACTACTACACCTACCACTACGATATCCACCGTCCGGGCTGGCACTGGCGCAATTATCCGCACATCCACTATCACCCCTACTATCTGCGTCACCCGCACCATCCTGCCCCCATGCCTCCCAAGCCCTACACCCCCGGTCGCGAGCGTCCTAGCTACCACTCCACACAGAACGGCTATCAATATGACGACCTGCCACTGGTAGGCAATGTCACCGCACCGCGCTCTACCTCGAGCGTGCAGAACAACCCCACCGGACGCAGTGGCAGCCGCATCACCAGCGACCGCAAGACCAACACCATCACCAACACCGACCGCACTACAGGGCGCAGCACCACCACTACTGCCCCCAGCCGTTCCGAGTCGCTGAGCGGCAGCGGCACACGCGGCAACAACATCTCTTCGCGCAGCGGCGACAATCAGGACAATCCCGCCTCACGTTCAGGCTCTTCGGCTACGCGTGGCAACAGCAGCTCCTCGCGTAGCGGCAGCAACTCAGGTGTCTCCTCTTCACGCAGTGGCAGCAACTCGGGTGTCTCGTCCTCGCGCAGTGGCAGCAACTCCTCTCGCGGCAACGTAAGCAACGAATCGCAGGTTGAAAAAGAGTCCCGCAATACCTCCGCTACCGAAACAAGAGGCAGCAACAGCTCCACCCAGCGCGGAAACAGCAGCAACAACAAAAACAGCCGTTCCACGGGTGTTTCCAGCAGCTCGAGCACCAGCCGCGAGACGCCTTCCGCCACTCGCAGCAGCAACAACTCCACCACCAACAACCGCGTCTCGGGCTCGACAAACCGCACATCCTCCAGCCGCCAATCCACCACGGCCACCCGCAGTGGCAGCAGCACAGAGACCCCGTCACGCTCAGGCGTGAGCTCGTCGTCGCGCGAAGAGCAGTCCTCCGTCCGCGGCAACGCCTCCCGCAGCGGGAACACCGGCCGCAACCGTTAGGATAATGAACTTGTAACAAGTTAGGACACACTATGGCTATCAAAGAAAGCGAACTGGTATTGGCTCCCGACGGGAGCCTTTACCACATTCATCTCACCGCCGACACACTGGCCGACAATGTGCTGCTGGTGGGTGACCCTCAACGGGTGGATATGTTCAAGGACATATTCGAAAGCATTGAACACGAGTCGTATAACCGCGAGCTGCACGCCCTCACAGGCCGTTATCACGGCACCCGCTTCACGGCGCTGTCGACAGGGATGGGCTGCGACAATATCGACATCGTATGTACCGAACTGGACGCCGCAGCCAATTTCGACCTCGCCACCCGCTCCCCCCTCCCCTGCCACCGCAGTCTGAAAATGGTGCGGATTGGCACCAGTGGGTCGCTGCAGCGCGAGGTGGAATGCGGCAGCAGGGTCGCCGCACGCTACGCCATAGGCCTCGACGGACTGATGAATTACTACCAGCATGGAACCGAAGGCTTTATGCCCGACATGGAACATGCTTTCGAACAGCACATGCACCTCGACCCACGTCTGGCCTCACCCTACTGCGTGGAGGGCAGCCAGGCATTGCTGGACCGCGTGACGGACGGGATGGTGAAGGGCATCACGGTCACCGCCCCCGGCTTCTACGGTCCCCAAGGACGTAACATCCGGCTGGCACCGAGCATCGAGCATCTGAACGAACGGCTGGCAACGTTTGTCTGGAACGACACTCCCGTCACCAATCTCGAGATGGAGACATCGGCCATCTACGGCTTCGCCCAAGCATTGGGACACCAAGCCCTCACCGTCTGCCTGATTATCGCCAATCGGCCCGCGGGCACGTTCCTCAACGACTATCACCAAGCCATGAAACAAACCATCGGAAACATAATCGAAAAAATGTCATAGCAATGAGAAAGATGCTTTTCCTGCTCCTTGCCATCGCGACGAGTGCGACCGCATGGAGCCAAACCCAACCCGATTACATCCCCGAACAGTTGGGTCGCGATGCGCACCACATTATCCAGTCGCTGGGAGCCTTTGTCGGCAACGAGCGAGCCGAAAGCCAGTCGTTCGACATCACCTACATGCCTGCCGGCAACGGGGTGGAGGGTGTGATGATTATCAACACCGCCGACTATCGCTGCACCTTCAAACTCGATGCGGATTACGAGATGTGCTACGAGCTTACAATCGACATACGGTCAAAAGAGTTCCTCGACCAATTCTACAACCTCTTTGCCGTCTACCGCACCGAGAACCAGGACGACCACCGCATCATGAGTTTCGGCAACGAGAAACTGCGCATCACCGAGAACCCATCCACCACGTCGCGCTACCGCAGCTTCAAATTCACAATCAACCAATAGCTCTATTATCACTTGCATCCATTTTAGTCCGAAAATATTTAAATACCTGTATATAAATACAATACACGAATTTCCTATTATTCGTTTGCTTCAATTGTGCAAAAAGCGAAAAAAAGCGTTCATTTTTTCCGAAAAATGACGAATTTATGAAGCAAAAATGACGAGAAAAATCATTTTCATCCACCCAGTAAACAATTAATAATCAGACATAAAACAATACATAGTATAAAAAAGCAGAAAATATGCACTCTGTAGTATTGTGGTATGAATTATTTTTTGTATTTTTGCAGCGTCATTTTAATGCCGAAAGGTAGGTTAAGGGTTCTGCCTGCATGAGGCTGATAAAAGGTATAAATAGAACCCAAATTAAATTTATACACAAACAACAAAAAATGAAAGAAAACATGAAGAAGGAGTACGACACTCCAATGGTAGAAGTGCTGCGGGCCCGCGTCGAAAAAGGGTTTCAGGTTAGCAACGTTGACCCTACTGGTAGTAACGAAGATCTTATTAGCAGCGGCGAGGTCCATGGCGGCAGCGACTTCGATTAATCAATTAAAAACAATTCAGTAAAAACACAAAAAAACATTTCAATCCAATGAAAAAAGCATTTTTGTCCATTTTCTCTGTTATGGCCCTCGCCATGGGTTTCACTGCTTGCCAAAAAGAGGCAAAAGTAGAGAATATGCGTTTTACTGCTTCTATGGAGGCTTGCACCGACATGGAGTCCAAAACCGTTCTTGACGGTGTGCACGTCAACTGGGAAGCTAACGACCAGATTATCGTTTACGGTACCGAAGGTTGCGGCGTTTTCACCGCTATTCCTCACGGCACCAACCAGACCACTATCGATTTCGGTGATGGTACTGCCAACCCCGGTAATGCCCCCTATACCGCTTTCTATCCCGTCAGCCTCGCAACTTCTGCTAACCAGGTCATGATTCCTGCTGTTGTGAATTCCGTTGACGGCCGACTGACTGAGTTCCCCATGTATGCTGAGTCCGACAACGAGATTCTGACCTTCAAGAACCTCTGCGGTGCTCTGAAGCTGAACCTCCAGAAAGAGAACGTTAGCATTGAGTCCATCCAGATCTCTGCTGCTGACGCCAACCTCAATGGCGAGTACAGAGTTCGTAACAGTGGTATCATCCCCACCATGTTCTATCTTGGCAATGGTACCAACACCGTTACTCTCAACCTCACCGAGGCTCAGGACATCACCACTGCTAAGGACTTCTACATCACACTGCCTCACGGTAACTATCGCGGTGTTGTCATCACTATCAACACCAACGATGGCCGCCAGTGCGTTAAGACTCTCAAAGCCGACAAATCTATCAACATCGGTCGTAGCCAGGTTACCACTATCGTTCTCGGTAGCGCCAACCTCAACTTCTAATCCACCGAAAGTTGATATCTCTTCTCCCTGTTCCGACAGGGAAAAAGCACTAGCCTGAAATTCAATTTCAGCAGTGTTCAAGATTATTGAAAATGAAAAGGATGCTTCAAGGCATCCTTTTCATTTACCAAGACAAACCATGAAAGCAACAGCATCTTGATAGCATTCATCGATACCGAAGTAAGTGTCCAGAGCCGGCAAATCAACGACTTTGGCGCAGTGCGCCAGGACGGTGCCGTTCTGCACACACGTTCGTACGATGAATTCTTGTCGTTCATAGCCAATTGCACAGTCCTATGTGGCCACAATATTATCCGCCACGACTTGCAATACCTATCCAAGTTGGGGCAAAGCCCAACACTCCTGACCGACAGATACCTGATTATTGACACGCTGTTCCTTTCCCCCCTGCTCTTCCCGAAGAAACCATACCACCGCCTGGTCAAAGACGACAAGTTGCAGTCCGACCAAATCAACAATCCTGCCAACGATGCACTGAAAGCCCGCGACCTGTTCAACGACGAAGTGGCTGCGTGGCACCAGTTGCCTGCCACACGCCAGACAATCCTTTTCCATCTGCTGAAGGACATCCAAGAGTTCAGCGGTTTCTTTCAATACCTGGGTGTGAATTCCCATGACTGCGACACCGTGCAGTTGATAGCCCGGGAGTACGAAGGGAAAATCTGCAGCCATGCAAACATCTCCGCAGTAGTCAAGCACTACCCTGTCGAGTTGGCCTACGCCCTTGCCATCATAGGAGCTGACGACATGAAGTCGCACACCCCCGCATGGGTGACACGCAACTACCCCAGGGTGGCCAATGTGATGAACCTCCTCTGCAACACTCCTTGCAGCGGATGCCCATACTGCCAGCAACGGCTCGACGCGCACCAAGGGCTGAAAGAGTTCTTCGGCTACGACCGTTTCCGCACCTTCGACGGCATCCCCATGCAGCAGCAAGCCGTAGAATCCGCCATAAGGGGCGAATCGCTGCTGACCATCTTCCCCACGGGAGGAGGCAAATCGCTCACCTTCCAGCTGCCTGCCCTCATGGCTGGACGCAATATCCACGGCCTGACGGTGGTCATCTCGCCCTTACAGTCGTTGATGAAAGACCAGGTGGACAACCTTGCCGAACGCGGCATTGCCGACGCTGTGACCATCAATGGCCTGCTCGACCCCATCGAACGGGCGGCGGCCATCGCCCAAGTGGCAGACGGCACAGCCAACCTGCTCTATATCGCCCCCGAGATGCTCCGCTCCAAAACCATCGAGAGGCTGCTGATGGGGCGCACCATTGCCCGTTTTGTCATCGACGAAGCCCACTGTTTCTCGGCTTGGGGCCATGACTTCAGGGTGGACTACCTCTTTATCGGCGATTTCATCAAGCAGTTGCAGGAGGCGAAACAACAACGATTTCCTATCCCCGTGTCATGTTTCACTGCCACTGCCAAGCAGAAGGTTATCAGCGACATCGTCGACTACTTCAACCAGAAACTGAATCTCTCGCTGCGAGTCTTTGCCGCATCGTCGGAGAGGAAAAACCTTCGCTATTCGGTCATCCACACCGATACCTCCAACGACAAGTACAACCATTTGCGCAACATCATCCTCGGTCGCACCTGTCCTACCATCGTATATGTGTCGCGGACGCGGAAAACGCATGAGTTGTGCCAACGTCTTCGTGCCGACGGAATCATGGCAGTCCCCTTCAATGGCAGGATGGATGCCGAAGCGAAAGTGAAGAATCAGAATGCATTCATGAGAGGCGAGGCACGTGTCATCGTGGCCACTTCGGCTTTTGGGATGGGCGTGGACAAGAAGGATGTGGGACTGGTGATACACTACGACATCAGCGATTCGTTGGAGAACTATGTCCAGGAAGCTGGACGAGCTGGCCGTGACCCCGAGATGGAGGCGGAATGCTATGTGCTTTACAGCGACACCGACCTGGACAAACACTTCATCCTGCTGAACCAGACAAAGCTAAGCATCAGCGAAATACAACAGGTGTGGCAAGCCATCAAGGAACTGACACCCACACAGAAGAGCCTCAGCTGTTCGCCCTTGGAGATTGCACGGCAGGCGGGCTGGGGCGAAGAGACCATCGACATAGAGACAAGGGTGAAGGCCGCCATCTCCGCCCTCGAGAGAGCGGGCTTCGTCGAGCGAAGCAACAATGTGCCCCATGTCTTTGCGACAGGCATCACCGTGGGCAATATGGACGAGGCTCGGAGACGGCTGACCCTCTCGCCTTTCTTCGACGAGAGCAACCGCGAAGAGGCCGCCCGCATCATACGGTCGCTTATCAGCTGCCGCGCCACCTCGGGCAATAGCGACGGTGAGGCGGAAAGCAGGATTGACTATCTTGCCGATATGCTGGGCATGAGCAAGGAGACCGTCATACGCAATGTCAACTTGATGCGGCAGGAAGGGCTGCTGGCCGACTCGCACGACATGCAAGCATGGATTACCAAGACGACTACCGGGAAAGAGTTGGAGCAGACCCTGCGGCTGGAACACTTCCTGCTGTTGCAACTCAATGACGGCACCACTATACTGCATTACAAGGAGATAAACGAAGCTGCCATCAATGCCGGGATTGCCAATAGTACGGTGCGGAGAATCAAGACCCTGCTTTACTTCCTCTCGCTCAAAGGCTACCTGCGCAAAGAAGAGCATACGGCAGCGGACTTGGTGAATATCGAGCTGCTGACGGACACGCAAACCATCATGGCAAGGTTCGAAAAACGCATGGAACTATGCCGTTTCGTTGTGCGGGAACTGACTATGGCCATCCAGGAGACCAACAAGCAAAGCCAGCAGCCAGGTGGACAGGGCGATGTTGAGAGGAAGTCGCTGGTGAACTTTTCGGAGGTGGAACTGCTGAATCGTTATCAAAGCACTTCGCAACAGCTTCAATTCGGGAACAGGGAGGAGGTTACCCTGACCGATATGGATGAGGCCTTGCTCTATCTGTCGAAGACATCGCTGCTGAAGATTGCCGGAGGTTTTCTTGTGATATACAACTCCATGCAGCTGAAACGGAAGTTGGAACGCCGGGCACGCTACGGCAAAGAACAGTACCGGCTGCTTGATGAATTCTATAAACAACGCATCCAACAGATACATATCGTGGGCGAGTTTGCAAGGATGATGGTGAGCGATTACGATGCGGCACTGCAGTTTGTGAAAGACTATTTCCAGATGGATTTCCGCAAATTCATCTCCAAGTACTTCAAAGGCGAGCGCAAAACGGAAATCAACAACAACATCACTCCCGCCAAATACAAACAGCTGTTCGGAAGTCTCGACGACTGTCAGCAGAATATCATCAACGACAAGGTGTCGAAGTACATTGTGGTGGCGGCAGGACCCGGGAGCGGAAAGACCCGCGTGCTGGTACACAAACTGGCATCCCTGTTGCTGCTGGAGGACGTGAAGCACGAACAGTTGCTGATGCTCACCTTCTCGCGTTCAGCGGCCACCGAATTCAAGAAACGGCTCATGGAGCTTATCGGCAACGCCGCCCACTATGTCGACATCAAGACATTCCATTCTTTCAGCTTCGACCTGCTGGGGCGTCCGGGCAACCTGGACGATGCCGGTAGCGTAGTGTTGAAGGCCGCCACCATGATAGAGAATGGCGAGGTGGAAGAATCGAAGATAGCCAAAAGCGTGCTGGTGATTGACGAAGCCCAGGACATGGGGAACGACGAATCGCGTCTGCTGCTGTCGCTGATGAGGCGCAATGAAGACATGCGGGTGATTGCCGTGGGCGACGATGACCAGAATATCTACCAATTCCGCGGCTCCGACTCCGCCCACCTGCGCTCACTTGTCAGCGACCACGGGGCCACCCTCTACGAGATGACCACCAACTATCGGAGCGCCGGCTCCATCGTGTCGCTCGCCAACCGCTTTGCCACCCTCCTCCCCAACCGCATGAAGCAAACGCCCTGCAAGCCCTTCCGAAAGGAAAATGGCACCACACGGCTGCATCTATACGGCAACACGGGCTTCCTTCCCTTGGTGGTGGAACAGATTGCAACGAGCGGCGTTCACGGTTCCACCTGCCTCCTCACCACCACCAACGACGACGCCATGCAAGCGGTCTTTCTGTTGGAACAGCAAGGGGTCCGAGCCCGCCTTATCCAGTCGCTGAATGGGTTCCGCTTCTCGCAACTGGCCGAGGTACGCTATTTCCTCAAGCAACTCAACACCAAAGCCGCCACTGCGGAGGGCACCAGCACGGAGAGCGTCATCCCCCGCAGACTATGGAACGAGGCCAAGGAAAGCACCATGAATGCCTATGCAACCAGCAGCTGTCTCGATATCCTGAAAGCCTTCTTTACCGACTTTGAGGCCACCCACCGCATCCTCTATCGCAGCGACCTGAGGGAATACCTCTTCGAGTCAAACATCGAGGACTTTTTCTCCACCAACACCTCCTCCGTCACAGTTTCCACTATCCACAAAGCCAAAGGGCGCGAATTCGACACCGTCTACCTGCTCTTCCCCAGCAGCGGGGAATTGACCGAGGAGCAACTGCACACGCTCTATGTGGCCATCACCCGGGCGCAGAACAACCTGCAAATCCACACCAACATACCGCTTTTCAACGCCTTCGACATTCCCACCACCACTCATCCCGACCTGCCCCTTCCGCCGCAGCCGCTACGTATCGCCCTGTCGCTTCGCGACATATACCTCGACTACTGCAAAGAACACAAAGCCGACATCCTACGTCTGCGCAGCGGTGCACCGCTCCTGTATTCCAAAGGCTACCTTCTGGCTCCCGGCATCAGTCCTGTGGCCTGCCTGTCCTCTTCCATGCAGCAGACACTTGGGAAATTGGAAGCCCGTGGTTACCGCGTCTCGGCAGCCGAAATAAGCTACATCGTGGCTTGGCATCCCCGCGACGAAGAGCAGGAATTCGCCATCTGTCTCGCCAACCTGACATTGGTAGTGTGAGACGCGCAAAGCGATGGGGAAAAAGGCCACCACCCACCCGGAAAGGAGCCTGTTCTATCCCGCTTCGACACATTATCGGACGAGTTCCACTTATTTTCTTACTATATGGCGATTTTTTCGTATCTTTGCAAGTTTTAAAAACAATACCCAATCGATGCAAAACATTAGAAATATTGCCATTATTGCGCACGTCGACCACGGAAAAACCACCCTAGTCGACCGTATGCTGCACCAGGCACAGCTCTTTCGTGAGAATCAGGAGACCGGCGAACTCATTCTCGACAACAACGACCTCGAACGCGAGCGCGGAATCACCATCCTGTCCAAGAACGTTTCCATCCGCTACAAAGGATACAAAATCAACATCATCGACACCCCTGGCCACAGCGACTTCGGCGGTGAGGTGGAGCGTGTACTGAACATGGCGGACGGCGTGCTGCTGGTTGTGGACGCCTTCGAAGGTCCAATGCCCCAGACCCGCTTCGTGCTGCAGAAAGCCATCGAACTGGGTCTCAAGCCCATCGTGGTCATCAACAAGGTGGACAAGCCCAACTGCGACCCCGAGCTGACGCAGGAGGCCGTCTTCGACCTGATGTTCAACCTCGGCGCCACCAACGACCAGCTGGACTTCCCCACCGCCTACGGCTCCGCCAAACAGGGCTGGATGGGCCCCGACTGGAAGACCCCGACGGAGGACATCAGCTACCTGATGGACCTCATTATCGAGCATATCCCCGCACCGCGCGTCACCGATGGCAACACCCAGATGATGCTTTCGTCGCTGGACTACAGCAGCTACCTCGGACGTATCGCCGTGGGACGCCTCAATCGCGGCACCCTGCAGGCTGGCCAGCCTATCATCCTAGTCAAACGCGATCAAAGCCAGATTGCCAGCAAGGTGAAGGAGCTTTACACCTTCGAGGGATTGGGCAAGGAGCGCACCAAGAACCCCGTCGAAGCCGGCGAGATCTGCGCTGTGCTGCTCGACCTCGACAAGAACGTCCTGTTCGAAATCGGCGACACCATCTGCGACAACGAGAACCCCGAGCCGCTTCCTCCCATCAAGGTCGACGAGCCTACAATGAGTATGCTCTTCACCATCAACAACTCGCCCTTCTTCGGCAAAGAGGGCAAGTTTGTCACCAGCCGCCACCTGCGCGACCGCCTCTTCAAGGAGCTGGAGAAAAACCTCGCCCTGCGTGTCGAAGAGACCGCCTCGCCCGACTCCCTGCTCGTCTACGGGCGCGGCATCCTGCACCTCAGCATCCTTATCGAGACCATGCGCCGCGAGGGCTACGAGCTGCAAGTGGGACAGCCTAAGGTCATTATCAAAGAGATTGACGGCAAGAAATGCGAACCCGTCGAGCAACTCACCGTCCTGGTGCCCGAGGAGTTCTCCAGCAAGGTGATTGACGTTGTCACCCGCCGCAAGGGCGAAATCGGCACCATCGACACCAAGGGCGACCGTGTGCAGTTGGACTTCATGATCCCCTCACGCGGCATCATCGGACTTCGTAACACGTTGCTTACCGCCACCAACGGCGAGGCCATCATCGCACACCGTTTCTCCGGCTTCGAACCTTGGAAGGGCGAGATGGACGACCATAAGATGGGTGCCCTCATCGCCAAGGAGACCGGTGAGGCTACAGCATATAGTATCAGCAAGTTGCAAGACCGCGGTCCCTTCTTCATCGAGCCCGGCGAACATGTCTATGCCGGACAGGTCATCGGCGAGAGCCTTCGTCCCGGCAACGACATCGTCATCAACGTCGTTACCGCCAAGAACTTGACCAATATGCGCAGCAAGAGTGCTGACGACAAGAGCACCACCACGCCCCCCATCAAGTTCTCGCTCGAAGAGGCCATGGAATACATCCGCGACGACGAATACTTGGAGATTACCCCCACCAGCCTCCGCATCCGCAAGATCATCCTCGACGAAATCGAGCGCAAACGCGCCCGCATCGCTGCCGGCTACAAGGACGAGTAAACGCGGAATGTCTGAATGCATGAATGTGTTAATATGTTAATCAAGCATTGGTTACACATTAACACATTTTCTTTTTTCCTGCCCAAGTGCAAAAAAATGTGCCCGAAACGGTGGACAAAGTGCAAAAAAGTGTAGTGGAAAAGGCAAAATATGTGCAAAAAATGTAGTGAAACGGGCAAAATATGTGCAAAAAAATGTAAGGCAAATGCTGTAATACATTGTAATTATTAATGTTTACATAAAAAAATGGCAACGTCCGTGCCAACTCCCTCTCCCGCCTCCTTGCCCAACATCCCGAACAGAAAGCCCTCCGCTACTCCCCCCTACCCTACAAAAAGCAAGGTCAGATGACCAACATCCCGCTGTATGCAGTGAGATAATTTAACCCAAATACATGCTAAAATAAATAATATTCGTATTTTTGCACCCGATTAGAAAAACAAAAAGGACATGAAAACAGGTAGATATTTGATTCCGGTGCTAGTCACCTGCATGGCTGTCTTTGTCGGATGTGGAGACAAAGACAATGATTTCCGCGACAAATGGTTGGGCACGTATGAGGGATATTGCGAATACCATTCCTCCACGGGCGGTGACCATCAGTTCGACACGGTCTACACTAACCAGTCCATGACAGTCACCAAGCAGGGAAACGAGGGATTGGTGATGGACTATCTGGGCCAGTCGTTCCAAGTGCGCTGCTCCTCGGACGGCACCTTTACCTCCACCTCAAACAATCCTCACAGCGAGTGGAACGGTTGTATAAAAGGCGACAGCCTGTTCTTTAACTACCAAGATGTCTCCCAAGGTCATTCCACCACCCGCCATTTCAAAGGAAAAAAGAAATAAGGTGACTTCTATAAATCACCTTGCAGAGGTGAGACTTTTCATAACACCGTACAAGCAATGTACGGTGTCGCGACGAATGGGAGCAACATCGTATATTGCGTAGTACGGTGTCGCGACCGAATGGGAGCAACATAGTATATTGCGTAGTACGGTGTCGCGACCGAATGG
>JAEEGI010002303.1_pt1 | contig 47162 bp, 38 predicted proteins | sample 8958751 | NCBI WGS metagenome assembly JAEEGI01 (sample SAMN16246545, study PRJNA631951) | gut metagenome | biome: gut microbiome; feature: rumen; material: KS-attached | host: Bos | place: Iran: Karaj | collected 2018-10
CTTGTTCTTTTTGCTTTTGGTTTCCATTGTCTGGGCCTCCTTTTCCCAGACTAAATTCTACCATATTTTTTTCCCAGAGTAAATTCCATCGCAAATTCCACTGTGGAATTTACTTTGGGAATTCACAAAATCCGGCTTTGCGCCCAGGCAAATGAAAAAAATATTGAAATATCGCTGAAAATGCGATAAAATAATATAATACATTGCCCGACGCTTTGCGTCTGTCCCGGGGAGAGACGCGCAGGAAGGCGGTAGTTCGTATCGAAGGGGGAGAGCATCTTGAAGATCGAAATATACGATGCCACTCTCAGAGAAGGCGCTCAGAAATCAGGAGTGGTCTTCTCGGAATATGAAAAAAAACAGACTGTCTCAGCCCTCGACGGGCTGGGAGTCGACTATATCGAATGCGGCTTTTTCGGACCCGCCACCGCCGCATCGCTGATCAGATTCGCGGAGACGGTCAAGACCGAACACGCACGTCTGTCTGTGCTCTGCGCGACCAGACGGCCGGATATGAGCTGTGTGGAGGATGAAACGCTCCTGTCACTGGCTTCATCCTCTATCGGCTGCGCGGCCGTTGTGGGCAAGGCGTCGCTCTTCCATGTGAAGAACGTGCTGAATACCGACGGCGAGACGAATCTGCGCATGATCTCGGACACGGTAGGCTTTCTGAAGAAGGCAGGGAAGACTGTAATATTTGACGCCGAGCATTTCTTCGACGGCTGGTCGGAGGATCCTTCATACTCAAAGCGGGTGCTGGCAGCCGCGGTGTCGGCAGGCGCCGACCGCGTCGTCCTCTGCGATACCAACGGCGGGATGCTGCCCGACGTGATCGGCCTAACCGTCGAATCCGCGATCCGTTTCACGGGAGGAACCCCCGTCGGCATCCACTGCCATAACGATATCGGAATGGCGGATGCCTGCACCGTTTCCGCGGTGCTCGCAGGAGCCTCACATCTGCAGTGCACCGTCGCGGGGATAGGTGAGCGTTGCGGAAACGCCAACCTTACGACGGTTGTCCCAACACTGCAGCTCAAGCTCGGTTTCGACTGCATCCCGGCGGACAGGATGGCGAAGCTCTCTCCCTCCGCAAGGCAGATCTGCCAGATCGCCAATCTGGGCTTCGACGAAAGCTCCCCCTTTGTCGGAGGACATTCATTCAGGCATAAGGCAGGTATGCATATCGACGGCGTAAGGAAATCCGCTTCCTCATTTGAGCATATCGATCCGGCGCTTGTCGGAAACAGCCGCAGTCTTATCATCTCTGAACTCGCTGGAAGGTCTGCGATGGCGGGCATACTGCGCAGGTTCGGCTTTGACTGCCCGCCGGAATCCGACGCGCCCGACCGGGCTCTGGAAGCGGTCAGAAAGGCGGAGGAGGCCGGATGCCAGTTCGACAGTTCGGAGGCATCTCTCTATCTTCTGATAGCGCGAACGCTGGGAAAATACGAAAGGCCATTCCTGCTGAAGGACTACAAGCTGATTTTCTCGGCTGAGGCGGAGCTTCAGTCCAGATGGACGGCGATCGTCAAATTCGAGATCGACGGCAGGGAAACGCTGAGTGCCGGAGAGGGAGACGGTCCGGTCAACGCTCTCGACATAGCCGGTCATATCGCGCTCGCAGACCGCTTTCCGTTTATCGCCGGTATCAAGATGGTCGACATCAAGGCGAGGATCGATTCCAACGACAGCGCCGCGTCAGCTTCGATAGTCAGGGTATTCGTCGAATACGGGGACGGAAATGGCGTCTGGAGGACGATGGGAGCTGCCACCGACATAATCGCCGCGAGCTGGTCGGCGCTGCTCGACGCATACGAGTACTGCATCGTCAGGCACTCTCAGGTGACCGCGGACTGAAAAAGACCGGAAACCATAACGGGATCCGGTCGTTCTGTGGCGTCCCCGAGGCGATTCGAACACCCGACCTACCGCTTAGGAGGCGGTCGCTCTATCCTGCTGAGCTACGGAGACAAATTATATTGATCACGGGATGCCGCACGCGAAGAAATGGCGCCGCTCCCGACGTAAACAGTATTATATCACATTCTTTTCCAAAAATCAAGAAGATTTGAATATTATCGGGATACTCCTGCAAGGCATCTGCCTCAGGCGGCGCCGGGAGACTCGACAGAATCCTGAAAGCGGGGATAAGACATTGACTGTAAGAGAGTTTTACGAATATCTGAACAGGCAGATCCCGCCCGAGCTCTCACTCGACGGCGACTGCGACGGCATCTCCTGCTCGGCCGACCCAGACCGCGAGGTGAAGAGGGTGCTGATAGCCCTCGACGTCAATTCGGCCGTGATCGACGAGGCGATCGAAGAGGGATGCGAGGTCATCCTCACTCATCATCCGATGCTCTGGGGAGGACTTCGCGAAGTTGTCGCCGGGACTCCCGCATCCGACCGCGTCATCCGCCTTATCCGCTCGGGGATCACGGCAATGAGCTTCCACACCAGGCTTGACGTCGCCGAGGGGGGCGTGAACGACATACTGGCGGGGATGCTCGGCCTTTCCGAGGTTTCGCGCTTCGGAGAGAAGGGAATAGGGAGGATCGGAAGACTCGAATCTCCTCTGACCGCGGAGATGCTCGCCCTGAAGGTCAGGGAGGCTCTCGGCGCTCCCTTCGTCGAATACTCAGACACCGGCAGGCTCATAGAGAGAGTGGCGGTATGCGGAGGATCCGGAGGATCGGTGAGAAAAGACGCGGCCGAAGCCGGAGCCGACGCTTTTCTCTGCGGAGAGATAGGCTACCATACCCTCGCCGACTCGAACGACACCTCGATGAGCATACTGACAGCCGGACATTTTTTTACCGAGAACCCGGTGTGCGGCAGGCTGTTCGGGCTTACCGCTGAAGCCGGGCTTACGCCGGTGGCGGTCCTGTCGAACAGATCCGGAGCCGTCTAACCATAATAAAACACAGATCATTACGGATAACGGAATGAAGATCATGAGCAAAACTCCCGCGGAGCGCTTCGAAGAGCTGATCGCGGAGAAAAAAATAGCATATAAAAAGCAGGAACGGCTGGCGTCGCATTCCACCTTCAGGATCGGAGGACCGGCGGATCTCGCCCTTTTTCCTGCGTCCGAGGAGGAGATCCTCTTCGCGGTGAGAGCCGCGTCGGATACCGGGACAGGCTATCTCGTATGCGGAAACGCGTCGAATCTTGTCTTTGACGACGCCGGATTCAGGGGAGCCGTCATCTTTACCGGCGGGTTCAGGTCGCTTTCGGCGGACGGGGAGGAACTGACCGCGGGCTGCGGACTTCCGCTCATCATGCTGTCGAAGGCGGCCGCCGAACGCTCGCTCACCGGGCTCGAATTCGCATACGGGATCCCCGGGAGCGTCGGAGGCGCGGTATTCATGAATGCCGGCGCCTACGGCGGACAGATATCCGACGTGCTGACCTCCTGCCGGATGTTCGACAGGGCGACCGGATCGGTAAAGACGGTCCGGAACAGCGAGATGCGATTCGGATACCGGACAAGTCTCGCCGCTCAGGACAGGCGGTATACCCTGCTGTCGGCGGAATTCCGGCTGAAGCCCGGCGACGGCGCGGAGATCAGGGATCTTATGAACGATCTGATGAACAGAAGGATCTCAAAGCAGCCGCTCGATCTCCCGAGCGCCGGCAGCGCCTTCAAGCGCCCGGCTCCCGACGTATTTGCGGGGAAGCTCATCGAAGATGCCGGCCTCAAGGGATGCCGGATCGGAGGCGCTGAGGTCTCGGTAAAGCATGCCGGATTCATCGTCAACATCGGCGGCGCGACAGCCGCGGACGTCAGGGCGCTCTGCGCCTTCGTACGCGAAAGGGTCGCCGCGGCGTCGGGCTTCGATCTGGAATGCGAGATCATATTCGTTCCCGAGGCCGGAAAGACCGACGGAAGCATATGACGGGTTTCACCGCAAAGATAAGGAGCGAACTGCTCTCCCGCCTCCCTTCCGCGGCCTGCTGCCGGCGTTCGATGCTTGCCGGACTTCTCGTCAACGCCGAACCGGGGCGGGACGGATCTGTCTATATCAGGCTTCAGGGGGAGGAGATTTTCGCTCTGGCTTCATCGCTGATCTCCGAGCTCTACGGAAGGCTGCCCGAAGCCGAAAAAAAGAACTGCTACGGAAGAGCCGTCTATGAGACCGTCGTCATGTCGGGGGCTCTTGCCTCGCTGATATCCTCGCTTTCGGATCCCGACAGGGTATCCGAACCGCCTTCATTTTTCGGCTGCAGGAGCTGCAGTACCTTCTTTACCGCGGGACTCGTTCTGTCATCGGTCAGCTTCGGGGATCCCGTGGCCGGCTCGAGGGCGGAGCTGAGGATCAACGATCCCGCTGTGACGTCAAAGCTGTCGGAATTTTTCATGAGCGAGGGGCTGGGCCCTTCGGTCTCATACCGGAAGGGTAACGGTTCGCTCCTCTTCAGGCGTTCCGAGGACGCCGAGTCGCTCCTCGGCCTTTGCGGAGCAAAGGTGTCTGCGATGGAGGCGATGCAGCAGAAGCTGCTCCGGGAGTTCAAGGGAGATATAAACCGCCGGGCGAATTTTGAGATCGCGAATATCGCCAAGACCGCCTCGTCATCGGGGGCGCAGACTGCCGCGATCGGCAGGCTGAAGGCCGCGGGAAGATTCTATTCGCTGCCCGAGGATCTCAGGGAGACGGCTGAGCTGAGGCTTTCGCATCCCGAGGCGTCGCTTTCCGAGCTCGCCGCCCTACATATGACCCCGATATCCAAGTCGGGCCTGACTCACAGGTTGAAAAGGATAGAGGAGCTTGCCGAAAGCATCCGGACCCTGCCCGGGGAGGAAGGAAAGGCATAGAGAGCCCGGAAAAAGGAGAGAGATTGTGAGCGGATTCTGTCATCTGCACCTTCATTCGGAATACAGTTTGCTTGAAGGCGCCTGCCGCCTTAAGGATATTCCCGACGCCGTCATTGCCGCCGGCCAGACGGCAGTCGCCATAACCGACCGCGAAGTCATGTTCGGCTGCGCGGAATTCTGGCGTCTCTGCACCGGGAAAAAGGTCAAGCCGATCATCGGATGTCAGCTTCCGGTAATACTGTCAGGGGACGGATCGCAGGCTCTTCCGCGATCGCTCGTCCTGCTCTGCGAAAACGAAGAGGGATATCGGAACCTCTCTTATATCTCGGCTCATTTCACTCGGATCAGGGGCGTCCGAGCGGCGGATGAAGGACTTCTGAAAGAGCATTCCGCCGGTCTGATCGCCCTGTCGGGGGGAAGAGAAGGGGAAATATTTGCCGCTCTCAGTTCGGGCGATGCCGACAGGGCATCCGCCGTCGCGGCGGAACTTGTGTCGATCTTCGGAAGGGACAACTTTTTTATCGAACTTGAGGATCACGCGGATCCGACGGAGAGGCAGCTCCTTCCAGAGCTTGTTTCTCTCGCCGAACGTCTGGGGATCGGGACTGTCGCGACCAACGACGTCCACTATCTCCGTCCGGAGGACGAGCCGTTACAGTCGGCGCTCGCCTGTATCAGAGAGGGAAGGACTCTCGATTCGGGGCCAGGTCTTCCGACAGGAGAATTCTGGCTGAAGACTGCTGAGGAAATGGAGCGGATACTCGGAGGATACCACGAAGCGATAGCCAACACCGGCAGGATCGCCGACAGGTGCAACCTTGAGATAGGGTTCGGCAGGACGCTGCTCCCGACCTTCCCGCTGCCTCAGGGGGTCACTTCCTCATCAAGGCTGAGAGAACTTGCCCTTGCGGGCTTCAGTAAGAAGAGATCGGCGGGAATGATACCGTATGCCGGTCATACCGAGGCGGAATACACCGCAAGAGCGGAAAAAGAGCTGTCGGTGATCGGCGGAATGGGGCTTGATGACTATTTCCTGATAGTCGCAGATTATGTCGGATACGCAAAGCGGACCGGGATCCCGGTCGGACCGGGCCGCGGATCCGCGTGCGGAAGTCTCGTGGCCTATCTGCTTGAGATCACCGGGATCGATCCTGTCGTATACGGACTCTATTTTGAACGGTTTCTCAACCCCGAACGCCGCGGGATGCCTGATATCGATATCGATTTCGACTACAACCGCCGCGACGAGATGATATCCTACGTGAGGAAAAAATACGGTGCCGAGAGAGTATCTCAGATCGCCGCCTTCGGCACACTCGCCGCGAGAGCCGCGGTAAGGGATGCCGCAAGGGTATCCGGACTGACTGCGTCCGAAGCCGACGCGCTCTGCTCGCTCCTCCCAAAGGACGGAGATCTGAGCATTGCCGATGCCGCCTCGGTACCCGCGGTGAAGGAGGCGTGCCGGTCTCCGAAGATCGCACAGGTCATAAAGCTGGCGGGAATGCTCGAGGGACTTCCCCGGAACCTCTCGGTCCATCCCGCGGGCGTGGTGATATCCGACCGCCCGCTCTGGGAATATCTTCCGCTGATCGAAAACGGCGACAGCTGCGTCACGCAGTACGATATGAACACCGTGTCCGACCTCGGGCTTCTCAAGTTCGATTTTCTGGCGCTTAGGAACCTGTCGGTAATAAACGAGGCGGAAAAGCTGATCAGAGAGAAGAAACCGGATTTTTCCTCCGAAGAGCTCGATCTGACCGACCGCGCCGCCTATGCCATGATATCCTCAGGCTCGACCGAGGGGATCTTCCAGCTCGAATCCGAGGGACTCAGACGGATCGTCAGGCAGATGAGGCCGGCCTCGATCGACGATCTGACCGCGGCGATCGCCCTCTTCAGGCCGGGACCGATGGATTCGATCCCCGCCTATATCGAAGGAAGACGGGATCCCTCAAAGGTCAGATATCTTCACCCGATCCTCGAGCCGATCCTGAGACCGACCTACGGCTGCATCATCTATCAGGAACAGGTCATGAATATCTTCGTGACGGTTGCCGGATACAGCCTCGGCAGGGCGGATCTCGTCCGAAAGGCAATGTCAAAGAAAAAGGCGTCGGTGCTTGAGGCGGAGAGAGAGGGGTTCGTCGAGGGGGCAAAAACGAACGGACTTTCGGCGGAAGAGGCCGGAAGGCTCTTTGACGGGATGTCCTCCTTTGCCGCCTACGCCTTCAACAAATCCCATGCAGTCGCCTATGCCGTTCTGACCTTCAGGACAGCATATCTCAAGGCGCATTACCCAGGGGAATTCATGACAGCGCTCATGAATTCGGTCATCGGCTCCCCAGAAAAGCTGGCTCTTTACGCGTCGGAGGCCGAAAAGCTCGGTGTTTCGGTCGCAAAGCCCGACGTCAACAGATCGGGCGGACTCTTTTCATACTGTAACGGCGAGATACTCTTCGGGCTTTCGGCCGTCAGAGGTGTCGGATACCGGCTGGCGGAGGATATCGCCGCCGCGAGAGGGAAGGGATACTCCACCCTCGGAGGGTTTCTGTCGGCGCTGTCCGACAGGACGGCCGCGAGGCGCCCCGCCGAGGCCCTGATCCGCTCGGGCGCTCTCGATTCGCTGGGGATCCCCCGGTCGGTGCTGCTCGCGGTACTGGATGAGGAGCTCGAGAGACGATTCGGCAGAGGCGGAGAGGGCATAGCGGGCCAGCTGGATATCTTCTCGGCCGCGTCCGCAGAGGAGACCGAAAGGACCGGTTATCCCCAGATCCCCGAGTTCACCGCCGAGGCAATGGCGGCGATGGAGAAGGATCTGACCGGCGTCGTATTTACCGGAAGGAGAGCGGGGAAGAAGAGTCCCGACACGCATGCCGTTATCCCGAAAGGAAAGGCGGAAGATGCCGTGTCCTCCCGCAGTGCCCCGGGAGACGCAGCTGCTTCGCCGGCAGTTTCGCCTGCCGCAGTATATCTCAGAGTACCGTCTTCAGGCTGCGCAGAGGCTGAAAAAGCGAGGAATCTCGCGGCGATATTCGAGGGAAGTACGCCCTTCTTCATCTATTCCGCGGATGATAAACAATATCGCCCGGCGGGAAGGATCGACGCTTCCGGCTATCTTATCGGCGAGCTTGAAAAGCTCGCGGGGAAAGAGAATCTCGCGGTAAGGTCGGCTGCCGCCAAGAGCGCCAAAGCTCCCGGATGAACGTCTGCCCCGGGTGCATACAAGTTTTTGCGGAAATTCATACAATGTTCACCATTTTATGATATAATATCATAATAATCATCTTCGCGTCGCGGCGACGCGTCGGTCGGACACTCCGGCATTGATGAAAAAATGACCGGGAAAGGTGCGTTTTTTCGGCTCTGAAATGAAAAACAGGAAAATCAACTGGAATTCTGAAATAAAGCTCGCTGTCAGGAAGGCGTTTTCGGGTCTGGGCAAGATTATGTTGGTAATACTCAACATACTCATCACCCTGATCCTTATCGCCGTGCTCACAGGGATCATAGTCGGATGCGCCTTTACGATCTATATCAAGAATTACGTCGACACCACAGTCGACATATCTCTCTTCAATATCACCGCCTCTGAGGGCACGACGAGCTCGGCGATCTACAGATACGAGTTTACCGACCGTATAAACCGGGAGGGGACCGCGGTCCTTATGGAGGGCGAGCGCATCGTCGGAAGCAGCAGTCAGGAATATGTCACATACGACCGCATCCCCGAAAACATGATCAACGCCGTCATCGCGATCGAGGACAAGCGCTTCAAGACCCATGAGGGCGTCGACTGGAAGAGAACTCTCGGAGCCGGAGTCAATTTCTTCATCGGCTTTGACGGAAGCTACGGCGGATCCACTCTCACCCAGCAGCTCATCAAGAACATAACCGGAGAGGACGACTACTCGATACAGAGAAAGGTCCAGGAGATCTTCTGGGCGCTCGATCTCGAGACCAAGAAGGACAAGGAGGAGATCCTTGAGCTCTACCTCAACATCGCGAACTTCGGAAGCACATACTACGGCGTACAGGCCGCGGCATACAACTACTTCTCGAAGGACGTGAGCGAGCTCACTCTGCTCGAATGCGCCGCGATCGCGGGGATCACGCAGAACCCCTCCTACTACAATCCAATGATCTTCCCAGAGCACAACGCCACGAGACGCGACACGGTGCTCTACGAGATGTTGGACCAGGGCCTGATCACCCAGCGCGAGTTCAACGAGAGCTTCAAGCATGAGCTGGTCCTGAATCCGCCCTCCTCCACGCTGGAGCTGACCGATCAGCAGGCCAAGGGGATCTCCTCCTGGTATACCGACATGGTGATCGAGGACGTTATCTCGGACCTGATGACGCAGAAGGGCTATTCTTATCAGGCGGCGTCGGTGATGGTATACAACGGAGGACTCAGGATCTACTCGCTGATCGACGAGGACGTCCAGGCACAGCTGGAGAAGGTCTATCTCAACGACAACAATTTTCCCAAGGCGACCTCCGGCCTTATCGCGCAGTCTTCGGCGATCGTGATCGATCCCTATACCGGAGACGTCCTGGGAGTCGTAGGAGCCAGGAGGAAAAAGTCGGGCAACCGTGTCCAGAATTTTGCCACAATGACAAAACGCCCTCCCGGATCGGCTATCAAGCCGCTCTCGGTCTATTCACCCTCTTTTGACAGCGGTCTGATAAACTGGGCGACAGTCATTGAGGACTCTCCGTTCGATTTTGTAGCCTCCGCGACCGGATGGCCCAAGAACGCCGAGACCTTCGGAGGAAACTCCTACCGCGGTCTGACGAACATCTACTATGCCCTGACTCACTCGCTGAACACGATCCCGGTCAAGATCCTGTCGATGTACGGGCTCCAGAATTCCTACAACTACTGCACAAAGACGCTCCATATGACCGATATCCTTGCAGCAAAGAAGACTGCGAGCGGAAAAACCGTGACCGATATAGGCTATGCCGCACTCGGACTCGGGCAGCTCAACTACGGAATCTCGCTCAGGCAGCTTACCGCCGGATATTCAATCTTCCCGAACGCCGGGATATTCAACGACGCCCACTCCTATCTCCGTGTGACCGACAGCGAGGGCAACGTTATTCTTGAGAACGGCTACAGCGGCAAGGTGGCGATAAAGGAGGAGACCGCCTCGGTCATGAACCTCATCCTCGCCAACGTAACGAGAGAAGGTACCGCAAAGGCTCTGTCCTTCGGCAAGCTGACGGGTATCGACGTGGCGGGTAAGACGGGTACCGCCGGAGATTCCTACGACAGATGGTTCATAGGATATACGCCCTACTACATCTGCGGGATCTGGTACGGCTATGAGTATCCCAAGACGCTGACGGGTTCCAACCCCTGCATACCGCTCTGGGACGATATAATGATACCGCTCCATCAGAAGTATCTCACCTCCACCGAACCTCTGAAGACCTTCGGAATATCGCCGAACCTCGTCCAGTGCACATACTGCAAGGATTCCGGAAAGCTCTGTTCAGACGCCTGCGCCCTCGATCCGAGAGGAGACAGGAGCGAGACCGGCTATTTCATCAGAGGGACCGAGCCGACGTCATACTGCGATACTCACATAGTGGTGGATTACGACAGCGTCACAAAGTGCATAGCATGCGATTTCTGTCCTCCCGAGAACATCGTTCAGGTGGCTCTCGTAAAGGTGAACAGGGACTTCAACGCGAGGACGAACATCCCTATCCAGGATGCCCAGTATTCTTATATGGAGCTTCCGTATGACGTCAGGCCCTACGGAACGCAGCTGGTGCCCTATTATCATTCGCTCAACTACGCCACCGTCGTAAACGGCAAGACTGTATATCATCAGAGAGGTTATACCAGAAATACGGTACATTTCAACTCGACCTGTCTTGAACACTTCGATTACGCGAAATGGCGGGAGAATGTCGACAGGATCAAAGCCGAGAGGGCTGCCTCATCAGGCTCGTCCCTGACGGGGACGGTGTCGCTTCCCTTCCTGAAGTGCACCGGCATTCTCGGGACCTTCTTCCGCGAAGGGACCTTCCCGTCCGGCTGAGATCCTTATTTCGGGGCCGGACATCTCATCCGAATTATCAATAAAAGGCAGTTTGATATTGACAAACTGCCTTTTGTGTTGTATAATCATCTTGACCGGAAAGGGCCGGTCGCATATCCCGATTTCGAAATTATATTATAATAAATATCTACCGGAGGACAAAAAAGATGAAAAGAACCGTGACGAGAATCGCTGCGGCAGTTATCGCCGCTCTGATGATCTGCCTCTGCCTGGCTTCCTGCGGGGGCAAAAAGACCGAGAAGCCCAAGGTAACCGTCGAGATCTATGACGATGCCGGAGTCATCTTCCTCAAAGCAGTCGATCTTGAGATCGAAGAGACCACCACGGCCGAGCAGGTCGTCCAGGCGCTCTGCACACTCAGAGAGGCCACCTTTACAAAGGACATCGACGGAAACTTTGACAGCTTTACCTTCGGCGACCGTACAATCAGCACGAAGCAGGAGAATCTTGACAACGGCAACGTCAAGATGTACCGGTTTGCCTGGAAGCTCAACGATGAGGTCATGACCGCCACCGGTGAAGGCGTGAGCACCAAGATGAGCGACAAGGTCCTTGTCAACGGGGACAAGGTCGTTGTCTACTTCATTGTCGAAGAAGTAATTCCCGCCACCACCTGATATTCTTACAGGGGCGACAGATAAAAGCGGAGCTGCAAAGCCGGTTTTCCGGGCAGCTCCGCTTCTGTAACATGAGACAAGGGGCTGTTTAAAAACCTCAGGTTTTTAACAGCCCCGCAAATGTCACGGCCGGGAAACCGTGACATTTGCCGATCTTTTTCGTTTTTTGCCAGAAAAAACACCATATTATTGAGCATTTTAGGGCAAAAACGGCACGGTAACGTGCCGAGAAAAACGTCGCAGGGTTGTTCAAAAATTCGCTAAGCGAGTTTTTGAACAACCCCTGTCAGTTATGTCCGGTTTCGGTTACTGCTTAATATTCGCGTATGTCTCGTAGATCTTGTCGATGTAAGCCTGGTCCAGCTTCTCATGCGAGCGGAGAGAAGAGGTGATGTTCTCCTTCGCGTTCTGGAGATTGTCGCCCATGACCGAGTAGACGAGTCCGATCGCGTTCGTGAATGTCATGGCAAAGTCGAATCTCAGGGTGTCGCGGATGAGATCGAGCATGTTTGCCGCGGTCGGGTCGCTCATGTATCTGTATTTGAGGGTGGTCTCGTAATATGCGGGGGTGATCTCCTGCCAGCCGTACATGCCCAGAGCCTCGGTCATATACCCGACCATCTCTGGGTTGTCGATGTTCCGCATGACCGCTATGGCATTCATCGCGTCTCTCGACGAGGAGATGTATTCCGCCTGGTTGCTGTCGTATTTGGGGAAGGGGATGATGCCGTATTCCGAATCCATGTCCTTCATATAGGCGGCTTCAAGCAGCTTTTCTGTGAAGAAAAGGATATGGTCCGCGGTGAATTCCTTGGTCAGGTTGGCGCCCTCGTTTTCGAATATGCAGTGATCCTTGTGGTTGTATACCAGGTCGTAGAGTTTTGCGTATGCCTCGATAAAGCGCTCGTTGTTGATGTTTATCTGCTGCCTGCCGGTGTCGTCGGGGACGGTGATGCCGCATTCCCAGACGGTCTGGCACATTCTGGCGTTGTGTCCCGACATGCTCACTCCGAAGACGTCTCCCTTGTCTGGCGTGTTGTTCCTGTTGGCGTCCTCGTATACGCTGTAGGCGAACTCGAGCATCTTTTCAAATGTCCACTCCCCGCTCTCGACTATCGCGTAGAGATCGGGGATATTGTATGCCTTCTGAATAGTTTTGTTGAAGAAGGTGCACATCGTATACTCATAGAGGGTATATCCGATGTCTCCGACCGCGGAATAGATCTGGCCGTCGATGTTGACGTTGTTCGTATACTGCGGGCACCACCATTTCTTCGAGAAGTCCACTCCCGGCAGATCGAGCATGTTGTAGGCATAACCCGACAGACCGATGTTCACGATGTAAGCCGAATGTGTGCTGACCAGGTCGTATGTGCGGGTGCCGGAGGCGTAGGCGGTCTGCACCGCCGAGACGAAGGTGTCCCTGTCACCCCAGTCGCCCGGCTGGGCGACGACCTCGATCTTTACTCCGAGGCGCTCCTCGGCGTTCATGTTGCGCTTTGCCACGGCGGTCTTGATGAGGTCGCCGGTGGAGTCGTCGCCGACATATTCGTAGTTCGTGCGGGTCCTTGAGAGTATGATGTACTTCTCACCCAGATACTTATGCTCTCCGAGAGTGTCCCTTTGATTCGCGGGGACCGTCTCTTCGGGCGGGTCGGTGTCCTCGGCGGCGGTAGTGTCGGCCGACGGCAGTGTGTCGTCGGGAGTCACGGGATCCGAGCATCCGGCAAGCGGGATCAGGAGCAGGAGCAGCGCGAGGATCAGCGCTGCGGGCGATAGGATTCTTTTCATTTTTTCTTTCCTTTCATAAGGTCGCAAACAGGAGCGGTTGTTTTCCGCAAAAAGGTCTTACAAAATAATTATAACATAGCTGCGGGAAAAAAGCAATAAGAACGAAAAACAAATTTTCATATAGACTTTAACGTAAAAATATGATATAATTTTGTATAAGCGGCAGTCCCGGCGGGCAGGTTCTCCCGCTCCGCGGCGCCCCGCAAAAATCAAATTTTCTTCATCGGGAGGATCAGTTATGAATCTCTGCGTCCAGTCCGGAGGGGCCGTAGGCCATTTTGACAAACCGACGGTATACCGCCTTATCAAAGAAGCCGGTTTCTCGTCGATCGATCTCAACATCGACACCTGCTTCAACGCCGGATATCTGAAGGATCACATGAACGAGGGAAAGAATCCCTACGAGAAGGGCCCCGAAGCCGTTATCGACTGGTACCGGGCCGACATCGACGCGATCAGAGATGCCGGTCTCTACATCTATCAGGCGCACGCGCCTTTTCCGGCATACCGTCCCGACGCCCCCGCGGCCTTCGTCGACTATTCCATCGAGACCTTCAAGGTCGCTCTCGAGGTCTGCCGCAGGATCGGCTGCGGAAGGCTCATCATACACGGAATTTCGCTCACCCGCGGCGACATAAAGCACACACAGAAGGACATCGACGCCATAAACGAGCATATCTATACCTCGCTGATCGACACCGCGAAGGAGACCGGCGTCATTATATGTCTTGAGAATCTTTTCTACGGTCATGAGGGCGCGATCTGCGAAGGCCACTGCTCGAACGAATACGACGCCGTCGCTTTCATCGACCATCTCAACGCCCTTGCCGGACAGGAATGCTTCGGTATCTGCGTCGACACCGGACATCTCAACCTGGTCGGCAAGAACCAGTACAAATACCTGACGACTCTCGGAAAGAGGATAAAGGCATTCCATATCCACGACAACGACGGCAAGAGCGATCTTCATCTGGCGCCCTATACCGGGACGATCAACTGGGACGCCTTCTGCTTGGGAGTGAAGGACGCAGGATACGAGGGAGATCTTTCCTTTGAGACCTTCCGTCAGTACATTGCTTCGAGATACGTCGACAGCAGGCTGCTCGCCCCCTGGCTCTCACTCATCGCCGCGACCGGCCGCGTGTTCGCCGAGAGGATCCAGGGCTGATCCCTGCCTGGGCTGGTTATGAAACAGGAACTATACGACTTTGACATATTCCCGAAGGTGTTCCTCACGGGAAGACCGGCTCACATCACGGTAAAGCCGCTGGGAGTACACGCGGCATTTCCCGCGGCACTGAACATCAGGATCCGGGAATCGGCGGTGGCCGAGGACGGCCGCTATCCAGGATCGAACGGATCCCGGGACTATGCCGTCTCCCCGTCTGACGACGGATGCGTCAGGATCGACACCGATTTCAAGAACGAGGGGATGTATCACATCCAGTTCTTCAGGGAGGGGGAGAAGAAGCGCTTCCTCGAGCTTCGCGTCTACGCCCTCGCCGCCGACATGGCGGGAAGATACCCGTTCAAAGGAGATCTGCACATGCATACCTGCCGCTCGGACGGGAGGGAGGGACCGGCCGTCGTCGCAGCCAACTACCGGCGCCACGGATACGATTTCACCGTCATCTCGGATCACAGGAGATACTATCCCTCGCTCGAGGCGCGCGCCGCCTTCGGGATCGGTAAGGACGACCGGTCGCCGCTGACCGATTATCTCATCGTCACCGGCGAGGAGATCCATCTGCCGCAGAACGACGCGCACTATGTCAACTTCGGCGGAAAATGGAGCATCAACGCTCTCGTCGAGCCCAACAAGAACTGCGACGACAGAGGCAACTCCCCCGAGGTCCGCAGCCTTGACGGCGTCTGCCCCGAGCCGATGACCGACGTCGAATTCAGGACGATGATCGCCGAGAGAGCGAAGGATGTCCCGCTGCCACTCGAGTCGGAGAGGCTCAGCTTCGCCGCGCTCGAATGGGAGCACGAGCAGGTCGCGAAGGCCGGAGGGCTGGGGATATTCCCGCATCCCTACTGGCTCTGCTCGACGATGCAGATCAGCGAGAAATTCCTCCGCTTCGTATATGAAAGGCAGCCCTTCGATGCCTTCGAGGTCCTGGGAGGAGAGAGCTACTTCCAGCACAACGGCTTCCAGACCGCCTTCTATTACGAAGAGCGCGTCAGGGGGTTCGATCCGCCGGTGGTCGGCAGCACCGACAGTCACGGATCGACCGAGTACAACCGCAACCGTCTGGTATGCTCGACGCTCATCTTCTCGCCCGAGAACAGGACGGATGCGCTGATCGATTCGGTCAAGAAGAAATATTCGGTCGCTCTCGACACTATCAGCGCCGAATACCGCGTCGTCGGAGATTTCCGCTGGGTCAAGTACGCCGCCTTCCTTGAAGACGAGTATTTCCCGCTCCACGATCTTCTGACCTCCGCCGAGGGAACATACCTGAAGAGATACGCCTGCGGTGACGCCTCCGCAGAAAAGGTTCTGCTGTCCATGAAGGGGCAGATCCCCGCGATGCTGGAGAAGTATTTCGACATAAAGAAATGATATCCGGTCCTATCCGGATACTCAAAAACGAAAAGCAGGCATGACCGTAAATAATGTCGTGGTACCGATTGCGGCCGTGCGGATACCGTACCAAAGGAAACCGACTGTAATGAGTAAAATTCGCCTTTTTTCCCTGATCCTTGCGATCCTGACCGTCTTCTCGGCCTTCTCTCTGTCTTCCTGCGGAAAGAATCCGCCTGACGGCGGACAGACCGAGACCGAAGAGACGACCGTCGAGGCCACAGAGCCGCCGACTCCGACGACGCTATGCCTTCTGAAGGACAAAGAGCCCCTTGTGAGAGTCATACGTCCCGAAGGGGCCGCAGCAGAATCCGAAACCGTCTCGATCGCAAAACAGATAGTCAAATCCTTTTCCGCCTTTACAGAAAGCATCGTCGAGCTGTCGACCGACTGGACCAAGGACGGGGTGCACGACAGCGAATCCCTTGAGATTCTCGTGGGCAACACCGACTACGCCGAATCGGCCGAAGTCCTCTCGACGCTTAATTACGGAGAGTACGCGGTAAAGGCTGTGGGCAACAAGATCGTCGTCGCGGGTTATACCGACACCGCCATTTCGAGAGCGGGCAACATCATAATCGACACGATAATCCAGGCCGGGATCGCCGGAGGAAAGACGACGGTCGAGATCCCGCGCGACATTTCCTACTCGGGCAAGGCCAACGCCGATCTCGCCGAAATACCCGTCATGGAGGGCGATTCGCTTTCCGCGACATACTACAATCCCGGAGACAGTTGCTCCGAGATGATCATCGGCAACACCTCGCGCGAGGACTACGACAGATATCTGCAGAAGATCGAAAGTCTGGGATTTACAAAGGCTTATTCGAACGACATAACCGAAAACAGCTTTGCGACCTTTTATAACGACAAGTACACCCTCAACGTCGGATTTTACAAATACAATCTGCAGACCAGGATCATTCTGGAAAAGTACTCGGAACCCGTGCTGAAGCTCCTGACCGACGAAAACAAGACGAACGTCGTCACGACCTCGCAGATCTCGATGCTCGGCCTTGAGTACAAGAAGAGCGACGGGACCTACGCCGGAAACGGCCTCTCGATCCTTATCAGGCTCACCGACGGACGCTTCATCGTCGTCGACGGCGGCTTCAACCGCGCCGCACAGGCCAATCTCCTCGTCGATACCATGAAGGATCAGTCGAAGGATTATCTGGCCTCGACCGGGGGCAGGATGCGGATAGCCGCCTGGATCATCACACACGCTCACGGCGACCACGACGGAATGATCGTAAAGCAGTACAGCGTCATCAAAAACGCCGGGATCATCGTCGAGAATTTCCTCTGCAACTTCATGTCGGACACCGAACGCAACCTGGCTATCAACTCATACCTGAAGGCAGGCAAGGGCAACTGGTCGGAGGGCGAGGGCGGAAACTGGACGCAGGTCTATGACGCCGCTTCCGCGCTGGGAGCAAATATGATCATAACGCATGTGGGACATGAATACAATTTTGCAGACGCGAAGCTTGAGGTCCTCTATACCATCGAGAGTTTCGGCCCGGCTCTCTGCAACGCGCTGAACACCACATCTCTCATCATCAAGATGACATTCAAGGACCCGGTGACCGGGAAGGAGACCGTCTATATGAGCACCGGAGACGCCACCGGAAACGGCTTCGAGATCTCGAAGAAAATGTACGGAAGCTATCTGAAGTCTGATCTGCTTCAGGTCGCTCACCACGGCGGGACCACCTGGGGCAACGACAAGGGAACTATGGACGCCTATAAGGCCATCTCTCCCGCGACGCTCGTCTGGCCGATGGGACAGGTCGCCTATCCCTCTTACAAGACAAAGACCCACAACACCGTCCTCTTCAGCCCCGCCAACCCGAATTTCAAAGAGGTCTATATCGCCGGTCCCGAGGGGTCTGTGACGGTATTCCCGCTGCCCTACACGGTAGGCTCGGCTGTCGCGAACATGAAACCTCTGCCCTGACCGGCTTGGGTTGAACGAAAATTCTAAAAAAAAAAAAAAAGGAGTCTCATGCCATGAAAAAAATCGCGATCATCACTGCGAGCGTCATTGCGCTTGCCGTACTGCTTTCGGTTGCAGCCTCGGCGGCCGTAGTACCCACGGACTATTCCGCATACGGACAGGTAAAACTTGAAGGCTACCTCGGCGGCGACGCTCCGGCTCTCGACGGCGTCTTCGACGACGGCGAATACCAGAACGTATTCGAACAGAAGGAAGGGACCGCAGGCTTCAGATTCGTCGATGATGCCAGCAAGGCCATTATCAAATCGGTCAGATTCGGCATTACCGTTACCGATGACGCCATCTACCTCGGAGTGGAGGTGTCCGAGCCCTATTACAGGTACAGAGGAACGGCAGCCGGAAGCAACGTTCAGTTTATGTTCGGCTTCAATGTAGGCGACAAGTTCTATACCTGCATGGACCGTCAGATGCTCACGCTGAACATCAAGGAAGACCTTACTCTCTTCAGGGCAAATACCGTCCTCACCTATAACGATCAGGGCAAGTACAACGGCAAGGACCAGTTCAAATACGATGCCTCGATCTACGGCGGAGACGCTGCCAAGAGGTATGACGACAAGGGAACCACAGTGTACGAGGTAAAGCTCCTCAAAGAGAAGATCCCCGCCGCGCAGAAAATCTACGGCGCAGACGGTAATCCCACCGGAGAGACATCGATCACTTCGGTGCCCGATTCCTTCTTCGTATCATACGAAGCCATCGGCTACGATGCCGCCGGGAACAAGGGAACAGTCCAGTTCCGCACCATTCTCAGCGAGGAAGCCAAGAACACCATCAAAGATCAGGACGGCTGGGTTGCCACATTTGCCCCGCACTTCCTCGTCCTGACCGAAAAACCGGCAGCGACTGAAGCTGAGACCGTCCCCGCGACGACACCCGAGAGCGGAGCGACCACGACCGTCCCCGCGACGCAGCCGGGTACCAACCCGACGACAGGCGACAACACAGTCGTCTTCATCATACTCGCGCTCTTCGCACTGGCTGTTCCCGCCGTCGCGGCAGTCGCAAAGATAAAGAAGGACTGACCCGACCGCGCCTGATGCAATGAAATAAAACGGGGCTGTCAAAAAAGTCGGACTTTTTTGACAGCCCCGCACATGTCACGGCCGGGAAACCGTGACATGTGCCGATCTTTTTCGTTTTTTGCCGGAAAAAACACCATATTATAGAGCATTTCAGGGCAAAAACGGCAGGGTAACCTGCCGAGAAAAACGTCGCAGGGTTGTTCAAAAACTCGCCTCACGAGTTTCTGAACACCCCCCCCTGTAATTTGCTGTAATTTGAGATTCTGTCATGCCTTCGGTTTTCTGAACTCCCTGTCTTTTTCAAGCGTCCGCTTCAGGCTCCTTCTCACAAGGGAAACTGTGAGGATGACGGCAAGATAAATGACGGCAGTGAAGAAGAAGTGCATAAATCTGTCGGATCCGGAGGCATTGTTTTCAAGGTCGATCGGAAGTATCAGGCAGAGGTATGTGCCCGGGATCATGAGCAGCGCATGTATCGCGTAAGCGGCCGGACGGCTGAGCTTTCCGGAGTCGTTGAGAATGGTCGACGCTATCCCCCAGATCAGAGAGAATGGAAGAAAGAGAAGAGTCCTTGAGGCTGACAGTGCCGCGGCGGGTTCATCCTCCCCCGCGCCCGCGCCGATCGCGAGCATTATTACGCAGAAGACCGACACCGTCAGCGTAAAACATGCCGCGGTCCGGATCAGCACACTTTTTATGTGTTTTTTCAAACCCGCTCTCCTTTGTCATTTTTCCCGGATCCTCCGGCGGCATTCTCGGGGAAGGTGCAGAATTCGGGGAGAAATCCCGGCTCGGGAAGCAGGCCGGAGGTGTCAAACCTGACTGTATATCCTCCCGCCTCTTCGCTGTGGACATGGGAAAACTCGGTGTATCCGCTTCCGAAGAAGATCGGAAGCTGGTCTCTGAACCAGCGTGTTAGCGGCTGTGAGAGCAGCTCTTCGCGCTTTACCCAGTAGTTTTCGCCCTCTTCGCACTGCTTCAGTTCGCCGCTGAAGTCGGATGTGCGGTAGCAGAATATTATCTCGTTCCGGTCGGGCGCCTTGTTCCAGTGGACGTATCCGCAGGGGACTAGTTTTTTTACCGTGAGGCCGGTCTCCTCGAAGATCTCCCTGACCGCCGAGGCGTTTATCGTTTCGCCGTCCTCGAGATGACCGCCGGGGAAGCAGCCGCCCTTCCATTTTTTCGTGCGGTTCTGAAGCAGAACGCTGTCGCTTTTCATGTCGTAGATCATTACGACGTTCATTATCACGACGTCACTAATCATAATTGAAGACTCCGATCATAGAATGAGTGCTGCGGACGCTGCGCAGGCCGGAGAGTACCGGTCTTTGTCTGTAAAGAGCGGACCGCGTATTTCGGCGTCCCTGAAAAGCCTGTTTTCCCGGCAGGCAGCGGTCATAGCGAAGCCGCGGCGACAAAAGCTCTGAAGATCGCCCTCGAACTCTCCGACTGATCGTAGAAAAGTTCGGGATGCCACTGGACGCCAAGCAGGAAACGGCCGTTCCTTTCCCGCGGTTCGATCGCCTCTATGTATCCGTCCTCCGAAATCGCCGACACGGCAAAGCCGGGTGCGGGATCCTTCACCGCCTGGTGGTGGAAGCTGTTGACGCGGCAGAGGCCGGGTCCGACCAGCGATTCGAGAAAGCTCCCGGGAGCGACGCCTGCGGCAAAGGGCATGACGTGTCCGGGCTCCTCCTGGCGGTGTCCGGCTATGTCCTGGTGAAGAGTGCCTCCGAATGCGACGTTGAGAAGCTGTATCCCGCGGCAGATCCCAAGGACCGGGACATCGGTATCCCTGAGAAGACGGGCAAACTCGAGCTCGAAGCGGTCGCGGTCCTCGCAGATCTCGACGCCCTCGCCGGTGATCTCCTCGCCGTATCTGTGCGGATCGACGTCGACGCCGCCGGCGAAGAGGACTCCGTCAAAGTCTCCTGACGCGAAGAAATCCCGGGCTTCCGCCTCGGTGCCCGAAAAGGGAAGTCCCACCGGCAGTCCGCCCGACGCGTACAGGGCGTGAAAATATGAACGGTTCAGCCTGATCTGGCTCTCCGAATCGTTCATCGAGGTGCAGACCGCGATGACGGGGCGTCTTCTGAGCTTCATTTCAGACCTTTCTGCGGTTCGCGGCGATCCCGATGAGTCTGACGATCAGCGGGCTCAGCAGGACGACGGTCGCGAACTCAACAAGGAAGTTTACTCCTATCATACCGAAGAAGAGATATTTCGTACCGCTTTCGAAACCTGCGGCAGCTGCCCATTCGTTTATCGTAGGCATAAAGAAGATGAAGCATCCTGCGGTGAAGATCCCCGTGTTGACAAGGGGACAAGCTATTCCTGAGAGAAAGACTCTGAGCATCGTCTTCCATTTTCCGACCGATTCGGTGCCGGGGATCACCTTCAGAGCGCGGTAGATCAGACCGGAGGCAAGTCCGGCAAGAGTTCCTTTGAGAAGTACCGTGAGAACGGTCCCGAACGGATCTATGGCCAGAAACGCCGCGGCATCGAATATGAGCACTATAACACTGAAGACGAGTCCCAGAAAAGCCCCCGAGAGCGGCCCGCAGATCGCCGCCCCCACGATAATGGGAACCAGCGCGAGCGTGATCGAGAAGGGACCGAATTTTATGTAACTCGAAAAGTACTGGAGCACCACCACTATAGCGGCAAGGATGCCGGTGAGCACCAGCTTTTGGATCTGTTCTCTTGTCAAAGCCTTTGAGGTCTGATTTTTCATTTTTGTTTTTTTGTGTCCTCCCATCTGCAAAAGACTGTGCCTTCCCGCCGGACTTCCGGCGGGAAGAAACAATAAGATATATTATATTATAACTCTTTTATGAAAAAAAATCAAGAAAAACCTTCCGGCAGTCAAAAAAAAGTCTGCTTGATCTGCGGGTTATCCGAAACGCAGATGCCGATCTTTTTCGGTTATTGCCTGAAAAAACATCATTTTATAGAGCATTTCAGGGCAAAAACGGCAGGGTCTCGTGCCTGGGAAAACGTCGTTTTTTTTCGGCAGGCCCCCATTATTTATTGACAACTATACTTTTATTTGATATAATATTTGCTGATTAAATAGGCGGATTCCGGTTGTTTGCCCTGCCGTTCACGGCATGGGCTCCCCGGAAGGCGTCCGCCGGGCTTCGGAGGCTTTGTCAGTTCATGTACGGCGGTTTCAGGATCACATGTAATCTCAATTTTACCGGCACCTTCCGGGACGGAAGGCAGACGCTCGGCGAGACCTTTGCCAGGCTTTCGGGATGCGGATTTGACGGCGTCGACTTCGACACCGAATGGTTCATCGGCTCCCCCGACTGGAGAGAAAAGGGCGCCGGGGCTGCCGAACTTGCCGCTCTCCACGGTCTCGACGTATCCTTCGGACACCTGCCCTTTCATAACCTCAGAGGCCCCGACAGCCTGAAGGAATGTATACTCGACGGTATCGAGCTCGCTTCGGTCATCGGAATGAAGCGCGGAGTCGTCCATCCGAAGCACACGCCCGAGCGCGAGGACGACCTCGACTTCAACTACAGAAAGAATATAGAGTGGTTCTCGCCTCTCGTCGAGAAGGCGGAAAAGTACGGCGTGAAGCTGCTGATCGAGAATATGCCGAACTACTATGCCGACGGCAGGATGCGCTACGGGGCGCAGCCCGAGCATATCATCGCGCTGGCGGACGCGCTCGGATGCGGCAACTGCTGGGACACCGGACACGCCAACCTGTCGGAGGTCGATCAGTATCTCGGCATCACCGCCCTGGGCGACCGACTTATGGGACTGCACCTCAACGACAACGTCGGGGGGCATATCGACGCCCACCTCATCCCCGGCTTCGGGACCGCCGACTGGGACGGCGTGATGCGCGCCCTGTACGACATCGGCTACAGCGGCACCTTCAATTTCGAGTGCCGCACGAGGCATCTGCCGAATGCCGCCTCGGAGTTCGTCGGATACCACCTCATGGCGGTCGCGAGGTCGCTGATAGACCGCGCCTGGAAAAAGTAAATATGCGCCGTGTCTCCCGCGGGAGATGCGCGACGAAAGGAACCCTAAATGTCACTTTATCTTTATAATTCGCTCAGTCATAAAAAAGAGGAGTTCGTACCGAACGAGCCGGGAAAGGTGAAGATCTACACCTGCGGCCCGACCGTCTACCACTACGCCCACATAGGCAACCTCCGCACATACATGATGGAGGATATCCTCGACAGGTATCTCCGCTACCTGGGATACGACGTCGACCGCGTGATGAACATCACCGACGTCGGTCACCTGACGTCCGACGGCGATACCGGCGAGGACAAGATGCTCAAAGGCGCGAAGAGAGAGCACAAGACGGTCATGGAGATCGCCGCCTTCTTCACCGCCGCCTTCTTTGCCGACTGCAAAAAGCTGAATATCCGCATCCCCGAGACGGTCCAGCCTGCGACCGGATGCATAGACGATTTCATCCGCGTCATATCCGCGCTGCTTGAAAAGGGGTATGCCTACGAGGCGGGCGGAAACATCTATTTCGACACGTCAAAGCTCGATAAATACTACGTCTTCCACGGCTTTGCCGAGGAGGACCTCGAGGTCGGCGTCAGAGAGGGCGTCGAGGCCGACGAGAACAAGCGCAACCGCGCCGATTTCGTCCTCTGGTTCACCAAATCAAAGTTCGAGGACCAGGAGCTCAAGTGGGAGAGCCCCTGGGGCACCGGCTACCCGGGCTGGCACATCGAATGCTCCTGCATAGCGATGAAGTATCTCGGGGAGAGGCTCGACATCCACTGCGGAGGCATCGACAACGCATTTCCGCACCACACTAACGAGATCGCCCAGAGCGAGGCCTATCTCGGCCACTTATGGTGCAACTGGTGGATGCACGTCCACCATCTCAACACGACGTCGGGCAAGATGAGCAAGTCGTCGGGAGAGTTCCTCACCGTCTCGCTGCTCGAGTCGAAGGGCTACGACCCGCTCGCCTACCGCTTCTTCTGCCTCCAGTCGCACTACCGCAAGAATCTCGTCTTCAGCTATGAAAACCTCGACAACGCCTCGGCTTCCTACAGAAAGCTGGTGTTGAGGGTCGCCGCTCTCCTCCGCGAGGCGGGAGCGTCTGCCGATAAGGAGCCCGACGCCGAAGCGCTGGCCGCACTGAAGAAGCGCTTCACCGACGCTCTCGACAACGATCTCAACACCTCTCTTGCCGTTACCGCGCTCTACGACGCCCTGAAATCCCCGGCGTCTCCCGCGACGAGGCTAGCCGCCGTCAGGGATTTCGACACCGTGCTCAAGCTCGGACTCGAAGAGAAGGCAGCGGCGCAGATCGCCGATGAGGCCGAAAAGGAGAAGGCCGCCGCTGCGTCGGGAGCCGGACAGAGCTTTTCCGACGATCCTGCGGTCAGATCGATAGAGGAGAGGATAGCCGCCCGCGCCGCTGCCAAAAAGGCGAAGAACTGGGCCGAGGCCGACCGCATCCGCGCCGAGCTCCTCGCCGAGGGGATAGTCCTGAGCGACACCCCCGCGGGGACGCAGTGGTCGAGGAAAGAGGGCTGACGTCTGACCATGAAAAAGCTGTTTGAAAAATACCGCGAGATAATCGTCTACATACTCGTCGGCCTCATGGCGACCGTCATATCCTACGGCATCAGGCTCGCGATGATCTACGGCGGAGCGGCGATCCTCTCGATTGACCTCGCGTCTGAAGAGGCCGCCGAGGCCGCGAGAGCCTCGGCCCTGAGGACGGTCTCTACTGTGACCGGCTCGGCATGCGCGATCGTCGCCACCTTCTGGCCGAACAAGATCTGGGTATTTCGCAACTACGAAAAGGAAAGATCGGCCGTCTGGGCCCAGTTCGGGAAGTTCGTAGGATCGAGGATCTTCTCATTTATGCTTGAGCTGGGGATCGCCGTCGGTCTGCCGCTGCTGCTCACCCGCATGGGATACAGGACATTTCATTTTATCATCGACGTCGACGCCGACAAGATGACGACGGCGATATCGATAGTATTCATCACGGTTCTCAACTACATTCTGAGCAAACTGCTCGTGTTCAGAAAGAAAAAGAGCGCGCCATCCTCCGCGGAGACCGCGGAAGACGCCGGACAGCCGTCGGGAGAGGCAGACCGTCCGGAAGACGGCGTCTGATCCCCGGCGCGGCAGCCAAATCAGCATTTTTTTGAAAGGACGATAAAAAACCATGAAGAAATTCCCGATTGGAATCCAGGTCTATTCGGTCAGAAAAGAAGCTTCCGAGGACTTTGCCGGGACTCTTTCGAAGATCAGAGACTTCGGCTACGACGGAGTCGAGTTCGCCGGCCTTTACGGAAACACCCCTGCTGAGGTCCGTTCGCTCTGCGAGAAATACTCGCTGAATCCCATCTCTGCCCACGTGCCCTATGTCGACATGCTGAAGGACCCGGCCGGAGTGCTGGCGCAGTACGCCGAGATAGGCTGCAGATATGTTGCCGTTCCCTATCTCACCCCAGAGCACCGTCCGGGGACTCCGAACTTTGAGTTTGTCGTTGAGTTCATCGGCATTATAGCCAAGGCGGCGAAAAAGGCCGGGATCCAGCTGCTCTATCACAACCATGATTTCGAATTCATGAAGCTTGGCGGTAAATACGCCCTTGACATCCTCTATGAGACGATCCCGGAGGATCTTCTGAAGACCGAGCTCGACACCTGCTGGGTGAACGTCGGCGGCGAGGATCCCTCGAAATATCTCCTCAAATACTCGGGACGCGCGCCGGTCGTGCATCTCAAGGACTTCTTCGGACAGAAGAGCGAGAATATGTACGAGCTCATCGGCATCGAGAACAAGGCACCGAAGCGGCCCGACGGATTTGAGTTCCGCCCGGTCGGAAGCGGTCTGCAGGACATGCCCTCGATCGTCGCCGCTGCCGAGAAGGCGGGCTCAGAATGGCTCGTCGTCGAGCAGGACAACCCGTCGATGGGACTGACGCCGATCGAGTGCGCAAAGAAGAGCATAGATTACCTGAGATCGATCGGACAGTGACGCACACAAGCAGGAGCCCCGGCTCTGCCCAGGCGCTCCGCCGGAAGGCGGCGAAACCGATCTGCGCCTTTGCTCTGGCACTCATCTTCTGTTTCTGCTTTGCGGGTTGCGCGGGGGGAAGCGGCGGAGAGAGAGGGACGACAGAGGTCACAGAGGAAGTCCCGGCCGGGATCGCGGTCACGGGTGCCGACGGTTACTCGCTCCTTGTAAGGTCTGAAAACGCCACCGAAATGACGCTGTCCTCTTTTTCGACCGTCTTCCGCGCGCTTGCGTCGCATGACGCCGGCATTACTGCCTCCGACGACTTCGATCTGAAGCGTCCCTCAGAAGAAGAGCGCGAGAAGATCCTTTCTAGACGGGAGATACTGATCGGTTCGACCAACCGTCCGGAATCCTCCGCCACGCTTGAGGGGCTCGCCCCGCGGGATTGGACGATAGCGATTTCCGGAACGAAACTCGTGATTGCCGGAGGCAGCGAGTGGGCGCTCAGAGACGCCTGCGCGGCCTTTGCCGCCGGGCTTTCGGAGAAGGAGGGGATCATGTACTATTCGGGACCCGGAGAGGGCAGGACAGATACCTCTTACAGGATAATCACGACAGACCAGAAGACCTCGAGAGTCGAGGTCTACGACATACCCGACTGCGGACGTATCGGCGATGCCGTCTGGTCGATGACCTACTCCGAGTACAACATCGCCGACGCGAGAGCCAGACTTTACGAGGGCAGGACGGTGATCCTGGCTGCCTACGGAGCGTCGTCGGCGTCGATCGTCGACTATGAGACGAAGAAGACGGTATGGCGGACGGGCTATGCCGCCGACAACCCCCATGCCTGCGAGCTCATCCCCTGCGGAGGCGGATACGCCGTCGGAGTGGCCAGCAGCAGCGGGAACGAGGTGAGGTTCTTCCGCATCGACGATTCGGTCGAATTTACGCCGGTCTCCTTCGAGGACGCCCACGGCCTGCTCTGGGATCCCGAACTCGGAGGCGTATGGTGTCTCGGCGGGAGCGAGCTCGCTCTGTTCGACGTTGAGCTTACCGGTTCGGGGGTAGCCGTCACCGAAAGGGAAGGATACAGAAAGAAGCTTCCGACCCTGTACGGTCACGAGCTTCAGCCGATGCCGGGCGACACCGACAGCCTTCTCCTGTCTACCGGATCGTCGGTCTATGTATATTCCAAGTCCACCGGCGTTTTCTCCGGAGGAGAGGGGGCCTCGGCGCTTCCCGGATCCGCCCGGCGGGAAAACGTCAAAGGCATCGGGCTGTTCCCCGACGGGAGCGCGATCCTTTCGGTGCCCGACGGAGCCTTCAAATCCTGGACGACGGCATCGCTCATCTTCATCGCAGAGGGAAGGTATACGCTCACCCTGAATATCGCGGGAAGCGGATTTTACAAGGCACGGCCCTTCTCGACAGACTACAACTGACAGCGTTTTCTGCTTGCAGATCAACAAACAAAAAAATAAAAGGAGATCAAATTCATGGCAGACAAATCTATGGACGGCCTGAACACCTTTACCGCCGAGGCGGAGAAGAAGGTAGACGGCGGCCGCAAGCTCCGCGTCGCCATCATCGGATGCGGATGGATCGCGGGATCCCACATCAAATCCTACATGGCGCAGCCCGACGTCGAGATCGTCGCCGGAGCCGATCTTATCCCCGGGAAGGCCGCTGAGTTCTTCAAGAAATACGGCCTCGAGGGCGTAAAGACCGATTACGCCAACGACGAGGAGCTCATCGCCGACAAGTCGCTGAACCTCGACGCGGTCTCGGTATGCACCTACAACCGCCAGCACGCTCCCTGCGCCATCCACGCGCTGAACGCCGGCATCAACGTCCTGCTCGAGAAGCCCTTCACGGTAACTCTTGAGGAGGCGATCGAGGTCGTGAAGGCCGAGAAGAGGAGCGGAAAGGTCCTCTCGATCGGTTTCCAGCCCAGACTTGACGCAAACATGCAGAAGATCGGCGAGATCGTCCGTTCGGGCGTTCTCGGAAAGATCTACTACATCCAGACCGGAGGCGGACGCCGCCGCGGCATTCCGACCCCCTTCGGCACCAGCTTCATCGAGGACAGCACCGCCGGCCTCGGAGCACTCGCCGACATCGGTTGCTACTCGCTCGACATGGTCCTCAACGCCATCGGATACCCGAAGCCGCTGACCGTCACCGGCTACAAGTCCGACTTCTTCGGCAAGGATCCGAACTACTGCGGATACCGCGCCGACAAGAGAGCCGAATACGCCGAGAAGTTCGGCGTCGACGACTTCGCCGCCGCCTTCATCCGTCTTGAGGGCGGGATCATCCTCGACTTCCGCATCGCCTGGGCAATGAACATGGACACCCCCGGGGACACCATCATCCTCGGCACCAAGGGCGGACTCAGGATCCCCTCCACCGAGTGCTGGAACGGCTCGGTCGGCGGACCGATGAAGATCTACCACGAGGTCGCCGGCATGCAGGTCGAGACCGAGGTCCCGATCATAAAGATGAAGGAAGGTCTCTTCGATCTGAAGATCCGCTCCTTCCTCGACGCCATCAAGAACGGCACTCCGGCTCCGGTACCCTCCAGCCAGATCATCTACAACCAGGCCATCCTCGACGGTATCGCGAGATCGGCGGTCGCCGGACGCGAAGTCGAGATCAACGTCCCCGAGCTCTGATTCTCTGAAATGCAAAAAGACGGCTGCCCGGACGGTCTGCCCGGGCGGCCGCAAAGAAAGGTAAACTCCAAATGGCACTTGTAACAACCAAAGAAATGTTCGCGAAGGCGTATGCCGGCGGATACGCGGTCGGCGCCTTCAATATCAACAATATGGAGATCATCCAGGCGATCTGCGAAGCCGCCGCCGAAGAGAAGTCTCCCGTCATCCTGCAGGTTTCCGCCGGGGCGCGCAGATACGCGAGACACGAGTATCTCGTAGCCCTTGCCCATGCCGCCGTCAAGGAGAGCGGGATCGATTTCGCGCTCCACCTCGATCACGGAGCCGACTTCGACATCTGCAAGTCCTGCATCGACGGAGGCTTCACCTCGGTCATGATCGACGGCTCGAAGTGGTCCTTCGATGAGAACATCGCGCTGACGAGGAAGGTCGTCGATTACGCCCACGCCCGCGGATGCGTCGTCGAGGGCGAGCTCGGCAAGCTTGCCGGCATCGAGGACGACGTTAAGGTCGCCGCCGAGGACTCCTCCTACACAAGGCCCGAAGAGGTCGAGGAGTTCGTCACCCGCACCGGCGTCGATTCTCTCGCCATCGCCATAGGCACCTCGCACGGAGCCTACAAGTTCACTCCCGAGCAGTGCACGAGGAACGCCGACGGCGTGCTCGTTCCCCCTCCGCTCAGATTCGATATCCTTGCCGAGGTCGAAAAGAGACTGCCCGGCTTCCCGATAGTTCTGCACGGCGCGTCCAGCGTTCCCCAGAACTTTGTCCGTGAGATCAACTCTCTCGGCGGAAAGATGCCAGACGCCGTCGGCATCCCCGAGGAGCAGCTCAGGAAGGCCGCGTCGATGGCGGTCTGCAAGATCAATATCGACTCGGATATCCGCGTCGCCATGACCGCGGCGATCCGCCGCTACTTCGCCGAGTATCCCTCGGCCTTCGACCCCCGCGACTATCTCGGCGCCGCCAGGACGGCGGTCAAGGAGATGGTCAGGCACAAGATCGTCGACGTCCTAGGCTCGAACGGAAAAGCCTGACTCTGAACGAATTCACAAAACCGGCAAAAAGCGGATCCGCACCCTTCGCGGTCCGCTTCTGCCGGAATTTTACAAAAGGAATGAAAATGAAGCGACAAGTTTGTGAAGTCCTCCCCGCGATCCTCGCGGCGCTGATGCTTCTTGCCTCCTGCGCGAACGGAGGCGGTACCGGCATGACCGAGACAGATCCCGTGACCGCGGTCACTCCCGCGGAGCAGGAAAGCGATACACAGACCGGCAGTCTCCCGCCCGAGACTTCCGGGACCGAAGAGACATCAGAGCCGGCGGAAACAACCGGTCCTGAAGGGACTTATTATGATCCGAAGCAGCTCTGGGACTCAGGCGCGAGAGCCGCAGCGATCGAAAAGCTCAGAGCGGTGCTTCCTTCGCACAATCCTGCGTCGGAAACAGCCGTCAAAGTAGAATTCAGGCCTGGAACTCCGTCAGGCGTTGGATTTCCAACCTTCAGATATCTTGAAAAGACAGTGCAGCTTGATCTGCCGCAGGAAGGGAAGGACGTGACCAGAACCGGAGACCTTTCCGTGACAGTCGCTCTGAAACCGCAGGACAGCGGTATCTGGATCTTTCTGGTAAGCACGACATATCCCGCGGGGATGAGGTTGCTGATAAACATCGCGGATGACTTCAACCAGCTCAATTACGATGTCAGTTCAATTCAGTCCTCAACCTATAATCCCGGAACTTTTGAACCTATGCAGCTGTGCGACGCTCACGGCATTCTGTCCGCGACTCACGCCTCCATCATAGCCGATAAGGTCAATTCCGTCCTCGCTTCGCTTGATCCGTCGCTCTCGCTTGAAGTGTTCGGAATCTACGGAAGATTCCCCGAGACAGATCCGCGTCCGGAAAGCCGGTTCTTATTCGGCGATTCGAGATACAGAGTGACCGTCGAAACCGAACCTGAGGAAAAGTATGTCAGAAGACTGAAGATCGAAGACGCCTTCGGTCACCAGCAGACAGTTTCGCTTTCAGGCGACAACTTTAACGTGTTCGCGGTCGCAGGCAGGCTGAAGAACGGCAATATACTGATGCTGATATGCCAGGAGTACCTGCGGACCGATTCCGAAGGCGCCGAGAAGTATTCGGTCGCAGTCAGGGAGATCACCTTCGCGGGAGGAGAACTCACACACATGGTGGACGGGTCCGCAATCGTCGGAAAACAAAGAGACGGCAGATTCATTGATCTTCTCAGAAATGCCCGCAAGGCGTCTCTGCCTGCTGCGGTATTATTATCCTATCTGAAAAAAGAAGGGACCGAATTCATCACAGTCGCAGATTTCAGCTCCGGAAGGGCGGATTCGGAAAACCGGTTTATGGTCCCCGCTGAGCTTCCGGACGGAATGGACTGGAAGATCGCAAAATCGCTCGGGATGAGTTTTTCCGATTTCTGAAGGATCAGGAAAGCATATAATAAAAGAGGGCTGTTCGCTCCCCCGGTGCGTCCGCGGGAATGAAACAGCCCTTCTTTTTAAAGCGTTATATATTCCGTGTTGCCCCGGCAGGTGTCGCGGTTCTCGCAGATGAGTACCTGAGCGTCGGGAGTGACCTCGATCGAATGGAAGGTCCCGGCTCTGACGTTGTACAGCCGGCAGGGTTTCATAACGACCGGCTCGCGTTCTTTGCCGATATAGAGCGTCGCGCCGCCGCCGAGAAGTACGAAGACTTCATCGGTCAGCAGGTGGGCCTCCATATAGGTGTTCTTCTCAAACTCGGGGCAGCTTCTCAGGAAGGCGACCGTCCAGGAGCCGTATTCGACGGCTCTTTTGTATCCGTCGCCCTGATATTCCAGAATGTCAAGTCCTTCTGCCATTCGCCGTTTCTCCTCTGCTTTGTCAGAGAGATTCGACGACGGCAAGGACGGGACGGTGGTCAGATATATAGACTCCGTCGACCGGTTCGTCGGGGATCACGAGAGACTTTGAGCAGTCGCAGATCATATCGGTGAAGATATAGTCGATCTTTGCCATTGAATCTCCGGTCAGCCTGCCGAAGCCGTGGAATGTCCCTCCGAGGGGAGAGGTCGCGTCGACTACATCCCTGCCGCAGGGCCTGTGGGAGGTGAAGGCCTCGATCTCAGGCGTGCCGGGACGGGCGTTCATATCGCCGGTGATAATGAAGGGCAGCCCTTTTTCCGAGAGATACTGCATGATCTCCATCGATCCGAGCAGCCTCGCGGTCTGGCCCTTGTGGTCGAGGTGGGTGTTGAGAAAGACGAAGTTTCCGCCGTCCGACGGGCTGAGCTCGGCGGCGACGAATATCCTGGGACAGCTCGACTGATCGCCTCCGAATGTGGAGGCGGGGAGGTTCGGTGTGGCCGAGAGCCACTTCGTCTCAAGTCCGACCAGCTCGAATCTCGAGCGTCTGTATGCTATCGGAGTCGATTCGCCCCGGTATCCCTTCAGTCTGCCGCAGCCGACGAGGGTGTATCCGAGCGCAGGGAGGTTTTCCCCCAGCCAGGCTCTCATCGAGTCGCCGGCCTCCTGAAAGCCGATGATGTCGGGAAGATACTCGCCGATCGCCGAAAGGATACGTCCCTTTCTGAATTCGAATCTGTTGATGCCGTCGACAGAGGCGTCGACCCTGAGATTGAAGGTAAAGACCTTGTATTCGGATGACATTTCTCTTTGCACTTCCTTTATAATCGAATTTTGTTTGCGAAAAGGATATTGGCGGCTGTTATCTCAGACATCTTTTGAAGCCTTGATCCTTCTGCTTCCCGCGGTCAGCAGAGCGATAACGGCCGCGGCCAGACAGAGGAAGGGAAGCAGCTTGAGGACTGCAGGTATCGCAGGAGCCTCCGACGCGACTTCCTCCGCGATCTCTCCGGCGATCTCTCCGGCGATCTCCCCGGCTATCTCCTCGGCGGATTCGGCGCCGCTCTGCGCGATCTCCTCTGCAGGCGGAAGCTTTACGATGTCACATCCCGACAGAAGTCTTCCGATCGAGGCTCCGATGAACGCCGCGACGGCAAAGAGGGCGGAGGAAAGTGCCTCCCCGGGAGAAAAGCGTCTTGCCAGCTCGCACAGAAATACCGGAAGAGCGATCCCGGCAAGGAAGAGAAGAAGGACGGTGAAGATGAGCTTTCCGCATCCGGCGAAGGAGAGCGGTACCGCGAGGATCAGCGCCGCGGCCGAGACGTATCTTGCGCCGATGCAGTCGGAGAGTATCCCTCCCGCGAAAAGGCCGCAGAAGAGAGCGGCGGCAGGCAGGATAGCCTTGAGCTTCCCTTCGGGCTCTGGCAGTACCGACATCGAGGCTGAGATCACCGTCAGGCAGAAGATGACGGCGGCAAGCAGCAGCGCCGCCGGAAGCACCGGGGCGGAAAGTACCGGACCGGGCGACAGAAGTTTTCTGAAGAATGGCTCTTTCGTATTTTCCGCCGGTTCAAGGCAGCATGCGCCTCTTTGCCGTGTGCAGAAATACATGATCGAGATCGACACGACGATCAGCAGGATAACGATATAATTCTTATGTATCAGCTTCGATCCGGCAAGGAGCCTGCCGAGCAGGAATCCCGCCGCTCCCGGCGCGAGAAAGATCCCCGATCTTGTGAAGCCTTCGGTCGAGGTCACCGATTCGCAGATGCCCGACGTGAAAAACATTCCGGCGCCGAGCCCTCCCGCGACCGCGGAAAGGATCAGCATGGCGGGAGACTCCCTCCCGCAGAAGAGCAGCGCCGCCGCGGCAAGCCAGAGACCTGCGGCAGAGACGAATCTTTCGCGGCCGCCGAGGCCCTTCCTGAAGCGGTCGCAGAGGATGCCGCAGACGATGGCGCCGGCGGTCATCGAGGCGGATAAGACGGCGAACACTGCGATGCCGGATACCGGGGATTCCGGATCGGGAATATATGTCTGATTTGTGATGATATACCCAAAAGCGTATCCGGCAAGCAGACTGCCGGCGGCGTTTGAAATCAGCGATGAGCTCATGCTGAACACCATGTCCCTTCGAAAGTTATGGAAATAGTAAAAATACAGGCGGTTTCTTAAGTCGCTGCCGGAAACCCCGACAGTGGCAGTGACGCATATCATTCCGGGCCTTTCTGTCCCGACAAAAGCAGGGTCAGAGCCTCTTCGATCTCAGCGAAAGAAGACGCACTCATGATCCGCGCCCTGGCCTCTGAGGCACCGCGCAGTCCTTTCACGAAATGGGACAGCGAGTATTTCGATTCTGCCACACCGCGCTTTTCGCCTTTTTCGGCGACAGACATCCGAAGAAGCGCAAGAGCGGTATCGAGAAGCTCTTCCGGCGTCCTTTCGCGATCAGGCAGCGTCCCCTTCTCGATCGCCGACGCGATATCCCCGAATATCCAGGGGTTCCCGATCGAGCCTCTTCCGACCGCGACACCGTCGCATCCGGTCTCGCGGAGCATAATAAGGGCGTCGGAGGGAGAGCGGATGTCTCCGTTTCCAAAAACCGGCACCGAGACGCGGCTTTTGACTTCTCCGATCACGTTGATCATTATCCCCGGAGCGTAGAACTGACTTGCGGTCCGGGCGTGGACGCAGACGGCTGAGGCGCCGCCCGCCTCCGCGGCGGCGGCGCATTCGGGAGCGTTTATGTGAGATATGTCGCGACCGGCGCGAAGCTTGACGGTGACGGGAAGGGAGGAGGCGCGGACCGTCGCCTCGACGATCCTCATTATCAGGTCGGGATCGGACATCAGCGCGCTTCCCTCGCCGCAGGATACCACCTTTTTAACCGGGCAGCCCATGTTGATGTCGATCGCGTCGGCCCGCCGGCCGGTGAAGGAACGGTATGACGCTGTCGATATAAGGCGTGCCGCCTCGGCGATGAAGGCGGGGTCTGAGCCGAAAAGCTGGACCGCGGTCGGTATGTTCTCGTCGGTGGATATCCTGCAGAGCTCCGCGGTCTTCGCCGGAGCGGAGCTTCTTGAATTCTGCTCATACACAAGCGCCTTTGCCGATACCATTTCGGTAACGGCGTATTCGGCGCCATTCCGCGAGCAGAGTATCCTCATTGCGCTGTCGGTGACGCCCGCCATCGGAGACAGCATGAGACCGAGCCGGAGGCTGATGTTTCCGAAGGAGACGGCCGAGCGATCCGCGGATAAAGAATTTGTATTGATGCTGTTCATTTCAGTCTGAGCCAAAGGGTTTGCCGGCTCCCGCTTCGGGATAACTGATACGGGAACTTTCCGCGCAGGCGCCCGATCGGACCTCAGGGGAGACACTTTTATTATTTAATTATATTATCATATTTTAAGAAAAAGGTCAAGTTTTTCTTGTTTTTTATCGGTTTTCGGCGCAAAAACGTTGATTTGAAAGGGAAAAAATGTTAAAATAGAAACGCATAAAGCGGCAAAGCAAAAACCGCGCGGAATTCATACCGGACGCCTGCGACTTTTCGGGCGACCGGTACTCGCGCGGTGAGCGCCGCCCGGGGGATGAAAAGAATGTTCGGATACCTAAGGCCGCTCGTCTCGGAGCTTCGCGTTCGCGAGCTCGAATACTACCGCGCCGTCTACTGCGGCGTTTGCCGCAGCATGGGGAAAAGCTGCGGCGCCGCGTCACGCCTCTGCCTGTCCTACGACCTCACCTTTCTCGCCATGCTGACCGCCGCGCTCAGCGGAGAAAAGACCGGCTTCGGAAAGAAGATCTGCTCCTGTCCGGCAGGAGGGAGAAAGAAAACGGCGGTCGGATCGGCTTCGGTCGATTACGCCGGCGCGGTATGCGGAATGCTCGCGTCGCTCAGGTTCGCCGACGACGCCGCCGACGAGAGAGGGCTGAGGCGGACCGCCTCACGCCTCCTCGGGGCTTTGTCTGTGCCATGGGCGAAGAGGGCGGGAAGGCTCTACCCCGGACTTGAGGAGGGGACGCTGACACGTCTGAGCGCGCTGTCGGAAGCCGAAAAAGAGGCTGCCGGCGGCGGAAGAAGAAATGTGGAGGCCGATCCGGAGGGAGAGTGCCGTCCCGACGCGCCGGCCGACAGCTGCGCGTCGCTGTTCGGAGAGCTGCTCTCGTTTCTGTGTTCCTATCCTTTTGCGGATGAGAAGTTCAGAAGAGAGAGAACGATAGCCTCGGCGGTCGGTTATTCTGTCGGAAGGTGGATTTATCTGGTCGACGCCGCCGACGACATGAAAGAGGACGCGAAGCATCGCAGATTCAACCCGCTGTCCATGACATTCGGAAAGGACGAGCTTACAAAAGAGGAAAAGACGACGCTCGGCTGCACGCTGGCCGCCGAGGCCGGAAGCGCCGCCGACGCGATGCTGCTCTTTGACGCCGAGCCGGGCGCAGCCCCCGAACCGGCTGCGGTCATAGGCAATATTCTGACAAAGGGGATGCGATCGGTCGCCGAGGCTGTCCTGGACGGCAGCTACAGAAAGCCTGTCAAGGACAGGCTCTGACCGATACGAAGACCCAAAGATCAAATCAATTTCGGAGATTGTTCAGGTGAGAGATCCGTATACCGTCCTGGGAGTCGACAGAAACGCTTCCGACGAGGACATAAAGAAAGCATACCGTGAGCTGGTCAGAAAATACCATCCCGACCGGTATCGCGAGACCGAGCTTGCCGAGCTGGCAAACGAAAAGATGGCCGAGATCAACGCCGCTTACGACGAGATCCAGAAGCTGAGAGCCGAGAACTCCTCATACGGCGGCGGTTCGGCCGGGAGCACTTCTTCGGGCGGAGGCGGAAGCTACGGGCAGAGCGGCGGAAGCTACGCCGACTATCTCGGACAGGCGGAGAGCCTGTTCGAACAGGGAAGGATCGCCGAATGTCTGCAGCTCCTGCTCTGGATCCCGACAGAGGGAAGAAGCGCGCACTGGCACTTTCTGTACGGCTGCGTACAGGTCAGGCTGGGGAATTACGTCGATGCCGGCCGCCATTTTGACGAGGCCTGCCGCATGGATCCCTACAACAACCGCTATTCCGAGGCCAGAGACGCGCTGAGAGACCGCGGCACGGCAAGGCAGTGGGACTCGTCGGATGAGGCCTGCAACACCGGCTGCGGCGGCGGGGACTGCTGCTCCGACTGCCTCAGATTCCTCTGCTGCATAAGATGCTGCTGCTGACAGAAAAAAACACGGGGGGTGTTAAAAAAGTCCGACTTTTTTAACACCCCTCAGAATTGCGGTTTTTGCCACTATACAGCTTGATTATTGCTGTCAAACGGGCAAAAACGCCGCGGTCTCGCGGCGAGCAATTGCTCGTCGGCTAGTTAAAAAAATCGCGTAGCGAGTTTTTTAACAGCCTCTCTTTTTTTCGATCATGGAACCCGTCAAAGATCCTTTTCTATCTGCGGTATGAGGTTCCTTGTGTATTCCTCATAGCCTAGATCGTTCGGATGCAGCCTCAGATCCGAATAGAAGCCTGAAACGTGAGGCGTCAGCACCGTTCCGTCAATGACGAAGTGCCCGCATGCCGCCGCCTTTTCAGCGATATAGGCGAGGGCGTCCTCGAATCTTCCGACCTTCGTGATCCTGCCTTTGTCGGCCCTCCAGAGGGGGGTTATGACGAATCTCTTCGAGTCGGGATAGAACTCTGCGAGCTTTTCGAGGAAAGCGTCGCAGCGATCGAGGAAGAGCTGGCGCTCAAAGCCCGACCAGTCGTTTGTGCCGTAGGCGACGGTGATGAGATCTGGCCTGAAGCTTTCGGCAAATTCGCCGTCAAGGATGCCGGGGACGAACTTCTCACCGCCTATCGCGAGGTTGAGCATGTCGGCGTCGAAGTGTGCCGCCAGCCTGTTGGTATATGCCATCGACGGATACTCGGCGTCGTAGCCCTGGGTGATCGAGTCTCCGAAGCAGAGCATTTTTCTGGAAGCCTTTACCGGACTGAATGATGCGCCGTCGTCAAGGGTGATGTCGTAGAGGTAGGCGGCGCAGAGGCAGGGCAGCCATACGGTGATCCGGTGCTCTCCCCCGGGAAGCTTCATATCGATCCTCCCGGTGTTTATCCACATATCCTTCTCGCCCCGGTGGAGTACCATGACTCCGTCGAGATATATGTCGAAAAAGTAGAAGGTGCGGCTGGACGCGCTTCTGATGCGGTATCCGAATCCGAAATTCCCGGAATCGGTCCTGAAGTCAAGGCGAACGCCCGATGTGGCCGCAGTTTTCAGATAGAAATCGCGGGGGCTGGTCTCAAGGTAATAGTCCTCCTGAAATTTCGCGAACCGGTGGAAGGTGTATTCCCCGGCGTTGTTTTCGATCGTAAAGGCGCCCTTTGTCGCCTCTCTGAGCTGTTTTTCGCTGATCGTCATCGTCATTTCCTCTGTTATGAATTGATTGATTTGTGTCTTATCCGGATCTCAGCTAACGAGCTTCATCCTCGCGGCGTGGTGCGCCCACCAGTAACCGGTGCTGAAGGAGTCATAGCTCGTCTGGGTGTAGAGCAGAAGGCTCAGCGAGGGGGACGCGCCTTCAAACACCCTGTCGGACACCTCGAGATTGTCCGCCTCCTCGCGCTTCAGTGAGAGTGACGTAAGCATCGCGCAGCCCTCGAAGGCCCCGTCTTCGATCAGTGTCAGGTTCTCTCTGATCGTGAGAGAGGTAAGTTCGCCGCACTCCTTAAGCGCGCCTGCGGCGAGGACTATCACCGGCATGCCGCCGGCCGTCCGGGGGATCTCTAGAGAAGTCATATATTTTGCCTCGGGGGCTGTGCCGGTTATGACCATCGATCCGCCAAGCTCGCTGAAGACGAAATACTTTTCCCAGGGATCTTCGGGAATATCGGTCCCCTGGGACGGGTCGGCGGTCTCGACCGGTTTTTTGCCGGGAGGCTCGGGAAGATCCGCGAGATAGAATGATGCCGATCCGGTCTCTCTCAGAATATTGTTGATTAGGACAGAGGTGTACACCTTTACTCCCGCGTCGTTGAGATGGAAGTTGGTGTCGTAGAAGTATCCCCAGTCCATGATCGAGTCGGAGGGATCACCCAGCATCTCGCAGCCGGTCTCGGCCGCTATGAAGCTGTGGAATGCGAGGAGCGAAGCATCGTCGGTCCCCGGGGCGATCGCCTCACGGTTCATGGGACAGTAGTTGAAGAAGACCCGGGCGCCGTTGATCGTGAGAGTCTCTCTCCAGCGTCTGATATATTCGGTGAATTCAGGATCGACGACATTGGGATCGAGCTCGATTACGGAGGACCTGTCGTATCCGTAGGTCATGACGTTGTATTCGCGCGCGACCGAGATATCGCCGTAACTGTTGAAAGAGTCCCGCCTGTAGATTCCGGAGGGCGAGGCCTTCCGGCCGTCGAGCGCGTATTCCCAGAGCTTCGCGAGATACCCCGGGAGGCCGCCGGCGAGCGCTCCGAGATCGTCGTGTCCGACATGGGCGAGCATCGAAAGATCGCTTCCGAGGCCCTGCCAGGCTGATTCGGCGTTGAAATAGAGCGAGAGAGTCTGGCTGTCGATCTCGGGAGAGAAGATCACGATGTCACCCTTTTTTATGAAATCGCGGGCGAGATCGGTCATGAGCTTGGTCCCGAGGGTGGCGTAAAGGCCGAAGTTCACGACCTTCATGCCGATCTCTTTTTCGATCTCGGCACTGTCGATGCCGAAGGCGACCGACGAGCCGCCGATTATCACTATCTTGGGGCTTTCGGTGTTCTTAAGGAGCCGGTATTTTTCGCCCAGCTCACCGAGAAATGTCTCTGAGTAGGCGTCGGGGAGAAGGAGAAGCGAAAGTCCGGCAAAGATGAAGGGAAGGAGGATCGCGGTCAGCGTTATCAGGGCGATCACGACTGCGCGGCGGTTCTTCGCGGAGGGCTTTCCGTCGTTTGCTTTATCGGTGTTTGAAGACCGTGACTTGATCATCTCTAATTGTTCACCGCCTTCCTTATTTGTTGAAATAAGCCGCGATGTCGGCTGCCAGCCGCTGGGTCCTGATCGTCTGTCCGGCCGTGTTGAGGTGATAGTTCGAGTTGTAGGAATACTGCCGGTCCATGATGTATGTGTCGGGAGTGGATATCCTCGTGACGTGCAGATAGGTGTCGACGGCGTTCATGATCGCCGTGTGGTCGGCGCTTCCCGCGGTCTGGGCCTCGACTGTCAGACATGTCTTTACGATCGTCGGGAAGGTGTAGAGCACTTTTGCCCCTTTCGCCGCGCAGAGATCGTAGACTCGGTTTATCTCGTTACGGTATGTCGCGTTTGTTATATAACTTACCGATGAGGAGAATTTGACCGAGCCCTTGCCTCCGGCCGCGTCGTAGGAATCGAGCGTCTTCTTCCAGTCTGAGGTGGCGCCGGTCTTTGTCAGAGAATAGTCGCCCCAGGCGTTGACAGAGTCGGTCGTGAAGGTCTCGTAGGTCTGAGCTGACCGCTTGGCGGCGGCTACGTTGAAGGCGGCAAAGGTGGAAAAGACCTTCTTGTAGTGCGAGATGTCTATGTATGAGACGATCTCGTAGGCTCCTTCTACCATCTGCCACTGGGTGCCTTCGTACCACTCGGTATCCCCGTACTGTCTCTTGTTCATCTCGGGAGCCACGAGCAGTATGTCTCCCTCGTGCATGAATTTCGAACAGGCCTCGATGAAGACAGCCTGGCAGCAGGAGGCGTTCTGACCGTAGTTGATGACGCTGTAGTTCAGTCCCTTCGCCGCGAGGAGCTTCTCGAGCATCGGCGCGTTCACGCCGTATGCCGAGTTTGAACCCGACATGACGACTATCCGGTTTCCGGGAGCCGTCATCATCCATTCGAATTTTACCGAGTAGGTCCCGTTTCTTCCGCTCTGGTAGGTGGGCATCCTCTGTGCCGAGATTATCAGGGCCTTGAAGGACGGGCAGGATGAATACCAGCTGTCTGACATCGAGGTGACCGCGTCGGTGATCCTGACCGTCTCGAGCAGAGGACATGAGTAAACGGCTGACGTGGATATCGTTTTCACGTTTCTGCTGATAACGAGTTCTTTTAGATTCGGCAGGGATCTGAACGCGGAAGAAGCTATCGACGTGACCTTCACGCCGTCTATCGTCAGAGGGATGACTACCTTTGAGTCATTTCCGCTGTAGAGCTTTATGGTCACCTCGGATGAAGTCTTCGTATATGTAAAGGCCGACGCCGGGGTCTCCTTTTCCCACATGCAATAGAGGGTGATCTTTCCGTCCTCCGGCATCACGATGTTCCAGCCCGGCGCGTAGAAGCGGCCGCTGCCGTCGGGCTTCGTGTTGTATCCCGTCAGAACATATCCGTTTCTGTAGAACTGACCGTTGTCTATCTGGGCGTTCGGGCAGCGGTGCGGATTCTCGGATTTTGAAGGATTCTCGCTGTATGTGTATGCGTGAGTCGTTCTGACGGTATATACCGAACCGTCTCCTGCAGATCTGTTTATTCCCCCGTTCGGAACATAGACGATGCCCCACTGGGTAAGACCTACCGTGAGATCGTCGGAGGGATCGGCGAAATTCGCCCATACCTTCAGCGTCGATCCGAGAGTGATCCGGTACTGCTTCGCCGAAGAGAGCAGTCTTCCTCCGCTGTCGAGCGTGCCGCCGGTCGACCATCCCTTAAATTTCCCGATGCCGTCCTCGGCGGTCAGCGTTATTGTCGTTCCGCCGTAGTAGTAACCGTTGCCGGGGTTGGAGGAAGCCTTCCCCAGGACTTCGGCGCTGTTGATCAGAGTGAAGGTATATGCCGAAAGCGGCTTTGCGCCGATCTTTACCGTGATATCAGATCTGACGTCCGAAACGCGAAGGAGGTTCCCCTCGATCGAGGCGCCTTCTCCCTCGACTCCGACAAGGGTGTATCCTCGGTCGACGGTAAATCCGAATTCCGCGTCGCTGCCCGAAACGACCGAAAGCGTGTTTTCCCCGCTGAGGGAGACGCCGGGATCGGTCTCGACTGTCACCGTGTATCTCTTGACCGCGAAGTTCGCGTAGACGGTGAGATTCCCTTCAGGGATGAGGGTGTGCGTAAGAGCGGGGGATTCGGCATTTCCGAGAGGGGTTCCTCCTTCGGAAAGCGGCCTGTCGAGAGAGAAGCCTTCGAAGACGTATCCGTCGGCCGGTTCGGCGGTGAGAGTCATCTCTCCGCCCTCCCAGACGAATTCCGATGCCGGCTCGCGGGCGACGCTTCCGCCCTGCGTGTCGGTGAGGATGACGTCGACGCGGTAGCTTGCGAGTCTTCTGGTCCTGATCTTCAGGACCGTCGGAGCCATTATGTTTCTGACAGTCAGCTTGCCGTCTGTGAGGACCGTTCCCTCGGGTATCTCATCGATCGAATATCCCTCCTTCAGGGTGAACATGAAGAAGCAGGTCCCTCCCCTGAGCACCGTGACCTCTCTCGGGGTGATGAAATCTATCCCCTCCGATTCCTCCACCGTCACGGGGCAGCTGACACGCCTGAAGTTGGCGATGAGGACAGATCCTGACTCGGGGTAAAAAACTGTCTCGGAATCCTCCGAAAAGATCAGGCCGCCTTCGCAGGCAGGAGTTCCGAGCGACCATCCGGCGAATGCGAAATGATCTCCGGCTGTCGCGTTGAGCGATACGGGATCCCCTTCGGTGCATTCTGAAGAGGAGAGCGACGCCCTTCCCGCGGCTTCTCCTGCACCATCTCCTCCGTCGGACACTCGGACAGTCAGAAGATATACATCAAGCTTCCTGACTTTCGGGACTGCTGTGGAGGAGAAATACGCTGCAGGTGTCGATACCTTTCCGTCCTCCATGGTCCATCCTTCGGGGAGAGCTTCAACCACATAACCGTCCCTGACGCTTATATCGAAGCTGACAGGCGATCCCTGTGCCGCGGATACGGGATTCGGGGAAAGGACGGTGAGCCCCTCAGGCGCCGCCAGAAGGACGCGGACTTCTCCGGATGAAGGTTCGCCTCCGGGCATGGCGGAGGTGGTCCCTCCCGGGCTCCGGATGCCGAGAAATGACTTGATGCCTACGACGGCAGTCCCGAGACTTCCCCCTGAAATGAAGAAGAAGCCGCACGCCAGAACCGCGGCAAGTGCCAGCGGAAGTATTATATTTCCGATGATGTGTTTTTTCATATCGAAGCCTTGCTTTCCGGTCGGAGAAAAAACTCTGCCGCGATCCCGCCCTCCTGTTCGCCGGAAGGGAAGGCTGCTGTGAATGAAGGATCCCCCGATCTGATGCTGTCCCGTTTCCGTCCCCCGGGCAGAGAAGCCATGAGCGGCAAACGCCCCGGTCATTTTTCCTCCCTGACGGCTCTTGCGGATATAACAGTGGAATTGCCTGATAATCTTGTCTTACATATTATTTTAACACATCTTAAGCTAATTTACAATAAAAAATGTTGAATAAAATTTTTTAATATGGTATAATTAAAAAACGGTCCGCGCCGTCCGCCTGTAAGGCGTAGAGGGGCGCGAGCCGTGTAAGACATTATTCGGATGAAGAAAGGGACTTCTCGAATGGTCAACGGTCTTTTGCCCCTGCTCGATCCGCTGCGCGGTTCGAACGCATGGGCGGTAGCCTTCAAGCTTCTGCTGGCGGTCCTGTTCGGCGGGCTTATCGGGCTGGAACGCCGCAGGAAGCGCCGCCCGGCAGGCTTCAGGACACATATTCTCGTCTGCGTCGGGGTGACGCTCGCCTTCTGCACCAACATCTTTCTCTTCGATCTTTTCGCAAAGCTCTTTCCCGCGGGATACGACAAGCTTGACATCTCGAGGCTGGGAGCGCAGGTGATCAACGGGATAGGCTTCCTCGGCGCGGGTACCATAATCATCACCGGGCGCCATCAGGTCGTAGGGCTTACGACTGCCGCCGGCCTCTGGGCGTCGGCATGCATGGGACTCGCGATCGGCGCGGGATATTTCGAGTGCGCCACCATCGCCTTCGTTTTTATCTATCTGACGATCACCGGCTTCAACAACGTCGAAAAGAAGTTCACCGAGCGGTCGAAGAACATGAACATTTATATCATCGTTCAGAGCTCCGACGATATCAAGGAAGTCACAGACAGACTCGAATCGCTGAAGATAACTGTCTACGACGTCGAGATCACCAATATCCGCGAGCTCGCATCGCAGCCGCCGGCGCTCTTCATCGAATCGGGACTGCCCGAGCGTAGCCCTCACAGCGACGTTATCATGGCGCTTGCTGCGATCGACGGAGTCATTTCCGTCGAGGAAGTCTGAGGGGAGGGATTCGTGATGACATTTTCTGAGTTTTACGATATCATATGCGGAGTCGGGATCCCCGGGATACTGACAAGACTGATCCTCGCCGTGATCTGCGGCGGAGTGATCGGCCTTGAGAGGGAGACCAAGCGCCGCGCCGCGGGCTTCCGCACGCACACACTCATCTGTCTCGGTGCCTCTCTGACGACGCTTGTCAGCCAGTACGCCGTGATCGAGAGAGGACTTCCGACAGATCCCGCCAGGCTCGGCGCGCAGGTCATCGCCGGCATGTCCTTCATCGGAGCCGGCGCGATAATAGTCACCTCCAGAAAGCAGGTCAAGGGACTCACAACCGCCGCCGGCCTCTGGACTTCGGCGATAATCGGGCTCGCCATCGGAGCCGGATACTATCCCGCCGCTGTCATGGCCGTCGTCCTCGTCCTCGGGGCAGAGCTCCTGCTCTCGAAATTCGAGTATTACGTCGTCGCCAACGGCCGCCAGATGACCGTCCATGTCGAGATGAACGACGTCGGAGTCCTCTCGAGGATCATTTCGGATCTGACGAAGGACGGCATGAAGGTGACCGACGTCGAGTTCTCCCGCAGCGGCCAGAGCGTCGGATCGCTGCCCGGCGCGCTATTTACCGTCAAGCTGAAAAAGAAGCTGAAGCACGAAGACATACTCTTCAGGATATCCGAGACCGAAGGCGTGAGGAACGTCGAGGAGGTCTGAGGTCCGCGGACCCGGAGCAAATCTGAAAAAGGAAAGGTAAAACGGATGCTCAGACATATTGTGATGTGGAAATTTGCCGATTTCGCCGAGGGCAGAACGAGAGACGAGAATCTCGATCTCGTCGCCTCGATGCTGAAGTCGCTTTATGAGAGCGGAAAGATAGAAGGACTGAGATCGATGGAGATCGGGAAGGACACCGGAGGGACCGACATGTCATACGACATGGCCCTCATAACCGAGTTCGATTCGGAGCAGTGCCTAGCGAACTACCGCGTCCACCCCGATCACGCCGCTATCTCGCGATACGTCAAAAAGGTCAGGACGGCGAGAGCGACCGTCGATTACGAATTCTGATACACCCCGGAGGAGAGATATGAGCAGAGCAGACGAGATATATATCGAAACATGCCGGGACATCCTGGACCACGGCTTTTCTGATGCCGGACTGGAGGTCCGTCCGCGCTGGGACGACGGAACGCCGGCCCACACGGTAAAGAAATTCTGCGTCGTCAACCGCTACGACCTGAGGGAGGAATTCCCGCTGATGACGCTGCGGAAGACAGGAATAAAGAACTGCATCGACGAGATACTCTGGATCTGGCAGAAGAAGTCGAACCGGATCGCCGATCTGCATTCGCACATCTGGGATTCCTGGGCGGGTGAGGACGGTACGATCGGAAAGGCCTACGGATATCAGCTGGGAGTAAAGCATATCTATCCCGAGGGCGAGTTCGACCAGGTCGACCGCGTCCTCTATGACCTGAAGCACAACCCGGGTTCGAGAAGGATAATGACGAATATCTACAACCACGCAGATCTTCATGAGATGAACCTCTACCCCTGCGCCTATTCGATGACCTTCAATGTCACCGGAAAATATCTCAACGGCATTCTCAACCAGCGCTCGCAGGACATGCTGACGGCCAACAACTGGAACGTCGTTCAGTATTCGGCGCTGCTCTGCATGTTCGCCCAGGTGTCGGGGCTGATCCCCGGGGAGTTCGTGCACGTGATCGCCGACTGTCACATCTACGACCGGCACATCCCGCTCGTCGAGGAGATGCTCACAAGGCCGCAGTATCCCGCGCCTAAGGTAAGACTGAATCCCGAGATCAAAGATTTCTACGACTTCAAAGTCGAGGATTTCATCGTCGAGGACTATCAGGCGAATCCGACCGGCTTCAGGATCCCGGTGGCGGTCTGAGAGGTTCGGAGGTTTCTCATGGATCTTATCGTTGCCGCCGACAGAAACTGTGCGATAGGGAAAAAGGGAGGTCTGCTCTACAGCCTTCCCGAGGATATGAAGTATTTCCGCATGATGACGAAAGGAAAGACGGTCGTCATGGGGCAGAACACCTTTCTCTCCCTCCCCGGTCCGAGACCGCTGAAGGGAAGGGTGAATATCGTCCTTTCTGCGGACAGAAGCTTTGAGGCCGAAGGCTGCGTCAACGTCCACACCCTGGACGAGCTCGACGCCGCGGTCGCGGGATATCCCGCCGACGACGTCATGCTGATCGGGGGAGCGTCGCTATACAATCTGCTTTATCCGAAGTGCAGAAGAGCCTACGTCACCTGGATCGACGCGATGACCGAAGGCGCGGACGTCTTTATCCCGGATTTTCACCGGATCGACGGATGGATGCTGGAATCCGAGTCGCCGGCGGTCGAGACCGGGGGATACAAGGTCAGATTTGCCGTCTACCGCAATCTGTCCGCCGAATGATCCTGCTCCTGAAGGCAGGGAAGGGCTTTTTTAAAAAAACTCTTGACAAATACTCGAGGAAGGAGTATAATATGCAAGGCTTTGAAAGAAAAGCCTTGTTATATGCGCCGTTAGCTCAGCCGGATAGAGTGTTTGGCTACGAACCAAAAGGCCGGGGGTTCGAGTCCCTTACGGCGCGCCATAATATTGCCGGGGGTGTGCTTTGCACATCCCCGGCAATATTATGTTGCAACGAAAAGCGTCAGAACCCCCGCGAGATTTCGCCGTCAGGCGAAATCTCATGCGCAGCGCAACTACAAATGAACGCCGAGCAGAAAAGCGCTGCGCCGGGTTCAGAGTCCCTTACGGCGCGCACCGCTCCGCGGGCGCCGTCAGGTGAGAACACGTGCGAAGGTTCAGTGGCCCTTACGGCGCGCACCGCTCCGCGGGCGCCGTCAGGTGAGATCACGCTGCGCCGGGTTCAGAGTCCCGTTGGGCGTTTTTTCTGCACCGATCGCATGTGCGCCTGACCGGTGTGTGTTCATTTTGCGCGCAAAGCCTGACTTTTTATTATTCTTCTTGAAAAATCTCTCCGCTTATTGTATAATAATATCCAGTCAGACAAAATGTTTTTTACTGAAAGGAAAAGGTATCGATATGGCAAAATTCTGTATGTTCTGCGGCAGCCCCCTGAGAGAAGGGGCAAAATTCTGCGCTTCCTGCGGCGCAAAGGTGGCGCTTCCTGCAGCCGCTGCGGTCGCTGACGCAGAAAAGATAAAAGCTGAAGCGGAGTCGGCACCGGCCGCAGCCGCAGCGGCGGCAGCTGTCGCGACAGCCGAAGCCGTGAAGACTGCCGCCGAAGACGAAGCGAAAAAGGTAGTCGAAGAGGCTGAAAAAAAGGCAGCCGATGCTGAAAAGCAGGCTGAGGAGACTGTAGCCGAAGCAGAGAAAAAGGCTGAGGAAACTGTAGCCGAAGCCGAAAGCAAGACCGATGAACTGAAGGAAGAGGCAGAAGAGCAGAAA